>FJVZ01000639.1_pt1 | contig 14976 bp, 14 predicted proteins | sample 1011841 | NCBI WGS metagenome assembly FJVZ01 (sample SAMEA3912450, study PRJEB9761) | metagenome | biome: forest; material: soil | place: USA | collected 2011-06-22 | depth 0.1 m
CTGGGGCCTGGTCGGCGGCGTCCACGTGGTACGCGACTGACGCCCGGCCGGCTGGCGAACGCCGCGGGCACCGGCATCCGCTGACCGTCACTGCCCGCCCGTGGGATCGACGAAGTGGCCCGGCCCGGACCGTTTCGGTCAGGCCGGGCCTCAGGCGCCGCGTGCTCAGGTCAGGCGCTCGCCGTGTAGTCGTAGAAGCCCCGGCCGGACTTGCGGCCGAGCAGGCCCGCGTCGACCATCCGGGAGAGCAGCGGGGGAGCGGCGTACAGGGGCTCCTTGTACTCGTCGTACATCGACTCGGCGATCGACACGATGGTGTCCAGGCCGATCAGGTCGCACAGGCGCAGCGGGCCCATCGGGTGGGCGCAGCCGGCCTCCATGCCCTTGTCGATGTCGGAGGCGGTGGCCACGCCCGACTCGAACATCCGGACGGCCGACAGCAGGTAGGGCACGAGCAGGGCGTTGACGACGAAGCCGGCCCGGTCGCGGGCCCGGATCGGCTCCTTGCCGAGNACCTGGGTGGCGAAGGCCTCGGCACGGGCGGTGGTCTCGGCGGAGGTGGTGAGGGTCGGGATGACCTCGACGAGCTTCTGGATCGGCGCGGGGTTGAAGAAGTGCAGGCCGATCACCTGCTCGGGGCGGGAGGTGGTGGCGGCGAGCTTCACGATCGGGATGGACGAGGTGTTGGAGGCGAGGATCGCGTCCCGGCGCTCGACGACCTGGTCCAGCGTCTGGAAGATCTTGACCTTGATGTCCTCGCGCTCCGCGACGGCCTCGACCACCAGGTCGCGGTCCGCGAAGTCGGCGAGGTCGGTGGTGAACGCCAGCCGGGCGAGGGCGTCGTCGCGCTGCTCGATGGTGAGCTTGCCGCGGGTGACGGCGGTGTCGAGGGAGTTGGTCAGCCTGGTGCGGCCGAGCTCCAGGGCCTCGCCGGTGGCCTCCGCGACCAGGACGTCCAGCCCGGCCCGGGCGAACACCTCCGCGATACCCGACCCCATGAGGCCGCAGCCGATGACTCCGACGCGCGCGATGTCGCTCACTCACTTGCCCTTCGGTGGTGCTGGGGTGCCCAGCGTCCTGGTGTCCGGTCCTGCTGTCCGGTCCTGCTGTTCGTCCTGCGGTTCAGGAGGCTGCCCGCCGGGTGTCGTGGTCCGGTGCACAGCCCAGACGACGTTACTACTCCGTACGGCCGCGCAGGTCACCCGCTCCGGCACTGGGCCGATCGGATGAGCCGGAGCACGTCCGTCCGTGTCGCCGGGGGCCGGGTCGTGCGGCGGGGCGGCACAATGCGGGGACGCCGAGGAGGGAGCAGGGATGCCGACGGGATCGCTCGTAGGCCAGGTCGCACTGATCACGGGGGCCGGACGGGGGATCGGCCGGGAGCTCGCCATCGGCCTGGCCGCGGAGGGCATGTCCGTGGGTCTGCTGGGCCGCACCCAGCAGACGCTGATCGACACGCTCAAGGAGTGCGCCCGGCACGGCGCCCGGGGTGTGGCCGTGACGGCGGACGTGACGCGGGTCGGGTCCGTCCGGGAGGCCGTCCGGGTGGTGGAGCGCGATCTGGGGCCGGTCGACCTGCTGGTCAACAACGCCGGCCAGGTCGACCGCGCCGAGGTGCCGCTCTGGGAGGCCGACCCGAACCAGTGGTGGCAGGTGGTGGAGACGAACCTGCGCGGCCCCTTCAACATGCTCCGCTGCGTGCTGCCCGGCATGGTCGAGCGCCGCCGGGGCCGGGTGATCAACCTCAACTCCGGCTTCGCGCTGCGCCCCGACGGGCAGTACACCGCGTACGCGACCTCGAAGGGGGCGCTGCTCCAGCTCTCCGACAACATCGCGGACTCGCTGGCCGCCCACCAGGTGGTGGTGCTGGACATCAGCCCGGGCGCGGTGGCGACCGACATGACGGCCGGCATGCCGATGTTCAAGGACATGAAGACGTGGGGCAGCATCCCGTACATGGTGGCCGTCACGGTGGACACCGCACGCGGACGCTTCGACGCCCTGCACGGCCGGTTCATCCACGTCGGCCGGGACAACCTGGAGCAGCTGGTCGCCCAGGCCGACGCGATCCGCGAGGCGGACGCCCGCACGCTGCGGCTGCGCCCGTACGGCCCCGACGACCCGGTGGCCTGAGGTGGCCTGAGGTGGCCTGAGTGGCCTGAGGGCGCCTCAGGGGTGCCTGAGGATGCCTCAGGCGTCGAGCAGCGCGGCCAGTTCGGCGTCGGTCAGGCTGCCCGCCGCCCGCCCGGTGCGGGCGAACTCCGAGGTCAGCTGCTGCAGGGCCTCGTTCACCGGGGCCGGCGTACCGTGCAGCCGCGCGAGCAGGACGATCTCGCCGCTCAGGAAGTCCGTCTCGACCGACCCGGTGCCCCGGACGAGGCTCTGCCAGGACGATCCGCCGGTCCGCTCCCCGTCCTCCCCGTCCTTCCAGGGGACCTGGCGGACGAGCTCGCCGTTGGCCCGCGCCTGCTCGTGCGGCTCCTCGTGCGGGATCCCGGCGGCGGCCAGCACGGCCCGGCCCTCGGCGCTCGCCCGGCGGTACACGGCCATCCGAAGCTCACCGTCGAGCGGGCCGGCGACGGCGTTCAGCGCGTTCGCGAGGTTCCCCAGCAGCTTGGTGTACTTCCAGCGCATCACGTCCGGGCTGACCGGCGCCCCGAAGGCGGACTTCTCCAGGTCGGCGGCGATNGCCGCGCTCGTCCCGTCGGCGCCCGACGGGTAGCGGCCGAGGGTCAGGACCCCGCTCATGGGTGCACCCATGCAGGTCACCCGGCCGGGCTCCAGATGGGTGGCGGGCAGCCACACGCACATCGCCTGCACGTGCCGGAACAGCCTCAGTGCGAGCCGTTCGTTCTCCACGCCGTTCTGCGCGCAGACCACCGGCAGCAGCTCGCCGGCGGTGCCGCCGCCCTCGACCGGCCGCGGCGCCCAGGCGGCCAGTACGCCGGGGGTGTCCTGGGTCTTGACCGCGAGCAGCAGCACGTCGCCGGGCCGCAGGGCGATCTCCTCGGGGCCCGACACGGCGGGGACGGCGAGCGTCCGGGTGCCCTCGGGGGAGGTGAACCGCAGGCCGTCGGAGCGGAGCGCCGCGAGGTGCGCCCCGCGTGCGACGAGGACGACCTCGTGCCCGCTCTCGAACAGTCGTGCACCGATCGTGCCGCCGACGGCACCCGCCCCGATGATGATGTAGCGCATGGGCCGAGCATCGCACGCGGACCCGGCGCCCGGCAGGGAGTTGCGGCACTGCGGCCGTACGGGTGTGCGCTACGCGCAGAGCCGGCTCGCCGTCACCGGGGCCAGCCCGGCCCGGCCGAGGCCGTCCAGGATGGCGGGCAGGGCGTCGATCGTGCACTGGTGCCCCATGTGCAGGGCGACCACGGAGCCCGGCCGGACGGAGCCGAGCAGCCGCTGCTGGAGGACGTCCGCGCTCGGGTCGTTGTAGTCGCGCGGGTCGACGTCGAAGGAGAGCACGTGCTCGTACCCGACCANCCGGGCCTGCTCGCGCACCATCGGGGAGGCGTACTGGGTGGCCGACGGGCGGAACCAGCGGCCGATCGAGCCGGTCAGCCGCTGGAGGCGCTCGGCGCACTGGGCGATCTCGGCCCGCGCCTGGTCGGGGCTCATGCCGGTGATGTTCTGGTGGTTCTGGGTGTGGTTGCCGAGTTCGTGGCCGCCGTCCAGGACCCGCCGCGCCATCTGCGGCTGCTGGTCGAGCCAGCTGCCGACGGCCATCACGGTGAGGTGGACGCCGCGCGCCTCGGCGATCTCCAGGACGGCGGTGGCGAGCCTCGGGTCGCCCGCGCCGTGGAAGGTCAGCGCGACCTGCTTGCGGTCGCGCGGGCCGTTCACCACCTCCACCGGGGTGCCGGCCGCCAGCGGTGCCAGGACGGGCGGCGCCGGTGGGGCCGACGGGGCCGGGCTCGCGGCGGGGGCCGTCGGGTCCGTGGACGGGGCGGCCGTGGGTGCGGGCCGGCCGGACGCCGGCTGCTCCATCGGAGGGTCGACCGGGTCGCCCGCCGACGCCGCCCCCGCGGGCCGGACGGCGAGGTCGGCCGGGCCGGCCCGGTGGCCCGACGAGGTGGCGGTGGCTTCGCCGCACGCGGCGAGAGCACCGCCGAAGGCGGTCAGAGCGGCCAGTCGGGCCGTGGCACGCAGCACAGTGCGTCGGTCGGCAGTCATCGCTGTTCAGCATAGATATGACGGAATGCCCAGGCGATTCGAGGGTCGGCGGCTGCCGCACCCGGGCGCCATGTGCCGGGGCAGCACCATTGGGTACGATTCCCGCGACACGGGGTCGGAACGCTAGGGGGCGGGCCAGATGCACGATGACGCGGCACAGGACACGGCGCAGGACGTGACGGTGGCACAGGGCGCGGGGACGGCCGGCGACAGCTGGCAGTGGGCCAGGAGCGAGGACTGGCAGCCGCCGACCGAACTCAACACCGAGGTCCCGCACCCGGCCCGGATGTACGACTACTACCTGGGTGGCAAGGACAACTTCGAGGCCGACCGCCGGGCCGCCGAGGCGGCCATCGCCGCCTACCCGGCGCTGCCGCTGCTGGCCCGCACCAACCGGGCCTTCCTCGGCCGCGCGGTGGCCTTCGCCGCAGGTCAGGGCATCCGGCAGTTCCTCGACATCGGCACCGGCATCCCGGCCGTCGGCTCCACCACCGAGGTGGCCCGCCGGGTGGCCCCGGACGCCCGGGTGGTGTACGTCGACAACGACCCGATAGTGGCCACCCACGCCCGCGCGCTGCTGGCCGGCCACCCGACCGGTCACACCACCGTGCTGCAGGCCGACCTCCGCGACCCGGCCTCGATCCTCGGCGCACCCGGGCTCAAGGAGGCCATCGACCTCGCCGAGCCGGTGGCCCTGATGCTGGTCGCCGTCCTGCACTTCGTCCGGGACGAGGACGGGGCCGAGGAGATCGTCGCGAAGCTGCGCGAGGTGCTCGCGCCCGGCAGCGTCCTGATCCTGTCGCACGGCAGCCCGGACTTCGTGCCGCTGTCGATGTCCGCCGAGGGCACCCGTGTGTACAGCACGGCCAGTGCCCCGCTCGTGCTGCGCGAACGCGCGCGGGTGGAGCGGTTCTTCGGCGACTTCGAGCTGGCCGAGCCGGGCCTGGTCCAACTGCCGCTCTGGCGCGCCGACCAGGACGACCTGCCCGAGGGCTGGCAGCAGGTGTCGGCGTACGCGGGCGTCGCCTTCAAGGCCTGAGCTCCCGCCGTCGCCCGCTGGGGGTAAATGAGGTGACTCGTCCCGGGTCGCGGTGTTAGTTTCCGACACCATGAACCCGCTGGACGAGAACGAGATCCGCAACTCCTTCGTCAACTGCTCCAAGGGCGAGGCCCGCAGACTCAACCTCCCCCGGGGCCTGGCCGAACTCCCCTGGGCGGATCTGGACTTCCTCGGTTGGCGCGACCCGGGAGCGCCGGACCGCAGCTACCTGGTCGCCGAGCACGCCGACGGGCTTGTCGGCGTGACGCTGCGGGTGCCCAACGTCCGCAAGAGCCTCACCAGGACGAACGTCTGCTCGCTCTGCATCACCGTGCACGCGGGCTCCGGCGTCTCGCTGCTCACCGCCCGGCGGGCGGGCGTGTCCGGCCGGCAGGGCAACTCGGTCGGCACCTACATGTGCGCCGACCTGGCCTGTTCGCTCTACCTGCGCGGCCTCAAGAAGTCGGCCCTGGTCAGCCGGCCGGACGAATCGCTGACGCTGGACGAGCAGATCGCCCGCACCCGCGCCAACGTGGAGCGCTTCGTCGGCCAGGTCCTCACGGAGACCGTGCCGGTGTGACCGGCGGGCTGCGGGCGGAAGGGCTACCAGCCGCGGAACTGTTCGATCTCGCGCCGGTCGCGCTTCGTCGGCCGGCCTGTGCCACGATCCCGCTCGGCGGTCGCCCCGGCGCCGGCCTCGGGCGGTGGCGGCGGGCTGTTGTCGACGAAGCAGTCGGCGGCCACCGGCGGGCCGACGCGCTTGCGCACGACCTGCGAGACCACGACCACCCGCTCCCGGCCGTCCTGCCGCAGCCGCACCTCGTCCCCGGCCCGCACCGCGTGTGCGGGCTTGACGCGCTCGCCGTTCACCCGGACGTGCCCGGCGCGGCAGGCCGCCGCGGCCAGCGACCGTGTCTTCGTGAGCCGTACGGACCACACCCAGGCGTCGACCCGCACGCTCCCCTCATCTGCAGCCATGCCCCAACTCTAGAGCCGGCGGCGGACGGCGTTCACGGCGACGGCCCGACGACGTGAACCGCGCACAGCGGGCCGCCGGAGCGGTCGTCGGCTCGGCGGTGGGCGACGCCCTCGGCGCCCCGTACGAGTTCGGGCCGGCCGGCGTGTTCTCGGCCCGCTTCCCGGCCGGCGGCGGCGAGATGCGGGCCGGCGGCGGGTGGGACGCGGGCGAGGCCACCGACGACACGCAGATGGCGGTGCACCTCGGCGAGTCCCTGCTGGAGCAGGGCGGCCTGGACCTGCCGGATGTCTTCGACCGCTTCCGCCGCTGGGCGGCCGCCGGGCCCAAGGACATCGGGCTGCAGACCGAGGACGTCCTCACCAACGGCATGCCGTGGGACCTCGCCGCCGCCGCGCACTTCCAGGTGAATCTGCGGGCCGCCGGCAACGGCTCGCTGATGCGGGCAGCGACCTCCGCCGTGTACTTCGCCGCCGCCGGGCAGNGCGCCACGATGGACGCCGCCCGCCGCATCGCGGCCCTCACCCACGGGGACGGCGCGGCCTGGGAGGGCACCGCCGTCCTGCACGAGCTGGTCCGGGTCGCGCTGACCGGGGCCGACCCGCTGGCGGCCGTCGTGGACACCCTCGCGCTCGTCCGCCCCGCACACCGCGAGCGGTACGCCGTCGTCCTCGCGCCGGACTGGCACCCCGGTCTGGCCACCGAGTTCAACGGTGCGGTCTGGCCCTGCCTCGGCTCCGCCGTCTGGGCGCTGCGCACCACCGCCTCGTACGAGGACGCGCTGCGTGCCGCGATCGACCTCGGCGGCGACACCGACACGGTCGCCGCCGTCACCGGCACCCTCGCCGGGGCCCGCTACGGCTTCGCGGCCGTCCCGGCGCGCTGGACGGAGCCGCTGCACGTCCCGCTGCCGGGCGGTGGCGGCCGGGTGCTGAGGCTGCCCGAACTCCTCGCCCTCGCGGAGCGCCTCGCGGCCTGAGCCGGTGGGCGGCCCGGGTGGGCGGCCCGGGCGGGCGGGTGCCGGCGGGCGGGAGTGCTCAGGCCTGCTGCCGTCACGGGATGCGTGGGGCGGGCGGCTTCGGAACGTAGCCTGGCGGAAGGCACCGGAGTGCACCCGACGACCGGGTGGTCGAGCCGGAGCTCCTTGCATGAATGTTCCGTGCTGCGTATATTCATGCCAAGTCCTAGGAGGGAACGTCATGGCATTGCGAGTCGCCGTCGCCGGAGCGAGCGGATATGCGGGCGGCGAGGTCCTGCGCCTGCTGCTCGGTCACCCGGAGGTCGAGATCGGTGCGCTGACCGGCGGCTCCAACGCCGGGACGAAGCTCGGGGTACTCCAGCCGCACCTGCTGCCGCTGGCCGACCGCGTGCTGGAGCCCACCACGCCCGAGGTGCTGGCGGGGCACGACGTGGTCTTCCTCGGACTGCCGCACGGCCAGTCCGCCGCCGTCGCCCAGGCGCTCGGCGAGAACGTCCTGGTCGTCGACTGCGGCGCCGACTTCCGGCTGAAGGCCGCGTCCGACTGGGAGCAGTTCTACGGCTCCGCGCACGCCGGCACCTGGCCGTACGGGCTGCCCGAGCTGCCCGGCCACCGGGCCGCGCTCAAGGGCAGCAACCGGATCGCCGTCCCCGGCTGCTACCCGACGGCCGTCACACTGGCGCTGTTCCCGGCGTACGCCGCGAAGCTCGCCGAGCCCGAGGCGGTGATCGTGGCGGCCTCCGGCACCTCCGGTGCGGGCAAGGCGGCGAAGCCGCACCTGCTCGGCAGCGAGGTGATGGGCAGCGTCAGCCCGTACGGCGTCGGCGGCGGCCACCGGCACACGCCGGAGATGTCGCAGAACCTCACCCCGGTCGCCGGCGAGCCGGTCAACGTGTCCTTCACGCCGACCCTGGTACCGATGTCCCGGGGCATCCTGGCCACCTGCACCGCCAAGGCGAAGCCGGGCGTGACCGCGCAGGCCGTCCGGGCCGCGTACGCCGAGGCGTACGCGGACGAGCCGTTCGTCCACCTGCTGCCCGAGGGGCAGTGGCCGCAGACCAGTTCGGTCTACGGGTCCAACGCCGCGCTGGTCCAGGTCACCCTGGACGAGCACGCCGGGCGGATCATCGCGATCAGCGCGATCGACAACCTGGTGAAGGGCACCGCCGGCGGCGCGGTGCAGAGCATGAACATCGCCCTCGGCCTGCCCGAAGAGCTCGGCCTCCCCCTGAACGGAGTCGCACCGTGACGAACAACCCCACCATCGGCGTCACGGCGGCGAAGGGCTTCCGCGCGGCCGGCGTCACGGCCGGCATCAAGGCCTCCGGCACGCCGGACCTCGCGCTGGTCGTCAACGACGGCCCGTCGCTCGCCGCCGCCGGCGTCTTCACCTCCAACCGGGTCAAGGCCGCGCCGGTGCTCTGGTCGGAGCAGGTCCTGAAGGGCGGCCGGCTGTCGGCCGTCGTCCTCAACTCGGGCGGGGCGAACGCCTGTACCGGCCCGCTGGGNTTCCAGGACACCCACGCCACCGCCGAGAAGGTCGCCGAGGAGCTGAAGCTCAACGCCGGCGAGGTGGCCGTCGCGTCCACCGGCCTGATCGGCGTACGGCTCCCGATGGACGTGCTGCTGCCGGGCGTCGAGCTGGCCGCCAAGGCGCTCAGCGCGGACGGCGGCGAGGCCGCCGCGATCGCCATCAAGACCACCGACACCGTGCACAAGACCGCCCAGGTGGCGAGCCCGGCCGGCTGGACGGTCGGCGGCATGGCCAAGGGCGCGGGCATGCTGGCGCCGGGCCTGGCCACCATGCTGGTCGTCCTCACCACGGACGCCGAGGCCGACAGTGCCGGCCTCGACGCCGCGCTGCGCGCCGCCACCCGCACCACCTTCGACCGGGTCGACTCGGACGGCTGCATGTCCACCAACGACACCGTGCTGCTGCTGGCCTCGGGCGCCTCGGGCGTCACCCCGGACGAGGCCGAGTTCGCCGAGGCCGTCCGCACCGTCTGCGCCGACCTGGCCCGCCAGCTGGTCGGCGACGCCGAGGGCGCGAGCAAGGACATCCGGATCGACGTCACCGGCGCGGCCACCGAGGACGAGGCCGTCGACGTGGCCCGGGTGATCGCCCGCAACAACCTGCTGAAGTGCGCCATCCACGGCGAGGACCCGAACTGGGGCCGGGTGCTGGCCGCGATCGGCACCACCACCGCCGCCTTCGACCCGAACCGCCTCGACGTCGCCATCAACGGCGTCTGGGTCTGCAAGGACGGCAGCGTCGGCGAGGACCGCGACCTGGTGGACATGAGCGGCCGCGACGTGGTCATCACCGCCGACCTGAACGCCGGCCGGGCCGCCGCGACGGTGTGGACCAACGACCTCACCGCCGACTACGTGCACGAGAACAGCGCCTACTCCAGCTGATCCCGNGCACCACAGCCCGCGCGCCCGCCAGCATCCACCCACCCGAGCCGGAGACGTACACCGTGCAGATCGCACCCAAGGGTGAACAGGCCCGCAACAACACCGCGTTGCCCAAGGCCCTCACCCTCATCGAGGCGCTCCCGTGGCTGGAGCGCTTCCACGGCAAGACCGTCGTGATCAAGTTCGGCGGCAACGCCATGATCGACGAGGACCTCAAGGCGGCCTTCGCCCAGGACGTGGTGTTCCTGCGCTACGCCGGCCTGCACCCGGTGGTCGTGCACGGCGGCGGCCCGCAGATCAGCGCGCAGCTGGAGAAGCTGGGCCTGGAGTCCTCGTTCACCAACGGCCTGCGGGTGACCACCCCGGAGACCATGGACGTGGTCCGGATGGTGCTGGCCGGTCAGGTCCAGCGCGAGCTGGTCGGCCTGCTCAACGAGCACGGCCCGTTCGCCGTCGGGATGACCGGCGAGGACGCGCACACCATGACGGCGGTCAAGCGCTACGCCGTGGTGGACGGCGAGCAGGTCGACATCGGCCTGGTCGGCGACATCGTGCACATCGAGGCCGGCGCGGTGAAGGCGCTGATCGGGGACGGCCGGATCCCGGTGATCTCCTCGATCGCCCGGAGCACCGACGGCCACGTCTACAACATCAACGCGGACACCGCCGCCNCNGCGCTCGCGGTCGCGCTGGGCGCCGAGATGCTGGTCGTGCTGACCGACGTCGAGGGCCTGTACGCCGACTGGCCGAACTCGGACGACGTGATCAGCCAGCTCGGCGCGAGCGAGCTGGAGGCGCTGCTGCCGGACCTGGCGTCCGGGATGCTGCCCAAGATGGAGGGCTGCCTGAACGCCGTCCGCTCCGGGGTCGGCACCGCCCGCGTGCTGGACGGCAGGGTGCAGCACTCGCTGCTGCTGGAGATCTTCACCGACGAGGGAATCGGCACGATGGTCGTGCCGGACGACGAGACGACTGTGACCGGGGGCTTGGCATGAGCAGCGACGGCACGAGCGGCAACCAGCAGCTCACCGAGCGGTGGCAGCACACACTGATGGACAACTACGGCACCCCGCGGATCCCGCTGGTGCGCGGCGAGGGCTCGAAGCTCTGGGACGCGGACGGCAAGGAGTACACCGACTTCATCGCCGGTATCGCGGTCAACGCCCTGGGCACCGCGCACCCGGCCGTGGTCGCGGCCGTCACCGCGCAGATCTCCACCCTCGGGCACATCTCCAACCTGTTCCTCGCCGAGCCGACGGTGAAGCTCGCCGAGCGGCTGGTCGAGCTCTCGGCCCGGCCCCGGCCGGACGGGCAGGACGGCTACGACGGGCGGGTGTTCTTCTCGAACTCCGGCGCGGAGGCCAACGAGGCCGCGTTCAAGATCAGCCGGCTGACCGGCCGCACCCACCTGGTCTCGGTCGAGGGCGCNTTCCACGGCCGGACGATGGGCGCGCTGTCGCTCACCGCCCAGCCCGCCAAGCAGGACCCGTTCCGCCCGCTGCCCGGCGACGTCACCCATGTCCCGTTCGGTGACGTCGAGGCGCTGCGCGCGGCCGTCAGCACCGACACCGCCGCCGTCTTCCTGGAGCCGATCCAGGGCGAGAACGGCGCGATCCCGCTGCCCGACGGCTACCTGAAGGCGGCCCGCGAGATCACCCGGGCGACCGGCACCCTGCTCGTCCTGGACGAGATCCAGACCGGCATCGGCCGCACCGGCCAGTGGTTCGCCCACCAGGCGTACGACGGCATCGACCCGGACGTCGTCACGCTGGCCAAGGGCCTCGGCGGCGGCCTGCCGATCGGCGCCACCCTCGCCTTCGGCCCGGCGGCCGACCTGCTGCACCCGGGCAACCACGGCACCACCTTCGGCGGCAACCCGGTGGTCTGCGCGGCGGCCCTGGCCGTCCTGGACACCATCGAGTCCGAGGGCCTGCTGGAGCACGTCCAGAAGCTCGGCGAGCGGCTGCGCTCGGGCATCGAGGCGATCGGTGACCCGCTGGTCGCGCACGTCCGGGGCGCCGGCCTGCTGCTCGGCATCGTGCTGACCGAGCCGGTGGCGGCGAAGGTCCAGGCGGCCGCCCAGGAGGCGGGGTTCCTGGTGAACGCCGCCGTGCCGGACGCCGTCCGCCTCGCTCCGCCGCTGGTGCTCACCGAGCAGGAGGCGGACGCGTTCCTCGCGGCGCTGCCTGCCATCCTGCGGGCGGTGCGCGCGGGCGCCCCGGCCGCCGACGGCCGCGCGTAGTCCGGGAGAATCATTCATATGACCGCACCCCACTCCGACCAGCCCGTCACCACCGGGGCGACGTCGCAGGTCCCGCAGACCCGCGCCGCGCGGCACCGGCGGATCGTGGACCTGTTGACCCGTCAGCCCGTGCGGTCCCAGAGCCAGCTCGCCAAGCTGCTCGCCGACGACGGACTGGTGGTCACCCAGGCCACCCTCTCGCGGGACCTGGACGAGCTGGGTGCGGTGAAGATCCGCAACCGGGACGGCGCGCTCATCTACGCCGTCCCGGCCGAGGGCGGCGACCGCACGCCGCGCGCCCCGATGGGGGAGTCCGCCAGCGAGGGCCGGATGGCCCGGCTGGCGGGCGAGCTGATGGTCTCGGCGACGGCCTCCGGCAACCTGGTGGTGCTGCGCACCCCGCCCGGCGCCGCGCAGTTCCTGGCGTCGGCGATCGACCAGGCCGAGGTGTTCGAGATCATCGGCACCATCGCGGGCGACGACACCGTGCTGCTGATCAGCCGTGACCCGGCCGGCGGCCAGGCGCTCGCCGACCACCTGATGCAGCTCGCCCAGGCGAAGGCGCAGTAGCCGGCGGGCCCCGGCGCCGTACGCCCCACCGCACACCTGTTTTGAAATCCATACGGACTCATGCATACTTATGCCAAGCACTGCATGGGACCCGCACAGCCCCGGGGTACCAGCACCCCGCACGCCCTGTTCGCACAGTTGTGAAGGAGATAGCCGTGACCGAGCGCGTCGTACTCGCCTATTCGGGCGGTCTGGACACGTCCGTCTGCATCGGCTGGATCGCCGAGGAGACCGGCGCCGAGGTCATCGCCGTCGCGGTCGACGTCGGCCAGGGCGGCGAGGACCTGGACGCCATCCGCCAGCGGGCGCTGGACTGCGGCGCCGTCGAGGCCGAGGTCGCCGACGCCCGCAACGAGTTCGCGGACGAGTACTGCCTCCCGGCCATCAAGGCCAACGCCCTGTACCAGGGCCAGTACCCGCTGGTCTCGGCGCTCTCCCGCCCGGCGATCGTCAAGCACCTGGTCGCCGCCGCGCAGAAGCACGGCGCCGGCATCGTCGCCCACGGCTGCACCGGCAAGGGCAACGACCAGGTCCGCTTCGAGGTCGGCATCCAGTCGCTGGCCCCCGAGCTGAAGTGCATCGCCCCGGTCCGCGACTACGCGATGACCCGCGACAAGGCGATCGCCTTCGCCGAGGCCAAGAACCTCCCGATCGTGACCACCAAGAAGAACCCGTACTCGATCGACCAGAACGTCTTCGGTCGCGCCGTCGAGACGGGCTTCCTGGAGGACATCTGGAACGCCCCGATCGAGGACGTCTACGAGTACACCCAGAACCCGGCCACCCCGCGTGAGGCCGACACCGTCGTCATCACCTTCGAGGCCGGCGTCCCGGTCGCCATCGACGGCCGCAAGGTGACGGTCCTGCAGGCGGTCGAGGAGCTCAACAAGCGCGCCGGCGCCCAGGGCGTCGGCCGGCTCGACATGGTCGAGGACCGCCTCGTCGGCATCAAGTCCCGCGAGATCTACGAGGCCCCCGGCGCGATCGCCCTGATCACCGCCCACCAGGCCCTGGAGAACGTCACCGTCGAGCGNGAGCTGGCCCGCTACAAGCGGCAGGTCGAGCAGCGCTGGGCCGAGCTGGTCTACGACGGCCTGTGGTTCTCCCCGCTCAAGCGCGCCCTGGACGGTTTCATCAACGAGGCCAACCAGCACGTCTCCGGCGAGATCCGGCTCGTCCTGCACGGCGGCCGGGCCGTCGTCGACGGCCGCAAGTCGGACCAGTCGCTGTACGACTTCAACCTGGCGACCTACGACACCGGCGACACCTTCGACCAGTCGATGTCCAAGGGCTTCATCGAGATCTTCGGCCTCTCCTCGAAGATCGCGGCCCGTCGCGACCAGGCCTGACCGAACCCGCTCACGGTCCCGGCTGCACCACGGCAGCCGGGACCTCCTGCTACCGCTACCCACGCAAGGAGCCCACGCGATGTCGTCCAACCATCCCCCAGCCTCCGGCCGGGAGGTGCCCCCACAAGCAGATGTCCGACTCTGGGGCGCACGCTTCGCCGACGGCCCCTCCGAGGCGCTGGCCAAGCTCTCCGCCTCGGTGCACTTCGACTGGCGGCTCGCGCCGTACGACATCGCCGGCTCCAAGGCGCACGCCCGCGTGCTGCACAAGGCCGGGCTGCTCGGCGACGAGGAGCTGGCCGGCATGCTGGGCGGCCTCGACCAGCTGCTCGCCGACGTCGAGTCGGGCGCCTTCACCGGCACCGTCGCCGACGAGGACGTGCACACGGCGCTGGAGCGCGGGCTGCTGGAGCGGCTCGGCGCGGACCTCGGCGGCAAGCTGCGGGCCGGCCGCTCGCGCAACGACCAGATCGCCACCCTCTTCCGGATGTACCTCCGGGACCACGGGAAGATCATCGGTGGCCTGGTGCTGGACCTCCAGCACGCGCTGGTCGGCCTCGCCGAGGCGCACCCCGACACCGCGATGCCGGGCCGCACCCACCTCCAGCACGCCCAGCCGGTGCTCTTCGCGCACCACGTGCTCGCCCACGTCCAGGCGCTGAGCCGGGACGCCGAGCGGCTGCGCCAGTGGGACACCCGCACCGCCGTCTCCCCGTACGGCTCCGGCGCGCTGGCCGGCTCCTCGCTCGGCCTGGACCCGGAGGCCGTCGCCGCCGAGCTGGGCTTCGAGCGCGGTTCGGTCGGCAACTCGATCGACGGCACCGCCTCGCGGGACTTCGTCGCCGAGTTCGCCTTCGTGACGGCGATGATCGGGATCAACCTCTCCCGGATCGCCGAAGAGGTGATCATCTGGAACACCAAGGAGTTCGGCTTCATCACGCTGCACGACGCCTTCTCCACCGGCTCGTCGATCATGCCGCAGAAGAAGAACCCGGACATCGCCGAGCTGGCGCGCGGCAAGTCCGGCCGCCTGATCGGCAACCTGACCGGCCTGCTGGCGACGCTGAAGGCGCTGCCGCTCGCCTACAACCGGGACCTCCAGGAGGACAAGGAGCCGGTCTTCGACTCCTGCGACACCCTCGAGGTCCTGCTGCCGGCCTTCACCGGCATGATGGCCACCCTCACCGTGCACCGCGAGCGCCTGGAGGAGCTGGCCCCGGCCGG
>FJVZ01001280.1_pt1 | contig 14911 bp, 11 predicted proteins | sample 1011841 | NCBI WGS metagenome assembly FJVZ01 (sample SAMEA3912450, study PRJEB9761) | metagenome | biome: forest; material: soil | place: USA | collected 2011-06-22 | depth 0.1 m
CGTGACGTTCTCAGCCTCATCGGCCAGGAGAACGCCGCCCCTCAGCATGCCTTGGGCGTAATGCCGGATCGCTGAAGCTCTATGCGGGTTCGGCACGGCCAGGACGGCCATGTATTCCTGGTAGGTCGATCCCACGATGATGACGTCTCCCGACGGTGACATCGTGAGGAGACCGTCTCTTGATGGCCCGTTGATGGTGGAGGGCTGCGATCCGGCGACGTTCCCGTCTTCCTGGAGCCGCACACTGGCCCAGTGGAGATCAATGTCACCTGGATCGTCGTGCAGATTGACCAGGAGCAGGAACCCACCTCCGTCCCCGAACAACCCGAATCGTGAAGCGAGTGAAAACCATGCTTCGTTGACCTCGCGGAGTGGATCGGGGCCGTCGAAGTCGATGACCTCGTCAACCCGCCCATCCCACGACCCGCAGGCCGTCGTCCGGGATGCCGCGTGAGGCGGACAGGACGTCGCTGTCTTCTCGACACCGAGCAAGGTGATCCCCGACATGGCAAGCGTCGCGGATAGTTCCTCGAAAGTCTTCAGGACTTCCCCCTCAAAAGCACACGGAATCGAACTGCACGAGCTTCCCACGTGCCTCTGACCAGGCATGCAAGGTTCAGACGCAGCCACTGACGTATCGTCAGAGAACTTGGCANGAGGTGAAACGGCCCCGTCCTCCGCTGCCGGGGTCGGGAGCCGGCCCGGCGGGCGGAGGACGGGGCAGCGCGTGTGGGCGGTCAGCTCTCGACCGTGGCCGCTTCGCGCTCGGCGGAGGGCTCGCTCTGCTCGTCGTCGGCCTCGCTGCGCTGGAGGGCGGGGATGACGGCCGCGACGGCCGCCGCGACCAGGGCGACGCCGAGGCCCAGGAGCAGGCCGGTGCGGAAGCCGCTCTCGGAGGCGAAGGTGTGGCCGCCCACGGTGGTGTGCATCTGGGAGAGGACGGTGCCGATGACGGCGGCGCCGATGGAGGTGCCGAGCGCGCGCATGAGCGTGTTGAAGCCGTTGGCGGCGGCGGTCTCGGTCAGCGGGGTGGCGCTCATGATCAGGGCGGGCATCGCGCCGTAGGCGAGGCCCACGCCGCTGCTGATGACCATGGTGACCAGCATGAGGCCCCAGGCCGAGCCCATCAGTGCCTGCGAGAGGCCGTAGCCGGCGGCGATCACCAGGACGCCGCTGGTCAGGGTGAACTTCGGGCCNCGGGCGTTGGTGAGCTTCCCGCCGAACGGGGAGACGATCATCATCATGATGCCGCCGGGTGCCAGCCACAGGCCGGCGGCGAGCATCGACTGGCCCAGTCCGTAGCCGGTGGCCTTCGGGTACTGCAGCAGCTGGGGAACGATCAGCATGCTGGCGTACATGGCGAAGCCGACGAACACCGAGGCGATGTTGGTGAACAGGACCCGGGGGCGGGCGGTGGTGCGCAGGTCGACCAGCGGGTCCTTGGTGCGGACCTCCCACAGGCCCCAGCCCGCCAGCACCACGACGGCGGTGGCGAACAGTCCGACGGTCGTCGCGGAGGCCCAGCCCCAGTCGGCGCCCTTGGAGACCGCGAGCAGCAGGCTGACCAGGCCGACGCCGAGGCCGAGCGCGCCGGGCAGGTCGAAGCGCTGGCCCCGGGCGGTGGCCGGCACGTCCGGGATCAGGAACCAGATGAGCGCGGAGACGATCAGGGCCAGGACGGCCGCGCCCCAGAACAGCACCCGCCAGTTCGCGTACTGGGCGGTCGCCGCCGCGATCGGCAGGCCGATGCCGCCGCCGATGCCCATCGAGGCGCTGACCAGCGCGATCGAGGAGCTGAGCTTCTCCGCCGGCACCACGTCGCGCAGCAGGGCGATGCCGAGCGGCACCATGCCCATGCCCATGCCCTGCAGGCCGCGCCCGATGATCATGGGGACGACGGAGGACGCGAGCGCGCACACCACCGAGCCGATCACCAGCGGCACCGAGCACACCAGCAGCATCCGGCGCTTGCCCAGCATGTCGCCCAGACGGCCGGATACCGGCACGCAGACGGCCGAGACGAGCAGTGTGACGGTGATGACCCAGGCGGCGTTCGACGGCGAGGTGTCGAGGATCTGCGGAAGTTCCGCGATGAGCGGGGTGACCAGCGTCTGCATGATCGCGGCCACCGTGCCGGCGAAGGCCAGGGTGGCGACGACGCCGCGGGGTGCCGGCCTTGGGGAGGCGTCCATCAAGGAACTCCTGAGCTGTCTGTGGCTGTCTGTCGGGCAGGGAAGTGCAGCATACATGCATTATGTATTGCGCATACAGCATGGCTGATACATACCCTTGTGAGAGGATGGGGCCCGACCGGACCAGGACGTGAGGCGCCGGCAGCGGGCGAGGAGGCGGCAGGAACATGGTCAGACCCACCCATGAGGTCGAGTACGAGCAGATGCTCCTCAGCCGCCACGGCCTCCAGGGCGGCGGACGCCGCAAGGACAGCGTGCTGGAGCGGAGCGCCTACATCCTGCTCAGCCGCATCCGCGTCCAGGGGCCGATGTCGATCGGCGAGCTCAGCGAGGCCTTCGACCTCGACGTCTCCACCCTCAACCGGCAGACCACCGCCGCGATGCGGGCCGGGCTGGTGGAGCGCATCCCCGACCCCGAGGGCGGGATGGCCCGGAAGTTCCGCATCACCGAGGAGGGCGCCCGGATGCTCGACGAGGAGCGGGCCGGCATGATCGACAGCCTCGACCGGGTGATGGCCGACTGGACGGACGAGGAGATCGCCGTCTTCGCCTCCTGCCTCCGGCGCTTCAACGCCGACATCGAACGCCTGGGCGGCCGGCCCTGGCCGCGCCCTTGAACGACGGCCCGCCGGNTGCGTCCGGCCTGCTCCCGCCGGTCCGGAGACGGCTCGGCGACAGCCGGTGCTGGCTCGGTGATGGTTCGGCGATGGCCAGGCGTCGCCCGCCGGCCGTAGGGTCCGAGTTGCTCCGGCGTCGCGCCGGTCCGCTGACCGGCAGCACGTTGACGGGGGAACGACGATGGACACGGGTACCTGGGTGACGGTGGGTACGAGTGTGGTGGCGGTGGCCGGCACGCTCGCCGGGACGGTGCTCGCCGGGTGGATGCACGGCCGCACCACCCGCGCCGCACAGACCGCGGCCGACGCCAAGGCGCGCCGCAGCGAGGTCCTGAGCACCGTGAGCGCGCTGGTGGCGGCCCTCGGGGAGCACCGCCGGGCCCAGACGGTGCGAGCCCGGGCGAGGGCCCGGGCGCTCGCCCTGACCGGTGACGTCGTGCCGGCCGACGAGCAGTACACCCCCGCCGTTCACCAGACCCGCAGCGCGGTCACCGGCCCCAGCATCGCCCTGCGGATCATCTGCCCGGAGCTGGCGGACGCGGCCCAGCGCGCGGTCGGGGCGACCTTCGCCCTCCGCGACGCCGAGAGCCTCGCCGACGTCGAGCACCTGCGGCTCCAGTCGAAGTTCGCCTGCGACGCCCTGGTCGCCGACGCCGGCCAACTCCTCGCCCGCCCCGCCCGCACCGCCTGACCAGCCCTGACCAGCCCTGACCAGCCCTGACCAGCCCTGACCAGCTCTGACCAGCCCTCGCCGGGCCGCTGAGGAGCGGACGACGAGCGAGCGTACGCGTGCCCGGCCGAGGCTCGCCGTGCTGCTCGCGGGCGGCGGTCGCTACTGCTCGGATCGCCGACGCGCGAGATGGACGGTGATGTCGGAGGCGATCTCGACCGTCTCGGGCAGGACCTGCGCGATCGCGTGATACGCCTGTTGCCGCCTCGATCGCGGCAGTTGGAGATACGCCGAGACGGTCGACAGATGGCCGATGTAGTCAGGAGTGCTCATGGTCAGGCGCCGCCTGATGACGGACTGCTGGACGTCGACGAACAGTTGGGACCGTCGCAGCTCCGTACCCGGCCACTGCATCTCCTCGTCCGGAGCTGTTCCGTCGGGAGACGGAACCTCATCACTTGCCAGGAACCGCGCCCGGGCCGCACGTACGGACTCCTCAACGGCCGGGTCGGCCAGCTGGACCGGGCCGCCGAATGAGGCGAACACACCACCCGGTTCCAGCAGCGCGGCCATTCTCGGCCAACGACCGTCCGGGCGTGTCCAGTGCAGGGCCGCTGCCGCATAGACCAACCCGTAGGTCTCACCCGGCCGCAGATCCTCGAACGCGGCCCGGACGGGCTTCACACCTGCGGGCACTGCCCTGCGCAGCACGGTGAGCATGGCTGCGTCCGGCTCCGTCGCCGTGACCGTGACCCCGTGCCCGGCGAACAGGCGGGTTGCCTTGCCCGTCCCCGCACCGATCTCCAGGGCGGTCCGGACCGGCCGGCCCGCATACGCCATCACCATGCCGAAGAGCTCTTCGGGATACCCCGGCCGGTACCGTTCGTAGGCTTCCGCGATCGCGCCGAAGCTCAGTGCACGAGCAGACATGCCAAGCATCCTGGCACGACCGGGACATGCGGCGCTCGGGCTTCGGCGGCCCGGCNGGGCCGGGGTTCGAGCCGTCAGTAGGGCAGGCCCTCCGCAGCCGCGAGCAGGGCGGCGAGCAGGCAGGCGGCGATCTCGTTGTCCGAGGCTTCCGGATCGTCGGCGAAGCGCTGGGCGAAGTCCTCCGCCGCTGCGCGCAGGGCGCCGTTGAGGGTGGCCGCGTGGACCTTCACACGCAGGTCGTCGGGGGCGGCGCCGGTGCGTCGGGCGAGGAGTTCGCCGAGGACGGGCAGGGCGTCGTCGTGCGCCTGGAGCCAGACTGTGCGCAGTGCGGGTTCGGTGAGGGCCATCGCGGCCGACCCGGCAGCGCAGGCCGCTCTGGACAGCCAGCGCATCGGCACGCTCAAGCCCGCCGGCCCGGTGCGTCTGGCGACCGGCGTCCAGGACGACATCGTTCCCCACGCGCAGGCTCGCCAACTCGCCGTGGACTGGTACCGCAAGGGCGGCAACGTCACCTANGACGNCATCGTGCCGCCGAACCTCGGCGACAGGATTCTCACCGACCACCTCGTGCCGCTCATCACCGACCAGGGCGATGCGATCTCCTGGCTGACGGACCGCCTGTCCGGAAAACCGGCCGTCTCCAGCTGCTGGACGATGCCTCTCCAGCTCTGATCCTCGCCTCGCCGCCCAGGATTCCACCGCGTCCGCCGGGGCCGGCACCCCCGGCGGACGCGGTCATTCCCCCCACCCGGCCCGGCCGGGAGCTGCGAGGGCGTGACTCCCTCAGCAGCCCCCGGGCCGGGGTGCGGGGACAAGAACAAGTCGCCGCGCCAGATGACGAGTTGACAGTTGATCGGGGCCTATCGGTCCGGCCGGCAGCTACAGGCGCGGGTCAGCCCCAGGTGCCCACCAGTGGGACGTCGCCCTGGCTGCCGAAGGTCGTGCGGTAGATCACCAGGTCGCTGCCCCTGGCGGCGCCGAAGAACTCGCGTGTGCCGGGCCGGTAGACGCCGATGCTGTCGGTGCCGGTGCCGTCCCAGTCGCCCTTGACCGGGACGTCGCCCGGGTTGCCGAACCGGATGCTCTCGACGGCNCTGCCGGGTGCGTTGGAGCCGGCGAGGTAGAAGGTCTGGGTGTCCGGGGCGTAGACGCCGACGGTGGTGGTGCCGTTGCCGTCCCAGTCGCCGACCAGCGGGGTCCAGCCGGGGTTGCCCAGCATGACCACGTAGGTGGTCGTGGCGTTGTCGTTGCTGAGGTAGAACGTCTGGTTNCCGGGCCGGTAGACGCCGATCGTGCTCCGCCCCTGGCCGCTCCAGTCGCCGGTCACCGGGATGTCGCCGGCGTTTCCGTACTGCACCGTGACGGCGGGAGTGACGTTGTCGCCGGTCAGCTCGAAGGTCCGGGTGCCGGGGTGGTAGACGCCGATCGTGTCGGCGCCGGGGCCGTTCCAGTGGCCGGTCAGCGGGACGTCGCCGGTGGTCCCGAAGGCGGTCGAGCCGATGGCGCCGCCGTTGTGGCCGGCCTCGCCGAAGGTGCGGTCGGTCGGACGGTAGCCGCCGACCGAGGAGGCGGGCCTGGCGGGGGTGGCGTTGACGACGGCCTTGCCGATCGTCTGCTGCGCGCCGACGGTCAGCGGCACGACGGCCGGCTGCCCCGGGCCCAGCCAGCGGAAGTTCTGGAGGTAGAGCACGCGGGGGTTCTGCGCGGCGACGGCCCGGTACTCGGTGTTGTACGCCGCCACGCTGGCGTCGGGCACGCCCGGGCAGTTGTTGGCGACCCCGTCCTGGTTGGTGGACTCGGGGTAGAGCATCAGGTGCTGGTCGGGCGAGGTCAACCTGGCCTCCAGTCGGGCCAGTTCGCTCTGGATGGTGCCCCGGCCCACGCAGTAGTCGTCAAAGCCGACGATGTCGACGCCCCGGGGAACCGGCTGCTCGTCCGCTGCCGCAGGGAACCACTTGTCGTAGCTGAAGATGATCATCTTGCCGGGGAAGAGGGCCTTGACCAGGTCCGTCTGCGCCTGCACCTGGACGGCGTCGAGGCCGCGCGAGTACGCCTCGTCGGTCAGGTAGATTCCCGCGATCTTGTCCATGTTCGAGCCGATGGCGGACACGAGCCCGGCCAGCGCCGACGCTGCGTTCGGGTTCGGGTCGTAGGTGCCGTGATCGTTGGGCACCACGACCTCGTGGTTGACGTCGATGATGCAGGAGGCCGGCCGGCAGTCGTCCAGGAAGTCCAGCTTGGGGTCACTGCCGCGCAGGTAGCCGTTCAGGTTCGTCCACGGTGCCACCTCCGCACTGTGGTTGACGCTGTTGTTGGGCCAGTCCGGGTCCCTGATGTCGAAATACCCGTAGTAGTCGAGGCCGCCCAGCATCGAGACCCGCAGGTCCTCCACCGTGGTGACCTGGCCGGCTGCCGACCGGTGCGAGCCCAGGGCCACGTACCCGTCGCGCGGCAGGTCGGCGGTGGTCGCGCCGGAGAAGACCGTCGATCCGTTCACCGTGACGCTCGCCCGGCGCGCGGGCCCGCTCGCCAGCGTGAGCGACACGTTGTAGGAGGCGGGCGCGGGGGCCACCGGGGTCAGCGCGGTCGCCGTGCCGCCCTGGTAGAGCGTCAGCCCGCCGTCGGCCTGCAGCCGCAGGCCGATCGCGATGTCCGGGCCGTCCACCGCGCCCGTGGTGCCCGAGCTGTTGCTCACCGCCAGGGAGGCCCAGTCCGTGCCGGTCGTGCTGCCCACCGCCGGGGTGAGCACCGCGTGCACCGTGTAGGTGCCGGAGAGGTCGGAGGTCGCGGGCTTGTTCAGCCGCACGGCGGCCGTGCCCCGGGGGAAGGAGAGTACGTTCGGGTGGGCCGGGCTGTTCACCTGCACCGAGCCCGCGGCCGGGGTGACGGTCAGGCCCTTGGTGCCGGAGACCGCCGTGTAGTCGCCCGAGACCAGGCTCGGCTGGCGCGCGCTCAGGTCGTCGTTGAGCCCGGAGTCCGAGGTCGCGTTCGGCGACCCGTCGAAGGTGTCGACGAACGGCTTCGCGCTCGCGGTGGCGGTGGTGTCGACGTTGCTCACCGTCAGGCCGTGGCCCGCGCCGTCACCGAAGGTGGTCACCTGGCCGGAGGAGAGGTAGGCGCCGAGGTAGAGGAACGCACTGCTCGGCCAACGGGTCACGTCCGTGGGCGCGGTGACGGTGACCGGGGTGCCGTTCACGGTCAGTGTGACCGCCCGGTCCGCGCCCGTGGAGACGGTGAGGGAGACGGCGTACCGGTCCGCCGGAGCCACCGAGCCGGTCCAGAACGGCGTCTCGCCGCCCCCGCCGTGGAACAGCCGCAGCCCGCCGTCCGACCTGACGGTCACCCCGAGGTCCACGTCGCCGTTGGTCACGTAGCCGGTGCTGCGGTGGCTGCGGCTGAGTACGACCGACGCCCAGCCGGCGCTGCCGGTGTCGCCCAGCACGGGATCGACCACCGTCGAGACGGTGTAGTGGCCGCTCGCGTCCGCCACGGCCGGGGCGCCGAGCATGACGGCGGAGGTGCCGAGGGAGAAGAGCAGCTGGTTCGGATGCAACGGGTGGCTGGTCTGGACGTAGTACGGGGCCGGCGCGGCCACGGTGTCCCAGCGGCCGGAGACCCTGGTGTAGGAGATCGGCGGCTGCCCGGCCGGCGGTGACTGCCGGGCGGCGAGGCCGATGTTCAGCCCGTACATGGGGTCGGTGTCCAGCGCGGTGTCCTGCTGGAAGGTGTCGGTGAAGCCGCGCGAGGTGTCGAGCTTCACCGGCGCCGGCGCGTCGAGGGCGGCCGCCGGCGCGGCGCCGAGGCCTGCGGGCAGCAGCGGCAGTGTGAGCGCCGCGGCGGCGGACACCATGGTGCGGCCCAGGCGTTGAACGAGTATCACCGAGTCTGTCTCCCGGTCGTCGGACCGGCGGCGCGGGCGCGCAGCCGTGGGAAACAGGCATGGCGGTACGCGCCGTCCTCCCCCCGGGGCGGATCATAGGGGGCGGACACGAACGGTGATGGCGCGAGCCGCCCCGGCGCCCTCCCGAGGACGGCTTCCGGCCGGATCGGCGCAGGTCGCAGGGGTGCCGGCGGGTGCCCGCTCCGGCAGGGCGGCGCGGAGCCCCCGGNGCCGGGAGTGCGGCAGGCTCAGGCCTCCGCCGGGTCCCGGGGTGAGGCGGCGACGGCGTGGTAGGTCCGGCCGCCTGCGGTGAAGNCNCCCAGCGGGGTCATGCCGAACCCGTCGACGTGGACTCGCCATGACGCCTGGTTGGCCGCCTCGATGAACGCGACCACGGCATCGGCCCGCCCGAACGCCGCCCCGACGGCCAGCGTGAACAACCCACGCGCCACCCCGTGCCCCCGGTACGCGGAGCCGACCACAAGCGGCCCGTACAACAACCAGCGGACCTCGCTCAGCGGACGCCCCTGCCACCGCAGCCGGTCCTGGGCGGCGAGCAGCGCCTGGACGGGAGGCGGCGGGTCCGGCATGCTCTCGGGCGCGGACAGCGCCAGGAGACCCGCCACCCGGCCGTCGTCGTCCGCGACGAGCAGGCTCCTGCCACCGGCCAGGCCACGCAGCGCCTCGGCGTCGAGGGAGCCCTGGACGAAGCCCTGACCGGCGCGCTGCTCCGGGGACAGGGCGTCGAAGTGGTTGGCTGCGAAGAGTTCAGCGGCGGCGGGCGCGTCGGCCCCGGTGGCGTACCGGTACTCCATGGATCCCATGCTGGCACGGACCCCGGCCGACGCGGGCCGGGGGGAGGTGCGTGTCGGCCGGGGCGGCGTCGCCGATTGCGGCCGGCCCGCCCGGCGCGCTGTCGGGTCGTCGTCGAGGGTGTGTCGGTATGGTCCAGGGATGGCGAGGACGTTGCGGTTGGCGGTGGCGCAGAGCACGGTGCCGCAGGATCCGGGGGACCGGGCGGCGTTGCGGGCGGCGGGCCGGGAGGTCAGGTCCCTGATGCGGGACGCGGCCGGGGCGGGGGCGCGGCTGGTGCAGTTCCCGGAGGGCGCGATCGTCTACCCGGACAAGCACGTGGTCGCGGCCGGTCCCGAGGGTTGCCTGGTGCCGGCGGACTGGCGGTGTGCGGCGTGGGACGTCCTGCGGGAGGAGGCGGAGTCGGTTGCCGCGCTGGCCGGGGAGTTGGGCCTGTGGACGGTGTTCGGCTCGCTGCACCCGCTCACCGCGCCGGGCCGTCCGCACAACAGTCTCTACGTCGTCTCCGACCAGGGCCGCCTGGTCGCCCGGTACGACAAACGGTTCCTGTCGCACACCGAACTGACCTACCTCTACACCCCCGGCCGCCCGCAGCCGACGGTGTTCGACGTGGACGGCGTCCGCTTCGGCCTGGCGATCTGCATCGAGGCGAACTTCCCCGAGGTGTTCGCCGAGTACGAACGCCTGGACGTCGACTGCGTCCTGCTGTCCGTCATGGTCGACGACGCGCCCCGGGCCACCGTCGCGCAGGCGTACGGCACCCTCCACAACTACTGGCTCGGCTACGCCGTGCCCGCCCAGTACGGCGCCACCGCCCCGGCGGGCATCGTCGCCCCGGGCGGGCGCTGGCTCGCCCGCTGCCCCGCCGCCGACCGGCCCGCCGTCGCCGTCGCCGACATCGGCTTCGGGTCCGGCGGGAGCGACATCGAGGGCGCCGTCCGGTACGCCCGTCCGTGGCGACGCCTGGCCCGGGCCGGCCTCTACGACGACCACCGAACCGGTGACGATCCCAGGAGCCTCACCCTCACCGCGTTCTGACCGGCCCCCGGTGGTCGGCCGCCGGGCCGGTGCCGCGCGCCGCCGTCGGACGGCCGGGGGTGACGCGGTACATGGCGGTGGCGTGCGGGGCCAGAGTCGCGGTGAGGGGGCCGGTGGTGGTCGTGGACTCTCCGGTCCACAGGTCCCTGAGGGTGCAGGAGGGCGCCCCGGTGATGCCGAGCCCGGAGAGCCCGGTGGTCAGCGTGGCCGTCCTGTCGCCGGTGTTGGTGAGGGTCACCGAGCGGTCGCCGCCGGTCAGTTCGCGGACGGTCACCAGGTCGGTGCCGGAGTCGGCGACGATCCGGGCGGGCTGCCCGAGGCCGTCCTGGTCGACGGCGATCACCTCGCGGTTGGTGAGGACGGCCGCGACCGCCGGCGTCATGTCGGCCGGCTTGTTGCCCGCGATGAGCGGGGCGGCCATCTGGGCCCAGAGGCTGAAGTGCGAGCGGAACTCGTCCTCGCTCATGCCGGGCACGCCGACCTCCAGCATGTCGGGGTCGTTCCAGTGGCCCGGGCCGGCCTGGTGTCCGAGGCGGCCGTTGAGGCGGACGATGTTCATGACGCCCATGGCGTAGTCGTTGGTGTGGTGGGTGTCCCAGGCGGAGGTGATGTCCTCGGTGGTCCGCCACATGTCGGCGACGGCGGACCAGTCGTACGTGGCACCGGTCTTGTCCGCGTGGAAGCTGTTGGGGTTGATGCTGTACACGATGGGGCGGCCGGTGTCGCGCAGCGCGTCACGCATCGTGCTGAAGGCGGCGATCTGCTCGCCGAGCGTGCCGACGGGGGAGCACCAGTCGTACTTGAGGTAGTCGACGCCCCAGGCGGCGAAGGTCTCCGCGTCCTGCCGCTCGTGCCCCAGGCTGCCGGTGGAGCCGGGGTAGACGTTGCCGCGCTGCGCGCAGGTCCGGTCGGTGGGCACCTGGTAGATGCCGAACTTCAGCCCCATGGAGTGCAGGTGGTCGCCGAGGGCCTTCATGCCGCCGGGGAAGCGGACCCGGTCCGCGCGGAGGTTGCCCTCGGGGTCGCGCTGCGGGTCGAACCAGCAGTCGTCGACCACGACGGAGTCGTAGCCGGCTCCCGTCATTCCCGAGGCGACGAGGGCGTCGGCGGAGTTCCGGACGAGTTGCTCGTCGATCGCGCATCCGAAGGAGTTCCAGGTGTTCCAGCCCATGGGCGGGGTGAGGGCGACTCCGTTGTCCAGGGCCGAGGCCGATCGGGTACCGACCGTCGAGAGGGTGCCGGCGGCCAGCACGAGTGCGGCGGCCACCAGCGCGACCGTCCTGCGGCGGGGGACAGGACGAGAGGGGTGGCCGGGAGCGGACAAGGGGCTTCTCCTCGGGAGCGAGAACGGGGCGCCGTACACCGGCTGACGCCACATCACCTGTGGCATGCCTCCATGAGACCAGAATCAACCAGATTTCAACGCGACCGCGCACATATAAACATCGAGTGTCCCGGAGGGTCAACGGGGCGGACCGGATATCCGGAACTCCCTCACCATGCGCGCGGCGGCCGAGTGGGCCGAGGTGTGGTCGCCCCTGTCGGTGCAGTCGCGGCCCCGCCGGCCCGGCGCGGACTGCCGGAGACAACAATTTCGCACGCTTCTCAACGGACATTGACACTGTGACGCACGGCATGCTCCACTGACCGGCGATGGCAGCGCAAACATGTATCTCTTGAGTGGCCGTGCGCCGATGTGAGCCCAAGCGGTCGGGACGCCGCGCTCGCATCCACGTCCGCCCCCCACGCCTTCCACGTGCGCCGCTGCCCCCCACCCGGCAAACGGAGTCAATGTCATGAACCTGCCCGACATGCCCCTGGGCCGCAGACACTTCCTCACCGGGGCCGCGCTGGCCGCCGGCGCGGTCGCCATGCCCGGCTACCTCCTTCCGTCCCGGGCCTCGGCCGCCGTGCCGCCCCAGGTCACCCTGCCGCAGCGCGGCATCTACGACACGGCCACCGCCTCCGCGTGGACGGACGGCTTCCTCACCGGCAACGGNGAGTACGGCGCGGTGCTCCACGGGACACCGACCCTTGAGAAGGTCGTCCTCAACCACCACCGCTTCGTCCTGCCCAACGGCACCCGCGGCGTCCAGCCGCCCGATCTCGCCGGGCGTCTCTCCACCGTCCAGGACATGGCGCTCGCCGGCGACTACTCCGGTGCCTCGTCCACCTTCGCCGGCGACTGGACACTGCGCTGGACCCAGACCTTCCACCCGGGCTACGAGCTCCAGCTGAGCACCCCGGGCATGAGCACCGCCACCAACTACGCGCGGGTGACCGACTTCCGCACCGGCGAGATCACCCACAGCTGGACGGACTCCTACGGCACCTGGAAGCGCCGGGCCTTCGTCTCCCGGGCGGACAAGGTCATCGTCCACGAACTGCTGCCCGCGACCGGCCGGACGGTCGACACCGTGCTCAGCGCCAACACCGCCCTCGACGGTGTGCCGGGCAACGTCACCTATGCCACCACCGCCACGGTCAGCGGTCGCGACGGCTACCTCAACCTGCGCGGCACCTACCCCGCGGCGCTGGGAGCGTACGGCTACGAGGGCGTCACCCGGGTCGTCGTCACGGGCACCAAGGCCACGGTCACCGCCAGCGGCTCCACCCTGGTCGTCGCCAAGGCCTCCAAGGTGCTGCTGCTCACCAAGCTGAACCGGTACGAGACGTCGACCGGCTGGACGTCCAAGCCGCTGCAGGCGGCGCTCGGAGCCCTGACCGCCGACTACACCACCCTGCTGGGCCGGCACGCCCCGCTGCACCAGGCGATGTTCGACGGCTCCAGCCTCGACCTCAACGTCTCCGCCGCCGACCGCCGGCTGTCCACCAGCGAGCTCACAGCCCGCCAGAACAGCAACCGGTCCGTCCTCGACCTCGCGCTGCTGGAGCGGATGTACGACTCCGGACGGTACCTGTTCGTCAGCTCCAGCGGGGTCCTCCCGCCACGACTGACCGGCATCTGGTCCGGCAGCTGGACCGGGGCCTGGGCCGACGACATCACCACCGACGCCAACATCAACCTCCAGGTCGCCGGCGGAAACATCCTGAACTACGGCACCGCCATGCAGGGCTACTTCGACCTCATCCTCGGACAGCTCGCCGACTGGCGCGACAACGCCGCCAAGCTCTACGGGGCCCGCGGGTTCCTCGCCCCGACCCGCACCGACGGCGAGTACGGCCACATGCTCCACTTCAACAACGGGGACTTCCCCGGCGAGTGCTGGACCGGCGGCGCCGACTGGCTGCTGTACCCGCTGCTCGAGTACTACCAGGTCACCGGCGACGCCGCCTTCCTGCGGGACAAGCTCGGCCCGGCGCTGATGGAACTCGCGCTGTTCTACGAGGACTTCCTCACCCGCACCGACGCCGCCGGGAAGAAGGTGTTCGTACCGTCCTACTCGATGGAGAACTCGCCCTCCAGCACCGGACAGATGCTCTCGATCAACGCCACCGGCGACATCATGGCCGGCCGGCACGCCCTGCGGGCCGCCGTCGACGCCGCCAACACCCTCAACGTCGAACAGGGCGGCGGGCAGGGTGTGGCACGCTGGACCGCCCTGCTGGCCCAGCTGCCCGACTACACGGTCAACAACGACGGTGCGCTCGCCGAGTGGTCCTGGCCGGGCCTGACCGACCGCTACAACCACCGGCACGCCCACCACATGTACGGCGCCTGGCCCCTGCACGAGATCAACCCCGAGGAGCGGCCGGACCTGGTCCGCGTCGCCGGCCGGGCCCTGGACCTGCGCGGCGACGAGAACTACTCGGCGCACGGCAGCCTGCACCGCGCGCTGGCCAGGGCCCGGCTCAAGGACGGGGCGGGCGTCTACGACAACCTCAGGAAGATCCTGGGCAGCAACATGGTCTGGCGCTCGCTGATGACCTCGCACAACCCCGAGCTGACCACCTACAACTGCGACGCCGCCAACACCCTGCCCGCGGTCCTCGCCGAGGCCCTCCTCTACACCCGGCCGGGCGTCCTGGAACTCCTGCCGGCGCTGCCCGACCAGCTCGCCAAGGGCACCATCAAGGGCGTCCGAGGCCGCAACCGCGTCCTGGTCGAGAGCCTCACCTGGGACACCGCGGCCCGGACCGCCACCGTCACCCTCGTCTCGGACATCACCCAGGACATCACCCTCCTCTGCCGCCGCGGCATGACCTCGGTCGCCACCACCGCCACCGTCGCGTCCTCCCCGCTCGGCACCCACGCCAGGAAGGTCTCCCTGACCGCCGGCACCCGCGTCCAGATCACCCTGGGCCTGCTCACCGGCACCTACCGCGTGGTCAACCGCAACAGCGGCAAGGTCCTGGACATCTCCGGCACCTCGACCGCCGACGGCGGCGCCGCCATCCAGTGGCCGTGGACCGGCGGCACCAACCAGCAGTGGACGCTCCAGCCCGACCCCGACGGCTCCTTCCGCCTGGTCAACCGCAACAGCACNAAGGTCCTCGACGACCCCGGCGCGTCCACCGTCCACGGCCAGGCCCTGGACCAGTGGACGGACACCAGGAGCCCCAACCAGTGGTGGAGGCTCGCCCCGGCCGCGACCACCGGCTACTTCAACCTGGTCAACGTGTCCAGCGGCCTGTACGCGGACGTCGACAGCGCGTCCACCAGCGACGGCGCCCAGATCGTCCAGCAGCCCGCCGGCGGCACGGCCAGCCAGGACTGGAGGCTCGAAGCGCTCTGACACCCCGTACGCTGCCCGGGCAGCGCACCGGCCCCGCCGGCGTCATCACCCACGCCGGCGGGGCCGGTCCGTCC
>FJVZ01000341.1_pt1 | contig 14663 bp, 11 predicted proteins | sample 1011841 | NCBI WGS metagenome assembly FJVZ01 (sample SAMEA3912450, study PRJEB9761) | metagenome | biome: forest; material: soil | place: USA | collected 2011-06-22 | depth 0.1 m
TCGCCGCGCTGCTGGCCGCCCCCCGCTCGGCCGGGCTCTTCCGCCGGGCCGTGCTGCAGAGCGGCGCGCCGACCGCTGCGGCGCCCGCCAAGGCCCGCCGGACCACCGAGCTGATCGCGCGCGAGCTGGGCGTACCGGCCACCGCCGCCGCGCTCGCCGCCGTCGACCGGGAACGGCTGCTGGCCGCACAGGCCACCGTGACCGCCGCCGGCACGCCGCTGACCGGCGGTAACGCCTTCGCGATCGTCGTCGACGGCGACCTGCTCCCGCAGGACCCGGCCGCCGCGCTGGCGGCCGGCGCCGCCCGCGAGGTCGACCTGCTGCTCGGCTGCACCAGCGAGGAGTACCGGCTCTGGTTCGTACCGACCGGGATGCTGGAGCGGATCGGCCGCCTGACGCTGCGCCTGGCCATGCTCAGGTTCAAGGTGCGAGGCCGCACCCACCGCACCTACCGGGCCAACCGGCCGGACGCGAGCCCGGGCGAACTCCTCGGCGCGCTGGCCACCGACCTGCTGCTGCGGCTGCCGCTCAACCGGCTGGCCGACAGCCGGGCCGGCGCCGCCGGCCGCACCCACCTGTACGAGTTCCGCTGGCCGTCCCCCGTGCGCGGCCTCGGCGCCTGCCACGCGCTGGAGCTCGCCTTCGTCTTCGACACCCTGGACGGCGCCGACGCCCGCGCCCTGACCGGCCCGGACGCGCCCAGGCCGCTCGCCGACGCGATGCACGCGGCCTGGGTGCGCTTCGCCACCGACGGCGACCCGGGCTGGCCCGGCTGGGACGCCTCCCGCCCCGTGATGGNCTTCGGCCCCGGGGACGAGCCCGCCGTCGACCTGGCACCCCGGGAGGACGAGCGCGCCTCCTGGGCCTGAGGNCCGCGGGCGGGCGTGGGGCCGGCCGGCAGGTGTCGGGCCGGCGGCTCAGGCGCCGTCGCCGGTCAGCGTCCGCCTGGTCTTCAGGGCGAGGTGGACCTGGAGTGCCTGGTCGCCGTGGCGCCACTGCGGGCCGAGCAGCCCGGTGATCCGGTCGATCCGCTGGTACAGCGTGTTGACGTGGATGTAGAGCGCGGCCGCCGTCCGGTTCAGGCTGCCGTCGCAGGCGAACCAGGCGAGCATCGTGCGCTCCAGCTCGCTGCCCCTGGTCCGGTCGTGCTCCAGCACCGGGCCGATCGCGCGGCCGATGAAGCGGTCCAGCTCGGCCGGGTCGGAGCGGCTCAGCAGCAGCCCGTACACGCCGAGTTCGTCGGGGCAGGCGCCGTCGCCGTCGCGTTCCAGGCCGAGCAGTACCTCCAGGGTGCGGGCGGCCTCGCGGTGGGCGGCGCCGGTCGCGGCCGGGCCGGGGGCCGCCGACGAGCCGCCCACCGTGACCGGCACGCCCACGCCCTCGCGGAGGTGGGCGGCCAGTGCCCGGGCCGCCTCGCCCGGGTCGGTGCCGCCGGGCAGCAGTACGACGGCGGCGCCGCCGTGCTCGCCCGCCAGGCCCGCCAGCCGTACCGCGTAGCCGGCCGCCAGCTGGGCCGTCCGCCGGCGCCGGCCGCCGTCGCGGCAGCGGGCGACCAGGATGACGTGCTCCCGGTCGAGGTCCAGGCCGACCAGGGCGGCCCGCCGGCGCAGCCCCTCCGGGTCGCGCTCGGGGGAGCTGAGCAGGTCGTCCAGGATCTCGCCGCGCAGCCGGTGCTCGGCCTCGGTGACGGCCCGTTCGCTCAGCAGCATCAGCGCGGTGACCAGTGCGGACCGCTCCAGCGAGGCGACCTCCGCCGGTTCGATGACCGGGCGCAGCAGGATCAGCGCGCCCAGCCGCTGCCCCCGGGCGGCGATCTGCGCGACGCAGGCCGGCGGCCGGCCCTCGGCGCCGGGGACGATCCGGCTGCGCAGCCCGTCGGGCCCCGGCAGGCCCGTCGTGCGCAGTGCGGCGGGCAGCCGGCCGCCGTCCTGCACGGCGCGGACCAGCGGGTCGGGGCCGGCGGCGGCGGTGACCCGGCCCTGCGCGTCGAGCACGAGGATGCTGCCGACCAGGACCTCGGCGAGCGTCCGCGCGACGTCGGCCATGGTGCCGCCGTCCAGCACCATCGCGGTGAGCCGCCCGTGCAGGTCGCCGGCCCGCTCGACGGCCGCGCTGTGCGCGCTGACCAGGGCGTTCGCCTCGGTCAGCTGCTCGACGGTGCGCTGCACCTCCTCGAACAGGGTGGCGTTCTCCAGCGCGAGGGCGGCATGGGCGGCCAGCGAGATCAGCACGTCCACCTCCTGCGAGGAGAACGGCCGGACCCGGCGGTTGGCCACGAACAGCACACCGAACACCCGCTCGCCGAACTTCAGCGGCACGCCCTGGATGGCGATCAGGCCCTCGCTGCGGATGATCCCGTCGACGTACTCGGAGTGCGCGAAGCGCTCGTCGTTCGGGTAGTCGGCCGTGTGGTACGGCAGCGAGGTCTCCGCGACCAGCCCGCCCAGGCCCGTGCCGAGCGCGAGCCGGCCGGTCTTGAACGCCTCGGTGCTGATGCCGTCCGTCGCCCGGACATAGGTGTCGCCGTGCTCCGGGTCGGCGAGCAGCAGGTACGCCACGTCCGTGCCGAGCAGCGTGCGGGCGCGGCGGACGATCGCCTGGAGCACGCCCTCCAGATCCCGGGTGGAGGCCAGGTCGCCGGCCGTCTCGTACAGGGCGGCGAGGGTGGCCTCCCGGCGGCTCTGCGCCGCCAGCCGGTCGCGGACCCGCAGGGCGTCCTCGACGAGCCGGGGCGGCAGGTGCGGGGCGCGGGCGAGCAGGGCGGCGTAGTCGGCCTCCCCGGCGTCCTCGCGGAGCAGCCGCAGCAGCTCGGCGGCGGCCTCGGCCCCGGCCTGGGCCTGGCTCTCGGCTCCGGCGGTGGCTCCGGTCTCGGCTCCGGTGGCGGCGGGTTCGGGTTCGGTGGCGTGCATGCAGCAAGTGTTAGCGCACATCGGGCCCCGGGCGCGGTGGTCGGAACCACCACATCGCGCGGCCCGGAGTGGAGGCCGTCTCCACTCCGGGCCGCGCGGTCNGGCCGGCATGGTCGGGCCGGCGCGGTCAGTCCGCGTCGCGCCGCGGTGCCCGGTCCAGCAGACGCACGGCGGTGCCCCAGAGCCCCCCGCGGAACAGCAGCACCACGGCGACGAACACCGCGCCGGTGACCAGGTTGACCCCGGCGAAGCCGGCGGTGGCCAGCCAGTCCTCCAGCCGCACCACGATCCCGGCCCCGAGCAGCGCCCCCCACAGGGTGCCGATGCCGCCCAGCAGGGTCATCACCACGGCCTTGCCGGAGGTCGTCCAGTACACCTCGTGCAGCGAGGCGAAGCCGTGGTTGACGGCGTAGATCCCGCCGGCCAGCCCGGTCAGGAAGGCGGAGCCGGTGAAGGCCGCCAGCCGGTACCGGTCCACCCGGTAGCCGAGCGCCCTGGCCCGGTCGGGATTGTCGCGGACGGCCGCCATCACCGCCCCGAAGGGCGAGTTGACGACCCGCCAGGCCACCAGCAGCCCGATCAGCACCAGCGGCAGCGCCGCGTGGTAGAAGGTGAAGCCGTCGTCCAGGTCCAGCCCCGGGAGGGTGCGCGGGATGCCCTGGAGCCCGTTCTCGCCGCCGGTCACCGAGCGCCACTGGTTGGCGGTGAAGTAGACGAGCTGGGCGAACGCGAGCGTCACCATGGCGAAGTAGATGCCGGTGCGGCGGACCGACAGCCAGCCGATCGGCAGCGCCAGCAGCGCCGAGGCGAGCGCCCCGCCGAGCACGGCGACCGGGAACGGCAGCCCGCTGTGGATCGCGATCAGCCCGGTGGCGTACGCCGAGGCGCCCCAGAAGGCCGCGTGGCCGAAGGAGAGCAGGCCCGCGTACCCGATCAGCAGGTCCAGGGCGACGGCGAACAGCCCCCAGCAGAGGATGTCGGTGGCCACCGGCGGATACAGCAGCCAGGGCAGCGCCAGCGCGAGGCCGAGGCCCGCCACCAGGAGCAGCAGGCGGCCGTACGCCGTGCCGGAGCCGGAGCCGGTGCGGGAACGCAGCAGGCGGGTGATCATGCGAGACCTTCCTTCCCGAAGAGCCCGGCCGGGCGGACCAGCAGGACGGCGGCCATCAGCAGGAACACCGAGGTCTGCGAGAGGCCGGGCAGGTAGAGGTTGGCGAGGGCCTGGAGCATCCCGATGGTGAAGCCCGCGACGATCGCGCCGCTGACCGAGCCGAGGCCGCCGATCACCACCACCGCGAAGACGGTGATGACGAGATCGGCCCCCATCTGCGGGTTGACCGCCCGCATCGGCGCGGCGAGCACGCCGGCGAAGCCCGCCAGCGCCACCCCGAAGCCGAACACCGGGGTCACCCAGCGGGCGGTGTCGATGCCCAGCGCCCGGGTGAGCTCAGGGCGCTCGGTGGACGCCCGGACGATCGTGCCGATCCTGGTCCGGCCGAGCAGCAGCCAGACGCCGGCGCAGACGGCCGCCGAGACGAGCAGCGCGAAGACCGGGTAGGCGGGAAAGGCGAACAGGCCGAGGTCGACCGACCCCTGGAACGGCCCGCCCGGGTACGGCCGGGACTGCGCGCCGTAGGTGAGCCGCAGCAGGTCCTGGCAGATCAGCGCGAGGCCGAAGGTCAGCAGGAACGAGTAGAGCGGGTCGAGCCCGGCCAGGTGGCGCAGCAGCAGCCGCTCCACCGCGATGCCGGCCACGGCCAGGCCGAGCGGCACCAGCAGCAGGGACGGCCAGAAGCCGAGGTGGGCGTGGTCGGCGAGCAGCACGGCGCCGAACGCGCCGAGCGTGTAGAGCGCGCCGTGGGCGAAGTTGATGACTCGCAGCATGCCGAAGATGACGGCGAGTCCGAGTGCGAGCAGGGCGTAACTTCCGCCGCTCACCAGGCCGTTGAAGGCCTGCTGGAGGAATCCGGTCATGGGTCGTGTCGTTCCCGGCCGGCCGGTCAGCCGAGCTTGCAGTCGGGGTTGGGCGCACCGAAGGCCTTGGCGGCGGGGATGGCGGAGACCAGCTCGGTGGCGTCGGCGGGCTCCGCGGCCTGCGCGGAGGGCTTGACCCGGGCCAGGTAGGCGTCGTGGACGACCCGGTGGTCCTCGGGGCGGATCCTCGCGTTGGCCGCGAACAGGTCGTTGAACTCCAGTCCGTCGAGCTGCGCCCGCACCTTCTCGGGATCGTCGCTGCCGGCCCGCTGGACGGCCTCCAGGTACTGGGTGGCGGCCGAGTAGTTGGCGGCGTGGTCGAAGGTCGGGCGCTTGCCGGTGCGCTCCTTGAAGCGGTCCGCCCAGGTGCGGGTGGTCGCGTTCATGTTCCAGAACCACGCGGTGGTGAACTCGGTGCCCGCCAGGTTGTCGGCGCCGATGGCCTCGATGTCGGTGTCCGAGATCAGCCCGGCGGCCAGCTTGATGCCCTGGTCCCTCAGTTTGAACTGGTTGTACTGCTTCACCACGTTGACCAGGTCGCCGCCGGCCTGCATCACGCCCAGCACCTGCGGCTTCGGCGACAGGGTGGAGGCCTTGAGCAGGAAGGTCGAGAAGTTGTCGTTCGGGAACGGCGTCGGGTCCTTGGCCACCACCGTGCCGCCCGCGCTCCTGATCGCCGCCTCGAAGCCGGCCTGCATGGCCTGCCCGAACGCGTAGTCCGGGTAGAGGACGTACCAGTTCCTGCCGCCGGCGGCGGTGACGGTCGCGCCGGTGCCGAACGCGAGCATGTAGGCGTCGTACGCCCACGCGTAGGTGTACTTGTTGCAGCTCTTCCCGGCCAGCTCCGGTGTCGCCGCGCCGATGTTGAAGTAGAGCTTCTTCTGCTGGCCGGCGACGGTCTGCACGGCCAGCGCGGCCGAGGAGGTCGGCACGTCGAAGATCGCGTCCACGCCCTTGCGCTCGTACAGCTCGCGGGCCTGGGTGTTGGCGACCTCCGGCTTGTTCTGGTGGTCGGCCGACTCCACCGNGATGTCCTTGGCCACCGCCTTGTCGCCGTACTTGCGGCGGTAGTCGTCGACGGCGAGCCTGACGCCCTCGACCGCGCCCGGGCCTGCCAGCGCCGCGTAGGTGCCGGTCAGGTCGGTCAGCACGCCGAGCGTCACCCTGCCGCCGGAGAGCCCGCCCCCGGCGGAGCCGGAGGAGCCGGCCGGGCCGGCGCCCGCGCAGCCGGCCAGCATCGCGGAGAGGGCGGTGGCGACGGCGGCCGCATGCCAGGTGCTGGTGCTTCGGCCGGTGCTTCGGCCGGTGCTTCGGCCGGTGCTTCTGCGGGTGCTTCTGCGGGTCATGGGAGTGGTGCCTTTCGTGAGGGTGGCAAGCGGGTGGGGCGGGTCGTTCACAGGCCCAGGTGGGCGAGCAGCTCGTGCTCCCGGTCACGGACGTCGTCGTTGGCGAGGGTGTCCACCACGCGGCCGTGGTCGAGCAGGTGGTGCCGGTCGGCGACGGTCGCGGCGAAGCGCAGGTTCTGCTCGACCAGCAGCACGGCCACGCCGGCCGCCTTGGCCTCCCGCAGCACCGCGCCGATCCGGCCGACCATCACCGGGGACAGGCCCTCGGTCGGCTCGTCGCAGAGCATCACCTTCGCCCCCGTCCCCAAGGTCCGCGCCATCGCCAGGAGTTGCTGCTCGCCGCCGGAGAGCCGGGCGGCCGGGGTGCGGCGCCGCTCGGCCAGCACCGGGAACATCTCGTACAGCTGCTCCAGCGGCCGGCCGAGGCCCGGCGCGCGGTACGGCAGGGTCAGGTGCTCCTCGACGGTGAGGCCCGCGTAGATCCCCCGGTCGTCCGGCACCAGGCCCAGGCCCGCCCGGGCGCGGCGGTGCGGGGCCAGCCCGGTCAGGNCGGTGCCGGCGAGCCGCACCGTGCCGGTCATCCGCTCGTGCAGGCCCATCACGCAGCGCAGCAGCGTCGTCCTGCCCGCGCCGTTGCGGCCGACCAGGGTGGCCACCTCGCCCGCGCCGACGCTGATCGACACCCCGTCGAGCACCTGCGCCTGGCCGTACGAGGCGTGCAGGTCGCGTACCTCCAGCAGGTCAGGCATGGTCGGCCCCCAGGTACGCCTCGATCACGGCGGGGTCGGCGCGCACCGCCTCGTACGGGCCGTCGGCCAGCACCTCGCCGGCCCGCAGCACGGTGACCCGGTCGGCCAGCGTGCCGACCACCGACATGTTGTGCTCGACCATCACCACCGTGCGCCCGGCGCGGACCCGGCCGATCAGCTCCACCGTGCGCTCGACGTCCTCGACGCCCATCCCGGCGGTCGGCTCGTCCAGCAGCAGCAGGTGGGGGTCCAGCGCGAGGGCGAGGGCGAGTTCGAGGGCGCGCTTGCGCCCGTACGGGAGGCTGCCGGCCTGCTCGTGGGCCCGGCCGGCGAGGCCGACCCGGTCGAGCAGTTCCAGGCCGCGCGGCCCGAAGCGGTCGAGGGTGCGCCGGGAGCGCCAGGGGGAGCGGCCGAGACTGCCGCCCGACAGCAGCGCCAGCTCCAGGTGCTCCAGACAACTGGCCCGCTCGAACAGGCTGGTGGTCTGGAACGACCGGGCCACGCCGAGCCGGGCGATCCGCTCCGGCGGCAGGCCGGTGACGTCCCGGCCGGCCACCTCGATGCTGCCGCCGCTCGGCCGCAGGAACCCGGTGAGCAGGTTGAACAGGGTGGTCTTCCCGGCGCCGTTCGGCCCCACCAGGGCGTGCACGGTACCGGCGGTGACGTCGAGGTCGACCGGGCCGACGGCCCGGAAGCCGCCGAAGGTCTTCGTCAGNCGGCGGGTGCGCAGCACGGTCGCNGGCGGGCCGGTGCTCGTGTCGGTGGTCCTGCTCGTGCTCATGGCGCCCTCACGGGTCGGAGTCGGTGGGAGAGCCGGGGGCCGGCCGGGACCAGGACGGGCCGTGGTCGGAGCGGGGCCTGTCGAACCGGCGTGCCCCGAACCGTAGGGACGGCGGGGGTGCCCGGGCCATGGAGAGGACCTCCACCAGTCGCCGCGATTCCCCGGACGTCTTCTCCGTTACCGGCAGGTTGCCGCCCGATGACGATGGACGACGACGCGGCAGCCGGACCCGACACCGGACCCGACACCGGACCCGACACCGGACCCCACCGCCGCCCCGGCGTACCGCACCTGGACGTACGGTGCCCCGCACCCGAGGAGCCCCCGAATGACCCCCAGCCCGACGGACAACCTGGCCCGGCTGCTGGCCGACAGCGCCGCCCGCCACCCCGGGCGGGCCGCCGTACGACTCGACGACCAGGTCACCACGTACGCCGAACTCGCCGACAGCGCCGCCCGCGTCAGCACCCTGCTGCGCGAGAACGGTGTCCGACCGGGCGACCGGGTCGGGGTGCTGATGCCCAACGTGCCGATGTTCGCGGCCCTCTACTACGGCATCCTCCGGGCCGGCGCGATCGTCGTCCCGATGAACCCGCTGCTGCGCTCCGGCGAGATCGCCTACCACCTCACCGACGCCCGGGCCGCCCTCGTGCTGGCCTGGCACGAACAGCAGGAGGAGGCCGCCGCCGGCGCGCTGCGGGCCGGCGGACTGCCCTGCCTGCCGGTCGAGCCCGCCGCGTTCACCGCCCTGCTCGCCGGGTACGAGCCCGACCCCGGCCCGGCACCGCGCCGGCCCGAGGACACCGCGGTGCTGATCTACACCTCGGGCACCACCGGCCGCCCCAAGGGCGCCGAACTCACCCANCTCAACCTGCTGCGCAACGTCGAGGTCAGCAACGCCACNCTGCTGCGCCTCACCCCCGAGGACGTCCTCTTCGGCGGCCTGCCGCTGTTCCACTCCTTCGGCCAGACCGTCGGCCTGAACTGCGCCGTCGCCGCCGGCGCCTGCCTGACCCTGCTCGCCCGCTTCGACGCCGGCCGCGCGCTGGACGTCCTGGAGCGCGACGGCGTGACCGTCCTCGCCGCCGTACCGACCATGTACGCCGCGCTGCTCAACCACCCGCAGGCCGCCGGCCGGGCCGCCGCGCTGCGGCTGCGGCTGTGCGCCTCGGGCGGCGCCGCGCTGCCGGTGGAGGTGCTGCACGCCTTCGAGGCGGTGTTCGGCTGCCCCGTCCTGGAGGGCTACGGCCTGTCCGAGACCTCACCGGTGGCCTCCTTCAACCACCCGGACGGCCCGCGCCGGCCCGGCACCGTCGGCAGCCCGGTGGAGGGCGTGCGGATGCGCGTCCAGGACGCGGCCGGCACGGAGCTCGCGGACGGCGAGGTCGGCGAGCTGGCGATCAGCGGCCACAACGTGATGAAGGGGTACTGGCGGCGGCCCCGGGAGACCGCCGAGGCGCTCAGCGGCGGCTGGTTCCGTACCGGCGACCTCGGCGTCCGCGACCCCGACGGCCTGTTCCGGGTGGTCGGCCGCAAGAAGGAGATGATCATCCGGGGCGGCTTCAACGTCTACCCCCGCGAGATCGAGGAAGTCCTGTACGAGCACCCCGCCGTCGCGGAGGCCGCCGTACTCGGCATCCCGCACCCCCTGCTGGGCGAGGAGATCACCGCCGTCCTCGCCCTCAAACCGGGCGCCGAGGCCACCCCCGACGAACTCCGGCAGTTCGTCAGGGCCCGGGTCGCGCCCTACAAGTACCCCCGCCTGGTGCGGATCGTCGACGCTCTGCCGAAGGGGCCGACCGGCAAGATCCTCAAGCGCGAGATCGAGCCGCCGGCCCTCGACGCCGAGGACGGCCACGCCGCCTGACAGCGGGCAGCACCACCCGTTCGGTACCAGCCGTTCGGTATCACCTGTTCAGTACCACCCACCCCCACCCAACCCCCCACTCTGGAGAGCGTTCAATGGCGTTCCGCTCCCTGCACCTCCGCCTCCCCGCCCGCCTTCCCCGCCTCCGGCGGGCCGTCAGGGTACTGGCCGCGGCCACCGCGTCCGTGGCACTGGCGTCCTTCTCGCTGGCCACCCCCGCCCAGGCGAGCACCCCCGGACTGCCGCACCTCAACATCACCGGCAGCTACGTCACCGGCATCTCCTCCGGCGGCTTCATGGCCAGCCAGCTCCAGTTCGCCTACTCCGGCACCTTCAAGGGCGCCGGGATCTTCGCCGCGGGCCCCTACAACTGCGGCAACGGCCACCTGCTGGAACTCGCCACCCAGTGCAGCACCGACCTGACCGGCCTGGACGTCGGCGAGCTGGCGGACACCGCCACCCGCTGGTCCGATGCCGGGAAGATCGACCCGGTCTCCAACCTGGCGGGCAAGCCCGTCTACACGTACCACGGCAAGCTCGACCCGCTGGTCTCCATCCCCGTCAGCGACGCGGGCGTCGACCTCTACCAGCGCTTCGGCGCGAACAACCGCTACCACTGGGACGACTACGCCGGGCACGGCTGGCCCAGCCCGGCCGGCTTCCTGCCGTGCGCGGCCACCGCGTACCCGTTCCTGGTCAACTGCGGCGACGACCCGCAGGGCGAGATGCTCACCCACTGGCTCGGCGGCGTCAACGCGCCCAACACCGGCACCCCGGCCGGCACGCTGCGCTGGTACGACCAGGACCGCTACGTCCCCGGCGGCTGGGGCCAGTTCTACAGCATGGCGTCCAGCAGCCTGATGTACACGCCGCCGAGCTGCGCGGCCGGTGCCCCCTGCAAGCTGGTCGTCGCCCTGCACGGCTGCGCCAGCGACACCACGTTCGTCGGCGACAACTTCCCCAAGTTCTCGTACCTCGACAACTACGCCGACACCAACAACCTGGTCGTGCTCTACCCGCAGACCAGCATCAGCGTCGTCCGCGGCAACCCGCAGGGCTGCTGGGACTGGTGGGGCTTCACCGGCAGCGACTTCGCCGTCCGCAGCGCCCCCCAGATGCGGGCCATCGTCAACATGGTCCACTCCCTCGGAGGCTGACCCGGCACCGAGCGGCGCCGGGCCGGGGGACACCTCCCCGGCCCGGCGCCGGCCGTTGCGGGGCCCGGGTACTCCGGCGATCCCGTTCGCGGACCTGCGGGTCAGGGCCGGAGCGTCATCCGATCGAGCCGGCCGCCGCCCAGGCGTGCTCCGCCGCGTCCGTCGCCCGGTCCACGTCGGCGTCCGCGCCGGCCGCGAGCAGGGCCGTGCCGAGGCCGGTCAGGGCTGCCCGGACGGTGTCGAGGNCGGCGGCGCGGCCGTAGTGGTTGACGCGGAGCATGGTGCGGGCGAGGGCGCCGCCGCCGGCCTGGACGGGGAGGGCCGGGTCGAGGGTCGCGGCGAGCGCGGCGGCGTCGATGCCCGGCGGGGTGCGCAGGGTGGTGGCGACGGGGGCCGCGTGCCCGTCCTGCGGGACGAAGGGGGTGAGGGTGCCCAGCGCGCGGGCGCCCGCGCGGGTGGCGGCGGCCGCGGCGCGGTGGCGGGCGATGGTGGCGGCCAGGCCGTCGGCCGTGATGCGGTCCAGGCAGGCGTCGAGCGCGAGCATCTCCAACTGGGCGGGGGCGTGGGGGAGTACGGTGCGCCCGGCGTCCGTCCAGCGGTCCTTCCAGTCGAGCAGGGAGAGGTAGGAGCGGCGGGGCGCGGCCGGGTTGGCGGCGATCCGCTGCCAGGCGCGGTCGCTCACCGAGACGGCGGAGACGCCGGCCGGGCCGCCCATCGCCTTCTGGCCGCCGATCACGCACAGGTCGACGCCCCAGGCGTCGGTGAGCAGGGGTTCGGCGGCCACCGAGGCGACGGCGTCGAGCATCAGCAGGGCGCCGTGCGCGTGCACCACGGCGGCGATCCCGGCGACCGGGTTGGTGTTGCCGGTGGCGGCCTCGGCGTGCACCAGGGAGACGAAGTCGATCTCGGGGTGGGCCCGCAGGGCGTCCGCGACCTGTCCGGCGGTGACGGCGGAGTCGAACGGCACGGCGAGGTCGACGACCTTGGCACCGCAGTCCCGCAGCCAGTTGCCGAAGGTCTGCCCGTACGGGCCGGTGACGATGTTCAGCGCGGTGCTGCCGGGGTGCGCGGCGCCGCGGATGGCGGCCTCCAGCGGCAGCAGCGCCTCACCCTGGGTGATGATCACGTCGGAGCTGGTGTGCAGCAGCGCGGCGACCTTGTCCTCGATCGCNGCGAAGTGCGCGGCGCTGAGCGGGGGGAGGTCGAGGAAGGGGCTCACGGGGCCGGCCTTTCGCGGTGACGGTGCTGGGCGGGTGGGGTGTGCACCCGCTCGTCAGTCTGCCTCATCACCCCCTGCCGGCCGGGCGGGCGGCATCGGTAGAGTGCGGACATGAGCGATGCCGGGGTGCTGCACATCAGGGGACGGGTGCTGGTCGGCCCGGAGGACGTCCGCGACGAACTCTGGGTGGTGGACGGCCGGGTGAGCTTCGAGCGGCCGGCCGGTGCGGCCGACGTCCGGACGGTCCGCGGCTGGGCGATGCCCGGCCTGGTGGACGCGCACTGCCACGTCGGCCTGGACGCGCACGGCGCGGTGGACGAGGCGACCAGCGAGAAGCAGGCCGTCACCGACCGTGACGCCGGGACGCTGCTGATCCGCGACGCCGGCTCCGCCGCCGACACCCGCTGGATCGACGACCGCGAGGACCTGCCCCGGATCATCCGCGCGGGCCGCCACATCGCCCGGACCCGCCGCTACATCCGCAACTACGCGCACGAGATCGAGCCCGGCGACCTGGCCGCGTACGTCCGCGCGGAGGCCCGCCGGGGCGACGGCTGGGTGAAGCTGGTCGGCGACTGGATCGACCGCGAGCACGGCGACCTCACGGCCTGCTGGCCGGGCGACGCGCTGGCCGAGGCGATCGCGGCGGCGCACGAGGAGGGGGCGCGGGTCACCGCGCACTGCTTCGCGGCCGAGTCGCTGCCCGACCTGCTGGCCGCCGGGATCGACTGCATCGAGCACGCCACCGGGCTGACCGAGGAGCTGATCCCGCAGTTCGCCGAGCGCGGGGTGGCGATCGTCCCGACGCTGGTCAACATCGCCACCTTCCCCAGGCTGGCGGCGGGCGGCGAGGAGAAGTTCCCGGCCTGGGCCGCGCACATGCGGCGGCTGCACGAGCGGCGCTACGACACCGTCGGGGCCGCGCACGACGCGGGCATCCCGGTCTTCGTCGGCACGGACGCGGGCGGCTCGCTCGCGCACGGGCTGGTCGCGGACGAGGTCGCGGAGCTGGTGAAGGCCGGGCTGTCGCCCACCGAGGCGCTCTCGGCGGCCAGTTGGGGCGCCCGCGCGTGGCTGGGGCGGGAGGGCCTGACCGAGGGGGCGCCGGCCGACCTGGTGGTGTACGCGCAGGACCCGCGCGCGGACGTCCGGGTGCTGGCGGCGCCGCAGTTGGTGGTGCTGAGGGGCCGTGCCGTCGGCTGATCACCGGCCGATAGGGTGGTGGGCATGGCACCGCGTCCGCTGAACGAGATCGTCGAGCCCGGCTGGGCCACCGCACTTGAGCCGGTGGCGGGACAGGTGGCCGCCATGGGCGACTTCCTGCGGACCGAGATCGCCGCCGGCCGTACCTACCTGCCCTCCGGGCCGAACGTGCTGCGCGCCTTCCAGCAGCCTTTCGCCTCGGTGCGGGTACTGATCGTCGGGCAGGACCCGTACCCGACGCCGGGGCACGCGGTGGGCCTGAGCTTCTCGGTGGCGCCGGAGGTGCGGCCGGTCCCGGGCAGCCTGATCAACATCTTCCAGGAGTACGGACAGGACCTCGGCCTGCCCCGCCCGTCGAACGGCGACCTCACGCCGTGGACGCAGCAGGGCGTCCTGCTGCTCAACCGGGCGCTGACCACCGCCCCCGGCAAGCCGGCCGCGCACCGCGGCAAGGGCTGGGAGGAGGTCACCGAGCAGGCGATCAAGGCGCTGGTGGCGCGGGGCGGCCCGCTGGTGGCGATCCTCTGGGGGCGTGACGCCCGCAACCTGCGCCCCCTGCTCGGGCCGGTGCCGGCGGTGGAGTCGGCGCACCCCAGCCCGATGTCGGCCGACCGGGGCTTCTTCGGCTCCCGACCCTTCAGCAGGGCGAACGAGCTGCTGGCGCGGCAGGGCGCGCAGCCGGTGGACTGGCGTCTCCCGTAGGGCACCGTCCGCCGACGGCCGTCAGGGACCTGCGTCAACCTCACTCGAATGGGTGAACTGACGCTCTGTGTTACTCATGTGACGGATTGTTCGAAGAGGATGGCCGTCAGTCGAGAGCGACAGCCTTCCCCCGGTCCGGCGCGGAGTCCGCGCGCGGGGTGACATCGGTCGTGCTCTCTCCCGATCGCCATGTGTGGGGGTTCCTCCTTTGCTGTCCTCTTCCCTGCGGGTCACCGCTGCCGCCCTGGTCGTCGCGGCCACCGTCCTGCCCGCCACCGCCGCGCACGCCGGTGAGCCGTCCGCGAGCGCCGGGGCGGGCAAGGCCGGCAAGGCCAGTGCCGTCACCGTCGAAGTCGACCTGGACGTCAGCCTGTTGAACAAGACCGTCGACATCCCGGTGAACGTCTCGCTGAACAAGGTGGAGAGCCCGGCCCAGCGCGACGGGTCGGTCCTCACCGCCCTGGTCGACGGGGTCGACCAGCAGGGTCCGGTCACCCTGGTCCGGGCCGACGTCGGCAAGTCCGCCACCAAGGTGGACGACAAGGGGGCGTCCGCCTCGGTGAAGCTCGTCAACGCCGACGTCCACGCGCCCGGCCTGCCGCTCACCACCCTGCTGGGCCTGGAGGCGCTCAGCGCCGAGGTCACCTGCCCCGTCGACGGGCCGCCCACCGCCGACGTGGTCGCCCCCGCGAAGCTCACCGTCCTCGGCCGGCCCGTCTCGGTGGGGCTGTACGGGCCGACGAAGGTGGACGTCCC
>FJVZ01000340.1_pt1 | contig 14629 bp, 9 predicted proteins | sample 1011841 | NCBI WGS metagenome assembly FJVZ01 (sample SAMEA3912450, study PRJEB9761) | metagenome | biome: forest; material: soil | place: USA | collected 2011-06-22 | depth 0.1 m
CCGACGCCGACGCCGACGCAGCCCAAGTCGTCGCAACCGTCGCAGTCGCCGCAGTCGCCGAGGCCGGCCACGCCGAAACCGAGCACGCCCGCGCCCCAGCCCCCGCCGTCCACAACGCCCCCGCCGCCCGCACCGCCGGCGAGCGGCGTGGCGACGTCCGTCGTGTCGTCCACCGCCCACGGCGGCCGGACGGTCGCGCTGACCTTCGACGACGGCCCGGGGACGGCCACCGGGCAGATACTCGACCTGCTGGCGCAGTACGGCGCGAAGGCGACGTTCTGCCAGATCGGCCCGCAGGCGGCCGCCGATCCGGCCGTGGTGAGGCGCATCCTGGCGGCCGGCCACCGGCTCTGCGACCACAGCGTGCACCACCCGCAGCCGTTCGCCGCGCTCTCGCACGACCGCCAGGTGTCCGAGATCTCCACGGCCCGGGACATGATCGTCCGGGCCGGCGGGCCGGGGACGAAGGTCGCGTGGTTCCGGGCCCCGGGCGGCGGGTTCACCGCCTCGAACCAGCAGGTCGCCGCCTCGTACGGGATGCGCCCGCTCGGCTGGTCGGTGGACACCCGGGACTGGGCGAAGCCCGGCGTGCCGGCGATCCTGGCGGCCGTCCAGCGGGAGTTGAGGCCCGGTGGCGTGATCCTGATGCACGACGGCGGGGGCGACCGCAGCCAGACCGTCGCGGCGCTGCGCCAACTGCTCCCCTGGCTGGCGTCGCAGGGCTACGCCTTCGACTTCCCCGCCGTCTGACCGGCGGCGCCGACGGGGCCGCCGGGGCCGTCAGCGCAGCGGCCAGCGCGGGTCGATCACGGCCTGCGGGTCCTTGCCCTTGCGCAGCCAGGCCTCCAGGCCCTCGGCCCAGTCCCGGTACCAGTCGACCTGCCGGTGGTGCAGCTCGGCGAGCGGGACGTCCCCCACCTGCTCGGGGTAGCGCTCCCCCAGCGCCACCGCGACCCGGACGGCGGCCAGCGCGTCGCTGCCCGCCTCGTGGGCGTCGGTCAGCTCGACCCCGTACACCTCGCAGACGCGCTGGAGCGTGCGCGAACCCTTGCGGTACTTGTCGACGGACCGGTCGATGACCAGCGCGTCCAGCACCGGGACGACCGGGCCGCCGAGCCGCTCGGCCAGGCCCGGCAGGCCGTGGCGGCGCAGCTCGGCGTCCAGCATGGAGAGGTCGAAGGGGGCGTTGAAGGCGACCACGGGGCGGCCGGCCAGCAGGCGCGCGCACAGCGCGGCGGCTATCTCCTCGACGCCCTCCTTCGCCGGGCGGCCCTTGCTGCGGGCCAGGTCGTCGCCGATGCCGTGGATGGCCTCGGCGTCGGCGGGGATCGGGATGCCGGGGTCGAGCAGCCAGTTGGCGGAGCCCTGCCGGCTGCTCCCGACCGTGTCCACGAGGGCGGCCGTGACGATCCGGGACTCGGCCGGGTCGGTGCCCGTGGTCTCCAGGTCGAAGCCGACCAGTGGCTCCTGCCACCAGCTCATAGGGGTGTGTCCTTCCGTCCGGCCGCGCTGACGTCCCCTATCATCGCCCGCGCCACCGACAACCCGGCCGCCCGGCCCCTGGCCGGCGCTACCGGAGCGCGTCGAACAGGCCCCGGGCGAGCCAGTCGGAGGCGTCCCGGACACCCGGCAGGGCGAAGAAGTAGCCGCCTCCGGTCGGCTGCAGGAAGCGGGCCAGCGGCTCGTCCACGAGCCGGGTCTGGACGGCCTCGAACTGGCGGTTCACGTCCTGCTGGTAGCAGCAGAAGACGAGCCCCAGGTCGAGGTCGCCGGCCTGGTCGATGCCNCGGTCGTAGTTGAAGCCGCGCCGCAGGATCCGGCTGTCGGCGCTCTGCTCGGTCCGGGGGTTGGCCAGCCTGATGTGCGCGTCGAGGGCGATGACGGCGCCCTGCGGGTCGCGGTTGTAGCCGGGGTCGTCGCTCTCGAAGGACTTGCCGAGCGGGGCGCCGGTGGCCTTGTTCCGGCCGATGATCCGCTCCTGTTCGGTGAGCAGGGTGCCGTCCCAGGCGTCGGCGAGGGTGCGGACGACCCGGATCACCTGGTAGCTGCCGCCGGTCGCCCAGCCGGGTTCGCCGCCGCCGTCGACGACCCAGACCAGCCGGTCCATCAGGCGGGCGGAGGTGGTGTCGGGGTTGACGATGCCGTCCTTGAAGCCGAGCAGGTTGCGCTGCGAGCCGCTGGGCCGGGGGCGGTTCTGGAAGCCGTCGATCTGCCAGCGGGCCCGCATCGCGCCGCGGGTGTGGCGGGCGAGGTCGCGCAGGGCGTGCAGGACGGTGTCCCGGCTCTCGGCGCAGAGCTGGAGCGAGAGGTCCCCGTGGAGCTCGGCGGGGCGCAGGCTGTCGTTCGGGAACGCCTTCATCGGGGCGAGCCGGACGGGCTTGGCGGCGGCCAGTCCGTACCGGTCGTCGAAGAGCGAGGCGCCGACGCCGACGGTCACGGTGAGGTCGTCGGTGGGCAGGGCGGGCCCGAGGATGCCGCTGTCGGAGGGCGGGGCGGCGGGGCCGAGGTCCGGCGGGGTGCCGCCGGCGGCGAGGAAGCGGATCCGGGTGGTGAGGGTGTGGAAGAGAGCTTCGAGCGCGGGCCTGTCGGCGGCGGTGACGTCGAAGGAGACGAAGGAGGCGAAGGCCGGTACGGGGGTGGTGATGCCGGCCTGGTGGACGCCGTGGAACGGGACGAAGCCGGCGTCCGAGCGCGGCTCGGCCCGGGGCGCCGCGGTGGCGGCGGACGCCGCGCCGAGGGTCAGCGCGGCGCCCGCCGTGCCGGCACCGAGGGCGGCCTTGACGAATCTCCGGCGCGACGCCCCGCCGGTGGCCGGGCAGCCGCTCGACGCGGACGGGGCGGGGCGGGAACCGTGGGCTGCGGGCTGGCTGGTCATCGGTCGGCCTTCCGGGTCTGGAGCGAATCGGGGGCGTGCGAGCGTGGCGTGCGAGCGTGGCGTCCGGGTGCGTGCGGGGACACGCGGCGGCGCGGTCACGGCGGAGGGGGTGAGTGGCGCCGGGGGTGAGTGGCGCCGGNCGTACGGCTACCGGCGGTGACGCGCGCGAGGGCATCTGCGCGGGCATGCGGACGGCAGGCCACCGGCCTGGTTGATCATGGATCCGACGCTAGCAACGGTCGACCTGCGGCGCGCCGCACAGGGGCGGACGGCTGACCCCCCATCGGCTGAATACCGGCCGGTTGCCATCCGTCCGGCCTACAGGCGGTCCCTCCGGAAACGGGTGCCCGGCTCAGGAGACCGGCCGGGAGTCCCCCCAGATGCCCTCGAACTCCTCGCGGTAGACCTCCAGCAGCCCCGGCTCCGTCGCCCCCGGCTGCTGCCCAGCCCCGCCCCGCAGCACCAGCGCGGGGGACTCCATGCCGCGCGCCTTGCGCAGGTACGGCTGGATGACGCCGAGGTCGGTGGACTGGCGCCGCCCGCCGGCCTGCGCGGACTGGCGCGGGCCCTCGACCAGGTAGGCGGTGAAGCGCGGCGTCTCGTCGAAGACCCGGATCTCGAAGCCGCCCGGGTCGCGCAGCCGGGCCCGGACGCGCCGGACGTGCATGATGTTCATCTCGATCGACCGGGCCAGCTCGCCGCGCCCGAGCCCCAGCTCGCGTTCGCGGCGGCGCACCGCGCTGCTGGCCGGGTTGAGGAACAGCAGCCGCACCCGGCAGCCGTCGGTGGCGAGCCGTACCAGCCGCCGGCCGGTGTAGTTCTGGCAGAGCATCCCGAGGCCGATGCCGACCGCGTCGAGGCGCCGGGCGCCGTCCAGCAGGTCCTCCACCGGCAGGTCCCGCTGGAGGCGGACCCGGTCCGCGTGCACCGCGACGACGTCCGCGTAGCGGCCCGCGACCAGCGACTCCACGACGTCGGCGGGCACGCCGCCCGTCCCGCCGTCGAGGAGNGCGAGCAGCCGGGCGGCGGCGCGCTCGGTCTGGGCGAGGACGGTCTGCGAGAGCGTCCGGTTGCGGGAGACGACGTGCCGGGCGACCTCCAGCTCGTCCAGGGCGAGCTCTATCTCGCGGCGGTCGGCGAGGAAGGGCTCGAAGCACGGCCAGTGCTGGACCATGAGTTCGCGCAGCTGGGGCAGGGTGAGGAAGACCAGCGGGTCGTCGTCGGCCGGGTCGAGCAGGTAGCCCTTGCGGCGGCTGACCTCGCGGACGGCGCCGGCCCGGTGGGCCCACTCCTCGCCGGCCGGGCCGGCCGCGGCCGTCACCCAGTCCTCGCCGTGCGCGGGGGCGTAGACGGGGCGCAGCACCTCGTCCACGAGCGAGCGCAGCCGCTGTTCGACCAGGTTGAGCCAGACGTACGCCCGCCCGGCGAGCCGGACCCGCTGGTAGGCGTCGTCCCACTCGTTGGCGGACCACGCGAGTGCGGGGACCTCNACCGGGCCGCCCTGGGCGGGCACGGTGGCGCGGCCGGCCAGCGAGGGGCGCATGACGACCGTCGGCGCCTCGCTGCGTCCGGGGCCTCGGTCGGTGCCGCCGCCCCGGCCGCCGGCGGGGAACACCATGCGCTACCTCACCTCTGAGCCGTCCGCTCCGGGTGGAGTGACGGGCCGTTCACTGATTGATCGTGGGCTGACCGTGCTTCAGTCTGCACCCCGGCCGCCGACGGTGGCGGCCGGCGGCCCCCGCGCGGTGCCGGCCCCCGGAGAATTCCGGGTCCTCCGGACGATCAAGGGTACTGCCCGGCGTGCGGCGCCCGCAGCCGGATGGCCGACCGGGACGCGAACCGGACTGCCGCCCCTCCCGTCCCAGGCGCCCCATGGACACCCGTTCGGGCGAACAAGTGCCGAATGGACCATGGCTCGGGCGGAGCGTCGGGGAGTATGCCAAGTGTGCCGTGCGTCACGGTACGCGACAGCCGCACATGCCCGGCCACCCGGCCGGGAAGAAGGCGGACAGCGCCGGGCCGAGGCCGGAGAGATCGTCAGTTCCCCTTATTCATAAAGAAGTTGAGGACTTATGCAGGTCTGGCCAGGTCACCCGTACCCCCTTGGCGCCACCTACGACGGGGCCGGCACCAACTTCGCGGTGTTCTCCGAGAGCGCCGACCGGATCGAGCTCTGCCTGTTCGGCGAGGACGGCTCGGAGACGGCCGTCGAGCTGCGCGAGACGGACGCGTTCGTCCGGCACGCCTACATCCCGGGCGTCCAGCCGGGCCAGCGCTACGGGTTCCGGGTGCACGGCCCCTACAACCCGGGCCTCGGNCAGCGCCACAACAGCGCCAAACTCCTGCTCGACCCGTACGCCAAGGCGATGAGCGGCACCATCGACTGGGACGAGGCGGTGTACGGGTACCACTTCGGCGCGCCGGAGCGCCGCAACGACCTGGACTCGGCGCCGCACACCATGCACTCGGTGGTGATCAACCCGTACTTCGACTGGGGCACCGACCGGCCGCCGCGCACGGACTACCACCGCACGGTGCTGTACGAGGCGCACGTGAAGGGGCTGACCCAGCTCCACCCCGGCATCCCGGACGAGATCCGGGGCACCTACGCGGGCCTGGCCCACCCGGCGGTGATCGAGCACCTGGCGAAACTCGGGGTGACGGCGATCGAGCTGATGCCGGTGCACCAGTTCGTCCGCGACCACCGGCTGCGCGACCTGGGGCTGGCCAACTACTGGGGCTACAACACCATCGGCTTCTTCGCCCCGCACTCCTCGTACTCCTCCGGCGGGGACCGCGGGCAGCAGGTGCAGGAGTTCAAGTCGATGGTGAAGGCGCTGCACGCGGCCGGCATCGAGGTGATCCTGGACGTCGTCTACAACCACACGGCGGAGGGCAACCACCTCGGCCCGACGCTGTCGCTGCGCGGCCTGGACAACGTCTCGTACTACCGCCTCGCGCAGGACCAGCGCTTCTACGAGGACACCACCGGCACCGGCAACAGCCTGCTGATGCGCAGCCCGCACGTGCTCCAGATGATCATGGACTCGCTGCGCTACTGGGTCACCGAGATGCACGTCGACGGCTTCCGCTTCGACCTCGCCGCCACCCTCGCCCGGCAGTTCCACGAGGTCGACCGGCTCTCCTCGTTCTTCGACCTCGTCCAGCAGGACCCGGTGGTCTCCCAGGCCAAGCTGATCGCCGAGCCGTGGGACCTGGGCGAGGGCGGCTACCAGGTCGGCAACTTCCCGCCGCTGTGGACGGAGTGGAACGGCATGTACCGCGACACCGTCCGCGACCTGTGGCGCGGCGAGAACGCGACGCTCGCCGAGTTCGGCTCCCGGCTCACCGGCTCCTCCGACCTCTACCAGGACGACGGCCGGCGCCCGATCGCCTCGATCAACTTCGTCACCTGCCACGACGGCTTCACCCTGCGCGACCTGGTCTCCTACAACGACAAGCACAACGAGGCCAACGGCGAGGACAGCCGGGACGGCGAGTCGTTCAACCGCTCCTGGAACTGCGGCGCCGAGGGCCCGAGCACCGATCCCGCCGTCGAGGAGCTGAGAGCGCGCCAGCAGCGCAACTTCATCGCCACCCTGATGCTCTCCCAGGGCGTCCCGATGCTCTCGCACGGCGACGAGCTGGGCCGCACCCAGCACGGCAACAACAACGCGTACTGCCAGGACAACGAGCTGTCCTGGGTGCACTGGCCCGACGGCGGCTCCGGCGGCGACGAGGCGCCGGACGCCCGGCTGCTGGAGTTCACCCAGGGCATGATCTGGCTCCGCCGCGACCACCCGGTCTTCCGCCGCCGCCGCTTCTTCCACGGCCGCCCGGTCTCCGGCACCCACGACGACCTGACCGACATCGCCTGGTTCACCCCCGCCGGCGAGGAGATGACCAAGCGGGACTGGGGCGCCAGCTACGCCAAGTCGCTCTCGGTGTTCCTGAACGGCGACGCGATCTCCGAGCCGGACCGGCGCGGCGGGAAGATCACCGACGACTCGTTCCTGCTGATGTTCAACGCCCACTTCGAGCCGCTGGAGTTCACCGTCCCGGCCGGGCACGGCAAGGAGTGGCACATGGTGGTCGACACCGCGCAGCCCGTCCTGCCGCCGCGCGGCACCGGCACCCGGGTCAAGGCGGGCGACGCGCTCTGGCTGCCCGACCGCTCGCTGATGGTGCTGCAACGGGCCTGATCACGGTCGCTGTCACGGTCGGGTTCACCCGTTCGCGCGACATCGGGCCATAGCCGCGGGCTGCGGCGGGTAGGTATGGGTCCATGACCTCACCCGCCGAGCCCGCGCAGCCACGCCCGGCCGGTGACGGCCGGGCGCACACGGTCCAGGCCCCCACCGCCAGCTACCGGCTCCAGCTCCAGCCCGCCTTCACCCTGCACGACGCCACCGCAGCCGTGCCCTACCTGGCCGCACTCGGCGTCTCCCACCTGCACCTCTCCCCACTGCTGGAGGCCACCGCCGGCTCCACCCACGGCTACGACACGGTCGACCACAGCCGGGTCAGCGAACAGCTCGGCGGCGAGGACGCCCTGCGGGAGCTGGCCGCCGAGGCCCGCCGGCACGGCCTGCGGCTGATCGCCGACGTGGTGCCCAACCACATGGCCGTCCCCGTGCCCGAGCAGCTCAACCAGCCGCTCTGGCACGTCCTGCGGGACGGACCCGACTCCCCGTACGCGCGCTGGTTCGACATCGACTGGGCCGCCCACCCCGGCCCGGTGGACGCCCCGGAGCGCGGCCGGCTGCTGCTCCCGCTGCTGAGCGACCGGCTCGGCCACGTGCTCGGCGAGCTCACCGTCGACGGGGACGTGCTGCGCTACCACGACCACGTCCTCCCGCTGCGGCCCGGCACCGAGCGGCTCGCCCTGCCCGACCTGCTGGAGCGCCAGTGGTACCGGCTGGCGTGGTGGCAGCTGGCCCGCACCGAGCTGAACTACCGCCGGTTCTTCACCGTGAACAGCCTGATCGCGCTGCGGGTCGAGCTGCCCGAGGTGTTCGAGGCCACCCACGGCACGCTGCTGCGGCTGCACGCCGAGGGCCTGCTGGACGGCTTCCGGATCGACCACCCCGACGGGCTGGCCGACCCGCGCGGCTACCTCCGGCGCCTGGCCGAGGCCACCGGCGGCGCGTACACCGTGGTCGAGAAGATCCTCACCGGCGACGAGGAGCTGCCCGCCGACTGGCCGGTGGCCGGCACCACCGGCTACGACGCGCTGCACCGCATCGACGGCGTGCTGACCGACCACGCGGGCGCCTGCCGGATCACCGCCGCGTACGAGCGCTTCCTGGACGGCTCGGACAACCCCGGCGCGGGCGGCGGGCAGCCCTGCGCCGACCCGCACCCCGCCGTCGAGGCCGCCCGGCTCGGCCGGGCCCAGCTCACCGCGGAGCGCGGCGAGCTGGCCGCCGAGGTCGACCGGCTGGCCCGGCTGGCGGTCCGGATCTGCGCCGCCGACCCGGCCCTCGCGGACCACGCGCCGTGGGAGCTGCGCGAGGCGCTGCACCGGATACTGACCGCCTACCCCGTCTACCGCCCCTACGTCCGCCCCGGCGAGCCGGTGCCCGAGGCCGCCGCGGAGCAGCTGCGGGCCGCGCTGGAGCAGGGCGGGGAGCCGGCCGGCGGCACGGCCGGCGGCACGCTCGACCTGGTGGCCGGCCTGACCCTGGGCCGGCTCGGCAGCAGCCCGGCGAAGGACGAGTTCTGCGTCCGGTTCGCGCAGACGGCCGCCGCCGTCGCGGCCAAGGGCGTCGAGGACACCGCCTTCTACCGCTTCAACGCCCTGACCGCCCTCAACGAGGTCGGCGGCGAGCCCGCCCGCCCCGGCCTCGCGCCCGCCGACTTCCATGCCTGGTGCGAGCACGTCGAGCGGCACTGGCCGCACACCATGACGGCGCTCTCCACCCACGACACCAAGCGCAGCGCCGACGCCCGCGCCCGGCTCGCCGTGCTCGCCGAGCAGCCGCAGCTCTGGGCCGACGAGGCCGCCGTCTGGACGGTCGCGGCCGGGCCCTGCCCCGACCGCAACAGCGCCTGGCTGCTCTGGCAGACCCTGGTCGCCGCCTGGCCGATCACCCCGGACCGGCTGGTCACCGCCCTGCTCAAGGCGGCCCGCGAGGCCAAGCTCCAGACCTCCTGGACGGCCCCCGACGCCGCCTACGAGCGCCGGCTCACCGACTACGCCCGCGCGGTGTACGCCAACCCCGGGCTGCTCCCCCGGATCGAGGGCTTCGTCCGGGCCAACGCCCCGTACGCCCGGGTGAACACGCTCTCGGCGGCGCTGCTGCACCTGACCGTGCCGGGCGTGCCGGACCTCTACCAGGGCAGCGAGGAGCCGCTGTACACCCTGGTCGACCCGGACAACCGCGCGCCGGTCGACCTCGGCGCGCTGGCCGTGCGCCTCACCGACTCGCCGGCCGACCGGCCCGCCGACCTCGCCCGCGAGAAGCTGCACCTCACCACGACCGCCCTGCACCTGCGGCGCGAGCGCCCGCTCGGCCCGTACCGGCCGCTCGGCGCGCACGGCCCGGCCGCCGGCCACCTGCTCGCCTTCCGGCGCGGCGCCGACGTGATCAGCGCCGTCACCCGGCTGCCGTACGGGCTGGCGCAGGCCGGCGGCTGGCACGACAGCACGCTGGAGCTGCCCGCCGGTGACGAGCCGTGGACCGACCAGCTGACCCAGCACGCGTTCCCGGCCGGGCCCGTCCGGCTGGCCGAGCTGCTGGCGCACCACCCCGTCGCCCTGCTGACCCGCCCGCCGGCGCACCCCGAGGAGCACGCGTGAGCCAGTACGAGGTCTGGGCCCCCGAGGCCGGCCGGGTCGAGGTGGAGGTGGAGGGCAGCAGGTTCGGCCTCGACCCCGACCCGGGCCGGGCCGGCTGGTGGCGCGGCGCGGCCCCCGCCGGGGACTACGCCTTCCGGCTGGACGGCGGCCCGCCGCTGCCCGACCCGCGCTCCCCCCGCCAGCCGTTCGGCCCCGACGGGCCCAGCCGGGCCGTCGACCACGACGCCTTCCGGTGGTCCGACACCCCGTGGCACGGCCGGCCCCTGCCCGGCTCCGTGCTGTACGAGCTGCACGTCGGCACCTTCACCCCGGCNGGGACGTTCGCCGCCGCCGCCGAGCGTCTGGACCACCTGNTCGAGCTCGGAGTGGACTTCGTCGAGCTGATGCCGGTCTGCCCGTTCCCCGGCCGGCACGGCTGGGGCTACGACGGCGTCTCGCTCTGGGCCGTGCACGAGCCGTACGGCGGGCCCGAAGGACTGAAGCGCTTTGTCGACACCGCGCACCGCAAGGGCCTCGGCGTCGTGCTGGACGTGGTGCACAACCACCTCGGCCCGTCCGGCAACCACCTGCCCGCCTTCGGCCCCTACTTCACCGACCGCCACCACACCCCCTGGGGCTCGGCCGTCAACCTGGACGCCCCCGGCTCCGACGAGGTCCGGGCCTACCTGATCGGCAGCGCCCTCGGCTGGCTGCGCGACTACCGGATCGACGGGCTGCGGCTGGACGCCGTGCACGCCCTCGTCGACGACCGGGCCCAGCACTTCCTGGAGCAACTGGCCGCCGAGGTCGACCGGTTGGCCGTCACCACGAACCGGCCGCTGTTCCTGGTCGCCGAGTCCGACCGCAACGACCCGCGTACCACCGACCCGCGCCGGGCCGGCGGCCAGGGCCTGACCGCGCAGTGGAGCGACGACTTCCACCACGCCCTGCACGCCACGCTGACCGGCGAATCCCAGGGCTACTACGCCGACTTCGCCGCCGCGCCACTGGCCGGCCTCGCCAAGGTCCTGACCCGGGGCTGGTACCACGACGGCAGCTGGTCCTCGTTCCGCGGCCGCAGCCACGGCCGGCCCTTCCCCCAGGCGTACGGGCAACGGCTGCTCGGGTATCTGCAGACCCACGACCAGATCGGCAACCGGGCACTCGGCGACCGGCTCTCCGCCACCCTCACCCCGGGCCAACTCGCCGCCGGCGCCGCCCTGGTGCTCACCTCGCCGTTCACCCCGATGCTCTTCATGGGCGAGGAGTGGGGGGCCGGCACCCCCTGGCAGTACTTCACCGACCACACCGACCCCGCCCTCGCCGAGGCCGTCCGCCGGGGCCGGCGGCGGGAGTTCGCCGAGCACGGCTGGCTGGGGGCGGAAGTGCCCGACCCGCAGGCGCCGCAGACGGTGCACGCCTCGACGCTCGACTGGAGCGAGCCCGCGCAGCAGCCGCACGCCGGACTGCTCGACTGGTACCGGCAGTTGATCCGGCTCCGGCGCACCCACCCGGAGCTCTGCGACCCGGACCTCGCGGCGGTGCGGGTCGCCTACGACGAGGAGCTGCGCTGGCTGGTGGTGCACCGGGGGCCGTACCGGATCGCGGTCAACCTCGGGGCCGAGGGCCCGCGTCCGGTGCCGCTCGGCGGGCCGTACGGCGAGACCCTCGCGGTGTTCGGCGACTGCGAGGCGGGCGGGAAGGCCGCCGGGGAGCCGCGCGGGAAGCCGGGCGGGCAGCCGGGCGGGGAGGTGCTGCTGCTGGGGCCGCACANCACCGCCGTGGTGCGTACCGGCTGACCGCGGACCTCACCAGAGGAACGACATGAACCGATCGCGCAGCGAACGGGCGTCCAGCCCGTACGCGACCAGGTGTTCGGCGGAGGATCCGTAGTGGCGGTGCTCGGCGCGCGGCACGCCCAGGCCGAGCACCCGGTGCGGGACGGCGCTCAGTGCCTCGTGCGCCTCGCGGTCGGAGGTGCCGGCGAGGTAGGGCTCGACGATCACCACGTCGGCGCTCCCGCCGACCGCGGCCCGCAGGCCGGGCGCGTCGAACGGCCGGACGGTCGCGGCGTACAGCACCGTGACGTCGAGGGTCTCGGTGGCCTCCAGCACCGCGTCGAGCATCGGCCCGACCGCCACCACGACTCCGCCCCGGCCCCTGCGGACGGTCACGAAACGGCCCGGCTCGCCCGCCACGGCGGCCGCGTTCTGGTGGGTGGAGAGGCGGACGTAGACGTTGCGGTCGCCGTCCGCGACGGCGTGCCGCAGCAGTCTCTCGGCCTCGTCCGGGTGGCCCGGCACGTGGATCGTCCAGTCGGGCAGGGTGTCCAGCAGGGCGACGTCCCCCGGTGACATGTGCGTGCGCCCGCCGGCCGCCCAGTCGTACGAGCCGGACGCGCTGACCAGCACCGCGCCGACGCCCTGGTGGACGAGGTCCAGTTTGACCTGCTCGAAGGGCCGCTCGACCAGGAAACTGGCGAAGGTGTGGGCGATCGGGCGCAGCCCGGTCAGGGCCAGGCCGCCGGCCGCGCCGATCAGCANNTGCTCGCGGATGCCGACGTTGATCACCCGGTCGGGGTGCCGNGCGGCGGCCGGTGCGAAGCCGCCGGCGCTGATGTCGGCGAGCACCAAGGCCAGGCGCGGGTCCTCGTCGAGCAGGCGGGAGGTGACGTCGAGGAAGCGGTCGCGCATGGTGTCCATCGGAGGGTCCCTTCGGGTGAGTGGCCGCGGAGCGGCGGGGTGGGGGGAGCCGGGCTACTTGGACTCGACGCGGGCGACGACAACGTGCGGGCGGCCCGGGTGCGGGGCGGTGAAGGCCGCGTACAGCGCATCGTGGTCGCGGCCGTCGACCGTCACGGCCGACCACCCCTCGGTCTCGAAGCGGGCCGCGATGCCGCCCCGCCAGCCGTGCGTGGCGGAGGAGTTGTCGATCACCACGGTGTGCAGCCGCTCCAGGCCGGCCGCGCCGGCGAAGGCCACCGCCTCGTGGTTGGAGCCCTCGTCGAACTCGGCGTCGCCGATCAGCACCCAGACCGCCGGGTCGAGGATCCCCTGGGCCCGCAGCCCGAGCGCGCTGCCGACGGCGAGCGGCAGCCCGTGCCCGAGCGAGCCGGAGCTGATCTCCACCCCCGGGACGAGCAGGCGGTCCGGGTGGTGGCCGAGCGGCGAGTCGTACGCGCCGAAGCTCGGCAGCACGTCCGGCGGCAGGAAGCCCTTCGCGGCGAGCACCGCGTAGTAGGCCATCGGGCCGTGGCCCTTGGAGAGCAGGAACCGGTCGCGGTCCTGGCGCTCGAAGGTGTCCGGGCGGACGTCGAGCACCCGGTCGTAGAGCACCCAGAGGACGTCCAGGGTGGAGGTGGCGGCCGGGCCGTGCTTCTCGTCGCCGGTCATCAGGCCCATCAGGGCGGACAGGTCCTCGAAGCCGTACGTCCGGGCGGGGGTCTCGACGTCTGCGTTCTCTGCGCTGGTCATGGGAGGATCGTGCAACTTGAAGCCGACTTCAAGTCAAGCACTACAGTGGCCGCCATGGGACCGCACCGCCACGACCTCCTGACCATCGGCCAGCTCGCCGAGCGCAGCGGCCTGGCCACCTCCGCCCTGCGCTACTACGAGAAGCTCGGCCTGATCCACGCCGAGCGCACCGCCGGCGGCCAGCGCCGCTACCCGCGCGCGACCCTGCGCCGGGTCGCGTTCGTCCGGGCCGCCCAACGGGTCGGCCTGTCGCTGGACGAGGCCCGCACCGCACTGGACCGCCTCCCCGAGGACCGGGCCCCCAGCACCGCCGACTGGAGCGGCGTCGCGCGCTCCTGGCAGACCCGGATCGACGAGCAGATCGCCGAGCTGGAGCGGCTCAGGGCCAAACTCACCGGCTGCATCGGCTGCGGCTGCCTCTCCATCTCCCGCTGCGCGCTCTACAACGCCGGCGACCGCGCGGGCACGGCCGGCCCCGGCGCCCGCTACCTGCTCACCCGCGACCCGACCACCGGCCCGGAGCCCCGGGGGCCGGTCACCGGGTAGAGCACCCAGACGCCGTGGCCGAGGAGTTCGCCGAAATTGCTCCGCCCACGGCCGGAGGCATGCCTATGCTGCGGGAAAGGGGATCATCATCGGGGAGGGTCATATGACCGGTCATCAGGACATCACGGCGCAGTGGGCCGCCGACCACACCGGGGACGGCGAGGACGCGCAGCGCGTACCCGCCGACCTGCGCCCCGAGATACCCCACCCGGCCCGGATGTACGACTACTACCTCGGGGGCAAGGACAACTTCCCGGCCGACCGGGCGGCCGCCGAGAAGGTCCTGGCGCTCAGCCCGCTCGTCCGGATCAGCGCGCTCGCCAACCGGGCGTTCCTCGGCCGGGCCGTCCGCCACCTCGCCGAGCAGGGCGTCAAGCAGTTCCTGGACATCGGCACCGGCATCCCGACCGCCGGCAACACCCACCAGATCGCGCAGAAGATCCACCCGGACGCCCGGGTCGCGTACCTGGACAACGATCCGATCGTGCTGGTGCACAGCCGCGCCCTGCTCGCCGAGGCCAGCCACGGCAGCGCCACCGTCATCCAGGCCGACCTGCGCGACCCGGACGCCATCCTCGCCACCCCGGAGATCCGCCGGCTGGTGGAGGGCGGGCAGCCGGTCGGCCTGCTGCTCTTCGCCGTCCTGCACTTCATCGACGAGGAGGACGACCCGTACGCGATCGTCCGCAGGCTCGTCGACGCACTGCCGTCCGGCAGCCGCCTCGCGCTCTCGCACGCCACCGGCGACTTCAGCGCCCCGGCCGACGCCGCGAAGGGCCCGGCGATCTACCGCTCCGCCACCGCCCGGCTGACGATGCGCAGCCGCGAGCAGGTCCTGCGGTTCTTCGACGGCCTGGACCTGGAGGCCCCCGGGCTGGTCACCGCNCCCCTCTGGCACCCGGACGAGGCGCCGCGGCCGACCGACGCCGAGGTCGCGATCTGGGCGGGCGTCGG
>FJVZ01000091.1_pt1 | contig 14582 bp, 14 predicted proteins | sample 1011841 | NCBI WGS metagenome assembly FJVZ01 (sample SAMEA3912450, study PRJEB9761) | metagenome | biome: forest; material: soil | place: USA | collected 2011-06-22 | depth 0.1 m
AGTGCTGGACCAGGAAGGTGGCGTGGAAGCCGATGAACAGCGTCCAGAAGGTGATCTTGCCAAGGCGCTCGTCGAGCATCTTGCCGGTCATCTTCGGCCACCAGAAGTGGAAGCCGGCGAACATCGCGAAGACGACGGTGCCGAAGACCACGTAGTGGAAGTGGGCGACGACGAAGTACGAGTCCGAGACGTGGAAGTCGATCGGCGGGGAGGCCAGCAGAACGCCCGTCAGACCACCGAAGAGGAAGGTCACCAGGAAGCCGACCGTCCAGAGCATCGGGGTCTCGAAGCTCAGCGAGCCCTTCCACATGGTGCCGACCCAGTTGAAGAACTTCACACCGGTCGGGACCGCGATCAGGAAGGTCATGAAGGAGAAGAACGGCAGCAGCACCTGCCCGGTGACGTACATGTGGTGCGCCCACACCGTCACGGAGAGGCCGGCGATCGCGATGGTGGCCGCGATCAGGCCGGAGTAGCCGAACATCGGCTTACGGCTGAAGACCGGGATGATCTCCGACACGATGCCGAAGAACGGCAGCGCGATGATGTACACCTCGGGGTGGCCGAAGAACCAGAAGAGGTGCTGCCAGAGCAGTGCTCCACCGTTGGCCGGGTCGAAGACGTGTGCTCCGAATTTCCGATCCGCCTCCAGCGCGAAGAGCGCGGCGGCGAGGACGGGGAAGGCCAGCAGGACCAGCACGGCGGTCAGCAGGACGTTCCAGACGAAGATCGACATCCGGAACATCGTCATGCCGGGCGCGCGCATGCAGATGATCGTGGTGATGAAGTTGACCGCACCGAGGATCGTGCCGAAGCCGGAGAAGGCCAGACCCATGATCCACATGTCGGCGCCGATACCCGGCGAGCGGACGGCGTCGGACAGCGGCGAGTAGGCGAACCAGCCGAAGTCGGCCGCACCCTGCGGGGTGACGAAGCCGGCCACCGCGATCGTCGAGCCGAACAGGTACAGCCAGTAGGCGAACATGTTCAGCCGCGGGAACGCCACGTCGGGCGCGCCGATCTGCAGCGGCATGATCCAGTTCGCGAAGCCCGCGAACAGCGGCGTCGCGAACATCAGCAGCATGATCGTGCCGTGCATCGTGAACGCCTGGTTGAACTGCTCGTTCGACAGGATCTGGGTCCCGGGACGAGCCAGCTCGGCGCGCATGACCAGGGCGAGGATGCCACCGATCAGGAAGAAGGCGAAGGACGTCCCCAGGTAGAGGGTGCCGATCGTCTTGTGGTCGGTGGTGGTCAGCCACTTGATGATGGTGGAACCCGGCTTGCGGGTGCGCTGGCCCCCGCCGACCGTGACGGCCCCGGCGCCCCCGCCGGCCGTGGCGGGCTCGTTGAGGATGGTCACTTTTCTTCACTTCCCATGGTCGTGATGCCGGAGGGCAGCGCGCCGGTCTGGCCCTTGGCCCTCAGCTCCGCCAGGTGCTTGTCGTACTCGGCGCGGTCGACGACCTTGACGTTGAACAGCATCCGCGAGTGGTCGGTGCCGCAGAGCTCGGCGCACTTCCCGCGGTAGGTGCCCTTGACGGTCGGGGTGACCTCGAACTTGTTGACCACGCCCGGCACGACGTCCATCTTCATCAGGAAGTTGACGGGCCAGAAGTCGTGGATGACGTCCCGCGAGGTGAGGACGAACTTCACCGACTCGTTGACCGGCAGGTACAGCGTGGGCTCCTCGTTCGGGGTGCCCACGTCGTACGCGGCCGTCGTGCTGGTCGGGTCCGGGTTCTCGGTGTTCTCGTAGTTGAACGCCCAGCTCCACTGGAAGCCGACCACGTTGACGGTGTGGTCGGGCTTGGCGGAGGTGGAGATCAGCCGCGACTCGTCGCGGGCGACGAAGTAGAACAGCACCGAGACGATGACGATGGGGACCGCGGTGTAGAGCGCCTCGATGGGCACGTTGTACCGGGTCTGCGGAGGGATCTGGATACCGGAGCGGCTGCGCCGGTGGAAGATCACGCTCCAGATGATCAGACCCCACATCAGTGCGCCCACTGCCAGAGCCGCGATCCAGGAGCCCTGCCACATCTGAAGGACCATGGGTCCTTCCTTCGTGACGGGGCTCGGGAGGCCAAGCCTGGGGAGGTCGTTGGCCGAGCAGCCGGTAGCGGTCGCGATGACGAGGCCCAGTGCCAGCGCCTGAGGCAGCTTCCGCCGCATCGTGCGCCGCGGCGAGCGGTCGGAGCCGTTGGGACTCACGTAGCGCCTTCCCGAAGTCTCGCCCGCCTTCGCGTCGCTCCGGAGGGGATGGTGAGCCTCCCCGGCGACCCGTCCACGGGCACGGTTTGAATGCTTATGCGGGCCAAACCCTACTCCAGCCTTATGCGCTGCTGACGGGCAGGTCCCGGTAACGCGCCGCCCGGTCGCCCGATCAGGCCCCGCAGGGGTGGACTCGCAGGTCACGGCAGGCTTTCGAGGCTCGTACAGCCAATCGGGGGATGCCCTCGCGCAGCGTGGGTGACGACCCGTCGGACACGGATGAAACAGACATTTCGGGTGATCGACTGACGGGCGGTGAGACGGCCGTCCGCCGCCGCCTCTGTAGTTCAATGGCAGCGTGTATTTCGATGTGGCCTCCACCGCCCCGCTCCACCCCGTCGCCCGCCAGGCGCTGACCGCCGCACTGGACGAGGGCTGGGCGGATCCGGCCCGGCTGTACCGCTCCGGCCGGCAGGCCAGGATGCTGCTCGACGCGGCCCGCGAGACCGTCGCCGAGGTGCTGGGCGCACGGGCGGACGAGATCTCGTTCACCGCCAGCGGCACCCAGGCCCTGCACCTGGGGATGCTCGGCGCACTGGCCGGCAACCGCCGCCGGGGCGCCCACCTCGTGCACTCCGCCGTCGAGCACTCCGCCGTCCTGCACAGCGCGGAGCGGCACTCGGCGGCCGGCGGCGAGGTCACCGTCGTCCCGGTGGACCGGCTCGGCCGGGTGAGCCCGGCGGCCTTCGCGGCGGCGCTGCGGCCCGACACCGCGCTGGCCGTCCTGCAGTCCGCGAACCACGAGGTCGGGACGCTGCAGCCGGTCGCCGAGACGGCCGAGGCCTGCGCCGGCGTACCGCTGCTGGTGGACGCCGCGCAGAGCGCCGGGCGCCTGGACACCCCGGCCGGCTGGTCGCTGCTGACCGCCAGTGCGCACAAGTGGGGCGGCCCGGCCGGCGTCGGGGTGCTCGCCGTCCGCAAGGGCGTCAGGTACGCCTCGCCGCTGCCCGCCGACGAGCGCGAGGCCGGACGGGTGCCGGGGTACGTCAACGTGCCGGCGATCGTGGCCGCCGCCGCCTCGCTGCGCGCCGTCCGGGCCGAGGCCGGCCGGGAGAACGCCCGGCTGCACGCCCTGGTGGAGCGGATCAGGGCTCGGGTGCCGCAGTTGGTGCCCGAGGTGGAGGTGGTCGGCGACCCGGTCGGCCGGCTGCCGCACCTGGTCACCTTCTCCTGCCTGTACGTCGACGGCGAGGTGCTGCTCACCGAGCTGGACCGGGCCGGCTTCGCGGTCTCCTCCGGCTCCTCCTGCNCGTCCTCCACCCTGACCCCGAGCCATGTGCTGGCCGCGATGGGCGTGCTGACCGAGGGCAACGTCCGGGTCTCGCTGCCGTACGGCGCCGCCGAGGCGGACGTCGAGCGGTTCCTGGCCGTGCTGCCGGAGATCGTCGCGGGTGTGCGGGCGCCGCTCGGGCTGGACCTGCCGGCGCCGGCCGCCGCGACCGCGCCCGTGGAGATCAGCGCGGAGTCGCAGACGCTGGTGATCGACGCGCTGGGCAAGCGGTGCCCGCTGCCGGTGATCGAGCTGGCCCGGCGGATCGGCGAGGTGCCGCCCGGCGGGACGGTCGCGGTGCTGGCCGACGACGAGGCGGCCCGGCTCGACATCCCCGCCTGGTGCGGGATGCGCGGGCAGGAGTACTGCGGCGAAGCCCCGGCCGCCGGGTACGGCGGCGACCGGGGCTCGGCCTATCTGGTGCGCAGGACGTCCTGACCGGACGCCGCCCGCAGCGGTCCTACTTGACCAGGTGCGCGCGGATGTCCGCCGCCGCGTCCGCGCCGTACGCGCCCTCGAAGCGCTGGAGGAACGCGGCCGGGCGCAGCTCGTACTCCTGGGTGCCGACGGTCTCGATCACCAGGGTGGCGAGCATGCAGCCGAGCTGGGCGGAGCGCTCCAGGCCGAGGTCCCACGACAGGCCCGCCAGGAAGCCGGCCCGGAAGGCGTCGCCGACGCCGGTCGGGTCGGTCTTGCGCTCCTCGGGGGCGCAGCCGACGGTGATGGTGTCCTCACCCTTGCGCTCGATCCGGACGCCCTTGCTGCCCAGGGTGGTGATCCGGGTGCCCACCCGGGTGAGGATCTCCTCGGCGTCCCAGCCGGTCTTGCTCTCGATGAGCGCGGCCTCGTACTCGTTGGTGAACAGGTACGCGGCGCCGTCCACGATCTCGCGGATGTCGTCGCCCTCCAGGCGGGCGAGCTGCTGGGAGGGGTCGGCGGCGAAGGCGAAGCCCCGGGTGCGGCACTCCTGGGTGTGGCGGACCATCGCCTGCGGGTCGTCCGCGCCGATCAGGACGAGGTCCAGGCCGCCGACCCGGTCGGCGACGGGCTTCAGCTCGATGCTGCGGGCCTCGGCCATCGCGCCGGTGTAGAAGGACGCGATCTGGTTGTGGTCCTCGTCGGTGGTGCACATGAAGCGGGCGGTGTGCCGGGTCTCGGAGATGTGCACCGAGCGGCAGTCGACGTTGTTGCGCTCCAGCCAGCTGCGGTACTCGCCGAAGTCGGCGCCGGCCGCCCCGACCAGGATCGGGCGCAGGCCGAGCACGCCCATGCCGAACGCGATGTTCGGGGCGACGCCGCCGCGGCGGATGTCGAGGGTGTCGACCAGGAAGGACAGCGACACCGTGTGCAGCTGCTCGGCGACCAGCTGGTCGGCGAAGCGGCCGGGGAAGGTCATCAGGTGGTCGGTGGCGATCGAGCCGGCGACGGCGATACGCACAGGGTCTCCTCGGGGTGGCGGCGAGGCCATGGGAAGCGGGCGAACCTCCCCACGGTACCGGGCCGGGACGGCGGGGCCGCAAGAGCGCCCGGCGCGGTTCGGAGGAGTACTACCTCCGGGTAGCTCTGGCCGCTCCCCGCCGGGCGCCCTAGGGTCGCAGACAGGGGCCCCGTCAGCGGCCCCGTCCACGTCCGTGGCACCGTCGCCACGGCACGGTGATCGGAGCGACGACCGATGAATCCCAGCCGGCACACCCTGAGCGCCATCCCCTCCCTGGGGGCCGACGCGGACCCGGACACCCTTGACACGCTGGTGAGTTCGTCCCGGCGGCTCGGCCGCTTCTGGCCGCCGGTCGCCGCCGGGGAGGAGCCCGCCGGGCCGTCCGGGGCCGGCTTCGCGGTGTCGTCGGGCGCTCAGCGGCTGGTGGCCGGGATGGCCGAGTACGGCGTGTAGCCCGTCCGGGCGCCGAGGGCCGGCGACCGGTGGTGGAACCGGACTTCTCCGGGGCACGTCAAACCGGCGCGGTGCCGCCGGGGAGGCTGCGCCGCCCAGCCCTCGGGAGGAAGTCAGTGATGGTAGTGGAGACGAAGGACCGGCCGGTGGGACGCCCGCGCGTGCGGCGGGCGACGGCGCTGGCCGGGATGCTGCTGGCGTTCGGCGCGGTGGCGGGCTGCGGTTCGGGCGGCACGGGCGCGGCCGACGGGGTGTCGGCGACGCTGCCCCCGGCGGCCACCGTGCCGTCCGCGTCGCCGAGCCCCTCGGCGACGCCCGCGCAGCCGCCGTCCGCCTCGCCGAGCCCCTCGGCGACGTCCGTGCCGAGCCCGGCGCCGACCGGCGGGGCCGGTACCACCCCGGGCAGCGGCCCGGCCGGCACCCCGACGCCCGCGGCCGGGCCGGACGGGCCGGCGCCGACCGGGCCGGGGATCGCCCCCGGCGAGCCCGCGCCGGTGCCCGGCGGCCTGCAGAGCATGAGCTACCGGACGGACGGCAACCGGCTGACGGTGTGGTTCTACGGCGGCATCTGCGAGAAGTACGGCCTGAAGGTGGACGAGTCCCGGGCCGGCCAGGTCGGCATCCGGTTCGTGGCGACGAGCACGATGGCGCCCGGCCAGGCCTGCGCGGCGGTCGCCATGAAGCAGTCGGTGACGGCCGAGCTCGCGAAGCCGCTGATGGGCCGCGCCGTGCTGGACACGGCCAGGGGCACCGAGGTGCCGCTGGAGGCCGACCCGCACGTCGCGCCGACGGAGCCGTCCCAGCGCTGACCGGCGGCCGGGAGCCGGACCGCCCGGCCCGGACATGACGAAGGCGGCCCCCGGGATCACCCGGGAGCCGCCTTCGCGGTGCTGCGGACCGCAGCGGTACCGCTAGCTGAACGAGTCGCCGCAGGCGCAGGAGCCGGTGGCGTTCGGGTTGTCGATCGTGAAGCCCTGCTTCTCGATGGTGTCCACGAAGTCCACGGTGGCGCCGCCGAGGTAGGGGGCGCTCATCCGGTCGGTGACGACCTTGACGCCGTCGAAGTCCTTGAGCACGTCGCCGTCGAGCGAGCGCTCGTCGAAGAAGAGCTGGTAGCGAAGGCCGGAGCAGCCGCCGGGCTGGACGGCGACGCGCAGCGCCAGGTCCTCGCGGCCTTCCTGCTCCAGCAGGCCCTTCACCTTGGCCGCAGCGGCATCGGTAAGGAGCAGACCACTCTCGACGGTGGTCTCGTCCTGGACGGTCATCTGGATACTCCCGGTCGTTGACGACGATCTGCCGCCAGTACCAACCAGCGGCCACCCGGATTCATTTCCCGGGCGGTGGGTTCATCTCGGTTCTTGTCGGGGGCACGTGCTCGTCGCTCGTACTCCCACATTCCCCATGCTCGCACACCCGCAGGCCCAGGTCATCGCCCGATCCCGGCGAACCACCCACGGCGGGCGGCTCCGGTTGCCAGGATTGACGGCATGATCCTTCGCCGGGTGCAAGACACTGCCGCCGACGCCGAGACCGTACGGAAGATCGCCCACAGCGCCTTCGAGGACCTGTCCGGGCCGCCGCCCGCGCCCCCGGGTCAGGCGGGCACCGCGCGGCAGTGGGCCAGGACCAGGCACCTGGCCCGGACGGACCCGGAGGGCTGCTGGATCGCGGAGCACGACGGCGAGGCGGTCGGCGCGGTGCTGTCGCTGCGCCGCGAGGGGGTGTGGATCCTGGCGCTGTTCGTGGTGCTGCCGGGCGTCCAGGGGCAGGGCGTCGGGCGGCTGCTGCTGGAGCGCGCGGCGGCGCACGGGCGGGGCTGCCTGCGCGGGCTGCTGTGCGCCTCGGCCTCCCCCGNGGCGGCCCGGCGCTACCGGCGGGCCGGGTTCACGCTGCACCCCGCGATGGTGCTGAGCGGCCCGGTGGACCGCTCCGGCCTGCTGGACCCGGGCGACATCCCGGTGCACCCGGGCGCCGCGGTGCACCGGCACCTGCTCGACTCGGTGGACCGCCGGGTCCGGGGCGCCGCCCACGGCCCGGACCACGAGTTCATGCTCGCCCACTACGACGAGGTGCTGATCGCCGACACCCTGGCCGGCAGCGGCTACTGCTACCGCGACGGCGGCGAGGTCAAGCTGCTCGCGGCGACGTCCAAGCGGATCGCCACCCGGCTGCTGCGCGAGGCCCTGGCCCGGGTGCCCGACGGCGAGGAGGCCCGGGTGGAGTTCCTCACCGCCGAGCAGGAGTGGGCCGTGGACGTCGGCCTGGAGCTGCGCCTGCGCCTGGAGACCAGGGGCTACCTCGCCGTGCGCGGGATGCGCCCGCCGGCGCCGTACGTGCCGAGCGGCGGGTTCCTGTAGTTCTGGCGCCCTAGGCCATGGTGTCGAGGATCTCGCGGACCATCTCCATGGTGGTGCCCGGGTGCAGGAAGGCGAAGCGGGCGACGGTCTCGCCGTCCCAGCCGGTGGGCGTGACGAAGCCGATCTGGTCGGCCAGCAGCTGCTGCGACCAGCGGTAGTAGTCCTCGCCGGTCCAGCCCTTGCGGCGGAAGCAGACGGCGGACAGCTGCGGGTCGTGCAGCAGCTCCAGGTGCTCGGTGNCGCGGATCACCTGCGCCGTGTCCTGCGCCAGCCTCAGGCCCTCCTCGATGGCGTCGGTGTACGCCTGGGTGCCGTGCACCGCGAGCGAGAACCAGAGCGGCAGGCCGCGCGCGCGGCGGGTGAGGTGGTAGGCGTAGTCGGTGGGGTTCCACTCGTCGCCCTCGGTGTGCAGGACGTCCAGGTAGGACGCGTCCTGGGTGTGCACGGCGCGGGCCAGCTGCGGGTTGCGGTAGAGCAGCGCGGCGCAGTCGAAGGGCGCGAACAGCCACTTGTGCGGGTCCACGACGAAGGAGTCGGCGTGCTCGATGCCGTTGTAGCGCTCGCGGACGGAGGGGGCGAACAGGCCCGCGCCGCCGTACGCGCCGTCCACGTGGAACCACAGGCCGCGCTCGCGGGTGACCTCGGACAGGCCCTGCAGGTCGTCGACGATGCCCTCGTTGGTGGTGCCCGCCGTGCCGACCACCGCGATGACGGTCCCGGGGTCCGGGTCGGCCGCGAGGGCGGCGCGCAGCGCCTCGCCGGTGAAGCGGCGGTCGACGGTCGGGACGACGAAGGCCTCGACGCCGATGATGTTGAAGGTGTTCTTGACCGAGGAGTGCACCTGGTCGGCGACCGCTATCCGCAGCCGGGCCTCCGGGCCCACGTTCAGCCTGCGGCGGGCGGTGTCCCGGGCGACNACGAGCGCGGAGAGGTTGCCGGCCGAGCCGCCCGAGACGAAGGTACCGCCGGCCGAGTCGGGCAGGCCGGCCCGGTCGGCGATCAGCCGCAGCACCTGGTTCTCGGCGGCGATCGCGCCGGCCGCCTCCAGCCAGGAGATGCCCTGCAGGGAGGCGCAGGAGACGACCATGTCGAAGAGCAGCGCGGCCTTGGTCGGGGCGCACGGGATGAAGGACAGGTAGCGCGGGCTGTCGGCGGAGATCACCGCGCGGGACAGCTCGTGGTCGTAGAGCTTGAGCACGTCGGCGGGGTCGTTGCCGTGGGCGTTCAGCAGGCCGGCCAGCGAGGCGCGCAGGTGGTCGCCGTCGCCGGGGTGGTCGAGCGGCACCGGGTCGTACTGCAGCCGCTCACGCATGTAGTCGAATACCAGGTCGACCAGCTCGTTGTCGGGCCGGTGCATGCGGTTGGGGGCTGCGGACACGGGGGTCCCTCTCGGCTGCGGGGTGTCGGGGAGGTCCGGGGGGCTCGCGCGGGCAGGGCGCGGCGGGCCGGATGTGATCAGCCTAGGCAGCACAGGGGCGCGGCCGCGCGTCCGAACGCGGCCGGTGGGGCAGGTATCGGGCGTGTTCGGCGGGCCCGGCGCAGGATTCCTGCGCCGGGCCGGAGCCGCTAGCCGATCAGCCGGGAGAGCACGACGGAGCTGCGGCTGCGCTGGACGCCGGGCTCCTTGCGGATCCGCTCGATGACGGCCTCCAGGTGCCGGGTGTCGGCGGCGCGCAGGTGGACGAGGGCGTCGGCGTCGCCGGTGACCGTCCAGGCCGCGACGACCTCGGGGAACTGGCGCAGGCTGGCGAGGATCTCCTCCGGCGCGGTGCGCTCGCGGCAGTACACCTCGACGAAGGCCTCGGTCTGCCAGCCGAGCAGCGCCGGGTCGAGCACGACGGTGAAGCCCCGGACGACGCCCCGGGCCCGCAGCCGGTCGATGCGGCGGCGTACGGCGGTGGCGGAGAGGCTGACCAGCAGCCCGATCTCGGCGTACGAGGCGCGGCCGTCGCGGCCGAGCTGGGCCAGCAGCAGCCGGTCGGTCTCGTCCAGGGAGGCCCCGCCCGGCTCGGGCGGTCGGCTGGTGCTCATCGGTGCGGGGCTCCACTGGTCGTACGGCGTGCTGGGCGGTGATCCACACCAGGTGATCCGCAGAAACGGTTCACCGCCCATTCTGGCGGATAGCGGACGGGCCGACGGACGGGCGCCGGCGCGGGGGGCGGAAGCAGCGGTGCGACAGGTGCGGGCGGATGCGGGCGGATGCGGGTGCTCAGTCCACCAGCAGCACGATCTTGCCCCGGGTGCGGCCCTCGGCGCTGAGTGCCTGGGCGGAGGCCGCCTGGGCGAGCGGGAAGGTCGAGGCGACGGTCACCGTGAGGCTGCCCTCGTCNGCCAGGCGGGCGAGCGCGGCGAGATCCTCGGCGTCCGGGCGGCACCAGACGTAGCGGCCGCCTCGGGCCACGACGCCGTAGTCGGCGATCGAGGCGATCCGGGCGGGGTCGGCGACCAGGGTGGCGGAGATCTCGACGGCGTCCCCGCCGACCAGGTCGAGGGCGGCGTCCACCCCGCCGGGGGCGAGCGCCCGGACGCGGTCGGCCAGGCCCTCGCCGTACGCGACCGGCTCGGCGCCGAGCCCGCGCAGGTAGTCGTGGTTGCGGGCGCCGGCCGTGCCGATGACGCGCGCGCCGAGGGCGACCGCGATCTGGACGGCGAGGTGGCCGACGCCGCCGGCGGCCGCGTGCACGAGCACCGTCTCGCCGGCCCGCACCCGCAGCGCCCCGACCAGCGCCTGGTACGCGGTGAGCCCGGCCAGCGGGAGGCCGCCGGCCTGCGCCCAGTCCAGCGCGGACGGCTTGCGGGCGAGGGTGCGGACGGGGGCGGAGACCAGCTCGGCGTACGTCCCGTGCTCGACACTGTCCTTGCGGACGTAGCCGAAGACCTCGTCGCCGACCGCGAACTCGGTGACCGCGCCGCCGACCGCGCGGACCACCCCGGCCAGGTCCCAGCCCATGACGAGCGGGAAGTGCGCGTCCAGGATGCCGTCGAGGTGCCCCTCGCGGACCTTCCAGTCGACCGGGTTCACCCCGGCCGCCCGGACCTGTACGAGCACCGAGTCCGGCCCGAGCTTCGGGTCCGGCAGGTCGGTGAACTCGACGACCTCGGGGCCGCCGTACTGCCTGATCGCGATTGCCTTCATCCGTCCAGCCAACCAGCCGCAGGCCCTGATCGCGCTCCGGCACACGCCGGAAGGACGCCGGGAAGACTCCGCTTGGTCGAGCGGTTCTGATCACATCGACAGGGCGGCCATCGTCAAGGTGACGCTAACCGGGTTATGATAGATAACGTCAGATAGACGAGAAGGCCGCTTCGACGGACCCGGCCGCACCAGGAGGGCACCCGCCCGTGACCACCACCACTGAGACCTACGGCGTCGACCCCAGCCCGACGCCGCTCGCGCTGCTGCTGCTCGGCCGCGAGGCCGACCCCACCAGCGAGCGCGGCGTCGAGTGCCCGGGCGATCTCCCCGCCGCCTCCGACCCCGACCTCGTCGAGCGCGCCCGCAAGGCCAAGGCCACGCTGGGCGAGCGCGTCTTCATCCTCGGCCACCACTACCAGCGCGACGAGGTGATCGAGTTCGCGGACGTCACCGGCGACTCGTTCAAGCTCGCCCGCGACGCCGCCGCCCGCCCGGAGGCCGAGTTCATCGTCTTCTGCGGCGTGCACTTCATGGCCGAGTCCGCGGACATCCTGACCGGCCCGGCCCAGCAGGTCATCCTGCCGGACCTCGCCGCCGGCTGTTCGATGGCCGACATGGCCACCGCCGAGCAGGTCGCCGAGTGCTGGGACGTCCTCACCGACGCCGGCATAGCCGACGTCACCGTCCCGGTCTCGTACATGAACTCCTCCGCCGACATCAAGGCCTTCACCGGCAGGCACGGCGGCACCATCTGCACCTCCTCCAACGCCGAGCGCGCGCTGGAGTGGGCCTTCGAGCAGGGCCAGAAGGTGCTCTTCCTGCCCGACCAGCACCTGGGCCGCAACACCGCCGTGCGCGAGATGGGCATGTCGCTGGACGACTGCGTGCTCTACAACCCGCACAAGCCGAACGGCGGCCTGACCGCCGAGCAGCTGCGCGACGCCAAGATGATCCTCTGGCGCGGCCACTGCTCGGTGCACGGCCGGTTCTCCGTCGACTCGGTGAACGACGTGCGCGCGCGCATCCCCGGGGTGACCGTGCTGGTGCACCCCGAGTGCAAGCACGAGGTCGTCTCGGCCGCCGACATGGTGGGCTCCACCGAGTACATCATCAAGGCGCTGGACGCGGCCGAGCCCGGCTCCAAGTGGGCCATCGGCACCGAGCTGAACCTCGTCCGCCGGCTCGCCAAGGCGCACCCCGACAAGGAGATCGTCTTCCTGGACCGGGCCGTCTGCTTCTGCTCGACCATGAACCGGATCGACCTGCCGCACCTGGTCTGGACGCTGGAGTCGCTGGTCGAGGGCCGCGTACCGAACGTGATCACCGTCGACGCGGAGACCGAGAAGTACGCCAAGGCCGCNCTGGACCGCATGCTGGCCCTGCCGTAGCCCCTGCCGGGCGGCCGGTACGGGTAAGGGCGGGTGCCCCCGAGGGGGTGCCCGCCCTTACCCGTACGACGTGCCTGCTCGTACTCGGGCTACTCGTACTCGGGGATGCCGGGGATGAGCCCGTCGCCCTCGGCCCGCAGCAGCTGCCGGACCTCCTCGATGGTCGCCCCGGCGTTCGGCAGGATCAGGTCGGACGGCTCGAGCGAGTCGTCCGGCAGCGGGGTGCCGTACTGCTTCACGGCCTCCAGCAGACTGTCCAGCGCGGCCCTGAAGTGCTCGTCGTCCCCCGACTCCAGCGCGCGCAGCAGACCGTCGTCCAGCTCGTTGAGCCGGTTCAGGTGGTCGTCGCCCACCTGGAACTGCCCTTCACCCATGACCCGCATGATCATGCCGCTGCGTCTCCCTGCTGTCGTGGCCGCCGTCGAAGGAGCCGGATCACTTGTTGTAGTTGATCGTCCCCGGGTTGTCCTGCTTGTCCTGCGCACCGGCACGGCCCTGCTCGATCGCGGGCTGCGCCGCCGGGCTGCCGCCGGTGAGCTCGGCCTTCATCCTGGCGAGCTCCAGCTCGACGTCGGAGCCGCCGGCCACCCGCTCCAGCTCGGCCTCGATGTCGTCCTTGCGGCCGAGGCCGCTCGCGTCGTCGAGCGCGCCGGACGCCAGCAGCTCGTCGATCGCGCCCGCACGGGCCTGCATCTGGGCCGTCTTGTCCTCGGCCCGCTGGATCGCCAGGCCCACGTCGCCCATCTCCTCCGAGATCCCGGAGAAGGACTCCGCGATCCGGGTCTGCGCCTGGGCGGCGGTGTAGGTGGCCTTGATGGTCTCCTTCTTCGTACGGAAGGCGTCCACCTTGGCCTGCAGGCGCTGGGAGGCGAGCGTGAGCTTCTCCTCCTCGCCCTGCAACTGCTCGTACTGCGTCTGCAGGTCGGTGATCTGCGTCTGCATGTTCGACTTGCGGGTGAGTGCCTCGCGCGCGAGGTCCTCCCGGCCCAGCGAGAGCGCCTTGCGCCCCTGGTCCTCGTACTTCGCGGACTGCTGCTGCAGCTGGGTCAGCTGGAGCTCCAGGCGCTTGCGCGAGGTGGCCACGTCGGCCACGCCCCTGCGCACCTTCTGCAGCAGTTCGAGCTGCTTCTGGTACGAGTAGTCGAGCGTTTCACGCGGATCTTCTGCACGGTCCAGGGCCTTGTTCGCCTTGGACTTGAAGATCAGCCCCATACGCTTCATGATTCCGTCGCTCATGGGCCTCGGGTGCCCCCTTCTCCGGGCTGCGGACTGTAACTCGTTACCAGACACGACGAGTGTATGTGCAGCGAGGCAATCGCCGCAGTGCACCTGCCTGCAACAAGACTGCTACAGCCAAGGGCATCGGGGCCTCATCCCGGGGGTGGAATCCGACCCCGATTTCATGATCCGGCAGAAGGAGGGAACCCCGTACTGGACGCGCCGTCCGAGCGCCGGAAACCTCGGGATCTTGATTGATATGCGTTTGGGTCCAAGGGCACGGGAACATGCGGCCGTCCACCCCGTACGCTGGGGGTGTGTTCCGACGCCGTTCAGACGATGCCTCTGCCTCCGCCGTAGTGCTGGAGAAGCAGGACGATACGAGCCAGGCCCGCGATCCGCAGGCGAAGAAGGGCCGGCCCACGCCCAAGCGCAGTGAGGCCGAGGCCAACCGGCGTACCCGGGTGGTCGTCCCCAAGGACCGTAAGGAGGCCGCCCGCCAGTCGCGCGAGCGGATGCGCTCCGAGCGGGAGAAGCAGCGCACCGCGCTGCTGGAGGGTGACGAGCGCTACCTGCCGGCCCGTGACAAGGGGCCGGTGCGCAAGTTCGCCCGTGACTACGTGGACGCCCGCTGGTCGCTCGCCGAGTTCTTCCTGCCCGCCGCCGTGGTCATCCTGATCCTCAGTGTGGTGCGGGTGCCGGCTCTCCAGCTGCTCTCCACCCTGCTCTTCCTGCTCTTCTTCGTCCTGGTGATCCTCGACTTCGTGCGCCTGGGCCTCGGCCTGCGCAAGCAGTTCGCCGAGCGCTTCCCCGGGCAGAACACCAAGGGCGCCGTCGCGTACGGCCTGATGCGCATCCTGCAGATGCGCCGCCTGCGGCTGCCCAAGCCCCAGGTGCAGCGGGGGGCCAAGCCCTGACCGCCGAGCCGGTGAACTCGGGCTGGGCCCCTCCGACCTGGGAGGGGCCCGGCCTTTACGCGCTGCCCGGCCAGGGCGGCGGGAGCCACGACCGGCTGCCGTCCCGCAGCGGCTCGTTCGCCGGCGGGGCC
>FJVZ01000989.1_pt1 | contig 14547 bp, 9 predicted proteins | sample 1011841 | NCBI WGS metagenome assembly FJVZ01 (sample SAMEA3912450, study PRJEB9761) | metagenome | biome: forest; material: soil | place: USA | collected 2011-06-22 | depth 0.1 m
CGCCCAGCGCCACCGCCACCGCGAGTGCGACCGCGAGCGCCAGCAAGGCCGGCCGCGCCCTCGGCGAGGCCCTGACGGCGGACGCGTCGCCGACCGCCTCGGCCTCGGCGTCGGCCTCCGCCCCGGCGGCCTCGCCCACCGCGGCGGCCACCGCGCCGTCCGCCGCCGAGCTCTCCGCCGCGCTCACCCAGGGCACCGTCCCGCCCGAGCTCGCGGCCCAGTTCGCCGCCCTGGACTGCTCCGACAGCGCGCAGCGCAAGGACTACCAGAGCACCGACGCGACCAAGTCGACGGTCGCCTGCAGCACGGACCCGGAGCAGGGCTACTACCAGAAGCTCGCCCTCGGCCCGGTCGGCGTGTACGGCTCGGACATCTCCAAGGCCCAGGCCACCATCGACACCCAGAACGCCGCCGGCTGGCAGGTCCAGCTGCAGTTCAACGACGCGGGTTCGAAGGCGTTCGCCACCACCACCGGCCAGCTCGCCACCCAGGCCCCGCCGGCCAATCAGTTCGCGGTCGTCCTGGACGGCGCCGTGGTCTCCCACCCGGAGGTCAAGGAGTCGATCCCGGGCGGTTCGGCCGTCATCTCCGGCAGGTTCAGCCAGAGCGAGGCCCAGGACCTGGCCAACGTCCTGAACTTCGGCGCGCTGCCGCTCAGCTTCGACAAGAGCGACGTCGTCACCGTCTCGCCGTCGCTCGGCCAGGACCAGCTGAAGGCGGGCCTGATCGCCGGCCTGATCGGCATGATCCTGGTGATCCTCTACTCGCTGGTCTACTACCGCGGCCTCGGCCTGGTCTCGATCGCCGGTCTGCTGGTCTCGGCCGCGCTGACCTACTCGATCATGAGCCTGCTGGGCGCCGGGATCGGCTTCGCGCTGAACCTCCCGGCCGTCTGCGGTGCGATCGTCGCGATCGGTATCACCGCGGACTCCTTCATCGTGTACTTCGAGCGCATCCGCGACGAGGTCCGCGACGGCGCGCCGCTGCGGCCGGCCGTGCAGCGTGCCTGGCCGCGCGCCCGGCGCACCATCCTGGTGTCGGACTTCGTGTCCTTCCTCTGCGCCGCGGTGCTCTACCTGGTGTCGGTCGGCAAGGTGCAGGGCTTCGCCTTCACCCTCGGCCTGACCACCGCGCTCGACGTCGTGGTGATCTTCCTGTTCACCAAGCCGATGATCACGCTGCTCGCCCGGAGGAAGTTCTTCTCCGACGGCCACCCGTGGTCCGGCCTGGACCCGAAGCGCCTGGGCGCCCGCCCGCCGATCCGCGGCACCCGTCGCCGGACCTCCTCCCCCGCCGCCACGAAGGAGGCCTGACGTCATGTCACGCTTCTCCAATCTGGGCCACCGGCTCTACCAGGGCGAGGTCAGCTTCGACTTCGTCGGGCGCCGCAAGCTCTGGTACAGCATCTCCGGCGTCATCGTGCTGGTCGCGGCCATCGGTCTGGCCATGGGCCTGCACCTGGGCATCGAGTTCAAGGGCGGCTCGGTCTACACCGTCCAGAAGTCCGGGCTGACCGTCGCCCAGGCGCAGACCGCCATCAACGATGTCACCCACGGCTCCACGGCCCTGGTGCAGTCCACCGACAAGGGCAAGGTCCGGATCCAGATCAGCTCCGAGGTGGAGCAGAGCCCGGACACCATCCGCAGCGGGCTCGCCAAGGAGCTGAGCGTCCCCGTCCAGGACATCGACAGCCAGGTGATCGGCCCCAGCTGGGGTGAGCAGATCTCCCAGAAGGCGCTGCTCGGCCTGGTCATCTTCATGGTGCTGGTGACGGTCTACATGGCCATCGCCTTCGAGTGGCGGATGGCGGTGGCGGCCCTGGTCGCCCTCATCCACGACCTCCTGATCACCATCGGCGTCTACGCGCTGGTGGGCCTGGAGGTCACGCCCGGTACGGTGATCGGCTTCCTGACCATCCTCGGGTACTCGCTCTACGACACGGTCGTCGTCTTCGACACCGTGAAGGAGAACACCAAGGGGCTCACCAAGCAGAGCAAGCTCACCTACAGCGAGGCGGCCAACGCGGGCCTCAACCAGACGCTGGTGCGGTCCATCAACACCACGGTGGTCGCGCTGCTGCCGGTGGCCTCGCTGCTGTTCATCGGCGGCGGCCTGCTGGGCGCCGGCACGCTGAACGACATCTCGCTCGCGCTGTTCATCGGCCTCGCGGCCGGTGCCTACTCCTCGATCTGCGTCGCCACCCCGCTGCTCGCGCAGCTCAAGGAGGAGCAGCCCGAGATGAAGGCCCTCGCGAAGCGGGTGGCCCAGCGCCGCGCGTCGGAGGCCAAGGCCGCGGCCGAGGCCGCCGGGGACGGGACGCCGGCGGGCGAGGAGTTCGCGGACGAGGACCTGCCTGCGGGTATGGTCGGTCAGCGTGCCCAGGCCGGCAAGCCCCGTTCCAAGGGCCGTCCGTCCGGCAAGCGCTGATCCTCTCCCCACCGTTAAGGACCTCCCGTGACCTCCCCCGCCAACGACCTGGCCGACCTGCTGAACAGCAGGATCCGGGACGTACCGGACTACCCGAAGCCCGGCGTGCTGTTCAAGGACATCGCGCCGCTGCTCGCCGACGCCGAGGCCTTCGCGGCCCTCACCCAGGCGCTGGCGGACCGCGCCAAGGCGCTCGGGGCGACCAAGGTGGTGGGTCTGGAGGCGCGCGGCTTCGTGCTGGCGGCCCCGGCGGCCTTCGCGGCCGGGCTCGGCTTCGTGCCGATCCGCAAGAAGGGCAAGCTGCCCGGCGAGGTCCACGCGCAGTCGTACGACCTGGAGTACGGGTCGGCGACGCTGGAGGTGCAGTGCGACGCGTTCACCCCGGGTGAGCGGGTGCTGGTGGTCGACGACGTGCTGGCCACCGGCGGCACCATCGCGGCCTCGCTGGACCTGGTCCAGCGGGCCGGCGCGGTGCTGGCCGGCGTGGTCGTCCTGATGGAGCTGAGCTTCCTGGACGGCCGCGAGCACCTGTCGGAGCATCTCGGCGGCGCTCCGCTGGAGACGCTCGTCGAGGTCTGACGGCACGAGGACGAGCAGGTGAGGGCGGTGGTCGCGGGTCGCGGCCACCGCCCTCGGCGCGTCCGCGGCGGGCCCGGCCGGGGATGCGGCGGAACACCGGCCCGCCGGGCTCGGTACCATGAAGGTTCATCCCCTGTCGCTTGTGCGAGGGGTAGGCCCCGCGCCACGAGGAGTGTCCTTGCCCGACGAGGTTGTGCCCACGGCCGCACCGGCCGCCCCCGGCAGCGAGCCCGCGCCCGCGGCGGCCACTCCGGCACGTCCGGCTCCGGCCTCCTCCCGGGCGGTGGCACCCGCGCACCGCCCGACCTCCGCGAGCGGCATGCGGGCCCGGCTGGCCAGGCTCGGCGGACAGCGCAGCACCGTGCTCAACCCGGTGCTGGAGCCGCTCTTCCGCAGCATCAGGGCGAACGACCCGAAGGCCGACCCGGCGCTGCTGCGCGACATCGAGCGCGCGTACGCGGTGGCCGAGAAGTGGCACCGCGGGCAGAAGCGCAAGAGCGGTGACCCGTACATCACCCACCCGCTGGCCGTCTCCACGATCCTGGCCGAGCTGGGCATGGACGCCGCGACGCTGATGGCGGGCCTGCTGCACGACACGGTGGAGGACACCGACTACGGCCTGGAGACGCTCCGCAAGGACTTCGGCGACTCGGTGGCCCTGCTGGTCGACGGCGTGACCAAGCTCGACCGGGTGAAGTTCGGCGAGGCCGCGCAGGCCGAGACCGTCCGCAAGATGGTCGTCGCGATGGCCAAGGACCCGCGCGTCCTGGTGATCAAGCTCGCCGACCGCCTGCACAACATGCGCACCATGCGGTACCTCAAGCGGGAGAAGCAGGAGGCGAAGGCCCGCGAGACGCTGGAGATCTACGCCCCGCTGGCGCACCGCCTGGGGATGAACACCATCAAGTGGGAGCTGGAGGACCTCGCCTTCGCGATCCTCTACCCCAAGATGTACGACGAGATCGTGCGGCTGGTCGCCGAGCGCGCCCCCAAGCGGGACGAGTACCTGGCCACCGTCATCGACCAGGTGCAGGGCGACCTGCGCGGTGCACGGATCACCGCCTCGGTCACCGGCCGGCCGAAGCACTACTACTCGGTCTACCAGAAGATGATCGTGCGGGGCCGCGACTTCGCCGAGATCTACGACCTGGTGGGCATCCGGGTCCTGGTCGACACCGTCCGCGACTGCTACGCGGCGCTGGGCACCATCCACGCGCGGTGGAACCCGGTGCCGGGGCGGTTCAAGGACTACATCGCGATGCCCAAGTTCAACATGTACCAGTCGCTGCACACCACGGTGATCGGCCCCGGCGGCAAGCCGGTCGAGCTGCAGATCCGTACCTTCGACATGCACCGTCGGGCCGAGTACGGCATCGCGGCGCACTGGAAGTACAAGCAGCGCGCGGTGGCCGGCGCGTCCAAGGTCCGTACCGACACGCCCTCGCAGGTCCGCAAGGACGACAAGGCCGGGGCCGTCAACGAGATGGCCTGGCTGCGGCAGCTGCTGGACTGGCAGAAGGAGACCGAGGACCCGAGCGAGTTCCTGGAGTCGCTGCGCTTCGACCTCTCGAACAACGAGGTCTTCGTCTTCACGCCCAAGGGCGACGTGATAGCACTGCCGGCGGCCGCGACCCCGGTGGACTTCGCGTTCGCGGTGCACACCGAGGTCGGGTACCGCTGCATAGGAGCGCGGGTCAACGGCCGGCTGGTGCCGCTGGAGTCCACCCTGGAGAACGGCGACACCGTCGAGGTGTTCACCTCCAAGGCGGAGAACGCCGGGCCGTCCCGGGACTGGCTGGGCTTCGTCAAGTCCCCGCGCGCCCGGAACAAGATCAAGGCGTGGTTCTCCAAGGAGCGCCGCGAGGAGGCCATCGAGCAGGGCAAGGACTCCATCGCCCGCGCGATGCGCAAGCAGGGGCTGCCGATCCAGCGGATCCTCACCGGGGACTCGCTGGTCACGCTGGCGCACGAGATGCGCTACCCCGACATCTCCTCGCTGTACGCGGCGATCGGCGAGGGCCACGTCTCGGCCCAGAACATCGTCCAGAAGCTGGTGCAGGCGCTCGGCGGCGAGGAGGGGGCCACCGAGGACCTCGCCGAGACGGCGACCCCGACGCACGACGGCGGCCGGACGGCGCGCCGCCGGGCCAAGGGCGACCCGGGCATCATCGTCAAGGGCGTCGAGGACCTCTGGGTCAAGCTGTCGCGCTGCTGCACCCCGGTGCCCGGCGACCCGATCGTCGGCTTCGTGACGCGCGGCAACGGCGTCTCGGTGCACCGCGCGGACTGCGTCAACGTGGAGTCGCTGAACCAGCAGCCCGAGCGGATGATCGAGGTCGAGTGGGCGGCCACCCAGTCCTCGGTCTTCCTGGTGGCCATCCAGGTCGAGGCGCTGGACCGCTCCCGGCTGCTCTCGGACGTCACCCGGGTGCTGTCCGACCAGCACGTCAACATCCTGTCGGCGGCGGTGCAGACCTCCCGCGACCGGGTGGCGATGAGCCGCTTCACCTTCGAGATGGGCGACCCCAAGCACCTGGGGCACGTGCTCAAGGCCGTGCGCGGCGTCGAGGGCGTGTACGACGTCTACCGGGTGACCTCGGCCCGCAACAAGTAGGCGCTCCACGTGGACGGCCCGCCGAGTGCCTCGGCGGGCCGTTCTCAGCAGGGCTTGCGCCAGGCGTCCAGGTTCAGGTGCTTCTGCATCGAGCTGAAGCCCAGTTTCCTGGTCTGGGCGCAGAACTTGCCGGTGGGAAGCGCGTACTCGACGTGCAGCACCGCCTTTCCGGCCTTGGTGAACGGCGTCAGCGCGGCGCACTCCGAGTACTGGGCGCATTCCTCGTTGACCGCGAAATCGAAGTCGTCCACCAGGGCGGCGGTCTGCTCGACGTCGTTCTTGAGCGCGACGCCCATTCCGCGTTCGTGGGCGAGTGCGGCCACCATCCGGTTGAAGGCGAGCTGGTCGGCGGCGGTCAGCGGAAAGCCCGTCCGGTTGGTGTACCCGTCCAGCAGATCGGGTTCGACCGCGTCGAAGCCCTTGTCCCGGCACATGTCGAAGCGCTTGCCGAGCAGCGGTTCCAGGACGGCGAGCTGCCGGATGTCCAGCCACTTCTCGCCGGCCCAGCCGTTGCTCCTGCCCTTGACGGAGGCCGGGAAGGCCGCCGCGTCGGGCCGGAAGTTCTCCCAGGAGCCGGCGCTGACGTAGCAGATCACCTTCCGGCCCTTGGCGTGCAGGGAGGCGACGACGGCCGCGCTGTTCTCGAAGCCGTCGATGTCGTAGACCGCGGCGTCCACCGACTGGTCGACCTTCCCGTCGAGCTGCCACTGCCAGGTCGTGCCCGGGGCGGGCCGCCACGGGGGCTGCACGGCCTCGGCCCGGCCGGTCCGGTCCGGGCCCGGGGACGCGGCACTCGCGTAGCCGGGGGCGAGCAGGGCGAGAGTCGCGGACAGAACGACCACGGTTCGACGCGGCATGGCTTCTCCCTGGTGAGGTGCCGGGCTTTCACGACGTCGGTGCACGGTCGAGGTGAATGGCGACACATGCTCAGGCCCAGTGCCGTGGCAGGGTGTTCGGCGCATTCGGCGCCAGGCGCCCCCGTACCGGTACGTCCGGAAATGTGCAGGACGTCCCGTTATTCAACACCGGCCGTGCCCAGTCCGCCTGTCGGGAGAGACACCGGCAGCCGACGGCAGGGGGCGGGGCGTCAGCAGCGCCGCTGTCCCGGGCACCGTCGCCGCACGACGAAGCGCCCGGCCGGGAAACCCCGGCCGGGCGCTGGTGCTGACTGTGCGTGGGTCAGCCGCTGAACTCCTCCAGGCTCTTCTGAGCCTGGTCCAGCAGGGTCTGCAGGCCGGAGAGCTCGCCCTCCAGCTTGGCCACCCGGGAGGCGTTGCCGGCCGCGCGGGCCTTCTCCAGGTCCGCGTTCAGCTTGTCGGCCTTGCCCTGGAGCAGGCCGGCCATGCCGGCCGCGCGGGCCCGGGCCTCCGGGTTGGAGCGCTGCCACTCGGCCTCCTCGGCCTCGCGGATCGCCCGCTCGACCGTACCGAGCCGGCCGTCCAGCTTCGGACGGGCGTCGCGCGGCACGTGGCCGATGGCCTCCCAGCGCTCGCTGATGTCGCGCAGCGCCGCCTTGGCCGCCTTGAGGTCGCCGATCGGCAGGATGGCCTCGGCCTCGGCCGCCAGCACCTCCTTGAGCTTCTGGTTCTCGACCTGCTCGGCGTCGCGCTCGCTGAACACGGCGGAGCGGGCCTGGAAGAAGACGTCCTGGGCGCCGCGGAACCGCGCCCACAGCTCGTCCTCGATGTCGCGCTGGGCACGCCCGGCGGACTTCCAGCGGGTCATCAGGTCCCGGTACGCGGCGGCGGTGTCGCCCCACTCGGTGGAGCCAGACAGCGCCTCGGCCTCGGCGACCAGCTTCTCCTTGGCCGCGCGGGCCTGGTCACGCTCGGCGTCCAGGGTCGCGAAGTGCGCCTTGCGGTGCTTGGAGAAGACCGAGCGGGCGTGCGAGAAGCGGTGCCACAGCTCGTCGTCGCTCTTGCGGTCCAGGCGCGGCAGCGCCTTCCAGGTGTCCACCAGGGCGCGGAGCCGGTCGCCGGCCTCCCGCCACTGGGTGGACTCGGCGAGCTGCTCGGCCTCGGCGACCAGCTTGTCCTTGGCCGTACGGGTCTCGTCCTGCGCCTTGGCGCGGGCGACCTTGCGCTCCTCGCGGCGGGACTCGATGTCGGCGCTCAGCGTGTCCAGGCGCTTGGCCAGCGCGTCCAGGTCGCCGACCGCGTGCGCCTCGACGACCTGCGTGCGCAGGTGCTCAAGGGCCGCCTGGGCGTCCTTGGCCGCCAGGTCGGTGGTGCGTACCCGCTTCTCCAGCAGGCCGATCTCCACGGCGATGCCCTGGTACTTGCGCTCGAAGTAGGCGAGGGCCTCCTCGGGGGAGCCGGCCTGCCAGGAACCGACGACGCGTTCGCCGTCCGCCGTCCTCACATAGACGGTTCCCTGCTCGTCGACACGGCCCCACGGGTCGCTGCTCATAGCGCGTCCTCCACATGACGTCGCGCCCGCGCCGGGGCGGCACGCGTCCGTCGTCCACAGTTGATTGCGGCGGACCGATGAGTCCGCCGTCCCGCCCGTCGTACTGCTGATGCCGAGGATGACGGCCGACGGGTTCGGGCACCCTACACAACGCCAACATAGGCGACCGGGGCAGGTGCTGTCCGCATCCCCGGCCGGGTGAATTTCGCCCCGGCGCCGCGCACCGGGCCGGGAGGCCGTCGGTGCGCGGCGCCGTGCCGGATCAACCCTTCGCGGTGACCACCGAGTTGAGCGTGACGTCGGCCATCGGCGCGCCGTCCGGGCCGCCGTCCAGGGTGCCGCCGGCGGCGATCTTCTGGAGTACGTCCAGGCCGCCGGTGATCTTCCCGAACGGGGTGTAGTTCGGGCCGAGCTGGGTGTCCTTGTAGACCAGGAAGAACTGGCTTCCGTTCGTACCCGCACCCGCGTTGGCCATCGCCACGGTGCCCGCCGGGTACGTCGCGCCGGTCAGGTTCTCGTCGGCGAACTTGTAGCCCGGGCCGCCGGAGCCGGTGCCCGTCGGGTCACCGCACTGCAGGACGAAGATGCCGTCCGTGGTGAGCCGGTGGCACTTCACGTGGTCGAAGTACTGCTCGCCCGACAGGAAGGCGAAGGAGTTCACGGTGTGCGGCGCCTTGGCGGCGTCCAGCGCGATCGTCACCTTGCCGCAGCTGGTGTCCAGGGTCGCGGTGTACGCGGCCTTGGCGTCGACCGTCAGGGCCGGCTCGGCCGTCCACTGCTTGCCGTTCGGCTTGCCGTCGGCCGGGGTGGTGCAGCCGTCGACGGCCTTGCGGACCGCCGGGGTGGTCGCCGCCGCGGTCGGGTCGGCCGCCGTCGGCGCGGCCTGCGCGGTCTTGTCCTTCTTGTCGCCCGAGCCGAACACGCCGCCGATCAGGGCACCGCCGCCCGCGAGCACGACGACCGCGAGCGCGGCGCCGATGATGGTGTTGCGGCGCCTGGAGCGCTGCTGGGACTCCGCCCGGCGCTCGGCCTGACGCTCGTACTTCTCGCGGGCGAGCTGCCGCCGCCGCTGTTCGCTGGTGACCACCGGCCGTGTCTCCTACATATGCGATGCGCTGGACGTTGGGGGATGCTGCTTGCGGATCATCGCACCCATTGGCGGCCAAGTGTAGGGACCCCGCACGTAAGAGCGAGGTGAAGCGGGGCGGACGGCGCCGACATCTGGTTCGCAACCGGTGCCGTACCGCCGGTAGGCTGCATCAGGACCTGTCCGCAACCGCCACCCGATCGACGGCCGACCACAGAGGACTCGCGTGTTCATCGCCGGATTTCCCGCGGGAGCCTGGGGTACCAACTGCTACCTGGTCGCCCCCGCCCCCGGCGAGGAGTGCGTGATCGTCGACCCGGGGCACGAGGCCACCCAGGGCGTCGAGGACCTCATCCGCGAGCACCGGCTCAAGCCGGTCGCGGTCGTCCTCACCCACGGGCACATCGACCACGTCGCCTCCGTGATGCCGATCTGCGGCGCCCGCGGCGTCCCGGCCTGGATCCACCCCGAGGACCGCTACATGCTGGCGGACCCGGAGCGCGCCCTCGGCCGCTCGCTCGGGCAGCAGCTGATGGGCTCCCTCACCGTCGGCGAGCCCGACGACGTCCGCGAGCTGAAGGACGGCAGCGTCCTGGAGCTGGCCGGCCTCAGCCTCACCGTCGACCACGCGCCCGGCCATACCGGGGGGTCGGTGACCTTCAGGACGCCGGCAGCGGCGGAGCTCCCTCCGGTGCTGTTCTCGGGCGACCTGCTCTTCGCCGGCTCCATCGGGCGCACGGACCTCCCCGGCGGCTCCAGCGAAGCGATCATGCAGTCGCTGGCCCGGGTCTGCCTGCCCCTCGACGACGCGACCGTGGTCCTCTCCGGCCACGGCACCCAGACCACCATCGGCCGCGAGCGCGCCACCAACCCCTACCTCCAGCAGGCGGCCGGTGCGCAGGGCGCGCCCGGCTTCCCGCGACGAGGAATGTGACGGAAGAGAAGTTGAGCACCTTCACCGCCCCCAAGGGCACCTACGACCTGCTCCCGCCGAGCTCCGCGACCTACCTGGCGATCCGCGAGCGCCTCTCCGCGCCGCTGCGCCGGGCCGGCTACGGCTACATCGAGACGCCCGTCTTCGAGGACGTCAAGCTCTTCTCGCGCGGCGTCGGCGAGTCCACCGACATCGTCTCCAAGGAGATGTACACCCTCACCACCAAGGGCGGCGACGAGCTCGCGCTGCGGCCCGAGGGCACCGCCTCGGTGGTCCGCGCCACCCTCCAGGCCAACCTGCACAAGCTCGGCAACCTGCCGGTCAAGCTCTGGTACTCCGGTTCCTTCTACCGCTACGAGCGGGCCCAGAAGGGCCGCTACCGCCAGTTCGCGCAGATCGGCGCCGAGGCGATCGGCACCGAGGACCCGGCGCTGGACGCCGAGGTGATCATCCTCGCCGACGACGCCTTCCGCTCGCTGGGCCTGCGCGACTACTCGCTGCTGGTCAACAGCCTCGGCGACAAGCAGTGCCGCCCGGTCTACCGCGCCGCGCTGGTGGAGTTCCTGGCCGGCCTGGACCTCGACGAGGACACCCGCCGCCGCGCTGGGATCAACCCGCTGCGCGTCCTCGACGACAAGCGCGAGAGCGTCCAGGTGCAGCTCACCGACGCGCCCAAGCTGCGCGACTACCTGTGCGAGGACTGCAAGGCGTACGACGAGCAGGTGCGCGAGCTGCTCACCGCCGCCGGTGTCGCCTTCACCGACGACCCCAAGCTCGTCCGCGGCCTGGACTACTACACCCGGACGACCTTCGAGTTCGTGCACAACGGCCTCGGCGCGCAGTCCGCGATCGGCGGCGGCGGGCGCTACGACGGCCTCTCCGAGATGCTCGGCGGCCCCGCGCTGCCGTCCGTCGGCTGGGGCCTCGGCGTCGACCGCACCTACCTGGCGCTGGAGGCCGAGGGCGTCGTCCTCGACCTGCCCGCCACCACCTCCGTCTACGCCGTCGCACTCGGCGAGGAGGCCAAGAACGTCCTGTTCGCCAAGGTGACGGAGCTGCGCCGGGCCGGCGTCGCCACCGACCTCGCGTTCGGCGTCAAGGGCATCAAGAACGCCATGAAGTCGGCCGACCGCTCCGGCGCCCGCTGGGCCCTGGTCGCGGGCGACCGCGACCTCGCCGAAGGCGTCGTCCAGCTCAAGGACATGACCACCGGCGAGCAGAGCCCCGTCGCCCTGGACGCACTCGTCACCACCCTGAAGGAGAAGCAGCAGTGATCCGCACGCACGACGCGGGCACGCTCCGCGCGGAGCACGCCGGCACCACCGTCACCCTGGCCGGCTGGGTCGCCCGCCGCCGCGACCACGGCGGCGTCGCCTTCATCGACCTGCGCGACGCCTCCGGCACCGTGCAGATCGTGGTGCGCGACCTCGACTCCGTCCACGGCCTGCGCGCCGAGTACTGCGTCAAGGTCACCGGCGACGTCCGGGTACGCCCCGAGGGCAACGAGAACACCGAGATCCCGACCGGCGCCGTCGAGGTCGTGGTCAGCGCCATCGAGGTGCTCTCCGAGGCCGCCCCGCTGCCCTTCCCGGTCGCCGAGTACGAGCCGGGCACGGTCAACGAGGAGGTCCGCCTCCGGTACCGCTACCTCGACCTGCGCCGCGAGGGCCCGGCCCGCGCGCTGCGCCTGCGCTCCAAGGTGAACAACATCATCCGCCGGGTGATGGAGGACAACGACTACCTCGACATCGAGACGCCGTACCTCACCCGTTCCACCCCCGAGGGCGCCCGCGACTTCCTCGTCCCGGTCCGCCTCCAGCCGGGCCACTGGTACGCCCTGCCGCAGTCGCCGCAGCTGTTCAAGCAGCTGCTGATGGTGGCCGGCATGGAGCGGTACTACCAGATCGCCCGCTGCTTCCGCGACGAGGACTTCCGCGCCGACCGGCAGCCGGAGTTCACCCAGCTGGACATCGAGGCCTCGTTCGTCGACCAGGAGGACATCCTGGCCCTCGGCGAGAAGGTCGTCAGCGCCGTCTGGCGCGAGGTGCACGGCTACGAGCTGCCGAACCCGCTGCCCCGGATGACCTACGCGGACGCCATGAACCGCTACGGCTCCGACAAGCCGGACGTCCGCTTCGGCCAGGAACTCACCGACCTCACCGAGTACTTCAAGGGCACNGAGTTCCGGGTCTTCCAGGCCCCGTACGTCGGCGCGGTCGTGATGCCCGGCGGCGCCTCGCAGCCCCGCAAGCAGCTCGACGCCTGGCAGGACTGGGCCAAGGCGCGCGGCGCCCGCGGTCTGGCCTACGTCGTCATCGACGCCGAGACCGGCGAGCTGCGCGGCCCGGTCGCGAAGAACCTCAACGAGGAGCACCTGGCCGGCCTCGCCGCCGCCGCCGGGGCCAAGAACGGTGACGCGATCTTCTTCGCGGCCGGCAAGAAGACCGCCTCGCAGGAGCTGCTGGGCGCCGCCCGCCTGGAGATCGGCCGCCGCTGCGAGCTGATCGACGAGTCGCAGTGGGCCTTCCTCTGGGTCGTCGACTTCCCGATGTTCGAGCCGATCGAGGACGACAAGGGCCAGTTCCAGGGCTGGCACGCCGTCCACCACCCGTTCACCGCCCCGACCGCCGAGTCGCTCGCGACCTTCGACACCGACCCGGGCGCGGCGCTCTCCAACGCGTACGACCTGGTGCTCAACGGCTCGGAGCTGGGCGGCGGTTCGATCCGTATCCACCAGCGCGACGTGCAGAAGCGGGCGTTCGACGCGATCGGCCTCAGCGAGGAGGAGGCCGCCTCGCAGTTCGGCTTCCTGCTGGACGCCTTCAACTACGGCCCGCCGCCGCACGGTGGCGTCGCCTTCGGCCTGGACCGCATCGTCACGCTGCTCGGCGGGTACGACACGATCCGGGACGTCATCGCCTTCCCGAAGACGTCCACCGGCGGAGACCCGCTGACCGGCGCGCCCACGCCCATCACCGTGGCGCAGCGCCGCGAGGCCGGCGTGGACGCGCAGCCCAAGATCCGCGAAGAGGCCAGGGCCAAGGGCGAGACCGAGCAGCAGGCCTGACGCCCGGTCTGATATACCTTCACGGCCCCGGCTCGGACGCGGACGACGCGACCGGGCCGGGGCTCGTCCACAATGGCGTGCGACAGCGAAGGAGCGGGGATGGCCCTGCGCACGAGAGTTGAGACCCCGATGGATGCCCCGGCCACCCGGCGGGTCCACATGGCGGCCTTTCCCGGCCCCGACGAGGCCGACCTGGTGGACGCACTGCGCCGGGACCCGGCCTGGCTCCCGGGGCTGTCCGTGGTGGCCGTGACCGGAGCCGGACTCGTCGTCGGACACGCGCTCCTGACGCGGCTTCAGGTGGGCGACGGGCAGGGCCTCGCGCTCGCGCCGGTCGCCGTGGCGCCCGAGTGGCAGCGCAAGGGCGTCGGCGAACTGGTCGTCCGGGCCGCGCTGTCGGCGGCCGAGGGGGCGGGGGAGCGGCTGGTCGTCGTCCTCGGCGACCCGGACTACTACGGCAGGTTCGGCTTCGGGCCGGCCGCCGAGCACGAGATCACCGGCCCGTTCGAGGTGCCCGCCGCCTACTTCCAGGCGCTGACGCTGCCCGCGTACGACGGCGCGCCGCGCGGCCACTGCCGCTACCCGGGGCCGTTCGACGGGCTCTGATCCGGTAGGGCCAGGGCACCCCGCGGGCCGAACTCGACCGTCGCCCGGCAGCTGCGGATGAACGCGGTCATCGCCGGGGTGCACGGCCGCTCGCGCGGCCAGTACAGGCCGACGTGGCTCGGGCCGAGCCCCCGGACCGTCCGGAACACCACGCCGGGCCGGGTGCTCAGCCGGCTGATGGTCTCCGGCGAGATGCCGATGCCCTGGCCGCAGGCAACCGCGGCCATCCACTCGTCCGCGTTGTGCGCGACCGCGCCGATCCGNACGGGCGCGCCCTGGCGCTCCTGCGTCGCCAGCCAGTAGTCCCGCCAGTGGCCGGCCTCCTCCGGCATCGCCACGAACGGCTCGTCCAGCAGCTCGGTGAAGTCGATCACCTGGCGCCCGGCCAGCCGGTGCCCGACCGAGAGCGCGACGCAGCGCTGGTCGACCCCGAGCAGGCTGACGCCGTACCGCTGCGCCATCCAGGACGGCGCGTGCCACAGGGCGAGGTCGATCTCGCCGGCGGTCAGGCCGGCGGCCGGGTCGAACCAGCTGGTCTGCCGGATCTCGATCTGCCAGCCCGGCATCCGGCGGGTGAAGTCCGTCACGGTGCGCCGCCCGACCAGGTTGATCGTGCCGCCCTCGAAGCCCACCCGCAGGCTCGCCGCGCCCTGCGCCGCCGCGTCCCGGGTGGCGCGCATCGCGCCGTCCCAGGAGACCAGCAGGTCGGCCGCGTGGGCGGCCAGGGCGTTGCCGGCCGGGGTCGGCGTCATGCCGCTGCGCGAGCGCCGGAACAGCTCCACGCCCANGCGCTCCTCCAGCAGCCGGATCTGCTTGGTCAGCGC
>FJVZ01000273.1_pt1 | contig 14535 bp, 13 predicted proteins | sample 1011841 | NCBI WGS metagenome assembly FJVZ01 (sample SAMEA3912450, study PRJEB9761) | metagenome | biome: forest; material: soil | place: USA | collected 2011-06-22 | depth 0.1 m
CCTCACCACCGTCCCCGAGAGCCAGCCCCTCACCGTCGGCATCAACAACTTCATCGGCAACTACACCGTCCAGTGGAACTACCTCTTCGCCGGCTCCGTCGTCGCGATCCTCCCCGTCGTCGTCCTCTTCGCGATCATCGAACGCCAGGTCGTCTCCGGACTCACCGCAGGCTCCGTCAAGTAACCCGCGACACGGGGGGATTCACCACGATGCCGACGACGCGAGAAGCGCAGAAGCTCAAGTTCCTCGAACTGGTGGGCTTCCTGGAGAAGCTGATGAAGCAGTCCGTCCGGGCCGAGTACGGGGGCTACTACGGGAACGTGACGATGCCCGTGCAGGCCGCCACCCGCTTGGGGCCCATCCCCGNCACCCGGCGCGCAGCCCGGATCGCCGGGGAGCGGCTCGGCTGGGACACCTACACGTACCTGATCGACGGCCTGTTCATCGTCCGCGACCGCAGGCAGCCCCCGGAGGACATCCGCCTCCTGGCCGGGCCGGCCGTGGCCACGGGTGGCCGACTCCGCTGAGACCGGCCGGCGCCCCCGAAAGTGCCGGCCCAGTGCCCCGGAACCGACGACGAGGTCGGTTCCGGGGCTTCGTCGTGCCCGGAGAGCTTGCGACCACCGGCACAAGGGAAGGATGGACCGACGGGCACAGCCCGGCCCGGTCGGCACAGGCAGCGCAGGAGGCAAGGGACTTGGGATCAAGGCCGAGGCGCCAGGGCGGGCGCCGCTACACCGCCGAGAGCTTCGGCAGCCACGACCTGAACCGGGTCGCGGCCCAACCCTCCGACGTCAGACGGCCGGAGGCGGGCCAGCAGGCGAGCACGCTCCTGTGCCCCAACTGCCACCTGCCGCTCTCGTCCGCGCGGTCGGGCGTCCGCGCGGCCAGGGCCCGGCGCTGGGTCTGGCTCGCACTGGGAGTGCTGGGATCGGTGGCGGCCGTCCGGCTGGGGGTGTCGGTCTTCGTGATCGGCGGCCAGGTGGTGGAGGAGGGGGCGAGCAACCCGCTCGACGTACTGCTGCCGTCCTTCCTGGTCGCAGTGGTGGCAGCGATCACCGGATGGGTCCGCTGGGTGTCGGCGAACGACGTACGCGGGCCCGGCCGCCGCGTCTCGCGGTTGAGCAGGCGCAGCCTCCGGTGCCCGAACCACTGAGGGTGCCCGAACCACCGAGGTGCTAGCGTGATCGCTCCGGTGGTGCAGGCAGACGGCCCGCGTCGAGTCTCGCGGGGGCCCAGTGACAGACCTGTCCCGGTTCGAGGACGACGAGGACAGGGCCCGGGAACGCTACACGGCCGACCTGCGCGCCGAGCGGCGGGCCATGCGCGAAGCGCTGCGCTCCAGCCGGGGCGCCGCACACCTGGGACTCGCCCTGACGGTCGTCGCGGTGGCGGCCGTCGCCGGGTTCGGGAGCCCGCGCAGCGCGCTGATCATCGCCGGCGCCGTCGTGGCCTGGTTCGCGCTCGTCCTGACCTTCGTCGTCGCCCTCGGTGGCCGGGGCCGGAACGCGGTCGTACGGGCCTACGTCGCGACGTTCGGCTGGGCCGAGTGGTTCAGCTTCTGAACGGTCAGGGAGCCCCGTCCGAGAGGCGGACGAAGTGGTAGCCGTCGCCGAGCAGTCGCGGGATGGCCGTGGCCATGCCCCGGGCCGTGCCGGCGGCCGGGTGGTTCAGGTGGGCGAGGACGATCGCGCCGGGGCCGGCGGCCGTCACCGTCTGGTGGACCTGCTCGGCGGTGAAGGTGGCGCCGCCGTCGCCGTTGACGGTGAAACCGGCGAAGCGTTCGCCGAGGTCGGTCACGATCCGGGCGGCGACGTCGTCCAGGTAGGCGGTGCCGGAGCGGAAGAAGCGGGGCGGGTGGCCCAGCAGTTCGGTGAGGCCGGCCCGGTTTCCGGCGATCTCGTCGTAGACCTCGCCGGCGTCCCGGGTGCCGTCGATGCCGTAGGCGGACAGTCCGGTGACGGACAGCGGGCGGTGCGCCGTGCCGTGGTTGGCGATCTCGAACAGCGGGTCGGCCGCGAGCTGCCGGAAGACCTGCGGATTGGCCTCGATCCAGCGGGAGTTGAGGAACAGCGTGGCCGGTGCGCCGTGCTCCCGCAGGAGGCCGACGAGTGCCGCGTCGTAGTCGTTGCCCTGCGGGCCGCCGCAGGCGTCGAAGGTCAGCGCGATCGCGCGGCCGGCCGCCGTCGTGAGCCGGTTGACGACACCGGGCGCGTCGAAGCCCCAACTGGTGGGCACCGCCTGCCCGTAGCGGGTGACCACGTCGGCCCTGGTGACGCCGCTGGGCGGCGGAACGGCACTGGGGGAGGGGAGCGGAGCGGGTGACGGTGGGGCGGGCGCGGCCTGCGCGGGTGTGTCCGGTCCGGCCGGGCGGCACCCGGTCAGTGCGGCGGCGGACATTGCGGCCAGCCCGGCCAGCAGTACCCGGCGACTCGACGGCACTCCGTACCTCCCACGCTGCCCGGGCACACCCTGCTCCCGAACGTAGCCAGGGCGGCGCGCGGGCCGTGGCCGGACACACCCGTGCCGCCCGAGGACACCCGGATGGCGGCGGCGGCCGGCTGCGGCCGACCCCCGTACGGCCCACACCGTACGGGGGTCGGCGGTTCGCGGGTCAGCGGTGGTTCAGCCAGCTCATCGCGCTGGTGGGCTTGTCGCTGTAGTCGAACAGCGCCTGGTTCTCCCAGGCGTCGGCCGAGGTGGGGTCGGCCGGGTCCCAGCCGTTGCCGGTGACGGCCGTCCAGGTCGGCTCCCAGTAGAAGGCGCCGAGGCCCTTGCCGTTGGGGACGGCCTCCACCACGTTGAGCACGTCGCGGAAGTTGGCGGCCTGGCCGGCCTGGGTGGCGTCGTAGCCGGCGACCAGCTGGGAGGCGGTGGCGACGTTGTTCTCCAGCCCGTCGTCGTTGGCGAGCGTGAACGGGTAGGCCGTCTCGGCGACGAAGACCTGCTTGTTGTAGCGGGCGGCGACGTCGTCCAGGGTGGTCTGCAGGTCGCTCAGCGGGCCGTGCCAGTAGCCGTAGTAGGAGAGCCCGATGGCGTCGAACGGCACGCCGTACGAGACGGCGTTGTCGAAGAAGGTACGGGCGCCCGCGTCGTCACCGCCCTTGGCCAGGTGCAGCGCGACCTTGGTCGAACTGCTCACCGCCTTGGCGGCGTTGGCGCCCTGGGTGAGCAGCGCCGACAGGTTGGTCCAGTTGGCGGTGGAGCCCTCGGACCACAGCATGCCGCCGTTGATCTCGTTGCCGATCTGCACCATGTCGGCGGTCGTGCCCTGGGCCTTGAGGGCGTTCAGCACGTCGTAGGTGTGGTTGTAGACGGCCGTCTTGAGCTGGGCGATGGTGTAGCCGGACCAGGCGGCGGGCTTGGTCTGCTTGCCCGGGTCGGCCCAGCTGTCCGAGTAGTGGAAGTCGATCAGGACCTTCATCCCGAGGGCCTTCGCGCGCTTGGCCATCGCCAGCACCTGGGTCTTGGTGTTGTAGCCGTCGGCCGGGTTGACCCAGACCTTGAGCCGGACGTAGTCGGCGCCGGCGGAGTGCAGGATGCTCAGCGCGTCGCCGGTGGTGCCGGCCGGGTTCTTGTAGACGCCGCCCTTGTCCTCGCTCTTCTTGAGCGTGGAGACGTCCACCCCGCGGGCGGAGAGCCCGGTCGACCCGGCGGTGAACGAGAGGTCGTCCACGTTCAGCCAGTTCCCGGCGTTGGCATCGGAGTTGATGCTGATCGTGCACTGGTTGTCGGTGACCGCGATCGAGGTGACGAGCCGGATCCAGGCGCCGTTCGGCGTGGGCGGCAGGTCGGTCCGCTGTTCGGCGCTGCCGCAGTTGCTCAGGGCGAGGTAGGCGGAGTTCTGGCCGCCGCCGGAGCGGACCCAGGCGGTCAGCGTGTAGGTGCCGTTCGTCAGGCCCGAAAGGTACTGGTACGTCTGGACCTTGTAGGCGCTGGCCGACCAGTGGGTCAGCCGGTACGAGCCGCCGTGCCCGCCCGCCTCGGTGTAGGAGGCGCTGTTCTGGCCGGCGGCGGAGTAGGTGGACCAGCCGGTCGGGGTGGCGGTGGCCGCACTGCCGGTCTCGAACCCGGCGTTGGTGAGTGTGGTCGCGGCCTGCGCCCCGGAGACCGGGAGCGCGACGACGGCGGCGGAGGCGAGGAGCGTGGTGGCGGCGCCGGTGGTCAGCAGGCGCTTGAATCCCTGGTGCATCGTCATCCTTGGCGATGAGGGGGGTGGGGGAGGTGGTGCGGTGAGGAGTGCTGGGTGGTGCGGGTGGGCGGGGAGCCCGCATGGGCAGTAGCGGGCTCCCCGCGTCCGACCGGCGGCGTGGGGTGCGCCGGTCGGAGGACCTGCCGGGCCGACCCTCGGCGGCTTCGGCAGGTGGTCGGTGGGGGGCGGCCGGGGCGGTCGTCGGTGGCGGGCCGGGCCAGGACGAGCCCGGACGGGCCGGGGGCCGTCGGTGGGGACGGCCGCCCCGGCCGTCAGAGGCGGACGACCCGGGTGGAGTTGGCGGGGACGTCCAGGGCGGTGCTCACGGCCGTGCCGGTGAGCAGCTCGACGCCGTCGCCGGGAAGCGGGATCCGGGCGTCGGTGTCGGTGTGGTTGATCGCGAAGAGGTACCGGCCGTGCTCGCCGGCCCGCTCCACCACCTCGACGTCGTGGGGGAGTTCGCGCTCGGGCAGGCCGGCCTCGGCGCCCGCCCGGGCCAGGACGGTGTCCAGGCCGGCGGCGTCCAGGCGGCTGGAGACGTACCAGGCGGAGCCGGCGCCGAGCGCGTGCCGGGTCACGGCGGGGTGCCCGGCAGCGGGGCCGTCGGTGTACGACCAGATCGTCTCGGCGCCGCGCGGGACGACCCACTCGGACCAGCCGTCGCCGGTCAGCTCCGGTCCTTCCCCGGTCAGCCGGACGCGCTCGCCGGCCCGCAGCGGGCCGAACTCCTCGACGGTGAGCCCGAGTACGTCGCGCAGCGCGCCGGGGTGCGGGCCCGCGTGGACGGTGTCGTGCTCGTCGACGATGCCGGAGAAGTACGAGACGACCAGGGTGCCGCCGCCCTCCACGTACCGGCGCAGGTTCTGACCGGCCGCCTCCGTCATCAGGTAGAGCGCGGGGACGAGCACCAGCGGGTAGCCGCTGAGGTCGGCCTCGGGGTGGGCGAAGTCGAGTGTGAGGTGGCGGTCGTAGCCGGCCGCGTACCAGGCGTCGGCCCGCTCGCGGGCGTCGAGTTCGACGCTGGGGCGCCACTCCAGCTTCTGGGCCCACCAGGACTGCCAGTCCCAGACGATCGCCGCGTCGGCGACGACCAGGCTGTCGCGGATGCCGCCCAGCGAGCTCAGGTCGGAGCCGAGGGCGACGACCTCGCGCCAGATCCGGCTGTCGGTGCCGGCGTGCGGGAGCATCGCCGAGTGGAACTTCTCGGTGCCGTAGCGCGAGGCCCGCCACTGGAAGAACATCGCGCCCTCGGAGCCCCGGGCCACGTGCGCGAGGCTGTTGCGGGCCAGCTCGCCGGGCCGCTTGGCGATGTTGCGGGGCTGCCAGTTGACCGCGCCGGTGGAGTGTTCGAGCAGCAGCCAGGGCTTGCCGCCGGCCACCGAGCGGGTGATGTCGGCGGACATCGCGAGGTTGACGTGGTTCCGCTCGGCCTCGGCGACCAGGTAGTGGTCGTTGGAGACGAGGTCGACCTCGCGGCCCCAGGCCCAGTAGTCGACCGACTCGCACTGGGAGAGGGCGGTCATGAAGTTGGTGGTGACCGGGATGCCGGGGGCGAGGCGGTGCAGGATGTCGCGCTCGCTGCGGAAGTTCTCCAGCATGGCGTCGCTGGTGAAGCGCGCCCAGTCGAGCTGCTGCGCGGGATTGCAGGCGGTGGGGGTGAGCCGGGGCGGGCGGACGTCGTCCCAGCGGTTGTAGTGCTGACCCCAGAAGGTCGTGCCCCAGGCCTCGTTGAGCTCCTTGACGGTGGTGTACCGGTCGGCCAGCCAGCGGCGGAAGTGCGCGGCGGACTCCTCGCAGTAGCAGGAGCTCACCGGCACGCCGTACTCGTTGTGGACGTGCCAGAGGGCGACGGCGGGGTGGCTGCCGTAGCGCAGCGCGAGCTGCTCGGTGATGGCGGCCGCCGCCGCGCGGTAGGCGGGGGAGCTGTGGCAGATCGCGCCGCGCCCGCCGAACTCGTACCGGACGCCCTCGCGGGAGACCGGCAGCGCCTCGGGGTGCTCGCGGTAGAACCAGGCGGGCGGGACGACGGTGGGGGTGCCCAGGTCGGCGCGGATGCCGGCCTCGTGCAGCAGGTCCAGGAGGCGGTCGAGCCAGCCGAACTCGTACGTGCCGCGCTCGGTCTCCAGCAGTGACCAGGAGAAGATGCCGACGCTGACCATGGTGACGCCGGCCTCGCGCATCAGCCGGACGTCCTCCTGCCAGACCTCCTCCGGCCACTGCTCGGGGTTGTAGTCGCCGCCGTAGGCGAGCGCGTCCAAGCCGACCGGCCCGGTGGGCCCGGTCGTGGGGCGCGGCGCCACGGCCGGGGTGTTCTCACTGGTCAGCCGGTGATCCATGGATGCTCCATCAGGCAGGTCTGCGAACGACGGTGACCCGGCGCTCTGTAACGACGATGACCCGGCGGTCTGTGCGGACTGTGCACGTGCACAGTCGCCGGGTCGTTGTGTTTCGCATAGATAACCGTATGACTGCGGGGATTGACAAGTGTCCGGCGGGTTTCCGTACTGTGAACGTGCACAAGCCGCCACGGTCGAGATTTCGCCAGACCGGTCACTATCGGTCGCCGTCCGGCGCGCTTCCCCCACGTGCACCCCACCGCTTCAGCCCCCCACTGATTCAGCCGTGATCCTCGGGAGGATCCATGCACCGTCGCCTCGCCCTCGCCGCAGCCGCCGCACTCGCCGGCACGCTCGCCCTCACCGCCTGTGGCAGCAGCGGAGGCGGTTCGGATGCGGCCGCCAAGCCCGCCGCCGGCCCGGTGAAGCTGACCTTCTGGTCCTGGACGCCCAACATGGACAAGGTCGCCGAGATCTGGAACCAGTCCCACCCCGACATCCAGGTGAGCGTCCAGAAGCAGGCCTCCGGTGACGACCTGGTCACCAAGACCATCACCGCCGCCAAGGCGGGCAACGCCCCCGACCTGCTCCAGGCCGAGTACCAGGCGCTGCCGACCCTGGTCAGCAACGACGTGCTCGCCGACATCTCCAAGCAGGCGGGCGGCACGAAGGACAAGTTCGCGTCCGGTGTCTGGTCGCAGGTGACGCTCGGCTCCGACGCCGTCTACGCGATCCCCGAGGACACCGCCCCGCTCGCCCTCTACTACCGCCAGGACCTCTTCCAGCAGTACGGCCTCAAGGTGCCGACCACCTGGGCCGAGTTCGCCGACGCGGCCCGCCAGCTGAAGCAGAAGGACCCGGCGAAGGCGCTCACCACCTTCTCCTCCAACGACTCCGGCCTGTTCGCCGGCCTCGCCCAGCAGGCCGGCGCCAAGTGGTGGACCAGCTCCGGCGAGACCTGGAAGGTCGGCATCGACGACGCGGCGAGCAAGAAGGTCGCCGACTTCTGGGGCGGCCTGGTCAAGGACGGGGCGATCGACAACCAGCCGATGTACACCCCGGCCTGGAGCAAGGCGCTGAACGACGGCAGCCAGATCGCCTGGGTCAGCGCGGTGTGGGCGCCCGGCGTCTTCACCGGCTCCGCCCCGGACACCAAGGGCAAGTGGGCGATGGCCCCCCTCCCGCAGTGGAACGCCGGCGAGTCCGTGACCGGCAGCTGGGGCGGCTCCACCACCGGTGTGACCACCGGCGCGGCCAAGGCCGGCCACGCCGACGCCGCCGCCCAGTTCGCCACCTGGCTGAACACCGACCCGCAGGCCGTCTCCGCCCTGGTCAAGGAGGCCGGCATCTACCCGGCGGCCACCGCCGCGCAGAGCGGTGACGCCCTCGCCACCGCGCCCGAGTTCTTCTCGAACCAGCCCGACTTCTACACCAAGGCCGCCGAGATCGCGAAGAACACCGCCCCGGCCGCCTGGGGTCCGAACGTCAACGTCGCGTACTCCACCTTCAAGGACGCCTTCGGCAAGGCCGCCCAGGACAAGAGCGACTTCTCGGCCGCGCTGAGCTCGATGCAGCAGGCCACCGTCGCGGACCTGAAGAAGAACGGCTTCAAGACCGAGGGCTGACCCGCCCGGACGCACCCGCCCACCAGCCCGGGGCTGCCGCCGCGCAGCCCCGGGGCCCGTACCCCCCGAACCGAGGACTGCCATGGCCGCACCGGCGCCCCCCTCCACCAGGCCCGCCCGGCGCCTGGCCCCGTACGCCTTCCTCACGCCCGCCGTCAGCCTGTTCGCGCTGTTCTTCGCGCTGCCGATCGGCTACGCGATCTACCTGAGCTTCCGCGCCGTGCACATCTCGGGCCTCGGCCTCGGCTCGCACGCGCGCACGGAGGTGTGGGCGGGGCTGTCCAACTACACCAGCGCGCTCACCGACCCCGAGCTGCTGGCCGGCTCCGGCCGCACCCTGCTGTACGGCGCCCTGCTGGTGCCGACCATGCTCGGCGGCGCGCTGGTGCTCGCCCTGCTGCTGGACACCCCGAGGGTGCGGCTGCGCCCCTTCTCCCGGCTGGCGATCTTCCTGCCGTACGCCGTCCCGGGCATCGTCGCCTCGCTGCTCTGGGGCTTCCTCTACCTGCCGACGGTCAGCCCCGGGTACTTCCTGCTGACCAAGGCCGGGATGAGCGGCCCGGACCTGCTGCACGGCAACGGGCTGTTCGTGGCGCTCGCCAACATCGCGGTCTGGGGCGGCACCGGCTTCAACATGATCGTCATCTACACNTCGCTGCGCGCCATCCCGACCGACCTGTACGAGGCCGCCCGGCTGGACGGCTGCTCCGAGCTGCAGATCGCCCTGAAGATCAAGATCCCGATGGTGATGCCCTCGCTGGTGCTCACCTTCTTCTTCTCGATGATCGCCACCCTGCAGGTGTTCAGCGAGCCGATGACGCTCAAGCCGATGACCAACACCATGAGCTCCACCTGGAGCCCGCTGATGAAGGTCTACCGCGACGCCTTCGTCCAGGGCGACATCTACTCGGCCGCCGCGACCTCGGTGGTCATCGCCGCCGCGACCCTGCTCCTGTCCTTCGGCTTCCTGAAGCTGGTCAACAAGCGCTCCGACGGAGGCAACTGAGATGGCTACCTCCCTGGCGGAACGCCGCCGGACCGCGCCCGCACCCGGCGGCACCCCCGGCACCCGGCCCGCCCCGCGCCGCCGCACCGCCTGGATCCCCACCCTGATCCTGTTCCTCGGCGCCGTCTACTGCCTGATCCCGATCATCTGGGTGGTGATGGCCGCCACCAAGAGCAGCGGGGAGCTGTTCACCACCTTCACCTTCGCCCCCGGCACCGGCCTGCTCGACAACCTCGCCCAGCTGTCCTCCTACCGCGACGGCGTGTACTGGCAGTGGCTGGCCAACTCCGCGCTCTACGCGGGCGTCGGCGCGCTGCTGTCCGCCGCGCTGTCCGGCGTCACCGGCTACGCCCTCGCCAAGTACCGGTTCAAGGGCCGCAACGCGATCTTCAACATCCTGCTGGCGGGCGTGCTGATGCCGCCGGTCACCCTCGCGGTGCCGCAGTACCTGCTGATGTCCAAGGCCGGTCTGGCCGACAGCTACTGGTCGGTGCTGCTGCCCAGCATCGTCAGCCCGTACGGCATCTACCTGGCCCGGATCTACGCGGCCGCCGCCATCCCGGACGAGGTCATCGAGGCGGCCCGGGTGGACGGTGCGCGCGAGTTCCGGCTGTTCCGCAGCATCGCGCTGCCGATCATGGTGCCGGGGCTGGTCACGGTCTTCCTGTTCCAGTTCGTGGCGATCTGGAACAACTTCCTGCTGCCGTACATCATGCTCGGCGACGACCACAAGTTCCCGGTCACGGTCGGCCTGTTCTCGCTGCTCCAGCAGGGTGCCAACGCACCGGCCCTCTACACCCTGGTGATCACCGGCGCGCTGCTCTCCATCGTCCCGCTGATCGCGCTGTTCCTGGGACTCCAGCGTTACTGGCGCATGGATCTGCTCTCCGGGGCCGTAAAGTCCTGACCATCCGCCAGTACCGCTCCCGCCGGCACCGCTCCCACCAGCACCGCTCTCGTCAGCACCACTCTCCGAGGAACCGACCATGACGGAACCCGAGCCCCGGGCCCGGCCCGCCGGAAAGACCCGGCGGCCACCGACCATCCACGACGTGGCCGCCGAGGCCGGCGTGTCGCGCGGCACCGTGTCGCGCGTCCTGCAGGGCGGACACAACGTCAGCCCGGCGGCGCTGGCGGCGGTGAACGCCGCGATCAGGAAGCTCGGGTACGTCGTCAACCGGCACGCCCGCAACCTGGTGACCCAGCGGTCCAACTCGGTCGCGTTCCTGCTCACCGAGCCGCAGGAGCGCTTCTTCGAGGACCCCAACTTCACCACGCTGCTGCGGGGTTGCACCGCCGCGCTGGGTGAGCACGACATCCCGCTGCTGCTGATGACGGCCGGCAACGAGCCGGAGCGCCGCCGGGTCGCCCGCTACCTCGCCGCCGGGCACGTCGACGGCGTCCTGCTGGTCTCCTCGCACAGCGGCAACCCGATGATCGAGCAGCTGCGCGAGGCCGCCGTCCCGGTGGTGTCCTGCGGCAAGCCGCTCGGCCAGCGCGGCCGGGTCGCCTACGTGGCGGCCGACGACCGCGAGGGCGCGAAGGACATGGTCCGCCACCTGCTCGACTCCGGACGGCGCAGGGTCGCCACCATCGCCGGCCCCCAGGACACGCCCGGCGGCGTCGAGCGCCTGTACGGCTACCGCGAGGTGCTCGCCGAGTACGGCATCGGGTACGACGAGCGGCTGGTCGCGGTCGGCGACTACAGCCGGGCCGGCGGCGAGGCGGCCATAACGCGGCTGCTCGCCGCCGCGCCCGACCTGGACGCCGTCTTCGTCGCCTCCGACCTGATGGCGGACGGCGCGCTCGCCGCCCTGGAGCGGGCCGGCCGCTCCGTCCCCGGCGACATCGCGGTCGGCGGCTTCGACGACTCCCCGGTCGCGCTCACCACCCGCCCCGCGCTGACCACCGTCCGCCAGCCGTGGGACCGGATCAGCGAGGAGATGGTCCGGCTGCTCCTCGCCCAGATCACCGGTGAGGAGCCGGCCACCGTGATCCTCCGGACGGAACTGGTGCTCCGCGAGTCGGCCTGACGACCGCCGCACANCGGCCNGGGNTGCTNATGCCGTGGGNNGCGCCGGCTCGGTGCCGGGGTGCTCGCCCGGGACGGGCAGGCCGTGCCGGCGCAGTGGCCCGAGAGGTTCCACAAGAGGTTCCACAGGAGGGCGGTGGCGGCCTTGCCCTGGATCTGCCGGAAGTCGCTGCGCCGGGTGCTGCCGGAGGCAGTCCAGGCGGAGATCGGGGTGCCCGACGGCTCCTGGGCGGCCGAGCTCGACCGGCTGCTCCGGACCGCGCAGGAGACCCTGGCCCAGGACGTCGCCGGCCACGCCGACCGGCGCGAACGAGCCGTCGGGAAGCGGCAGTACGGCCTGGCCGAGACGTACGAGCGGGTGATCCGCAATCTCACCCAGCGGGACCTGCTCGGCGTGCTCGCGAACCGCAACGTGCTGCCGAAGTACGGCTTCCCGGTCGACACGGTCGAGCTGCGGATCACCCAGGAGGCCGGCCCGTCGGCCGGGCACCTGGAGCTGACCCGGGATCTGAGCGCGGCCGTCCACGAGTACGCGCCGGGCGCCGAGATCGTGGCCGGCGGCTACGTCTGGACCTCGGCGGGCGTCTACCGGCTGCCGGACCGCGACCTGGTCAGCCGGTGGTACGCGGTGTGCCAGAACTGCGGCCATTTCCGGGAGGACACCGACCAGTTGGACGCGCTCTGCCCGGCCTGCCAGGGGCCGCAGAGCGGTGCGCCGCGGCGCTACGTCGAGCCCGTGTACGGCTTCGTGGCGCAGCGCGCCGCACCCCGGCGCCCCGGCCAGTCCCGGCCCCGGTCAGTCCCCGCCCCGGCGGTCCTGGAACGGCGCGGTGCACATGACGACCACCGCCGCCGACGTCGAGGAGTCGCACACCGCCTTCCCGTCCGGCCACACCCTGCGCTGGACGGCCGGGGCGCGCGGCGAGATGGTGGCGGTCTCCGTGGGCGCAACTTCCGCAACCAGCGGTACCACGACCAGCTCGTCCGGGGCGCGGCGTTCGAACTGCTGACGGCGCTGCCCGGCGAGGTCGCCCCCTGAGCCCGGCGGCGCGCCGCCGGGCGATCTGACGGTCCGTCGGATCAGTGCGTGAGCTGCGCGGCCTGCGCCCGCCCGCGTTTGCTGAAGCCTGTGGTCTGCGCGAGAGTTGAAGGTGGCCATGATGTCGGCCGGGCGGCCCCGACGCCTCCGGCGGGACCGCGCGGTGGCACCCGTGCGACGGCCCGCAGCCTCTGGGCCGTTGCGGGCAGGCCGGCTGCCNGGCGGCGCCGTCGCCCCGGACGGNGNCCACCCCTGAGCCGNCGTCCGGGCTCCTNTCCGGGCCGCGGGCCAGGCTCTCCAACGGAGCAGATCATGTCAGTTTCCCACGTACTCCCGACGGGCGGACTGCTCGCCGACGGCCGGGCGTTCGAGACGATCGCGGTGGGCGACGGCCCGCACAGCGTGGCCGCGTCCCAGGACGGNCGCCGNGCCTACGTCACCAACTTCCACGACGGATCGGTGACCGTCATCGACCCCGCGAGCAGGTCGGTCGTGACGACGATCCCGGTGGGCGTGAGCCTCTACGGCATCGCGGCCCACCCGGACGGCGAGCGCCTGTACGTCGCCGACACGCACTCCTCGGCGCTCTCCGTCGTGCTGACCTCGACCGGCGAGGTGACCATCAACACCGTCTTCGAGGAGCGGCCGTACGGTCTGGCGATGACCCCGGACGGTTCGCGGCTGCTGGTGTCCAACGCGCTGGAGAACGAGGTGCAGGTGGTCGACGGCCTCACCAAGACGCGCGGGCGGCTCTCCGGCGTGGACTTCGCGGTCGGCCTCGCGGTCAGCCCCGACGGCGGCCTGCTCTACGCGAGCAACTACTTCGCGGACTCCGTCNCGGTGATCGACGCCTCCGGCGTCACCGCACTCTCCGGCACCACCCCCGCGGTGACCCTGGCGACCGTGCCCGTCGAGCGCGGCCCGTACGGCCTCGCGGTGAGCCCGGACGGTTCGCGCCTGTACGTGGCGCACTTCCCGTTCGACCTGGTCTCGGTCGTCGACACGGCCACCCGGGCCGTGACCGCCACGATNCCCGTCCCGAACGGGCCGCGCGGTGCGGCGGTGACGCCGGACGGCGCGAAGCTGTACGTCACCAACTTCTTCTCGGACACGGTGACGGTGGTCGGGCTCTGACGCTCCGGGTCCGGCCCGGCCCGGCCCGGAGTGCTTCTGCTTGGGCTTCGGCGTAGCCCTTGTGACAGGTGGGCGTGCTCGCTACCTTGTTAGTTAGGAAAGCTTCCTGACGAAAGCCGGTCGGGTCACACCCGCCCTGCCGGCCGAGCCCCCACCTCACCCCGCCTCGCCGAACCCGGCCGCTCGACGGCCGGGCAGAACCGGAGAAGCCCATGCAGCTCAGCAGCCGGCCGTCCCCTCGTGCCGTTCGCAACCAGCTCGTCCGCAACCACCCTGTCCGGGTCGCCGCCGCAGCCCTGCTGGTGGCAGGCCTGATCGCCGGCGGTGTGACCTCGGTCGCCGGAGCGGCGGCGCCGGCCGGGCCGGCCGCCTCGGCCCTCGCGGCCGCCGGGTCCGACCTCGCCGACCCGGCGAAGAAGGACGTTGCGATGCGGCTGGTCTCCAGCGCGGAGAACTCCTCGCTCGACTGGCGGGCGCAGTTCAAGTACATCGAGGACATCAAGGACGGGCGCGGCTACACCGCCGGCCTGATCGGCTTCTGCTCCGGGACGGGCGACATGCTCGACCTCGTCCAGGCCTACACGGCCGCGGTGCCCGGCAACGTCCTCGCGCCGTACCTGCCNGCCCTGCGGCAGGTCAACGGCAGCGAGTCGCACGAGGGCCTGGACCCGGGCTTCACCGAGGCCTGGGCGCAGGCCGCACAGGACCCGGCGTTCCAGGACGCCCAGCTCGCCGAGCTCGACCGGGTCTACTTCAACCCGGCCGTCTCGCTGGCCAAGCAGGACGGGCTGCGGGCGCTCGGCCAGTTCGCCTACTACGACGCGGCCGTCGTGCACGGCCCCGGCGGCCTGGCCAAGATCCGCCAGGAGGCGCTGTCCAAGGCGGCCCCGCCCTCCCAGGGCGGCGACGAGAGCGCGTACCTGGAGGCGTTCCTCGACGCCCGCAACGCCGAGATGGTGACCGAGCCCGCGCACGCCGACACCAGCCGTATCGACACCGCCCAGCGGGTCTTCCTGCGCAACGGCAACCTCGACCTCGACACCCCGCTGAACTGGGCCGTCTACGGCCAGCCCTACTCGATCTCCTGATGTGCCGCCCGCCGTGCCGCGCGATGCGCCCCTGANTCGTTCCTGACGCGCGGTGGGGCACTCCGCCACCCCCCCGGCCGGA
>FJVZ01001119.1_pt1 | contig 14227 bp, 1 predicted proteins | sample 1011841 | NCBI WGS metagenome assembly FJVZ01 (sample SAMEA3912450, study PRJEB9761) | metagenome | biome: forest; material: soil | place: USA | collected 2011-06-22 | depth 0.1 m
GCGGCGGTGGCGGCGGCCCGGGGGGCGGCCGTTGCCAGGCTCGCGGTCGCGGCGCTGCCGGTGTCGGGGGCCCCGTTGCCGCGGCTGCCGAGGTTCTCCACGGTGAACCTGGTGTCCGGCACGGTGCGGCGCAGGCCGGCGCCGGCGTTGTCCCAGCTCTCGCAGTCCCGGACGGCGACTTCGCCGGTCGAGTCGATCAGGAAGCCGTCGGCGTCGTTGGCGTACACCTCGCAGGCGCCGGCCGAGCCGGTCGACTGCTCGGCGAAGCGGATTCCGCCGCCGCGGCAGTGGTGCACCCGGGAGCGGCTGACGGACAACTCGCCGTCGCCTTCCACCGCGATGCCCTGGGCCGCAGCGCCGGAGACCTCACAGTCGCGCAGGACGGCCCGGCCCCGTGCTCCCACCAGGACGCCGGCATCGGCGCTGTCGAGCAGCTTGGTGCCACTGACGTACGGATTGCCGCCGCTGCTGACGGCCAGGCCCGCGTGGCCGGTCTGCTGGATGCTGCACTCCTCGACGCGTCCCCGGCCGTTCTCGGTGACCAGGATGCCGTGGCCCTTGCAGTCGGACAGCGTGGCCTTGCGGAACAGGGGGTTCGCACCGGTGCTGATGCCGATGCCGTGCTGTTCGGCGCCCAGTACCTGCAGCCTGGTGTAGGTGCCGGCCGACTGCTCCCGTACGACGACCGCCAGCGCCGCGGAGTCCTGGATCCGGCAGGACGTGAGGGTGGGATTGCTCTCGCCGGTCACCCACACCGCCGTCTGCTCGGACCGGGTCACCTCGCAGTCCTCGAACGTGCCGCGGGACCGTTCGGCGACGTGGATGCCGTTGCCTCCCGCGCGGATCACCCGGCAGCGGAGCACCGTGGGATCCGCTCCGCCGGTGAGGACGATGCCGTGGCTCGCGCTGTCCGCGATCTCGCAGTCCTCGAAGGCCCCCCGGGCCTTGCTGGTCAGGTGGACGGCGGAGTTGGCGGTGTCGTGGATCCGCGTCCTGACGACCTGGGTGGTGCTCTCCTTCTCCATGCCGATGGCGGGGCCCTTGGCGGCGGACACGTCGCAGTCCTCGATCCGGCCGCGGGCATGGTCGGTGGCGCAGATGGCGTTACCCTCGACCTCGCGGATGGTGGAGCCGGTGACCACGGGGCCGGCGCCGGCCGCGATCACGATCCCCGATCCACCGATCCGCTCGATGGTGCATCGCTCGACCAGGCCGCCGGCCTCCTCGACCGCCACCAGGCCGGAGCCTCCCGGGTTGGTGATCAGGCAGTCCCGCATCGTCAGGGTGGACCGGTTGCGGGCGAGGACTCCGGCCCAGGAGTCCGCGTCGACGCCGCAGTCCTCCATGACGAGCCGGCCTCCGGCGAGATCGACCGTCGCGCAGGTGGTGTCCCGGTTGCGGAGCACCAGGCCGCGGAGGGTGAGGAGTTCTGCGGCGGCCACGACCGCGCTCCCCTCGACCGCCTCCAGGGTGACGCTTCCGCGACCGTCCTCGGCGGTGATGCTCACCGAGGTGACCACCTTGAGGCTCTCCCGGTAGGCGCCGGGCAGCACGTTGATGATCGCTCCGCTGTCCGCCTCCGCGAGCGCCTGGCCGATGGTGGGGTAGCAGCCGGGTTCGCTGCCCGACACGTTGAGGACCCGCCTGCTCATCACCGGGCCTCCATGGTCGGACGGGGACGGCGTGCCGCCGCCGCACCGGCGGGAGCCGCCGGGTACGGGGCCTCGGGGGTGGCAGGACGAGTGGGTTCCTTCACGGTGGTGCTCCAAGCTTGGGCGGGCGCGGGCTGCGGGAATCGCCCGGTTGACACGGGGTCAGAGTGAGTCGGGGCCGGGCCGGGCCGGCGGACGTGTGCCCGGAGGGTCCGGCTCGGTGACGAACGTGATGGCCCGGTGCCTGGTGGCGCCGTCCACCACCGGGGGCTCGAAACCGGCGGCCCGGATGTGCGCGAGAAGCCCGGCGTCCGGTTCCAGGCCGTACTCCTCCAGGTAGTAGGTGGTCGCCTCGCTCCAGATCCAGATCCCGTCGGTGCGGAGGTCGACGGGCACCACCGCACCGCGCCCGGGCGCCATGACGTCGTCCAGCCGCTCGGGGGAGGACAGCAGCAGCTCCCCCACCCGCAGGTAGGCCGCGGTCTGCTCCGCCTCGTCCAGGTCGTCGAAGCGGGGAAGGCCGGACTCCTGGTCCGTCTCGGCGAACACCGGGGCGACGGAGAACGGGACGGCGGCCGGTGTCCACAGCAACTGCCCGTACCGACGGGCGAGGAGCTGGTAGAGCGGGATCCGATCGCCGGTCGCGTAGACCTCGACCTGCGGATCGACCTCACCGGCCGCCTCAAGGCGGTGCTGAAGCCGCCCGGTGACGGTCGGCAGGTCCAGCCCGCGGTCGACCTCGACGACGAAGACGCGGCGGGGCGCTTCCTCCCCGGCGATCGGGGAGCGCCAGCTGCGCCACAGTCCCCGGGCGCCGGCAACCTCGGCAAGGGCGTCACCGGCTGCCCGGTCCACGCTGTCGGGGGTCTCGCCGTCATCGGGCGGGCCGAAACGCGACGCGGTGAACTCGTTGGACGGCTCCGGTCCGGTGCCGGGCGGCAGCCCGTCCAGGGGTGANGAGTCCTGGCCGTCGGCTTCCAGCAGCTCGGCCAGCAGATCCTCGTCCGGTTCGGACAGTGGCAGGCCGTGTCGGAGGACCACCCAGGCCAGTTCGGTGGCGAGGGCCCTGCGTTGCCGCTCGGCCAACAGGGTGCGCAGCCAGACGAGGTCGGCGTCGGGGATCCGGCCGGCCAGGCCGAGCAGCAGCCGGTGGCAGTCCGCAGCCCAGGCGGGCCGCGGCTCCGGCGGGAGGATCGGCTCCGGGTCGGAGTGTGTGTGATCGGACATGTCTGCGCTCATTCCTGTTCCTGCTGCGGTCGCTCGACGAGGAAGAACCAGGAACTGCCGGGAGCGGGGAAGTCGGGCACGACGCTGCCGATCGCGTACTGCACGGTCGTCATGACCACGAGGACGCCGTCCGCCTCCCCTCCTTCGAGCAGCCCCAGGTCGTAGCCCGAGCCGGGCGGGAACGTCACCACGACCTGCCCGAGAACCGATCTCTCGGGCACCCGGACGCTGCCGAAGGTCGGCCGCCCACTGCGCAGCCAGGTCTCGAAGCCTTCGGCCGTGCCCACCCCCGGGTCGAGGTTCACAACCGCGTGGACCGACTCTCCCACCCGGGCTGCGGCAAGGTGCCGGGAAGTGATGCGGCCCACACCGGCCAGCGCCTCCACCTCCCGCAACCTCTCCGCGAAGGTTCGGTGGGGAGCCCCGGCTCCCGACTGGGAGGCCAGGTCTGCGACGTGCGGCGCACTGTCGGGTGCGGGTTCCGGTCGGTGGGGCGTGGCAGACGTTCCGGGTGCGGTGTCCGGGCCGGGCGTTCCGGGGACCTCGGGTGCCGCCCCGCCTCGTCGCGACACGAAGCCGAACTCGTCGGCCAGCGACCTGGCGACCTCGTGGGCCCGTTGCTGCCCGAACATCACCAGCGTCTGCGCGACGTCCTCGTGGACCTGCTGCTCGGTCCTGCGCCGCTTCCGGACGGACTCGGCGGAGTCGGAGTCGGGTTCGGGCGCCCGGCCGTACTGCCGGACGATGCCGTGCGCCCTGGCGTAGAGGGATTCCGACGGACCGTCCGGAACATCGATCACGGTCTCGTAGCTCGGCGGCGCGTCGAGGAGGCGGATCAACGGCACGCCGGGCGCGGCCCACTCGCCGATGCTCTGCACGGTGAAGTGCTCCGGGTCGGGAACGACCCACGCGCCCTGCTGCCCACCGCTGTCGGGACGGCGGATCTCCCCGGCGGCGCCCCCGGGGAACTGCACCAGGACCTGGCCCGGCCCCATCTGCGGACGGAGTGCGACCGGGGTCGGTTGCGCCGTGGCGAGCCAGTCCGTCACCACGGCGGTGGGATCCGCACCGGCCGGCACCTCGATCGCGGTGTACGTCGGCGCCAGGGCGGACCCGTGGGCGGCGATCAGTTCCAGGGCCAGCCGGTCGGCCTCCGCCGGACCGCGCCAACGCAGCACATGCGCCACGCGGACGACCGTTTCCCGCACGGCACTCGACATGTTCTCCCCCATGGCCAGTCGGGCCCCGAGCAGATCCTCGACCAGCTCTCGTGCCCGGCCGAACAGCCGCGCCCGGGCGCTCTGCGTGAGCTTGGCGAGCCGGGACTCGGCGTACGAGAGGTCGGGCCACGGCAGGGCCTCGCTGGTACGCGGGGCGTACCGCACCCACGGGCTGGCCCCGCGCGGCCCCGGCTGGAGTGGCAACCCACCGCCCGGGGTGATGTCCGCGTGAACCGAGGACCAGTCCACCGCTCCGGTCGGAGCGTGGACCTCGACACCGGTGAGGTCGGCGAGCACTTGCCCGAACCTGTCCCCCGGTACGAACTCGCCGCCCTGGCCATAGGGCGACTGGTCGAGGGCGAGCCCGTCCACGGCCAGCCGGATGGGGCTGTGCCCGTCCCAGCCCGACCTGAGCAGGACCCGCTGCAGGGGCTCCGGCCCGGCGGTGAGCCAGACTCCGAGGCCCGGGACGGCGAGCGGCACGCCGTCCGGTTCACCGTGCCCCACCACCAGGAACTCTCCGTCGGAGGCGGCCTGCTCCAGGGTGGAGATGCTTTGAGGCTTGAGCGGCCCACCGTCCAGGGTCGGGGAGCCGTCGCTCCCCGGTGTCAGGGAGACGCCGTTGCGGAACGGTGCCGCGTGGACGTGGCGGGGCCGGATCCCGGCGTCGGCGAGATTCTCGATCCGACGCGCCGCCTCCGGCACCAGGGCCCCGTAGGAGTTGGTGGTGAACCGGGGCGGCTCGTCCCGGCCCGGGAACCGGTGCCAGTACCCGAGCCCGCCGCCGGGGCCCACCGCGGTGACGGTCGCGGTCTGGGTCACATGGCGCGCGACACCCGCATGGGGTCCGTCGGGCACACCGCCGGATACACCGCCGGTGTGGGAGGCGGCCAGGTAGACATCCGTCCCGAGTTCAGCGGCCAGCCGCTCCATCTGCTCGTGCAGCCGCATCGTGGCGGCGCGGCCGAGCGCGTGCGTCTCACGGCTGACGTGCCCGCTGGGCTCTGCCAGGAAGCGGCCCAGCACCTGGAGGTCGTCGACCCCGTTCCAGAGCCGTTGCCCGTTCCAGAGCTCTTGGCGCAGGAGCGCGGCCAGGTCCTCGGCCCGGACGACCTCCGGCCCCTGGGGGCCGATCAGCGCCAGCGACCCGTCGTGGACGACGAAGATGTCCAGCGGCAGCAGGCCGGCGACCGGGCGCAGCTCGAACGGGTCCTCACCGAACCTGCCGAGCTGGATCGGGTCCTGGCCGGGCATCCGGATGGAATGCAGGCCGTGTTGCTGGATCACCCGGTAGTAGGTGTAGGCGCGGGGGTTGTCGTACGTGGCGGCGGAGACGATCGATCCGGAGTCGCCGAACCAGAGGGAGTACTCGCCGGCCGCACCCGACCGGATCAGGCCGGGCGNGGGGCGGGCGGAGGAAGTGGCCGGGTCCGACCAGAACACCGACACCTGCGCCGCCTCCCCGGGGTGGGTCGCGGTGCCGCCGCGGGCCTCGGCGCCGCCGACGGGCGCGAAGACCTCGTGCAGCGCCTCGCCGCCCGCCGCCCGCTCGCTCAAGGCGGCGCGGAAGTCCCGGACCCAGGCCTGGAACCGGTCGTGGCGCGGACCCGCTTCCGGGGTGGCCACCAGCAGCCGGACCCACTGCCCGGACCACACCTGACTGCGCCAGTTCACGTCGGTGTTCTGCCGCTGGTGGTGGGGGTCCGTCCGCTCGGGCACCGGTACGGCGCCCGTCGTCATGACCTCGATGACGTCCTCCGGGGTGGCCTCGCGCCGGGTGCCGTCGTGCAGCAGGATCTCCGGGGCGCCGCTGTCCCCGAGGTGCAGCGCCACGTCGTAGAGGAGGGGGTGGGCCGCGACGGCCCCGGTGATCGTCGGGGCCGGGAGCGGTGCCGGGGCCAGCACGACGCCACCGTCGGTCAGCGCGAACGACGGGCGGGTGCCGGCTGCCACCAGCCGCCCGTAGAAGTCGGTCACGAAGCGGGGCCGCTCCGGATCCGCGTCCGGCGGGTCGAACGACTGCCAGTTTCCGCGGAGGCCGCTGGGACTGGTGAGCGTCATGTCGCGCAGGTTCGGCTGGTCCATCAGCGCGGAGAAACCCTCGCCGGGTGTGTAGACGGGAGCGCCGAGCGCTGCGGCGACCTCTCGCATCAGCTGCTGCTCGCCCACAGGGCCGGGCCTGCCGTCGTTCCAGACGAACTGGACCGCCTGGCCGGGTCGCCACCTGTGGCCGGCCAGCCACGCGACCACCTCCGGGGCGGTCGCGGACCGCCCCTCGTTGCCCGGTAGCCGCAGGTCGCCCAACGGGCCGTGGTTGACGAACGCGAGGAACAGGTCCGTCGGCCGATCCGCGAGCCGCAAAGGCCAGATCGTCGTGACGAGCCCGACCCAATGCTCGTTCAGCTCGAGGCTGTGGCCCAACTGGTGGGCGCCACTGGGTATCTCCAGGGTTCCGCCCAGTGCCATGGTCCGTCCTTCAGGGGCGAGATCGGCCACATGGCGGAACCCTGCCGGGAGGGGTACCGCGATCAGCCATTCGTCCAGTTCGTGTACGTTGACGGCGACCACCCGGCCGATCTCCGTGGCCAGGCCGTAGGCCCAGGAGACCACTTCCTGGCTGTTCGGCCCCCCTTCGGACCCGGCGATCAGGACGGGCAGGCCCCCCGTCGGCGGCCCCTCCGGCCAGAAAGCCCGCACGAACTCCCAGGGCGAGAGGGGGACCGGTTGCCCGGTGAGCGTGCTGACGGCGGGCCGGCCCTCCGCGTCGACGTCGAGATGGATCCGGTAATGCCGGGGATCGTCCATGGCGCCTTCGACGAGTCGGCGCATTCCCTCTTGGGGCAGGTCGGCCCGGGATCCGGCGCCGAAGGTGCTGACGAACAGCCTGAGGTCGTCACGGGACCACGAGTTGCCGGTGACGTCGATCAGCGGAGCCGCGTCCGAACGGAGCCGTCCATCGACGGTACGGAAGACCGGTCCCGGCGCGGAGCCCGCGGACCGGTCCGACGGTGTCACGGCCTGCCACTCACCCTCCCCGGTCAGGACCAGGTCGGCGGAACTCCGATCGATGACCGCCCCGATGCCGGGGGGTGGTACGTAGACCGGCCTGCCGGTCAGGTCGGCCAGTTCCTGGACCGCGTGGAGGAAGGCCGGATACCCGGCCGGCCCGAGGGCGTCGCCGGTGAGGATCTGCAGGGGCGCCGTGGGGTCGTACAACTCCCGGACGGCCGTGACCTCGCGGGCCACCCAATCGGGGGTGGTGGGAACCCAGCGCCCGTCCAGGCGCAGCCGGACGAAGGAGCCGTCGGGCCCGGCAGCAACGAGAACCGTCATCCGGCTGGGCCGGTCGGCCAGCAGGCCCAGACCGGTCGCGGCCACCAGGGCCGGGGGCAGGCTCTCCAAGGCGCCGATGACCACGGGCAGGTCCACCGACCGGAGAACTCCTTCGTGATCGGTCAGGTGCTCCTCCTCGCTCCGCCCGCCGGCGGGCAGCACCAGTTGCCAGCCCGCAGGCAGATCGGAAGGGGGCACCAGGCGCACCGCGTCGCCGTCGATGACGGATCGGGCTCCGGGGCTCGGTAGGTAGACGGGCCGGCCGAGCAGTTCGGCGAGCTCGGCGGCGGATTGGACCAGACGCGAGTGGAGTTCCGGGGGGACGGCTTCGGCCAGGTGCAGCTGGACCCGGAGGATCGGCAGGCCGTTCTGTCCCTCGACCGTGTCGAGGAGTCGGGCGAGTTCACGGGCAGCGGACGGCGGGACCAGCAGTCCGTCCTCCATGGGGATGCGCAGCTCTCCGGTGGGGGCGAGGACCGCGGCGAGCACGGCCCGGCCCAGCTCGGAGCGGTCCAGGTTGTGATCCCGCCAGGCGGGGAGCGTGTGGTGGGCGGCCCTGGTGTCCCGGCGCAGTACCCCTTCCAGGAACGGGAGCCATGGGCTGCGTGCCGAGCTTCCCGGAGGGGGAATCTGCTCCCACCCCGGGGCGGCACCGTCCGGTTGGATCGCCCGGATCACCATGCTCTCGACCCGCACGGTGCTGCCCGTGGTCGTCGTCCACACCGGCCGCTGGGAGAGGTCGGCGACCTGTGCCAGCAGGTCCCGAACCGCGTGCTCGTTTTGCGCAGTGCGGCCGACGACATGGGTGCGGATGATCTCGGCCCCGTTCCACCAGTGAGACGTGGTCTCGGCCAGTGCCCTGACGATCGCCTCGGCAGCGGCGCGTGTGCTGGAAGGTCGACCGAACCCGTCGGGGGTCAGCAATCGGCCGTTTTTGTCGACCCACAGCACGGCGGTGACGCTGCTGCTCTCCGACAGCAGGGATTCGAAGCGGCGGACGTCGGCGTCCCGGGTGGAGAAGAGCACGACTCCGGAGGACGGCTGCCACACCGGAAGGATCTCGGTGTCGACGGTCGAATCGGAGATGAGAGAGGGCGTTGAAGGATATTCGACTGGCGGCCGGCCGGTACGCGTCCCACCGAACAGTCCTCCGCGCGTGTGCAGCCCGAGTTCGCGGAGCAGTTCGCGCGCGGGCCTGGGACCCTGGCCCGCCGCCAGGCGGTCGGCCAGTCGCACCTGTACCTCGTCGTAGAGACGGTTGCGGGCGGCGAATGCGTTGCTGCCGAACACCAGCGGGCGGTGCAGCATTCGTTCGGCCTGCGCCAGGAGGCGCGCACGCTCGCCCTGCAGCAGGGCGTCGAGGCGGTCCCGGGCCTCGGCCAGGGGCGGCTGTGCTGCGAGTCTGTCCTGGAGTTCGCGGTCGGCCGGACGCAGCAGAGCGGGGTCGGCGGGCTGGTAGGCAGGCGAGGGCTCGGCAACCAGCTGGGTCGCGATGCCTTCGGCTTCGGCGGTGGGCACCTGTGACAGCGGCCTGGGCGCAGGGACCGATGCCGCCGCATGCTCGGCCGCCAGCCGCGCCGCGATCCGATGGGCCTCGATCGGGCCGTGCCGGTGCAGTTCCAGTGCCACGCGCAGGCGGGCCTCGCGGCCGGCGGGGGTCTCGTCACGGGGGGCGCCGTACGTCTCGAGGATCCGCTCCGCACGGCGTTCCAGCACGCTCAGCGCCTTTTCGGAGAGCTTNCCGAGCCGNCGCTCNACCTCGCTCAGCTCGGGACTGGGCTGCGGGGTGTAGGTCACCCAGTCACCGCTGTCGCCCAGTCCTGCCCCGGAGGCTGCGGCATCCCAGTCGACCATGCCGGTGGGGGCGAAGACGGTCGTGCCGGCGCTGTCGGCGAGTGCCTGTCCGTAGCGGACGCCGGGAATGCCCTTCGCCTTCGGTGGGAACGCCAGCCCGTCCACCGCCAGTCGGAGTGGGCTCCGGCCGTCCCAGCCCGCCGCGCGCAGCACCCCGAGCAGCGCGTCGGGGCCGGTGTTCAGCCAGGTCACGTGGGCGTTCGGGGCTGTCCACACCTCGTCCGGTGCGCCGAAGGCGACGACCAGGAACTCACCGTCGGCGGAGGCCCGCTCCCAGGCCGCCGCACCGGGCCCCTTGGCCGGCCCCCCGGACGGGGTGTAGCCGCTCGTGGCGGCGGAGGCCAGTGCGAGACCACCGGGGAAGCGCTCGATGTGGAGGTCGAACGGCGAGAATCCGAGCCGTGCCAGGTCCTCGACACGGCGGGACCCGTCGGGCACCAGGGCGCCGTAGGAGTTCGTGGTGAAGCGGGGCGGTCCGTCACCTCCGATCGCGCGGTGCCACTCCGGCGCACCCGAGCGGGCGGCGAGGANGGCTCCGGCCTCCACCGAGTAGTGGGGCCGGGCGGCCAAGTAGATGTCGACGCCCAACGCGGCCGCGAGTGCCTTGCTCTCGCGCCGCAGGGCTTCCAGCGCGGCCACGCCGAGGCGTTGTCCCTCGTAGCTGACGTTGGCCTCGTGGTCGGCCACGAACCGTCCGAGGAGCTGGAGGTCGTCGCTGCCGTTCCAGAGTNCGGTCGAGGCGGGCCACTCGGGGCCGCCCTGCGACTGTTCGCCGGCCGAGCGCAGGTCGACCGGTGTGCCGTGCGTGCTCGCACGGAGGATCGCGGCCAGCTCCGCGGCCGTCTTCGGTGTCGGCCGGCCGTTGGCGTCAAGCAGCGCCAGACCGCCCTTCGCGGTGATGATCAGTTCGATCGGCGTCAGGCCCGGGTGGGAGACGAGGCCGAACGGNTCCTCGCCCTGCATCCGGCCCACGTGCAGACCGTGGAGTTCGACGACCCTGTTGTCGGTCACCGTGCCGTCGCCGAAGGTCGCGGCGGATACCAGCACGCCCGTCTCGGAGATGCGGAGGACGGGCTCGTCGGGCCGCCGCAGCATGCCGGCGGCGTCGGTGACCAGGAATCCCGGTGCGGGGTCGGGGTCCTGGTCCGTGCCAAGGCGGATCCAGTGGGGTGCCCGGCCCTGGTCCTCCCAGTGGACGTGCGGCTCCCCACTCCGGGCCCGGCCCTCGTCCCCCCAGCGGACGACGACGGCTGGCCACTGCCGACGGCCGTCGTCGGGCGAGTGGGGTGCGGTGACGGCGCCGGGCTCCGGGGCGTACACGTCGACCGGTCCCGCCGGCTCCCGGTTCGTGGGGTTCGCCGAGAGGCTCGCCAGTCGCTCGCGCTCCTCGGTGAGGACCGTGCGCAGGCCCCCGGTCCAGTCCAGCAGTCGCTGGTACCGCGCGCCTGGGGCGGGGGTGTCCACGAGCAGGCGCAGNGGCTGTCCCGACCAGACGTGGTACTGCCAGGCGGGGTGGGCCGTGTGCTGCTCCGCGGGCCGGGTACGCTCGCTGATCAGCCGCAGGATGTCCGCGGGGGTGGCGTCGCGCTGCGTACCGTCGCCGAGTTCGACCACGGGCGTGCCGTCCTCCCCGAGCGCGAGCGCGACGTCGTAGGTGTCGGGGTGCGGCTCGACCTGCAGGATGCCGATGTCTCCGGGCATCCGGGCCGGGGCGACGACGACACCGCCGCCCGTGAGCGCGAACACGGGCTGCCGGTCGGCGACCACCAGCCGGCCGTAGCGGTCGGTCCGGTGCTCGCCCACCGGGACCCGGACCTGCGGCGGGTCGTAGGCGCGCCACTCGGCCCGGACCTCGTCCGACTGAAGGACGACGTCCCGCAGGTAGGGGTGGAAGGTGTGCGGAACGGACATCCCGTCCGGGGCGTACACCCGCGTCCCCAGTTCGGCGGCGATGGCGAGCATCAGCTGCTCGTCCGCGTGGCCGACCGGCTCCAGCGGCTTCGACCCCGCCCACGCGATCTGGATCGCCTGGCCCGGCTTCCAGCCGTGGGCGCGCACCCAGGCGGCCAACTCCTGCGCCGTCGCCGGGCGGTTCTCGGTCCCGGGCAGTCGCAGGTCACCGGCGCCCCTGCGGTCCGGTTGGGCGAGGAAGAGGTCGGCGGGCCGGGCTGCCAGCCGGGCGGACCAGGTGCTCGCGAACAGCCCGGGGAGGCTGAGCTCAGGAAGAGTGTGGGAGACCGTCGCGGTCACTCCACCGGGGATCTCGAAGCTGCCCGCGCGGGCACCCGGCGACGCGTCGGCGGTGGGGCCGTCGATGTAGTGATAGCCGTCCGGCAGCGGATGGGCGGTGACCGGCTCGGGCCGCCGCCCCGACAGGTACTGCACCGGGCGGCCGAGTGCCGACGCGAGTGCGTGGGCCCAGGAGGTGATGCCGTGCTCCTGCCGGTCCGTGACCGTCTCATGGTGCTCGACGTGCAGGACCGGTGTCCTGGTACCCAGTCTCCGGGCCCGGAGGAACTCGGCGAACTGCTGCGGTCCGACGGTCACCGATTCGCCCCACAGCGTGCTGACCGTGGGTACACCGTTTCGGTCGATCTCCAGGTGTGCCACGTACGTTCCGGTGTCCGTACCGGCGGTGCGGAGGACGGCCTCGTCGCGCGTCCAATGGACGCGGGAGACGATCCCTCCTGGGCCTTCGAGCACGTCCAGGTCGTCCGGGGTGAACCGCCGGCCCTCGGTGTCCATGATCACCTGGCTCGTCCGCACGAGCCGGCCGTCCGCATCGGTACGGAAGCCCCGGGCCTGCCGGTCGCCGCCCACCGGCAGCCACCGGCCGCCGTCGGAGAGCGCCACGTCCCGGGTATGGCTCAGCAGGAACGCCGTGGCGCCGGGGGACGGGACGAACACGGTACGGCCGGTCAGCGCCGCGACCCGGGCGGCGGCAGCGGCGAACGCGTCGTGCAGCCCTTCGGGGATCCCGTTCGGCACCACGAACTGGACGACTGCGGTGGGGTGGTAGTCCTCCGCCAGGAGTGCGATCTCGTCCACCAGATCCGCCGGNTCGACGGGCTGACGAGTCCCGTCCCGGAGCAGCCGGGTCAGTGTGCCGTTCGCGTCGACCTCGGTATGGACCACGATCCGGTCCCTGCGCAGGGCGATCCCGGCCGGCAGTCCCTCGCCGCCGCCCTGGACCACCATGAGGACGGGCGTGTCGGCGAAAACGAGGAATCCACCCTCGTCGGTCAGGTGGGGCGGGGGCGCCTCGACCCCGTCCCCCGTCACGGCGACCCACCGGGCCGGACGGCCGGATTCGGAGGTCACGCGCGCGGTGTACAGCCCGTCGGCCGAATCTCCCATCACCTCGCTCACCATGCCGGCCCCCGGAAGGAAGACCGTGCGGCCCAGCTGCGTCGACAGCTCGGCCGCCGAGCGGAGGACCGCCGGGCGCAGGTTGTCCGGGATCCCGGGAAGGTCCAGGAGGACCGCCCGCACCCGCTCCCCCGCCCGGTCCCCGAGCTCGTCGAGGACGGGAACCAGCCTGCCGGCCTGCCTAGGCGGGACCAGCAGACCGTCGGCCATCGGGATCCGCAGTTCACCGCTCATGGTGACGGTCGCGGCCAGCACGACCTGTCCCAGCCCGTAGGAGTCGTCCAGGACGTGGTTGATCCAGGTGGGCTGCTGGGTGTCGGGTGCGTCCGGAGGCCGTACCAGCGTGCCGTTCTCGCCGGTCTCCCAGAAGCTTGCCCATTCGTCGGGCGGGACGGCCTCCTCCCACTGCCCGGCCTGCCACCGCCCGGGCCGCTGCGGGTCTGCGGTGATCAGCTGGAGGGAGCCGTCGATGACCCCCCGACTGTCGGGCCCGGGGAACCACACCGATCGCCGTGTGACGTCCGCGATCTGTTCCATCAGCCGACGGACGGCGGTGTGGTTGGCCGAGGTCTGCCCCGTGGCGAAGACCTGGATGACCTCGGCGGAGGCCAACTTCTCGGGTGCCGTGCGGGCGAGCGCCCGCACCAGCTCGGCCGCTCCCACGGTGGTGACGGTGTCGTCCGGCAGCGTGGCACGGGGTTGACCAGATCCGTCCACGGCCAGCAGCACCATGAGGCGGTGCTCGTTGGGGTAGAGCCCGCTGAAGGCCTCGGCGAACGTTTCCGCACCCGGGAAGACCACTCCGGCGGCGACGCTCTTGGCGGTCGGCACCCAGGACTCCGCCGCGGAGGTGGACGTACCGGCGCCGTGGTTCGAGGACGGAACGGAGTCGGACGGGTCGCCGGTCTGCCGGGAGGTGCCACCGAGCAGGCGGCCGACCTGAGCCGGATTCAGCCGCGCCGCCAGGGCCTTGCCCTCGGCCTCGCTCACGGTGAGGGCCTCGGCCACGCGCAGGCGCAGCGCCTCGTGCAGGGCCCGGGCGGCCGTGGCGGTGGCGTCCGTCCCGATCACCGGGCGGAGGTGCACCAGCTCCTCGGCCGCTGCCCGGAGGCGGGCCTGCTCCGCTGCGGGGCGGGCTTCGAAGCTTTGCCACACCTCGGCCAGGGACGGCTCGCTGGCCATCCGCTCCGCCAGTTCACGGTCCGCCGGGTGCAGTGGCGGCGGCTCGTGCAGCAGCTGGTACGCGACCCGATCCACCTTCGTCGGCTCCGGATCGAACTCCCCCTTCTCGGCAAGCACCGCACGCGCCTGCTGCCGCAGCTCCTCCAGCCGCGCCTCGGTCTGCTTGCCCAGCACCCGCTCCACATCGGCCGCAGAAACGGGGAGGTCTTGGAGGACGTTGGTGGCTGCGGTGATGTCCTCGATCTCTTGCAGGTGCGCCTCGGTCAGTACGGGGGGTCGGGTCGTGACGTCCGTTCCCATGACCCCGGGGCTGTCCTGGGTGTGGCGNCGCAGGAGCAGGTTCTCATCCGGGTACCGGTCGCGCAGGCCCAGGAAATGCATCACCTCGTG
>FJVZ01000733.1_pt1 | contig 14212 bp, 12 predicted proteins | sample 1011841 | NCBI WGS metagenome assembly FJVZ01 (sample SAMEA3912450, study PRJEB9761) | metagenome | biome: forest; material: soil | place: USA | collected 2011-06-22 | depth 0.1 m
GCCCCCGAGCCGCTCCCGCAGCCCGAGCCCCTCCCCACCCCTGCGCCGCTGCCCGCGCCCGAGCCGCTGCCGCAGCCCGAGACGACGTCCGAGGCGATGCAGGTGCTGGCCGCGCTCAGCGCCCGCCCGGTCTCGCCGCTGCGCCGGGCGGTGAAGCGGATCACCATCTGGACGGTGTTCCTGGCCCTGGTGCTCGGGGTCGTCGTGGTCGGCCAGCTGCTGCGCCCGCTGCCGGCCTCGAAGGTGGGCCTGTCCGTCTCCACCTCCTTCTCCTTCACCGGCAGCCCGCTGGACATCCCCTGGCCGGCCAAGGGCCAGTCGGCGGCCGAGGTGGTCGGCGTGGGCAGCATGGGCAGCTCGGGCCCGGAGACGCCGGCCTCGATCGCCAGCGTCGCCAAGGTGATGAACGCGTACGTGATCCTGCGCGACCACCCCCTGAAGAAGGGGGAGACGGGCCCGAAGCTCACCGTCGACAAGCAGGCCGCCCAGGAGTCCAGCGACGCCGACCAGTCCAAGGTGACCCTGGTCGAGGGNCAGCAGCTCTCCCAGTACGAGGCGCTGGAGATGCTGCTGCTGCCGTCGGCCAACAACGTGGCCCGGCTGCTGGCCCGCTGGGACGCGACGACGGAGGAGGCCTTCGTCAAGAAGATGAACGACACCGCCGCCGAGTTCGGCATGACCAACACCGTCTACGCGGACCCGGCCGGCTTCATCGCCGAGACCAGGAGCACCGCGAAGGACCAGCTGAAGCTGGCCGAACAGGTCATGAAGAACGACGTCTTCCGGCAGATCGTCGCCGAGCCGGACACCACCTTCAACGGTCAGCGGGTCTTCAACACCAACACCCTGCTCAACGCGAAGGGCGGCATCATCGGGGTCAAGACCGGCTCCAGCACGCCGGCCGGCGGCTGCCTGATGTGGGCGGCCGTCAAGGACATCGGCGGCACCAGGCGGCTGATCCTCGGTGTCACGCTCGGTCAGCCGGCGGTCGGGTCGGAGGGCATCCTCAAGGCCGTCCAGAACGTCAGCGCCCGGCAGATCACCGCCGCGCAGAGCGGCCTCACCGGCCGGACGCTCGCGAAGCAGGGCGACGTCGTCGGGTACGTCGACGACGGTCTCGGCGGCCGGGACGCGGTGGTGGCCGCCAAGGACGTGACCGTCGCGGGCTGGGACGGCGTCACCGCCACCCTGAGCCTGGACCCGGCCAAGGTCGGCCACACCGAGAAGGCCGGCACCCAGGTGGGCGTCCTCAGGGCCGGCGAGGGCGACGCGAAGGTGGAGGTCCCGGTCGTCCTGAAGACCGACCTGGCACCGCCGTCGATCCTCTCCCGGCTGACCCGCCTGCTCTGAGGGCCACCTGCCCTCAGGGCGGACCCTCAGGGTTGCCTGTCCGAGGGCCCGCCCGCTCCGAGGAGCGGGCGGGCCCTCAGCCCGTCCGGGTGAGCAGCGACACCGTCAGACCCATGACCTGCCGGACCTCGGCCGGCGCGTAGTGCGCCCGCAGGGCCTGCGCCTTGTCGGCCGACAGGCTCGGCAGGGGATCGCCGGTCTGGCCGGTGGTCACCAGCCAGATGCGCTCGGCCTGCCCGACGCACTGGGCCGGCACCCTGCACTCGACCGGGTACAGGTCGTCCGCCTTGGCCGCCGAGGTCTGCAGGAACACCGGGTACGGGCGCACGTTCTCCGGCAGGTAGAAGTTGACGCCCGCGCCGATCATCGTCCAGTTCTGGTCCCCGAAGGGCGCCGCCAGGCCGTCTCCGGGGCGGTAGTCCGCCGCTATGATCCGGGCGGCCGAGCGGTAGTCGGTGTACCAGTCGTGCCCGGTGGGGCTGCGGATCGCNTGCTGCTGGTCCAGGGTGAGCCACCCCGGACCGGTGACCACCGCGAGCGCCAGCACCGCGCACACCGGGCCGGGGGCCAGCCGCCGCGCCCCCGCGTACAGCGCCCCCACGCCGCCGCCGGCCAGCGCGGCCCAGGCGGGCAGCGTGAAGAGCAGGTAGCGGTCCAGGAAGTACGAGGTCCCGCCGCGCGAGACGGCCCAGACCGCGACCACCGGCAGCACGGCCAGCAGCAGCAGTTGCACGCCCGCGATCCGCCGCCCCGGCCACAGCAGCGTCAGCGCGGCGAGGGCCAGGAAGACGTGGAACACGTCCACGGTCGAGAGCAGGGTGTTCCAGAACAGCCTCAGCTCCTCCGGGCCCGGAGCCACCAGCCAGCCGAGCTGACGGCCGGACTGCTCGCTGCCGAGCAGTATCACCGGCACCAGCGGCAGCAGCGCCGCCAGCACCGCGAGCGGGTACTGCCAGAGCAGCCGCAGCTTCACCGCGCGCCGGGTGCTCCACAGGTGGAGCAGCACCAGGGGCACCTGCCCGCCCAGGGTGCTGAGGGAGACGAGGTGGAGGCCGCCGGCCAACGCCATGCAGGCGCTGTACCCGGCCCACCGGCCGGGGCCCGGCCGGTCCAGTGCCCGGAGCAGCAGCCAGGTCGCCGCGGCCACGGCGCAGGCGACGAGCGCGTAGGCCCGCGCCTCCTGGGCGTACCGGTCGACGGCCGTCACGGTGAGGAGCAGCAGCCCGCCCGCGACACCCGCCACCCGGCTGTCGAACAACCGCTCGGCGGCGAGTGCGGTGAAGGCGGCCGCCCCCGCCATGGCGAGCACCGAGGGCAGCCGGAGCATGGCGGGCGAGGCACCGAAGACCGTCGTCCAGCCGTGCATGATCACGTAGTACACGCCGTTGCTGGCGTCCACGTGCTGCAGCATCCGCATCAGCTCACCGAGCCCACGGGTGGAGGCCGTCCAGGTCGAGATCTCGTCGCGCCAGAGCTGTGGGGTGGAGAGCCGCCAGCCGCCGAGGAACAGCGCGGCTAGCGCGGGCCAGAACCACACCGCGCTCATCAGCCGGGAAAGGGTGCGGGCCGGCGAGGTTGCCGTCATCTGAGCTTGGCCTCGGGAGGAGAGGAATCGTCCGGGATTCGATTCGTACGGGTGGGTTTGCTACCACGATGAACGACTCGGCGGCCCAGACGTTTCGGGGCGCGCGGGCGGCCCGGAAATACAGGGGACGCCTCTGCGCACCGTCCGGCCGGACATCCCTCGCTTCGACCGCGCCCGGCAGGGCCGCCCACCCCGACGTCGCACCCTCACGGACGACGTCNCCTCGGCCCGGCCGGCCCTGCTCCCGAACGGCAGGCCACCAGCGACCACAGCGGCCCGCACACCGACCCGCTCCCGCGACGGGGGATCGGGCCGGGGCACGGGGCCGGGCCGTCGCGTCAGCGCGGGACGGGCAGGAAGCTCCCGCCGTACGCGGGGAGGTGGATGTCGCGGCCGTAGCGGGCCAGCTGCTCCCAGGGGCGGTTGAGGCCGGCGCTGCCGTGGGTACGGACGCGGGTGACGGTGTCCAGGTCGAGGACGTCGACCAGGATCTCCTCACCGCCGGCCGCCTGCTGGCGGACGATGCCCTCGGGGTCGACGATGGCGCTGGCGCCGACGGCGGCCGGGTCGGCGGCGTTGACGTTGACCACGTAGACCTGGTTGGTCCAGGCGTTGGCGCGGGCGCAGACCAGCTCCATCTCGCGGTCGCGCGTGGTCGTGAGTGTCGGTTGGATGATCACCTCGGCGCCGAGCCAGGCCAGCTGGCGGGCGGTCTCCGGGAACGAGCCGTCGTAGCAGACGGCCAGACCCGCGCGGCCGATGCCGGGCAGGTCGAAGACCACGAACTCGCTGCCGGGCACCGTGGTCTCGTACGGCTGCCAGGGGAAGATCTTGCGGTACGCGGCGGCGATCTCGCCCGCCGGGGAGACGGCGATCGCGGTGTTGTGGACGCGGCCGTCGGCGGCCCGCTCGTACAGGCTGCCGGGGACGAGCCAGAGCCCGGTCTCGCGGGCGAGGGCGCAGATCCGGTCGGTGAGCGGGCCGGGGACGGTGACGGCGGCCTCCCGCATCCAGTCGGCGCGGGCCTGGAGCAGGGGCGCCTCGGCGGCGAGCATCAGCTCGGGGACGACCACGAGCTGGACGTGCGGGAAGGTGGCTCGGACGGCGCGGACGCGGTCGGCGAAGCGCTCCCAGGTGGCTTCGAGGTCGTACGGGACGGGGGTGGTCTGGACGGCGGCGATGGCGAGGGTACGCATGAGGGGTCAGTTGTCCTTGACGGTGAGGGTGGCGACGGCGCTGCGGCCGTCGCGGAAGAAACGGGGGAAGCGGGCGCGGGCGGCGAGGGTGAGGACGGCGCCGAGCGCGATGGAGCCGGCGCCGAGCAGGAACACCCCGCCGACACCGCCGACCGAGGTGGAGCCGTAGGAGGGGTCGACCATGTCGTAGGCCGTCCGGGCGAAGGCGGCGATCATCATCAGGCCGCCGGTGAGCGGCAGGACACCCCTGAACATCAGGTCGCGCAGGGACCCGCGCAGGCTGCGGCGGAAGTACCAGACGCAGGCCAGGCCCGTGNCGCCGTAGTAGAGGGCGATCAGCAGGCCGACGGAGAGGATCGCGTCCCCGAGGAAGTCGGCGGAGACCAGACTCAGCAGGATGAGCAGGACGGCGGCGGCTGCGCCGAAGAAGACGGTGCCGAAACTCGGCGTGCCGAAGCGCGGATGGATCCTGGTGAACCGCCCGGGCACGGCGCCGTGCGCGCCCATCGAGAGAGCCCCCCGGGAGCTGCCGACGACGCAGGTCAGCAGGGCGGAGACGGCGGAGACGCAGACGGCGAGCTGGACCACTTTGGCGAGGGCGTCGCCGACCACGGAGGGGGCCAGGGTGGCGAGGACGTCGGCCGCGTTGTCGGGGTTGCCGAGGCCGGTGCCCGCCGTGCCGGTGCCGGCGTAGGAGATCGCGGCGACGGCGGTGAACAGGTAGGTGGCGAGCAGGACCAGGGTGGAGATGACGGCGGCCCGCCCGGGGGTGCGCGCGCTGTCCTTGGTCTCCTCGTTGACGGTGATCAGGGCGTCCCAGCCCCAGTAGATGTACAGGCAGAGCACCACCGCCTCGGCGAACGGCCCGAAGCCGTCGAAGGCGAACGGGTTGAGCCAGCCCAGCGACGGCGTCGCGGCGCCGGGCCGGGCGAGCGCGGCGGCGCCGAAGGCGAACAGCGCCAGCAGTTGGAGCCCGAGCAGGGCGTACTGGACGGCCGCGGCGAGTTGCAGGCCCCGGCGGGCGACGACGGTGACCAGGGCGAGCAGCAGGACGGCCGTGGCGGTGACCACGAGGCCGTCACCGGCGAGCGAGTGCAGGCCGAGCAGGCCGAGCAGGTAGCCGGCGCCCACCTTGGCGAGCGCGGTCATGGCGATGAGGGTGGCGCACTGGGCGACCCAGCCGCCGGTGAGCCAGCCGGCGAACGGCCCGAAGGCGCGGGTGTTCCAGACGAAGGTGGTACCGCAGTCGGGCATCTCCCGGTTCAGCTCCCGGAAGGCGAACGCGGTGAGCACGATCGGGACGAAGCCGAGCAGCAGCGCCGCCGGCGCGGCGTCGCCGGCGACCACCGTGACGAAGCCGAGCGTGACGGCGATCGAGTACGCCGGGGCGACCGAGGACAGCCCGAGCGCGACCGACGCCAGCAGCCCGACGGAGCCGGCCCGCAGGCCCTTGTCGGGTGGTGCCACTGGGGCGTCCGGTCTCGCGGTGGTGGTCATGGCTGGCCTCCNGGGGTAGGCATGTTTGTTAAACGCAGATTTAAGGAAATGCCAGCCCGTACGTCAATAGCAGGTCAGGTATCGTTACGCTCAGGTTCAGCGAAAGGCGAGAGGGAGCCACCGTGGGGCGACGCAAGGACCAGGAGGCACGGCGGGCCGAACTCGGCGAGGCCGCGCAGCGCGCACTGCTCAGCCGCGGCCTGGAGGGCCTGCGCCTGAAGGACGTGGCGGCGGAGGCCGGCATCACGCCCGCCGCCGTCCTCTACTACTACGGCGACCTCGACGAGCTGATGTACGAGACCTTCCAACAGGCCATCGAACGCTTCTGCCGCGAACGCGAACAAGCCGTCGAACAGCTGCCGGACGCCCGGCTGCGGCTGCGCAGCTGCATCGCCTCCGGCGTGGCCGTCGGCCCGGACGACCGGCTGCCCAGACTGCTCTTCGAGTACTGGCCCCGGAGCCTGCGCGACCCGAAGGCCGCCGCCCTGGACAGCGCCCTCACCGAGCGTCAGGTGGCGGTCTACTACGGCGTCCTGGTCCTGGGTGAGGCCCAGGGGCACTTCCGCCTCACCGACCCGCCACGGCTCCTCGCCGCCAGCCTCGTCGCCATGGAGGACGGCTACCAGATGGAGATCCTCGCCGGCCGCCGCAGCCGCACCGAGGTGATCGCGGCCCTGCACGCCTACGCCCGCGCCGTCACCGGCCACGACCCCGACGGCACGGCCGCCTGAGCGCCTCTGCCCGAGGGCGTGCAAAGCGAAAGCCCAACCCGGGACCGTCGTCCTGAGCTGGGCCTTCGTGCGCGTCGAGCCTGATCAACTGTGTGCCCCAGGCAGGATTCGAACCTGCGACACCGGCTTTAGGAGAGCCGTGCTCTATCCCCTGAGCTACTGAGGCGGGAGCCCGTCAAGAACCTGGCGAACACCCTGGCCGGACGGTGCGCGATTGCTGCGTCGGCACCTGGGAACGGGTGACGCGCGTGTCCACTGCGGGACAACCGACTGACCGGGTCACAGCCTAGCGGATCGCTCTTGGGAGATCCCATCCATTCCCTCGGCGGCCGGACTCCGGAGAGTGCGACATCCTGGTGTCCCCGCGCGACGGGAAGCTGCTGCGCCTGGAGGAAGCGTCGGCCGTGGTGCGGTCCGACCGGGTGCGAGTGGACGGACCTGGTGCCCGAGGTGCCGGTGGCGACCGGAGGCTCGGCCCTTCACCTCGGGGATGAGCGGGTGCGTCGCTGGACGGCGACGTGGCGGNCCGGGGTGGACGTGATCTGCCCGGGGTGGGTTGCCTGGTGCACGAAGACCCGGCCTTGACGGCCTCTGCGATCTGCAGGGCGGCCTGGGCGGGCGTGAGGTGCGTGGTGTGGACGACCTCGGCCTCGCTGTGCAACCACGTGCGGGCCGCCTCGGCGTAGGCCTCAAGGTATTTGAGGCGGAAGGGCGAGTCGGCGCCGAGAACAGTGTCCCCCGCGATACGCCCGCGGAGGGTGTCCTGGTCAGCGTGGAGGACGAAGTGCCGTACGGGAATGGCATGTTGGGCGAGGCCCCGTGCTGATCTCGCGCCAGTACTGCTCGACCAGGACAGTCAGGTGTCGATCACACACGGCCCGACTCGGCCAGTCAGTCTCAGAAACGACGAACACCACCGACCGCGCCGCCTGCTAGCGGCGTGGCCAGGGGGCGCGGGAGACCAGGGTCGTCCACTCGCCGTCCGGGCGGCCGGGGACGGTGCGGCCGGTGCCGTCCCAGTGTCGGGCCAGCTCTTCGAAGATCGGCTCGTCGGGTTGGAGAACCGTTTCGTCAGGTGTCGGGGCGGGCGGTCGCCACTGTGTTGGTATCGCTCTCACGGTCCATCAACGGTCTGCGGGCCCGGGAGGTTACCCCGGGCCCTGCGGTGCAGGGGGCCGGGGAGGGTCAGGAGGTGCTCCGGCCGGGGCCGGGGAGCTCGTCCGCCAGCAGGTCCATCAGCAGGTTGTCGTGCCAGCTGCCGTCCGCGCCGCGCTCGTAGCTCCGCATGATGCCGACCGGCCGGAAGCCGACCTTGGTGTAGCTGCGGATCGCCGCGGTGTTGTCGGCGGCCGGGTCGATCACCACGCGGTGGTGCCCCTGCTCGGCGAAGAGGTGCCGGGCGAGTGTGCGGACGGCGTCGGTGCCGAGGCCCCGGCCGTGCAGCGCCGGGTCGAGGTAGATGTCGATGTTCGCGTGGCGGTAGTCGGGCTCGGTCTCGGCGGCCCACTGGATGGCCCCCGCCACCCGGCCCTCGTGGATGATCGCCAGCGTCCGGGTGTCCGGGTCGGTCAGGTCGTCGGTGATCTCGGACGCCAGGTCCGGTCCGCCGCGCCACCAGCGGCGGACCTCCGGTGTCTCGCGGATGGCGACGAACGCCGGAACGTCGGCGGTGGTGGCCGGACGCAGCGTGACCAGGGTGCCGTGCAGTGCGGTCTGCATGCGCAGGAGCGTAGCCCGGCCGGCCGCGCCGGTGCCTCCGACATTCGGCGACCGGCCCGTCCGGCGGCCGGGTGCGTGGCGGCTCAGGCCAGCCGGTGGTGGGCGCGGTGCGTGGTGAGAGGCTGGACCCGGAGATCGTGCAGCAGTGGCTCGGACTGCCGGGTGGCGGCGAGCACGGCCGGGTCGAGGTCGACGACGACCAGTTCGCGCTCGTCCTGGCCGGCCTCGGCGATCAGCCTGCCGTCGGGGGCCCAGACGGCGCTGGCGCCGCAGGTGTTCCAGCCGCCGGTCTGCCCGATGTGGTTGGCCAGCAGGGCGTAGACGGTGTTGTCGAGGGCGCGGGCCGGGAACCAGGTCCGGGATTCGTGGTGCCCGTGGCCGACGCTGAAGAGCGCGCCCACCAGGTAGGCGTGGCAGCCGTCCAGCACGGCGGCCCTGGCGTGTTCGGGGAAGCCCGAGTCGTAGCAGATGCCCAGTCCGAGCCGCCAGCCGTCCAGTTCGATCGTGCAGCCGGCGGTGCCCGGACGGTAGATCTCGCGCTCGGCCTTGAAGAGGTACTGCTTGTCGTACCGGGTGACCAGGCTCCCGTCGGGGCCGAAGACCAGGGCCGAGACGCGCAGCGCGCCCGACTCGTCCTGGACGGCCGCTCCCACCACGGCGGCGGTGCCGCTCTCCCGGCAGGCCTGTGCGATCGGTGCGAGCCGGGGGTCCCCGGGCTGGACGGCGTGGCGGACCGGGTCGGCCTGGATGAGGGCGGGCTCGTAGCCGGAGAGGAACTTCTCGGCGAAGACGACGAGCCGGGCGCCGGCCGCCGCGGCCTCACGGATCAGCGCGGCGACCGTCGCGGCGTTGGCGGGGACGTCACCGGGGACGGCCTGGGCCTGGGCCGCGGCGACCCGCAGCGGGAGCGTGGGGTAGCTGTCGGCCGGGGCTGGGAGTCGGTCCGCTGGACCTGTCGAGGGCATGGCGACACGGTAACGGAGGCACCCGTACGCGTCGGCGCCCGGTCGCAGTTCCAGGCTGCGGGGCTGCGGCTACCGCTCCTGGTCGGGGGAGACCGGCCCGGCCGCCAGCACGCGCTGCACGCGGGGCCTCGTGCGCCACTTGACCCGCAGGACGTCGCGGTCGAGAGCGCCCGGCCGCCAGAGCTCGACGGCGACGGTGACGCCGCCCAGGACGACCCCTGCGGCCAGCCAGCCGGCCAGAATGTCGCTCGGCCAGTGCACACCGAGCGCGATCCTGGTCCAGCCGATGGTCAGGACGGCCGCCGCCGCGACGGCGCCGGCGGCCACCCGCCCGGCCCGGTTGGTGTGCGGGTGGAGCAGCCAGACCACGGCGACGCAGGTGATCGCGGAGGCCATGGCGTGGCCGGAGGGGAATCCGGGGTTGGAGGCGTGCGCGACGGGGTCGGCGAAGTGCGGCCGGGCCCGGTTGACCGCGAGCTTGAGCACCCAGAGGAGCCCCCAGCCGATCAGTACCTGGGCCGCCGCCCAGCCGGCCAGGACGCGGGCGCCGATCAGCCAGAGCCAGACCGCCGCCAGGCCGAGCAGCACCCGCATGGTGACGGTGCCGCCGATGTCGCTGATCATCTGCACGGAGACCGTCCGGGCGGCGTGCTGGGTGGCGTAGCGGTGGTCGCTGTCGATCCAGCCCTGGTCGAGCCTGGCCAGCGGACCCCAGTGGGTCTCGACCAGCGTGAGTACGACCGCGAACAGGACGGCGCAGCCGGCTGTCACCGTCGCGTACCGCGGGAGTATGCGGTTCGGGGCGGCGGGAGGCGAGCCGTTGGTCAGGTGCATGGCTGTCACCTTCCCAGTGGGCCGGGTCGATCCGGTGATGGACACATAGCGATTCGGCATCATTTGCGCGGCCGTGGTGGATCTTCGTGCGGTCGGCGCCGCGCCCGGCGACCCCCGGCGACCCCCCGGCGGCGGTCGGCGGTGACCGGGAACGCCAGCGGATGCTCCGGCGGTTCACCGGTACGGGAGGCCGGGCTCCTGTTGCGGGGGGCGCGAAGGGCGGGTCGAATGGATGTCCCCATCGGTCGAATGGCGTTCTTCCGAAGTCGACCTGGATCTGGCACTCGCCGTACGTTCGCGCTCACCCTCCGTCCAGATTCGGGATGAAAATCGGCAGGATACTGCATCGGGCGAGGAATCTGGGTAACTTGGGAATGTTGTCCGGTTTCTGTGCGTTGGATCGTTACGTGTGAGCCCCGATGGGGCCCGCATTCTTGCCCTTTCGGGCAGGCAGATCCCGGCAACAGCAGCAAGGGAGCAAGCATGGCCACCCGTGCCGTCGTTCGTGACAGGGCCGACCGGACTCGCGCGGCCCGCCCGACCAACTTCGAAGCCGACCGCGACCTGGTCGGGATGTACCTGGACGAGATCGCCAGGACACCCCTGCTCGATGCCGCCGAGGAGGTCGAGCTCTCGCTGCGGATCGAGGCCGGTGTGTACGCCCAGCACCTGTTGGAGCAGGGCACGCTCCCCAAGGGCGCCAAGCGGGAGGAGCTGGAGGCGATAGCCGAGGACGCCGAGCGCGCCAAGGACGTCTTCATCCGTTCCAACCTCCGTCTCGTGGTCGCCGTGGCCCGGCGGTACCCGCGCAGCGGGCTCCCGCTGCTCGACCTCATCCAGGAGGGCAACGCGGGCCTGGTCCGGGCGGTGGAGAAGTTCGACTACGCCAAGGGCTTCAAGTTCTCCACGTACGCGACGTGGTGGATCCGTCAGGCGATCACCCGCTCCATCGCCGACCAGTCGCGGACGATCCGGCTGCCCGTCCACCTGGTCGAGGAGCTCGGGCGGATCCGCCGGGTCCAGCGGGAGAAGGCCAAGGAGCTGGGCCGTGAGCCCGAGCCCTCGGAGATCGCCGCCGAACTCGACACGACCGAGGCCCGGATCAAGGACGTGCTGGACTGGGCCAGGGACCCGGTCAGTCTCAACATGTCGGTCGACGACGAGGGCGAGACCCAGTTCGGCGACCTGGTCGAGGACACCGGGGCGACCTCTCCCGAGGACGCCGTGATGGTCATGCTCCGCCGGGAGGAGCTCGACGGCCTGATCGGCCGGCTGGACGACCGGACGGCTTCGATCATCCGGTCCCGGTACGGCATGGAGGACGGCCGCGAGCGCACCCTCACCGAGGTGGGCAAGCAGCACGGGCTGACCCGTGAGCGGATCCGGCAGATCGAGAAGCACGCGCTCGCCGAGCTCAAGAAGATCGCCGACCATGCGGGCTTCGAAGCCGCCTGAGGCGGGTCACGGGCCGAAAGCCGACGGGCGGGCCCCGAGCCCCGGCGTGGTGCACACCGCGTCGGGGCTCCGACGTGTCCGGGCCCCGGTCGGCCGGTCGGGGCGGGTGCCCGAGCCGGTCGGCCGGGGCTCGTAGGCTGGAGTCGATCGGTCGGAGCGGCTGGAGGCAGAACGATGGGCGAGCAGGGACAGAGCGAGGCAGCGGCCACCGGAGCCGAGGTGACGGGAACCAGGAACGCCAAGGGCGCCACTGCCGGCGCCGGCGCCGCCGAGCGGGCGAAGCTGGTGTTCGGCGACCCGCTGGACCGGCAGTCCGCCGACGACACCGACAGCGGCTGGGGGGAGCGGCCGTCGGCGGGCGAGAGCGGCNGGCGCGGGCTGGACTGGTACCTGAGCCAGCGGCCGCCGCACCACGGCGGGTGAACCCTGCGGTCGCGGAGCGGGACGGAGAGGGATCGAGAGGGATCGCGGGGGATCGCGGGGCGGAGGGGGATCGAGAGGGGCTGAGCCGCGACCGGAGGGCGGGCCGGGGCCCAGCCCCTCGTCCGCGTCCCAGCCCCTCGTCCGTGGGCCGGGCCGCGGCCCGGGCCCTGACTGAGGTCGGGCAGGCAGGGGCGGACCGGTGGGATCAGGCCTGGCGAACCAGGGCGTCGCGGATCTCGGTGAGCAGTACGACCTCCTTGGCCTCGGCCTCGGCCTGGACCTCGGCGAGGGTCTTGCGCCTGGCGGCGAGCCGGTTCATGGGGACGATCAGGCAGAAGTAGACGACTGCGGCGGTGATCAGGAACTGCAGGGCGGCACTGAGCACCGAACCCCAGAGGATGAAGACGCCCGAGGTGACCTCGCCGGTCGCGCTGACGCTGCACGGCCCCTTGAGGCAGGAGCTGTAGGAGGCCAGATCCTTGGCGCCGAAGGCGCCGACGATGGGGTTGATGACGCCCTTGACGAAGGCGTTGATGATGTTGGTGAACGCCGCACCGATGACGACGGCGACCGCGAGTTCGACGACATTTCCGCGAAGCAGGAATTCCTTGAAGCCCTTCATGGGCTGAGATTACGGGTGATTTGTCCGGTGTTGGTTGACGCCGTGCCTGGGTGTGTCGGTCGGGCGGGGCGAGCGGCNTCCGGGTGTCCCCGTCGGGCGGGCGCAAGGCACTCACGGGCTGTGCTGGGGGACAGGCCCCGGGGTGCAGCGCGGGGCGGTGCCGGGCTCCGGGGCGGCCGAGGTGGCCGCCGGGGGCGGTGGGCCGGGGCGCAGCGGCCCTGCGGCCAGCGCNGTCACCGCGGCGAGCAGGCCGGTGGCCAGGACCCCCGGCCGGTGCCGTACGGCCTGCTGGAGCCGGTGCCGGCCGCTGCCCCCTCGCCGGATCGGGGGGAAGGCCGGGACGGTGCGTCGCGGCGGGACGGCGGGAGCGCAGGCCGGGACGGTACGCCGGGCGGTGGCCCGGTGCCGTGGGGCGGACGGGAGCAGGGGCTGGGGAAAGCTCGTCATGACGGGCACCGCCTCTGGTCGGGAGCTGTGGCGTGCGATCCNTCGGACTCGGAGGCCGGGNGCTGTGGCGCNCCCTCCGGGGCCGGGGTTGCGTGCTCAGCCTGCTGCCGCCGAGGCGGCCGCGGAATCCCCNCCGGTTTTCCTGTGGACAACCCGGGCCTGTGGATAACTTCGTACACCCGCAGGAGTGACCACCAGGAGTGACGACCAGGCATGACCATCAGGCATGACCATCAGAAGTGACCATGATGCGCGCGAAGGGCCTGGTGGCACCGCTGTGAGCGGTGCTACCAGGCCCTTCGAAGTCTGCGTGTTCCCGGCCCGGCCAGGCCCGGACTCAGCCGGCCGAGGCGCCGCCGGTCGACTTGGCGGCCGCCGGNGCGGGGCTCGCGGAGGTCGTCGAGCTGCCGCCGGACGTGGAACCGCCCGAGCCGGAGCTGCCGGAGCCACTGGTCGAGCCGCTGCCGGTCGAGCCGGAGGATCCGGCCGAGGAGGCCGCGCCCACCGAGCTGCTGGACGACGAGCGGCTGTCGGTCCGGTAGAAGCCAGAGCCCTTGAAGACCACGCCCACGGCCGAGAAGACCTTGCGGAGCCGTCCCTGGCAGTCGGGGCACGTGGTCAGCGCGTCGTCGGTGAACTTCTGCACCGCCTCCAGGCCGTTGCCGCACTCGGTGCACTGGTACTGGTACGTGGGCACTTGACTTCCTCCTGCACTTCCCCCTGGCACTCTCGCCTGATGAGTGCTAACGACGGTCAATGATGCGGCATTCCGCCTGATCAGTCCAGCGCCGCAGGTGTGAGATACCACCGTCGGCGCCGCCGGACGACCGGCCTCAGCCCCTGCCGGCCCCCACGAGCTGGGCCGGAGCGCCGCTCTGCACGACCGTCCGGCCGGGCGTGCCGGACGCACTGGACGCGCCGGACGTACTGGATACGCCGGACGCACCGGACACCTCGGGCGTGCCGGGGCTCCCTGCCGTGCCGGGAGCGACCAGCAGCCGCCGCAGGACGACCAGGGCCACCAGCCCCAGCCCGGCGCCGGCCACCGGCACCAGGAACCCGGCCGACGGGCCGTGCCCGTCGATCAGCCGGCCGGCCATGGTGGAGCCGGCGGCCAGGCCGAGGCCGATCGCGCCGGTGAGCCAGGTGAAGGCCTCGGTCTTGGCGCCGTCCGGGACGAGCGTCTCGACCAGCGTGTAGCCGGTGATCAGTGTCGGTGCGATGGCCAGTCCGCAGACCAGGCCCGCGACGGCGAGCGCGGTCAGGCTGGGCATCGCCCACAGGGTCGAGCAGCCGACCACCAGCAGCGCGTAGCAGGCCAGCATCCGCTGCCGGGCCGGGCGGCGCCAGGCGACCATGCCGTAGAGCACGCCGGCCAGCATCGAGCC
>FJVZ01000585.1_pt1 | contig 14037 bp, 9 predicted proteins | sample 1011841 | NCBI WGS metagenome assembly FJVZ01 (sample SAMEA3912450, study PRJEB9761) | metagenome | biome: forest; material: soil | place: USA | collected 2011-06-22 | depth 0.1 m
CCGTCGGCCGCGCCCTGGGTGAACCAGGTCTCGATGTGGTCGGCGACCTGCTCCGGAGTGCCGACGACGACCTGGTGCCCGCGTCCGCCGCCGAGCCGGCCGACGAGCTGGCGCAGGGTGAGGCGGTCGCGCTCGGCGAGGTCGCGGATCAGCTCGAAGCGGCTCTTCGCGCCGTTGATCTCGGTGACCGGCGGCAGCGGCGGCAGGGGTTCGTCCAGCGGGTGGTCGGTGAGGTCGACGCCGAGTACGCCGGAGAGCACGCCGACGGCCCGGGCCGGGTTGATCAGGGCGTCCAACTCCTCGTCCAGCGCCCGTGCTTCGGCCTCGGTGGAGCCTATGACGGGGACGACGCCCGGCAGGATCCTCACCAGCTCGGGATCGCGGCCGAGCCCGGCGGCCTGCCGCTTGAGGTCGCGGTAGAAGGTCTGGCCCTCGGCCAGCGTCTGCTGCGCGGTGAACACGGCCTCCGCCCAACGGGCCGCGAACGCCCGGCCGCTGTCGGAGGAGCCGGCCTGGACGAGCAGCGGGTGGCCCTGCGGGCTGCGCGGGATGTTCAGCGGGCCGCGCACCTGGAAGTGCTTTCCGACGTGGTCGATGTCGTGCACCCGATCCTGGTCGGCGAACGCCCCGCTCGCGCGGTCCAGCAGCAGCGCGCCGTCCTCCCAGCTGTCCCAGAGCGCGGTGACCACGTCGAGGAACTCGGCGGCCCGCTCGTACCGGACGGCGTGCTCCTGGTTGGCGTCGCGGCTGAAGTTCTGCGCGGCGCGGTCACCCGCCGAGGTGACGATGTTCCAGCCGGCCCGGCCGTGGCTGATGTGGTCGAGCGAGGCGAACTGCCGGGCCAGGTTGTACGGCTCGGAGAAGCCGGTGGAGACGGTGCCGATGAGGCCGATCCGGCTCGTCACCGTGGCGAGCGCGGTGAGCAGGGTGAACGGCTCGAACTGGCTGATCAGGCCCCAGCCGCCGTCGGAGCGGGCCTCGACGCCGTCGGCGAGGAACACCGAGTCGAAGGAGGCGGCCTCGGCGGCCTGCGCCAGGCGCTGGAAGTGCGCGATGTCCCCGGCGGCCGAGGGGTCGGTCCGGGGGTGGCGCCAGGCGGCCTCGTGGTGGCCGACGCCCATCAGGAAGAGGTTGAAGTGCAGTTGTCGCCCGCCCGGATCCCGGCCGGACGAGCTGGGTGAGGATGAGGACGAGGAGGAGGACGAAATGGGCATGNCGGCACGCTCCGGGTGCTCGGAAGGACGGGAGGAAGGGGGATGACCCCGATTCTCCGGCCCGCCCCGGAGCCGGACAACGATTCACCGGGCGGTGGAATTAATGCGGCGTTGACGAGCCGTCAACGCGGCGCCCGCGCGGCCGTCCGCAGCTCCATCGGCCGCTGGAAGACGCTGTCGAGCACGCCGGCGCAGGCCGCCACCGCGAGCACCTCGATGCCGAAGCCGGTCGCGGTGACCAGCTGTTCGGGAGCGGCGTTGGAGTGCCGGCGGATCTGCTCGGACAGGTACGGGCGCAGCGAGGGGGCGACCATCAGCCCCGCCTCGCTGACCACCAGGACCTCGGGGTTGAGGACGTCCAGCAGCAGCCCGGCGGCCGGTGCGACGAGGCGCAGCCGTTCCTCGAACAGCCGCAGCGCGGCGGCGTCCCCGGCGGCGGCCAGTGCCAGCAGCCGGTCGAAGTCGACGGTCGGGGTGAGGCCGAGGGCGTGCGCGCGGCGGGCGATCGTCCACTCGGAGACGGTGGCCTGGAGGCAGCCGGTGCGCCCGCAGGGGCAGGGCTCGGTGGAGCCGGGGACGGCGAGGTGGCCGATGTCGCCGGCCCGGGAGCGGCGCCCGCGCAGGACGGCGCCGCCGGTGGCGATGGCGGCGTCCACCACGTTGCCGACGAACAGCTGGACGAGTTCGGTGGAGCCGCTGCCCGCGCCGAACAGCAGCTCCGCCTGGGCCAGCGCACGGGCGTGGCTGTCGACGTGCACGGGCAGCCGGGTGGTGCGGGCCAGCACGTCGCGTACGGGGACGTCCCGCCAGCCCAGCGGGCCGTGCTCGACGACGGTGCCGCTCTCGGAGTCCACCCAGCCGCCGGTCACCACGCCGAGGCCGAGCAGCGAGTGGCCGGCGGCGCGGCGGGCCAGGAAGCCGGGCAGGTACGCCTGGACGGCGGCGAGGACGGCGGCGGCGTCGCCGCGCCGGGGGAGGCGTTCGTGGGCGACCACCCGCCCGCGCAGGTCGAGCAGCGCGAAGGTGAGCCAGGGCACGCCGATGTGCACGCCGCAGGCGAGGTGGTGGCGGGTGTCGATGTCGAGCGGCAGCTGCGGGCGCCCGGCGCGGGGCGGGCCGTCGGCGGGCGGGAGCTCGTGGAGCAGGCCGAGGGCGCTGAGGTCGGCGGTGTGCCGGGAGACCGCGGCGGGGCTCAGGGCGGTGGCCCGTCCGACGGCGCTGCGGGTGAGCGGGCCGCCGGTCAGGACGGCGCGCAGGACGGCGCCGGCGCCGCCGCCCTCCGCGGGCAGCGGGCTCCTGCCGAGTGCGGGCGGTGCGACCAGGGAGAGCATGCGGTCGATGCTTCCAGCGGCGTGTTGCACGGGCGTGGCGAGGGCGTGAAACGGCCCGGATGCGGGCCGGTGGGAGCGCCGGGAGGCAGGGCGCCGTCAATATGTCGCTAAAACTGTCGGCCTACCGCCCCGATCAGCGGATATCCGGCCGTCGCGCCGTAGTCTCGAAGGGAGGCGAACAGATGTCCGGGGCTGGCTGCCCGCCGGGGCCGGAACAAGAATGGTGCACATGGGACGCGGCAGGCTGCGCATCTACCTCGGGGCCGCCCCCGGGGTCGGCAAGACCTACGCCATGCTCGCGGAGGCGCACCGCCGGGCCGGGCGCGGCACCGACGTGGTGGCCGGGTTCGTCGAGCACCACGGCCGGGAGCACACGCTGGACCAGGTCGCGGGCCTGGAGGTGGTGCCGCGCCGCGAGCTGCCGCACCGGGACGCCGTCTTCACCGAGATGGACCTGGACGCGGTACTGGCCCGCCGGCCGCAGGTCGCGCTCGTCGACGAGCTCGCCCACAGCAACGTCCCCGGCAGCCGCAACGACAAGCGCTGGCAGGACATCGAGGAGCTGCTCGCGGCCGGCGTCGACGTCATCTCGACCGTCAACATCCAGCACCTGGAGTCGCTCGGCGACGTGGTCGAGGGCATCACCGGGGTGCGCCAGCGCGAGACCGTCCCCGACGAGGTGGTGCGCCGGGCCGACCAGATCGAGCTGGTCGACATGTCGCCGCAGGCGCTGCGCCGGCGCCTCGCGCACGGCAACGTCTACGCGCCCGAGAAGATCGACGCCGCGCTCTCCAACTACTTCCGCCCGGGCAACCTCACGGCGCTGCGCGAGCTGGCCCTGCTGTGGACGGCCGACCGGGTCGACGAGTACCTGCAGACCTACCGGGCCGAGCAGGGGATCGAGAGCACCTGGCAGGCCCGCGAGCGCATCGTGGTCGGCCTGACCGGCGGGCCGGAGGGCGCGACGCTGATCCGGCGTGCCGCCCGGATCGCTGCCCGCGGCTCCGGCGGCGAGCTGCTGGCCGTCCACATCACCCGTTCGGACGGCCTGGCGGGTTCGGGTTCACCGCAGGCCCTGATCGAGCAGCGGGCTCTGGTGGAGAGCCTCGGCGGCAGCTTCCACACCGTGCTCGGCGACGACCCGGCGGCCGGGCTGCTGGACTTCGCGCGGGGCGTCAACGCCACCCAGGTGGTGCTCGGCACCAGCCGCCGCAGGGCGTGGCAGTACATCTACGGCCCCGGTGTGGGCGCCACCGTCACCCGCGACTGCGGCGACATCGACGTGCACACCGTCACCCACGAGCACGCCGCGAAGGGGCGCGGCCGCGTGCCGGTGCGCCGGATCACCGACCTCGGGCGCACCCGCACCGTGGCGGGCTGGCTGATCGGTCTGCTCGGGCAGCCGCTGCTCGCGCTGCTGCTCACCCATGTGCACGGGCTCGGCGCGTCCACCGACATGCTGCTGTTCCTGAGCGTGACGGTCTGNGCCGCGCTGGTCGGCGGGCTGCTGCCGGCCATCGCCTCCGCGCTGGTCGGCTCCTCGGCGCTCAACTACTACTTCACGCCGCCGCTGCACACCTTCACCATCTCCGAGCCGCAGAACGTGCTCGCGGTCGGCATCTTCACGGCCGTCGGCATCGCCGTCGCCTCGGTGGTGGACCTCGCCGCCCGCCGCACCCANCAGGCGGCCCGCAGCCAGGCCGAGGCGCAGACCCTCAGTGCNCTGGCCGGCACCGTGCTGCGCGGCGCGCCCACCGGCGAGGGTGTGCTCACGGCCCTGCTGGACCAGGTCCGGGAGACCTTCCAGCAGGACTCCGCCGCCCTGCTGGAGCGCGCCGACAGCCACTCGCCGTGGCGCTGCACCGCCGCCAGCGGGCCCCGTCCGCCCGCCCGGCCGGAGGAGGCCGACGTGGACGTGCCGGTCGGCGACAACCTGGCACTCGTCCTCGCCGGTCGGGTGCTGCCCGCCGGGGACCGCCGCCTGCTCGGCGCCTTCGCCGCCCAGGCCGCCGTGCTGCTGGAGCGCCGCCGCCTCGCCGGGGAGGCCGCCGCGGCCCGCCGGGAGGCGGAGGGCAACCGGATCCGCACCGCCCTGCTGGCGGCCGTCTCGCACGACCTGCGGACGCCGCTGGCCGGGATCAAGGCGGCGGTCAGCTCGCTGCGCTCCGAGGACGTCGACTGGGACGAGGCGGACGAGGCGGAGCTGCTGGCGGGCATCGAGAGCGGCGCCGACCGGCTGGACCACCTGATCAACAACCTGCTCGACATGAGCCGCCTGCAGACCGGCACCGTCACACCGCTGATCCGGGAGACCGACCTGGACGAGGTGGTGCCGTTCGCCCTCGGCGGGGTGCCGTCGGCGGCCGTCCGGCTGGACGTCCCCGAGTCGTTGCCGATGATCCACGCGGACGCGGGTCTGCTGGAGCGCTCGCTCGCCAACCTGGTCGAGAACGCCGTCAAGTACAGCCCCGAAGGCGTGAAAGTCCTGGTCAGGGCCGACGCCCTGCAGCCTGCCGGTGGCGGGGGGAGGGTCGAGCTGCGGATCGTCGACCGAGGGCCCGGCGTCCCCGAGGAGGCGAAGGAGCGGATCTTCGCGCCGTTCCAGCGCTACGGCGACGCCCCGCGCGGCGCGGGCGTCGGCCTCGGGCTGGCCGTCGCCCGGGGCTTCGTCGAGGCGATGGACGGCACCGTCACCGCCGAGGACACCCCCGGCGGCGGGCTGACCATGGTCGTCTCGCTGCCCGCCGTCGGCCGCCCGCCCGACCCCGCTCCGGCCCCGCCCGACCCCGCTCCGGACCCGGCCGTCCGGGCCGGTCACCCGTGACACCCATCGCCACAGCCACCGCGACACCGACCCCGAAAGGCGGAGCCCGAATGACCCGGGTCCTCGTCGTGGACGACGAACCACAGATCGTCCGCGCGCTGGTGATCAACCTGAAGGCCCGCAAGTACGAGGTCGACGCCGCCCACGACGGTGCGAGCGCCCTGGAGCTGGCCGCCGCCCGCCACCCCGACGTNGTCGTGCTCGACCTCGGCCTGCCCGACATGGACGGCGTCGAGGTGATCAGGGGCCTGCGCGGCTGGACCAGGGTGCCGATCATCGTGCTCTCCGCCCGGCACGCCTCCGACGAGAAGGTCGAGGCGCTGGACGCGGGCGCCGACGACTACGTCACGAAGCCGTTCGGCATGGACGAGCTGCTCGCGCGGATGCGCGCCGCCGTCCGGCGGGCCGAGCCGGTGAGCGGCGAGGACGACTCGATGGTGGTCACGGACGGCTTCACCGTCGACCTCGCCGCGAAGAAGGTCAACCGGGACGGCACCGACGTCCGCCTCACGCCGACCGAGTGGCACCTGCTGGAGGTGCTGGTCCGCAACGCCGGGAGGCTGGTCAGCCAGACCCAGCTGCTCCAGGAGGTCTGGGGCCCGGCCTACCGCACCGAGACCAACTACCTGCGGGTCTACCTGGCCCAGCTGCGCCGCAAGCTGGAGGCCGACCCGTCGCACCCGCGGCACTTCATCACCGAACCGGGGATGGGATACCGCTTCGAGGCCTGAGCGGAGTGACCTGCGGCCCTGCCGCCCGGGGGGCCTCAACCGGTACCCTTCGGGCATGAGTGGTGACATCAGCAGCGACCAGCCGCAGGGCCGCTTCCGCCGAATGCTCAGCCGTCTGACCTCCTCGACCGAGGAGCTGGAGGCCGAGGAACTGCGGCAGGAGAGCGCGGCGGAGTCGGGCTGCACTCCGATAGCCAGCTGCGGCGACCGTGAACTGGTCACCGTCGCGGGCACCCTGCGCACCGTGACCCTCCGCCCCCGGGCCGGCGTGCCCGCGCTGGAGGCGGAACTCTTCGACGGCACCGAGGCCCTGGACGTGGTCTGGCTCGGCCGGCGGTCCATCACCGGGATAGAACCCGGTCGCAGGCTCGTCGCCAGCGGCCGGATCAGCCATGCACGCGGGCGCCGCGTGCTGTTCAACCCCCGCTACGAGCTGCGTCCGGTAGGACACGGGAGCGAATGAGCGTGAGCAACCTGCCCGGCGGCGAACCCGCCGCCCAGCTCGACCTGGCCAAGCCCGCTGCGCAGTTCGGGCAGCCGGGCGGGCAGCCGGTGGTGACGGAGACCGCCCCGGAGTCCGCAGAGGAGTCCGCGGCCCGGGAGGCGGCTGCCTCCCGCGAGGCGGCCGACACCGTGATGCAGGCCTTCGGCGGCATCCGCGGCATGATCGACATGACGCTGCCCGGCCTGGTCTTCATCATCACGTACAACATCACCCACCAGGTCGCCACGGCGGCCTGGGCGGCCCTCGCGCTGAGCGCCCTGTTCGTCGTCGTCCGGCTGTTCAAGCGCGAGACCATCCAGCACGCCTTCAGCGGCGTGTTCGGGGTCGCGATCGGCGCCTGGATCTCGATGAAGACCGGCAAGGCCGAGAACTTCTACCTCCCGGGCCTGCTCTGGAGCGTCGGCTACTGCCTGGGCCTGGCCGTCTCGGCACTCGTCCGCTGGCCGCTGATCGGCGTGATGCTCGGCCCGGTCACCGGTGAGATGTTCACCTGGCGGAAGCAGAACCCGGGCCGGCTGGCCGCGTACACGAAGGCCACCTGGGCCTGGGTGCTGATCATGGGCATCAAGCCGGTGATCCTCTTCCCGCTGTACTTCACCGGCAACGTCAACCTGCTCGGCTGGCTCAAGGTGGCGCTCGGCATCCCGCCGATGCTGCTCGCCATGTACGTCACCTGGCAGATCCTGCTGAAGGCCCCGCCGCCCATCAAGGCCGAGGTCGAGGACGAGTAGCCGGCGCCCGTACCGCATGCCAGCAGCAGGCTCTCCAGCTCCTCCTCGCGCTCCTGCGCGGCCACGAAGAGCAGCTCGTCGCCGCCCTCCAGGGTGTCGTCGCCCCCGGGGACCAGCACGCGGCCCTCACGGATGATCGTCACCAGCGCGGTGTCGGCCGGCCAGTCGACGTCGCCGACCCGGGTGCCGACCAGCTCGGTGTCGGCCGCCAGCGTCAGCTCGACCAGGTTGGCGTTGCCCTGGCTGAAGCGCATCAGGCGGACCAGGTCGCCGACGCTCACGGCCTCCTCGACCAGCGCGGACATCAGACGCGGCGTCGACACCGCGACGTCCACGCCCCAGGACTCGTTGAAGAGCCACTCGTTCTTCGGGTTGTTCACCCGGGCGACCACCCGGGGAACGCCGTACTCGGTCTTCGCCAGCAGCGAGACGACCAGGTTGACCTTGTCGTCGCCGGTGGCGGCGATCACCACGTGGCAGCGCTGGAGCGCGGCCTCGTCCAGCGAGGTGATCTCGCAGGCNTCGGCCAGCAGCCACTCGGCCATCGGCACCCGCTCCACCGAGATGGAGTTCGGGTTCTTGTCGATCAGCAGNACCTCGTGGCCGTTCTCCAACAGCTCGCCCGCGATCGAGCGGCCGACCGCGCCGGCCCCGGCAATTGCGACCCGCATCAGTGGCCCTCCTCGTTCGGCCCCTGCGCGAACGCGGCCTCGACCGTCGTCAGGTCGGCCCGGCGCAGCGCCACGTGAATCAGGTCACCCTCCTGCACCACGGTCTGTGCCGTCGGCAGGGTGCCCTCGCCGAGCCGCGTGATGAACGCGACACGGGCCCCGGAGGCCTCCTCCAGGGCGCTCATCCGGTGCCCGATCCAGGACGGCGCGTACGCGACCTCGGCCATCTGCACGGTGCCGCTCGGGTCCTGCCAGAGCGGCTCGGCGCCGCTCGGCAGCAGCCGGCGCAGCATCTGGTCGGCCGTCCAGCGGACGGTCGCGACGGTGGGGATGCCCAGGCGCTGGTAGACCTCGGCGCGGCGGGGGTCGTAGATCCTGGCGGCGACGTTCTCCACACCGAAGTTCTCGCGGGCCACCCGGGCCGCGATGATGTTGGAGTTGTCACCGCTGCTGACCGCCGCGAACGCGCCGGCCTCCTCGATGCCCGCTTCCCGCAGGGTGTCCTGGTCGAAGCCGACCCCGGTCACCCGCCGGCCGTTGAACCCGGCACCCAGGCGGCGGAACGCCGTCGGGTCCTGATCGACGACGGCCACCGAGTGGCCCTGTTTCTCGAGGGCCCTGGCGAGGGCGGAGCCCACGCGGCCGCAGCCCATGATGACGATGTGCACTGAGCGCTACCTCACCCGGTCCGTTGGGGTCTTGACCTGCGCAAACACCGTTCATCGTCCTTCCGCACCCCCCAGCGGGNGGTGACCCTTGTCGGCGGCCTTCGCCGGGCAACTGGAGTGCTGCCCGCCAGCCCATCATGCGACACGCTAGCCGGTCTCCCGAACACAGTCCCGACGAAGGGGGGACATAAGTCGGACCGGAGCATGGCTACCCCCTACGATTCCTTACCGTGCCTATGCCGACTGACCTTCCGAAACGCATCCTGATCGGGCGTGCCCTGCGGAGCGACAGACTCGGGGAGACTCTGCTCCCCAAGCGCATCGCCCTGCCCGTGTTCGCCTCGGACGCGCTGTCCTCGGTGGCGTACGCGCCCGAGGAAATCCTGCTGACCCTGTCCCTGGCAGGTGCCTCGGCGATCCACTTCTCCTGGCAGATCGGCGTGGTCGTCGCGATCGTGATGCTCGCGGTGGTCGCCTCGTACCGGCAGAACGTCCACGCCTATCCGAGCGGCGGCGGCGACTACGAGGTCGCCACCGTGAACCACGGCCCCAAGTCCGGGCTGGTGGTGGCGAGCGCGCTGCTCGTCGACTACATCCTCACCGTGGCCGTCTCGACCACCTCCGGGGTGGCGAACGTGGTGTCCGCCGTCCCCGCCCTGCGCGGGCACGAGCTGGGCCTGTCGGTCACCCTGGTGATCGTCCTGATGGGCATGAACCTGCGCGGCGTACGGGAGTCCGGCAGCGCCTTCGCCGTCCCGACGTACGCGTTCATGGTCGGCGTGATGGGCATGGTGCTCTACGGCCTCGTGCGGCACTTCGTCTTCGGCTCCGAGATGCCCGCCGAGAGTGCGGGCTTCCACCTGGAGGCCACCCCGGGCAACGAGTCGCTGGCCGGCTTCGCCCTGGTGTTCCTGCTGCTCAAGGCGTTCTCCTCGGGCTGTGCGGCGCTCACCGGCGTCGAGGCGATCAGCAACGGCGTGCCGGCCTTCCGCAAGCCGAAGAGCAAGAACGCCGCGACCACGCTGCTGATGATGGCCGGCTTCGCGGTCGTGATGTTCATGGGCATCATCTACCTCGCCCACCTGACCGGTGCGCAGATGGCGGAGAACCCGGCCGAGCAGNTGGTCGGCGCCCCGGCCGACTACCACCAGAAGACCGCGCTGGCGCAGATCAGCGAGGCCGTCTTCTCGAACTTCACGCCGGGTTTCTACTTCATCGCCGCCGTCACCGGCCTGATCCTGGTGCTGGCCGCCAACACCGCCTTCAACGGCTTCCCGGTGCTCGGCTCGATCCTCGCCCAGGACCGCTACCTGCCGCGCCAGCTGCACACCCGCGGTGACCGCCTGGCCTTCTCCAACGGCATCATCCTGCTGGCGCTGGCCGCGATCCTCTTCATCGTCGCCTTCGACGCCGACCCGACCAGGCTGATCCAGCTCTACATCGTCGGCGTCTTCGTGTCGTTCAACATGAGCCAGTCCGGGATGATCCGGCACTGGACGCGCCTGCTGCGCACCGAGACGGACCCCGCCAAGCGGGCCCACATGCAGCGCAGCCGGGCGATCAACGCCTTCGGCCTGGTGATGACCTCGGCCGTGCTGATCGTGGTGCTGGCCACCAAGATCAGCCACGCCTGGATCGCCATCGCCACGATGGTCGTGCTCTTCGTGCTGATGAAGGCCATCCGCCGGCACTACGACCGGGTCTCGCGCGAGCTCGTCGCCGCCGAGGAGCCCGACGACGTCGTGCTGCCCACCCGGGTGCACGCCATCGTCCTGGTCTCCAAGCTGCACAAGCCCGCCCTGCGCGCCCTCGCGTACGCCAGGCTGGCCCGTGCCCACACGCTGGAGGCCGTCTCCGTCAACGTCGACCCGGCGGACACCGAGGCGCTGCGCCGCGAGTGGGACGAGCGCGGCATCGAGGTGCCGCTCAAGGTGCTGGACTCGCCGTTCCGCGAGATCACCGGCCCCGTCCTCGACTACGTCAAGAACCTGCGCCGCAGCAGCCCCCGCGACGTCGTCTCGGTCTACATCCCCGAGTACGTGGTCGGCCACTGGTACGAGCACCTCCTGCACAACCAGAGCGCGCTGCGCCTCAAGGGACGCCTGCTGTTCAAGCCCGGTGTGATGGTGACGTCGGTGCCCTGGCAGCTGGAATCCTCCGAGCGCCGCAAGCCGCAGAAGGCCTGGCAGGCGCCCGGTGCGGTCCGACGGGGTGAGCCGCGTCGGCCGAAGGCCGTACAGTCGAATGTCTCCGGCACCTCGGCCGGCACCTCCGGAACCTCCGACCCGGGCAGCTCCGACGGCCCCGCTGACGCCAGCAAGGACACCACCAAGTGACCCGCAACACCCCGCCCCGCTCCAACGGCAAGTCGGGCCAGGCCCGCAAGGGCGCCAAGCCCGGCCAGGTCGCCCGGCCGCGCTGGTCCGCCAGGATCGAGCGCCCCGCCGCCACCGACCGCGACGGCTTCACCGCGCAGACCGCGCCGCTGGCGCCGGGCGAGGCGCCGCGGGCCGACGAGGCCCGGCCGGCGGCCCGCTCCGGCGGTGCGCCGAAGGCCAAGACCGGTGCCGGCGCCAAGNCCGGNGGCCCGAAGGCCCCCGGCGCGAAGGCGTCCGGCCCGCGCAAGCAGACGGTCAAGGCGCCGAAGCTGCTCCGCACCCCCAAGGCCCCCAAGGCCGAGCCGGCCCCGCGCGGCCCCGGCGGCGACCCGCTGGTCGGCGAGCGGTACGAGGTCGAGGTCGGCGCGGTCGCGCACGGCGGCGGCCACTGCGTGGCCCGTCACGAGGGCCGGGTGCTGTTCGTCCGGCACGCGCTGCCGGGCGAGAAGGTGATCGCCCAGGTCACCGAGGGCACCACCAAGTCCCGCTTCCTGCGCGCGGACGCCGTGGAGATCCTGGAGCCCGCCAAGGACCGGATCACCCCGCCCTGCCCGTTCTCCGGCCCCGGCAAGTGCGGCGGCTGCGACTGGCAGCACGTCACCCCGGGCGGCCAGCGCAAGCTCAAGGTGCAGGTGCTCACCGAGCAGCTGGCCAAGCTCGGCGGCCTCACCCCGGCCGAGGCCGGCTGGGACGGCAGTGTCGAGCCCGTCGGCGGCAAGCTGCCGGCCGGCGAGGTGCCCGCCTGGCGCAGCCGCGTCCAGTACACGGTCGACCCCGCCAGCGGCAAGGTCGGTCTGCGCAAGCACCGCTCGCACGACATCCAGCCGATCGACCGCTGCCTGATCGCCGCGCCCGGTGTCACCGAGCTCGGCATCGAGTCGCGGGAGTGGCCGGGCGTCGCCTCGGTCGACGCGATCGCCGCCACCGGCTCCTCGGACCGCCAGGTGATCCTCGTCCCGACGGCCGGCTCCCAGCTGCCGATCGTCGAGCTGGACAAGCCGGTCTCGATCTCCCGGATCGACGAGCACGAGGGCTTCCACCGCGTGCACGGCCGTACGTTCGTGCGCGAGGTCGCGGCCGGCCGCACCTGGCGGGTCAGCAACGGCGGCTTCTGGCAGATCCACCCCGAGGCCCCGGACACCCTGGTCGGCGCCGTCCTGGACGGCCTCGACCCGCAGTACGGCGAGAACGCGCTGGACCTCTACTGCGGTGTGGGCCTGTTCGCGGGCGCGCTGGCCGAGCGGGTCGGCGAGGAGGGCGCGGTGCTCGGCATCGAGTCCTCCAAGCAGGCCGTGGTCGACGCCCGGCACAACCTGGCGGCGCTGGAGAACGTCCGGATCGAGTGCGACAAGGTCGAGAGCCTGCTCCCGCGTACCGGGATCACCTCCACCGACCTGGTCGTCCTGGACCCGCCGAGGGCCGGTGCCGGTCGTGAGACCGTCGCCCACCTGGTCGGCCTGGAGGCCCGCCGGATCGCGTACGTGGCCTGCGACCCGGCCGCGCTGGCCCGCGACCTGGCCTTCTTCCGCGAGGGCGGCTACCGGCCGGTCTCGCTGCGGGCCTTCGACCTGTTCCCGATGACCCACCACTTCGAGTGCGTGGCCATCCTGGAGCCGATCGCGCAGTAGGCGTTCCGGGTACGGACGGGCGGTGGGCGGAGTTCTCGCCCACCGCCCGTCCGCGTGTTGCGGGGGAGCCGCCGGGAGCCGGTGCGGACGCCGCCGACCGCTGAGCGGCGCTTGAGAACCACCTGCATACCGGGTATACATACTCGGTATGCAGGCGTTCTGACGTGGGGAAGCGCGGACGCGGGGCGGTGATCCGCCCGTCGCATGCCGAGATCGAGAACGAGGGGGAACGATGTACAGCACCGATCCGTCCGGGGCCGGCGCGAAGCAGCCCGTACCGGCGCCGGAGCAGACCGGCCGTGGGCACGCCGCACCGGCCGCCCGCGCGGCCGACCGGCCGGAGGCGGTGCGGTGAAGCCCGCCGCCTGGCTCGTCACCCTGCGGATCGCCCGCCGCGACGCCCTGCGCGCCAAGGGCCGCAGCGCCCTCATCGTCGCGATGATCGCGCTGCCCGTCCTCGGTGTAGCCGGGGCCGACGTCGTCTACCGCAGCTCCCAGCTCGAACCGCGCGAGCGCGTCGAGCGCGTCATGGGTTCCTCGGACGCGCTGGTCACCGCCTTCTCGCCGGGCAGCACGGTCGAGCAGGCCCCGGTCGCCGAGGACGGGACGAGCATCCTCGCCGCCCGCCCCGACCGGCCGGTCACGCCCGAGCAGACCAGCAGCGCCACCGCCGACCCGGCCGTCCTGGCCGCCGGCCTGCTGCCGCCCGGCACGATCCTGACCCCGACCCGGTCCGGCCCCGAGGCGAGCGCCCGCTCCCGGGACGGCCTGCTGCTCACCGCGACCGCCGAGGCCGACCTCACCGCACCGGTGTGGTCCGGGAAGATCGACCTGATCGAGGGCCGCACCCCCAGCGCACCCGGGGAGCTGGCCGTCACCCGGGCCTTCCTCGACGAGTCGGGGCTGACGCTGGGAAGCAGCACCACGCTCAAGGGCCTGGAGGGCCGGTCGTACACCCTGGCCGGCGTCGTCGAGTACCCGGGCGACCTGGCGAAGGTCGAGCTGATCGCCCGTCCGGGCGAGGTGATCGCCCCGCTGGCGGCGCTGTCCAGGCCCGGCCCCGCGCCCGCCGCAGCGGACGCCGCCGCCACCGCCGACGCGCCGGGCTGGCTGGTGCGGCTGCCCGCCGGGGCGCGGCTCGACTGGGCGAAGGTCCAGGAGTTCAACCGCTACGGCTTCACCGTCACCTCCCGGACCGTGGTGCTCGACCCGCCGGAGCGCTCGGCCGTCCCGTACTACCGCGGTGCGATCGTCCGACTGGACGTCACCGCGACCGGCTCCCGCACCGTCATCGTGGCGACCGTCGCCGGGATGGCGCTGCTGGAGACCGCCCTGCTGGCCGGGCCGGCCTTCGCC
>FJVZ01000990.1_pt1 | contig 13912 bp, 12 predicted proteins | sample 1011841 | NCBI WGS metagenome assembly FJVZ01 (sample SAMEA3912450, study PRJEB9761) | metagenome | biome: forest; material: soil | place: USA | collected 2011-06-22 | depth 0.1 m
GCCCTCGCCTACGGCGCGGTGAAGTGGCGCAGCAGCACCGCCACCCGCACCTGGGTGATGGCCCTCGGGATGGCCGCCTCCTACCTCCCGCTGCTGCTGCTCCCCGGCCCGGCCGCCATGTGCGCCCTCGCCCTGCTCTCCGGCATCGGCCTCGCCCCGCTGCTGGCCGCCGCCTTCGTCCTGATCGCCGAACTCGCCCCCGTCGGCACCGTCACCGAGGCCTTCGCCTGGCTGATCACCCTCTTCGCCACCGGCAACGCCCTCGGCTACGCCGTCTCCGGCTCCCTCGTCGACACCTCCCTCCCCGCCGTGGCCCTCTGCGCCGTCGCCGGCATCGGCCTCGGCGGCCTCCTGCTCCTCGCCGCCCGGGGCTGGTTCCACCCGGCCCCGGCCCCGGTGGCNGCGGAGCCCGTCCCGGTGGGCTGAGCGTCAGGCCCCGGCGGGTGCCGTCGAGGCGCGGTGGACCAGGGTGGTGGCCAGCGGGGTGACGGGGCTGACCGGTTCGCCGTGGAGGAGGCCGGCCAGGGCGGCCAGGCCGGCGCGGCCGAGGGCCTCGCCGGGGAGGTCGACGGTGGTCAGGGGCGGGGCGAGCAGGCCGGCCACCGGGATGTTGTCGATGCCGACCACGGAGACGTCGGCCGGGATGCGCAGGCCCAGTTCGGCCGCCGCCTGGTAGACGCCCGAGGCCACCACGTCGTCGTCGCAGATCACCGCGCGCGGCCGGTCCGGCCGGCTGAGCAGCTCGTACGCGGCGCTGCGGGCGGCCGGCTGGCCCTCGTTGAGGCTGACGCCGAGTTCGGTGACGTCCAGGCCCAGCTCGCGGGCGGCCTGCTCGAAAGCGGCCTGGCGGACCCGGAAGGTGTAGGCGGAGTGGGTGGAGCGCAGGTGGCCGATCCGCCGGTGGCCGAGGGCGGCGAGGTGGCCGACGGCGGCGCGCATGCCGCCGGCGACGTCGAGTTCGACGGTCGGGCGGGTGCGGTCGGTGTCCGGGTCGGCGTCCAGGAAGACCACCGGGGTGTCGGCGGGCAGCTCGCCGAGCTGNCTGTCGTCCGGTGAGCAGATCAGCAGGCCGTCGAAGCGGCTGGTGGTGGCGGCCTCGGCGAGGGTGGCGCTGCCCCAGCCGGAGCTGACCACGACGGCCAGGCCGTGCCGGCCGGCCTCCTCGTGGACGCCGGAGAGCACCCGGCCGAAGAACGGGCCGAGGATGTTGGGGACGGCCAGCAGGATCATCCCACTGCGGCCGAGCCGCAGTTGGCGCCCCGCCGCCTGCGGCCGGTAGCCGAGGCCGCGGGCGGCCTCCCGGACGCGGGCCCTGGTCGCCTCCGACACCCGGTGGCCGGCCTCCGTGCCGGAGAACACCAGCGACACCGTCGCCTGCGACACCCCGGCCACCCGGGCCACGTCCCGCCCGGTCGGCCGCCGCACGGGCACGGCCGGTGCGGACCGGCCGGCCGGTGGGGTGTCGGCGGGGGGCACGGGGGTCAGTTCTGCTGGGCGGACGCCGCGCGGACCGCTTCGTCGGCGGCGTCCTCCTCGGCGTTCTGGGCGGAGATGCGGTCGGCCGTACGGCTGCGCATCCCGGTCATCCTGTCGGCGATCTGCGCGGACATCTCGTCGCGCTGCTTGCTCAGCAGCACGTAGCTGAGCGGGGCCGAGACCAGCGCCGCCAGCCCCACCAGGAAGATGTAGCCCGTCGTGCCGGCCACCGGGATGACCCCGGAGTGGCCCAGCAGCAGGGCGGCGAGCAGGCAGGCGAGGAAGATGGTGGCCCGCATGGAGGTGTAGCGGAGCGTGGCGTGCGACTTGCTGCTCGGCGACTGGCTGCTCACGAGGGGACATCCTTACTGCACGGGTCGGTCCGGTCCGGTATCCCAGTGAAGCATGCCGAACGGACCGCTCCGGGTACGGGCCCGCCCCGCACGGCCGGAGCCCGGTCAGCGCAGGTCGAGCCACATCGTGATGTCGTCACGGTCGTCGCCCGGGGCGACCCGGATCGCGCCGGGCACCCGGCCGACCTCGGTGTAGCCGCAGCGCTCGTAGAAGGACTCCAGACCGAGCCCGCCGCGGGCCGTCAGCTTCAGGCCGTCCAGGCCCCAGGCGCGTCCGATCCGGGCGGCCTCCGCCATCAGGTCGACGCCGTAGCCCCGGCCCTGGAGGCCCGGGTGGATCATGACGCGCTTGAGCATCCGCCAGTGGTCCATCGGCGCGAAGCGCATCGACTCGAAGAACAGCACCCCGGCCACCGGGCCGTCCGCACCCTCGCGGGCGACCAGCAGCCGGTCCGGCAGGCCGGGCCCGACCCCGGCGAACTGCTTCTCGGCGGTGACCCAGACGTCGTCCACCGTCACCGGCGGAATGAAGCCGACGGCGCCGCCCGCGTTGGTGACGTCCGCCCAGAGCCGGACGATCTCCGCCCGCAGGCCGGGGGTCGGTTCGGGGTCGAGGATGAAACTCAGCGTCATGGTCACTCATCCTAGGAGCCCATTACGACGCTGTGCCCCGGGGGTCAGGCCACCGCCACCGCCTGCGCTGCCCCGGCCGGGCGGCGGCGCAGGGCCAGGCAGAGCAGCACGGCCACCGCGCAGAGCCCGCCGGCCGCGTACCAGGCCAGGTCGTAGTTGCCGAAGGCATCGCGGGACAGGCCCGCCAGCCCGGCCACCACCGCCGCTCCGATCTGGTGGGCTGCCAGCACCCAGCCGAAGACGATCGGCGCGTCGGCCCCGAAGTACTGGCGGCAGAGCGCGACGGTCGGCGGGACGGTGGCCACCCAGTCCAGGCCGTAGAAGATCACGAACGCCAGGATCGGCGGCTTCAGCGAGCCCGCGAACAGCTGCGGCAGGAAGAGCAGCGAGATCCCGCGCAGCGCGTAGTAGGCGACCAGCAGCTTCCGCGAGTCGAAGCGGTCGGTGAACCAGCCGCTCGCGATCGTGCCCGCCACGTCGAACACCCCGACCAGCGCCAGCAGGCTCGCCGCCGTCGTCACCGGCATGCCGTGGTCGTGCGCGGCCGGGATGAAGTGCGTGCCGACCAGGCCCGCCGTGGTCGCGCCGCAGATCGCGAACGACCCGGCCAGCAGCCAGAACGCCCTGCTCCGGGCGGCGTCGCGCAGCACCCGCAGCGAACGGGCCAGCGCGCTGCCGTCCGTCACCGGCGCGGGCGGCGCCTCCGTCGCACCGTACGGGAACAGGCCGAGGTCGGCGGGGCGCTCGCGCATCAGCAGCAGCACCGGCACGGCCACCACGGTGGACGCCAGCGAGACCACCACCACCGCCGTGCGCCAGCCGTGCTGCTCCACCAGCCGGGCCAGCAGCGGCATGAAGACCAGGTTGCCCGCCGCGCCGCCGGCCGTCAGCACGCCGGTGACCAGGCCCTGCCTGGCCTTGAACCAGCGGCCCGAGACGGTGGTCGCGAAGGCGCCGGCCATCGAGCCGCTGCCGAGTCCGACCAGGACGCCCCAGCACAGGATCAGCTGCCAGCTCTGCGTCATCAGGACGGTCAGGCCCGCGCCGGTCGAGATGGTCAGCAGCGCGCAGACCACCACCAGCCGGACGCCGAAGCGGTCCATCAGCGCGGCGGCGAACGGCGCCGTCAGCCCGTACAGCGTCAGGTTGACCGAGACGGCGCTCGCGATCGTCGCGTGCGACCAGCCGAACTCGCTGTTCAGCGCGTCCATCATCAGGCCGGGGGTGGAGCGGAACCCGGCCGAGCCGACCAGGACGAGCAGCGCGACGGCCGCCACCACCCAGGCGTAGTGCAGGCGGGGGCCGCGCGGAGCGACGACGGCGTCGGCGGGAGCGTGGGTGGAGGCGTCGGTGGGGGCGGGCGTGGAGGCGGTGGTCGGTTCGTTCACAGCACCGAGTCTCCCGAAGCCCACCGACGCCGACGAGTGGCCTGACTGTCAGCTTTCGTCAAGATCGGGCCACCGCCGCCGCCTTCGGTGCCCGGCCAAGTTCACGGATCGGCCGGGCCAGCAGCAGCGCGGCCACCACCAGGACGCCGACCACTCCCCCGGCGACGAGCACCGCCCGGGCCCCGAACGCCTCGGCGGCCGGCCCGGCCAGGGCGGCGCCGACCGGCGCCATGCACACCGACCCGGCCACCTCGTACGCGTGGATCCGGTTCAGCACCTCGCCGGGCACCTGGGTCTGCACGCTGGTCGCCCACATGACGCTCCAGAAGGTGGAGCCGGCGCCCGCCACCAGCAGGGCGACCATCAGCAGCGGCACCGGCAGGCCCGCCGCGATGCCCACCGGGAAGAGCGGGAACGCGAGCATCGCGAGGGCGCCGGCGGCGAGTGGGCGGCGCGGCTNGANCCGGATCGCGAGCAGGCCGCCGCAGGCCGTACCGACCCCGAAGGCGGCGTTCAGCAGGCCGAACACCCGCGGGCCGTGCTCGGGCACGATCACGCCCGCCGCGAGCGGCATCAGCGGGCCGAAGGCGAGCACGCTGAAGATCATCCAGATCAGGATGACGCCCCACATCCAACTGCGGGAGCGGAACTCGTGCCAGCCCTCCACCAGGTTGCGCCAGAGGCTGTCACCGGGCGGCGGAGCCGGCACCGGCCCGAGGCGCAGCGCGAGCAGGGTGGCGGCGCTGAGGCCGAACGTGCAGGCGGCGATCACCATCACCCAGCCGGTCTCGGCGGCCCCGACCAGCGTGCCCGCCAGCGCCGGGCCGAGCAGGGCGGTGAGCGCCTCCGAGATCCGCAGCACGCCGTTGGCACCCTGGACGTCCCGGGCGACCAGCGGGATGGTGGACGCCGCGCCCGGCTGGAACATCGCCCCGGCCGCGCCCGCCACGAGGAGCAGCACGTACAGCTGCCAGACCTGGTCGATGCCCCGGAAGAACAGGACGGCCATCAGCACGCGGGTGACCAGGTTGGCGAGGTCCGCGCCGATCATCATCCGGCGGGCGGTGAACCTGTCCGCCAGGACGCCGCCGACCAGGATCAGGGCCGCGAAGGCGCCCATCCAGCAGGCGAGCGCGTAGCCGACGGTGTCGAGGCCGTGGCCGGCGCCGATCAGGCCGGCGGAGACCGCGACCGGGAGCATCGCGTCGCCGAGCAACCCGCCGCTGCGGGCCGTGAAGTAGAGCCGGAAGTTGCGGGACCAGATGTCCGGGCCGGACGGCGGCTCCGACGAGTCGATCTGTGCAGGTGGTACGTGCTGTGCTGCTGGTACGTGCTGTGCTGGTGGTACGTGCTCGACATGTGTCACGGTTGCCAGTTTTGGTGTAGACCAATGGCCGGGACCAGTGCTGCCCGGTCACGATCTGGCAGCATCCGCGACCCCTGCGGGGAGAGCCGGAGCACGACCTCCGTACGCGGAGCGGCCGCGCGGCACGACGGTGGCCGGAAACAGTCGGTCGAGCGGGTCCGCCGACGACGCGACGGCTCAGGCGTCGGGTACGACGGCTGCGGCGGCCCGGGGCCCACGGATCGGATGGCGGCGGGCTGCGCCCACCCCGAGCCCGGCACGGCCGGCCGCCATCCACCCGCGACGCACGGGCCCTGACCCGCGCCACGCTCACCGCACTCGCCGAGGCTCCTTCGCACGACCGGCACCCGTGCGGCCCCTCCTGCCTGGTTCCCCCTGGACAGCGGTGCCGCAGCGACGTTCGGTGGTTCCTCGGCGTCCCCTCGCAACGGAGAGCTGGACCCAAGAGTGATCAGTTGGATACTTCACGTCAATGGGTTGTCCGAAATTCGGAATGGTTGCGTTGGGTTTCGGCCGTAACCGGTAAGGAACAAGACGGATACTCAGGACATTACGGCCACTCGGTCACCCGGTCACCCGGTCGCATCGCCGCCTCAGGGCGCCACTGCCACCCGGCCCCGGCTNTCGTNCCAGGTCTCGTCCAGCGGCGCGCCCGCCAGGCCGCCGGCCTCGGTGTCCGCCACCGCGGCGGCGGCGTCGATCTCGCACCAGACGCGCTTGCCCGAGCCGTCCGGGTACCAGCCCCAGCGGTCGCAGAGCAGCTCGACCAGCTCCAGGCCGCGGCCGTTGGTCGCGTCCTCGTCGTCGCCGGCGTGCCGGGGCGCGGGCGCCACCTGGCTGGCGTCGGCGACCTCGACCCGCAGCGGGCCGACCATCGCCACCGCGCGTGGGCGGCCGGTGCCGCCGTCCCGGCCGGTGCCGGGGCCCGGGTCGGAGCCGGAGCCGGAACCGGCGGCCTCGGCGGCGTCCGGTCCGTCGACCGGCATCAGCAGTCTCAGCACGGCCGGACAGCCGGTGTGGACGACGGCGTTGGTGACCAGTTCGGAGACCACCAGCACCAGCGTCTCGGCGATCGGCGCGTCAGGGTCCACCCCCTGGTTCAGCAGCCGTGAGCGGACCCACCTGCGGGCCCGGCCGACCTCCGCAGGGTCCGCCTGCACCGCCAGCTGCACCTGAAGTACCTGCACCGCTCCACCACCCGCATTCGCAGTTCGGCCATCATTTCGATCGGGCCGGTTCGTCTCGCCGGCCGACGCGGGCAGTCCGCCTCGAACCCGGCGGCCCCGCAACCTCGTCCNTCGCGCATCGGCTGCGGCACGAATACGCCTCAGGATGATCCGACGGACCGGCCGCAGCAAGCGCTTCAGGCATATTCCAGCGATCGGGGGACAGGGCAGTGCATACTGTCCCGCTCACTCTGGCGAGCTTCGCGCCGATGATCGGCCGGCCCTGGCCCGTGGCCCTGCGGCCTGCTTGAACGAGGGTAGCGAAACTACCCGCCCGTGCCCGGGACACCACGGCCGCCACTCTGGAACCACCCTTCCTACATATGTCCACCGGCCCTCGAACAACATCACCGGCAACATCACCGGCGGCGCCTCCCGCCCCCTACATCGCCGGTGGATCAATAGATCTGACGATCGGAAACTCCATTTCGCCTATTCAAACGATTTCCCCCCGGCCCGGAAAGCGGCCGGGATAGCGTGGGGACAGCAGGCCGGGGAGAACCGGCCGGACCGGACGGAAGGGTGGCGCCGATGACCGCCCCCGGACACGCCCCGCACTGGGACGCACAGCTCCAACGCCGCCTGGCCAGAGGCGAGGAGACGGCCCTCGGCGAGCTGTACGACCAGCTCTCGCCACTGGTCCACGGCCTGGCCGGGCGGATCCTCGCGGACCAGGCCGCGGCCGAACAGCTCACCCGCGAGGTCTTCGCCCACCTCTGGACGCACCCCGAGGCCTTCGACCCCGGCCAGGGATCGCTGCGCTCCTGGCTCGGCGCGCTGACACACCGCAGGGCCGTCGACCGGCTGCGGCTCAGCCGGGGCGCGGAGGAGGACGCACCCGGGGGCGCGCACACCGGCGCACCCGACGGTGCACAACGCCCGGGCGCGGACGGCGCGGTGGGCGGCTCACCGGGGAGCACCGGGGCCGCGGCCCCGGACGGCGCCCTGGACGCGGAGATACGCGCCACGGCGACCGCCGCGCACGTGCAGTACGTGGTCGCCACCCTCCCCGACCCGCTGCGCGAGACCATCGCCGAGACGTACTACGACGGCCGGACGTACCAGGAGACGGCCCGCCGGCTCGGCATCAGCGAGCAGGCCGCCAAGCAGCGGATGCGGCTCGGCCTGCAACTGCTCGCCACCGAACTCGCCGAGGCCCCGGGCCTGTCCGGCCCGCCCTGGGCAACGGGAGACGCCGTCGCCGGGAGCGCGCCGTGAACACGGACGCCGCCCTCCAGCCCCTCACCGAGCAGCAGCACGAGGCCCTGCGCTCCCTCCTCGGCGCCTGGGCGCTGAGCGCCTGCCCGCGCCGCGAGGCCGCCGAGCTGGAGCGGCACCTGCGGGTCTGCCCCGAGTGTGCCGAGGAGGCCAACCGCCTGCGGGACGCGGCCGGCTGGCTCTCCGCCGACGAACCGCTCGACCAGGCCGGCTCACTGCGCCAGCAGGTCATCGACTGGTGCCTGGCCCGCCGGCCCGCCGAACTGCCCGTCCCCGCCTGGGGAGCACCGTACGGCGCCGAGACCGCCAGGCTCGACGCGCTGCTCCGCGACCTCGGCCCCGAGGAGTGGCAGGAGGTCGCCGAACTCCCCTGGTACGGCGGGACGGACCACCGCCGGCCGGCCGAGGTGCTCGGCCACCTGACGGCGGTGGACGGCTACCTGGCGCTGGCCCTCGGGCTCCCCGACCTCGTCCCGGCCGCCCCCGGGCGGAGCGCCCCCGGCGCCGGGCCCGGCAGCCCGCGCGTACCGGCGCAGGCCGGGCAGCCCGCGCCGCGCGTACCGGTGCAGGGCTCCTCGCCGTGGGCCGGGATCGTCGACCGCACCGACCGGCTCACCGCCGCCCAGGCCGGGCAGCCGTCGGAGGCCGTCCGCACGCTGTGGCGCCGGCAGACGCACGCGCTGGTACGGACGGCGGCGCTGTCGCCCCAGGGCAACACCCCCGTGGACTACGGNTTCGCGGNGCTGCCGCTGCGGGACGCCTTCGTCGACCGGGCCTTCGAGTGCTACGTGCACGCCGAGGACGTGGCCCGCGCGGTGGCCTACCCGTACAGCCCGCCCGCGCCGCAGCACCTGCGGCTGATGATCGACCTGGCCGCCCGGATGCTCCCCGAGGCACTGGCCGCGCTGCGCCGGGCCGGCCGGACCGAACCGGCCGGGCAGCGCGGCCCGGCGGGACAGCAGCCGGGGCCGGGGCCGTCGGGGCCGGGTGCGGACGCCGACCGGCCGGGGCGGGTGCTCAGGCTGGTGATCGACGGCCCGGCGGCCGGCGAGTGGCTGATCCCGCTGGACGGGCCGGTGCCGGCCGGCGGCAGCGCCGAGCCGGTGGCCGCGATGGTGCTGGACGGCCTGGAGTTCTGCCAGCTCGCGGCCGCCCACCGCGACCCGGACCGGCTGCCGGTCGGCGAGCACGGTGACCGGGCCGCGATCCGCGAGGTGCTGCGGGCCGCGCCGCTGCTGTCCCGGCCCTGAGCACCGGCCGCCCCGAGGTCTCGAAGGCCTGAGGGCTCAGGTGAAGACGACGGTGCGGGTGCCGTTCAGCAGAACCCGGTGCTCGCTGTGCCACTTCACGGCCCGCGCCAGTGCCTGGCACTCGACGTCCCGGCCGCGCGCGACCAGCTGGTCCGGAGTGACGTCGTGGGTGACCCGGGCCACCTCCTGCTCGATGATCGGGCCCTCGTCCAGGTCCGCGGTGACGTAGTGCGCGGTGGCACCGATCAGCTTCACGCCCCGGGTGTGCGCCTGGTGGTACGGCTTGGCGCCCTTGAAGCTCGGCAGGAAGGAGTGGTGGATGTTGATCACCCGGCCCGAGAGGGCCTTGCACAGGTCGTCCGAGAGCACCTGCATGTAGCGGGCCAGCACCACGAGTTCGACGTTCTCCTTCGCGACCAGGTCGAGCAGTTGCTGCTCGGCCTCGGCCTTGGTGTCCCGGGTGACCGGGATGTGGACGAAGGGGATGCCGTACGACTCGGTGAGTTCCTCGAAGTCGGTGTGGTTGGACACCACGGCCGCGATCTCCACCGGTAGCGCGCCGATGCTGGTGCGGAACAGCAGGTCGTTCAGGCAGTGCCCGAACTTGCTGACCATCAGCACGATCCGCATCCGCTCCGCGCTGGGGTGGATCCGCCACTCCATCCGGAACGAGGCCCCGATCGCGGCGAAGCTGGCCCGCAGCTTGTCGACGGTCACCGGCTCCTCGGCGGAGAAGTGCACCCGCATGAAGAACAGCCCGCTGTCCGCGTCGCCGAACTGCTGGCTGTCGATGATGTTGCAGCCGGTCATGAAGAGGTAGCTGGAGACCGCGTGCACGATCCCCTGCTTGTCCGGGCAGGACAAGGTGAGGACGTACTGGACGCTGGCGGTCTGCTCTTCCACGGTGGAGTCCTGTCCTGAAAGTCGAGCGGCGTGGACGGTCAAGCGTGTCATATTCCGGACAGTGCCCGTGGCGGTGCCCGAACTTCGGGACGCCCCCGGACCGGGTCGGACCTGGTCGGACCCACGTCAGGGCGGGGTCAGACCTGGGTCATGATCCGCAGGACGTCGAGGGAGCGCGGCAGGGCGTCCGGGTCCTCCCCGTCGTTGACCGCGAGCCGCACGTGCGCCTCGCGGCAGGCCCGCACCGCCTCCGGCCAGCCGTGGTGGGCCAGGTACTCGGAGACGGGTGCGTCGGCGCCGACCTGGTGCAGGATCCGGACGACCCGGAGCACCGCGACGTCCACCAGCGCGGCCTCCCCCGAGTCGCGGAAGATCGTGCCGACGTACTTCTCGGCGGACCACCGGTCCAGCCAGGTGTCCTCGACCAGGCGGTAGACGGCGTCGGTGACGTCACCGAAGCCGTCGCGGCCGGCCAGCCAGGTCTCCTCCTGGAAGCGGGGGTCGGACAGCATGTGCAGCGCCGAGCGCAGTCGGGCTCGCCAGCGCCACCAGGGCAGGTCGTTGAGCGGCATGCCGCCCATCGTGCTTGAGCGGTGCCCCGGACGAGAAGGGTTTCGGGCAGACCGGTACGAAGATTCTGTGCTGGCGGACATGGGGAGTGATCGTACGTTCCCCCACCGTTCGCGTTCTACACGCGTCCGCGACGCNTCCCACCCGGAGTTCCTCCCGCGTTGGCCGGGCGTTCGCTTTTCTGCCCTCTGTGCTTGTGGCATGGCGGCTTGGCTGTGGCAGGTGAGCAGCAGGGTTGCCCAGGGAGGGAAGGCCATGTTCAGCCAAACAGCTATGCCCGAGAACCACCGGTCGAGCACCGGGCAGCGGCACTCTGCCGCCGCCCGGCCCCGTCGTCGAGGCCGCAGCCGCAGGCCCGCCGCCGGCATCGCCGCGGCGATCGCACTCTTCCCGGCCCTGTTCGCGGCCTCCGCGTGCGGCGGCCCGGCCGACGCGTCCACCGGCGGCGCCGAACTCACGGTGATGACCTGGGCGCCGTCCGGCACCGGCTCCACCGACCGGCCCGGCATGACCACCCTCGCCGAGGCGATCGGCCGCGACATCAACGCCAGGGGCGGCCTGGCCGGCCACAGGATCCGGGTGCTGACCTGCAACGAGCACAACGACGCGACCGCCGCGACCAGCTGCGCCCAGCAGGCCGTGGACGCCAAGGTGCTGGCCGTGGTCGGCTCGTACAGCCAGTACGGCGACGCCTTCATGAGCGTCCTGGAGCGGGCCAGCATCCCGTACCTGGGCGGCTACGGGCTCTCCGGCCCCGAGTACAGCAGCCCGCTCTCCTACCCGGTGACCGGCGGCATGCCGGCCCTGATCGCGGGCAGCGGCCGCCAGCTGATCGACTCCGGCTGCCGGACCGTCTCGCTCGTCCGCCCCGACACGCCCTCCGGTGACAGCCTGCTCGGCTACCTCGCCAACGCGCTCAAGCCGGCCGCGGTGAAGCTGCTCGACGTCAAGGCGCCGGAGAAGTCCACGGACTACACCGACGTCGCCCGCAAGGCCGTCGGCAAGGACGAGGCCGGCAACTGCATCACCGTCGCCCTCGGCGCCGAGCCGACCGGCAACCTGCTCGACTCCTTCCGCCGGCTCGGCTCGAAGAACACCCGGCTCGCCTCGGTCATCGGCAGCGTCCAGCAGTCGGTGGTCGACTCCACCGGCGGCGACAGCGGCCCGCTGGCCGGCGCGTACGTGGCCGGCTGGTACCCGCCGGAGTCGGCTCCCGTCTGGGACGCCCTGCGCGGGGTCGTCCGGGCGAACTCGGCCGACGGCAAGCAGATCGACGTCGCGGACTCCGGCGTGCAGACCACCTGGGTCGCGTACGAGGTGCTGCGCCAGGTCGCCGACCGGCTCGGCTCCGCCGGGCGCCCGGTCACCTCGAAGTCGCTGGGCTCCGTGCTCGACAGCGGCGACCCGATCGACACCTCCGGCCTGACCCCGCCGCTGGCCTGGGGCACCACCAACATGCTCGCCAGCGCCGAGTCGCCGCGGCTGGTGAACACCTGGGTGACGTACCAGCAGGTCAAGGTCGGCCGGCTGACGCTCCAGCAGCCCGGCTTCGTGGACGTCCGCTGGGTCCTGACGGGCGGCCGCCAGCCCTCCTGACCGGGGCCGGAACCGACACGGGTGGGCCGGGACCGTTTGGTCCCGGCCCACCCGTCTGTCTGCGTGCCGCACTGCGCGGTACGGCCCGCTCGGTACGAGCCGCTCGGTGCGGCCCGGCTCCGAGGCCGGCTCTCNGGTCTAGAGGTCGCCGTCGGTCTTGGTCGGCAGGCCGGCCTGGCCCGCGACGGCGTTCCACAGGCCCGCGGCCTGCTTCTTCGCCGAGGTGGCCGTACCGCTCGCCTGGACGGCCGTCTTGTAGTGCGCGTTGTCCAGCTTCTTCGGGTCGCAGCCCGCCTGCGAGTCCCCGGCCCAGGCCGCGTACTCCGCGTCGGCGGTGGCGGACGCCTGCCAGGCCTGGTTGAGCTGGTCGACCAGCTGCGGGCCGGCGGTCAGCTTGTCCGCCTTCAGGGCGGCCAGCTTGGTCTGCAGCTCCTTGCGCTTGCCGGCCGCGTCNCTCAGGGCCTGCTGCGACTCCGGCAGCTTGTCGCACTTCTGGACGGACGCCACCGCGCCGATCACGGCCTGGCGGCTGTCGTTCGCGGTTTCGAGCAGGTCGGAGAGGGCCTTCGCCTGCTCCTTGGCCTCCGGCGACATGGCGTCCGCGGTGGCCGACCCGCTCGCGGCCGCTCCGCTGGTCGCCGCGACCGGCGTGGTCCGCTTCGCAGGGTCCGTCGGCTTGTCGCCGCCGCTCATCAGGACCGCGACCAGGATGCCCGCGGCGGCACAACCGGCGACCACGCCGCCGATGATCAGCCGCCCGGAGGGCCGCCGGGCACCGCCACCGCTGCCACCGGCCGGGGAGTAGGCCGGCGTGTAGGCGGTCTCGGCGGTCGCGGGGTAGCCGGGGGCCGCCGGTGCGTAGCCGGGGGCGGGCTGCCCGTAGCCGGGGTCGGTCTGCCCGTAGCCGGAGTCGGCGGGGCCGTAGCCCTGCGGAGCGGGCTGGTAGACCTGCGGTGCGCCCTGGCCGGGGTCGGCGGTGGGGTACGGCGGCAGGTACTGGGTCGCGGGGGCCGCCTCGGCCTGCGGCACGTACTGCTGCTGGGCCGGCTGCTGGTGCTGTTGGGGGGCTCCCAGGTACTCCGGCCCGCCGGAGTACTGACCGGGCTGCTGGCCCTGCTGCTGGCCCGGCTGCTGCCCCGGCTGGTCCGGTGCCTGGCCCTGCTGCTGACCGGGCTCCGGCCGGAAGAGGTCGTCCAGGTTGAAGTCACCGGAGTTGGGATACGAGCGGCGCTGGTTCAACGCGATTCCTCACCTGTGCGTGACACCGGGCGCGCCGGGGCAGCCGACAGCGCGCGGGCGGCCGGCGGCCGCCCGGGCCCTGTCTCCCGTACGTGCACCCGGGCCTTCCTCGGTTGTTCCGCGCGCTCGTTGACGGCGGACCACATCTGGTCGGTTCTCATGGGCGTCCATGCCTGTGAATGTCGCGCCCACGCTACCGGTTCACCGATACGGGTGACCACGTGGGCGGCACAACCCTCACCGGCCCCTCACCCGCGCCGCCACGGCGGGCCGCCCGGCGGGGCGGTCAGGCCGCCTCGGCCTCCGCCCTGGCCTGGAACTCCCGCACCACCCGGTGCTCCCGGTACGGCTCCAGCCGGCGCCGGAACTCGTCCAGGTATTCGACCCCGCGGTTGGAGCGCAGCCCGCTCAGCAGCCGGACGGCCTGGGTGCCCGTCTCGCAGGCCCGCTCGACCTCGCGCTGCTGCAACTGCGCGGTCGCCAGCAGGACGAGGTCCACCGCGCGGCGCCGCACCCGGGTCGGCGGGTGCAGGTCGAGCGCCCGGCGGGCGTACCGCTCGGCCGGGACGGCCTGCTCCAGGTCGCGGTGACAGTGCGCCAGCTCGTCCGCCAGGTAGGCGTCGTCGAAGTGGACGATCCAGTCCGGGTCCTCGTCGGGGTTGCGCTGCTCCATCGCGGCCAGCGCCTTGTCCGC
>FJVZ01000276.1_pt1 | contig 13807 bp, 9 predicted proteins | sample 1011841 | NCBI WGS metagenome assembly FJVZ01 (sample SAMEA3912450, study PRJEB9761) | metagenome | biome: forest; material: soil | place: USA | collected 2011-06-22 | depth 0.1 m
ACGCCCGACGCCACCGCGACGCCGACGCAGAGCGGGAGGGCGACCAGGAAGACGACCAGCGAGGCGGGCAGGTCCTGGCGCCACTGGGCACCCCGGAGCCGGACGGGGCTCACGCCGCGACCGCCCGTCGGGGCCGCAGGTGTTCGGAGGTTCCGACGGTGCGGTCGGCGGGCAGGATCGTGGGCGGACGACGATCGGGCGGCGGGCTGCGGTCGGCACAACGGTGCATGGCGTCTTCCTTCCGCGCGCCCGCTGGGCGGACGCGCTGCGGCAGAGGTGCGGCAGAGGTGCGGCGCTCGGGGACCGGACTCCGGGGCCGACGACCACTCGGAGTAGCCAGAACGCTACGCACCGGCGCAGGTTAGGCCAACCTGACCCACGGTTCATTCACGCTCTCTCCGCGCCGGCGGCACATCCGCAGGCCCGGGCGGCCATTCCAAAAGGTGTATACGTTCCATCCCCGTCCGGGAGTTCGAGCACCGGGCCGAGGGGTGTGCCGCCACCGCCGCCGTTGTCACCGTTCTGTCCGGCCGTGTCACCGTTCTGTCCAGCCGCGTCACAGCTCGTCACGGCCGGAACCGCGCACCCGGCGGTCCGGCGTCCTCACGGTCACCACACCGGCCACGCCGCACAACAGGGGGACCCCATGAACAGCACGACGAACGGCAGACGCGCGAGCACGGCGGCCGGCATCCTCGCCGTACTCGCGGCAGCCGCAGCGCTGGTGGGCTGCGACCCGAGCGGAGCGGACGAGGCGACGGCCGGCGCACCCGCGCCGGCCGCCACGATCACGGTCACGGCCTCGGCGGCCGCCGTCGGCGCGACCACCAGCGCGAGCAAGCCGGCGCACTCCCCCAGCGCCGGCGCCACCCCGAGCGCCGCCGTGGCCGCCTGTACCGACAGCCAGCTCAAGGCGTCGGACGCCCGGGACGTCGAGCCGGGCCCGGCCGGTTTCCGCACCGTGGTCGTGGAGTTCACCAACACCGGCGGCCACCCCTGTACGGTGCAGGGCTTCCCGACGGTCGCGGCCGCCGGCCAGGGCGCCCCCGGCAACTCGCTGCCGTTGCAGGTGCAGTCGGTCGGCACCGCATCGGTGGTTCAACTGGCGCCGGGGGCCAGGGTGTTCAGCAGCCTCGGACTCAAGCAGGTGCTGGGCGAGGCGGACGGCTACTGCACGTCCGGTGCGACTCCGTTCGCTCCGCCGTCGCTCGTNATCGGGGTGCCGGACGCGGGCAGGTACCAGGTCACCATGGGCGACGGCTCGCTGTTCGCACAGTGCGACAACAAGGTCACCGCGACGGCGTTCGCCCTCACGGTCAAGAAGTAGCCCTCGCCGGAGCGGCAGTCCACCGCTCTCAGGCGGACTGCCGGACGATCAGGGTCGGTTCGAATATCACCGAGGTGACGGCTCGCGAGGGGTCCTCGACCCGGGCCAGCAGCAGTCGGGTGAGTTCGGCGGCCATCGCCTCCACCGGCTGGCGCACGGTGGTGAGTTGCGGCCGGCCGGCCAGCGCGGCGCTGCTGTCGTCGAAGCCGATCACCGCGACGTCCTCGGGAATCCGGCGGCCGTGCTCGCGCAGGGCGAGCATCGCGCCCTGCGCCATCAGGTCGTTGGCCGCGAACACCCCGTCCAGGTCCGGCTGCTGCGCGAGCAGTCGCTCCATCGCGGCCTCGCCGCCGCGCTGGGTGAAGTCCCCTTCCACACAGGGGACGTACGGGCAGCCGTGGCGGGCCATCGCCTCCCGGAAGCCGGTCAGCCGGTCCTCGGCGGCGGGCACTCCGGTGGGGCCGCCGATGACGGCGACCTGCCGGCAGCCCCGGGCGGCTAGGTGGTCGGCGGCCAGCCGGGCGCCGTCGCGGTTGGCGAGGTCGACGTAGCTGATCGGGATCGGGTGCACGGGCCGGGCGAACAGCACTGCGGGCAGGCCGACTTCGACCAGCCGGGCGGGCAGCGGGTCGTCCGCGTCGGTGGAGACGAGGATCGCGCCGTCGGCGCCGCCCTGCTTGAGGTGGCCGACCACCTGGTCCCTGGCCTCGACGGTGTCGGCGACCATCAGCAGCGGGTGCAGCCCGAAGGGGCGCAGCGCGCCGATCACCCCGCTGAGGGCCCGGCCGAAGAAGGGGTCGGTGAGCACGCGGTTCCTGGCGCGCTCCTCGTCCTCGATCTCCTCGGTCACGCCGGAGAGGATGAGCGCGATCGAGCCGGCCCTGCGGGTGACGAGCGAGCGGGCGGCGCTGTTGGGGACGTAGCCGGTGGCGGCGATGGCCAGGCGGACGCTCTCCTGGATGTCGGAGTCGACGTTGCGGATCCCGTTGATCACGCGGGACACCGTCGACCTGGAGACCCCGGCGACCCGGGCCACGTCCTCCAGGGTCGCGGGCCGGGAGGCGGCGGTTCGCAGGGCATCACTCATAGCGGCTTTTATAGCACGCCGAAAGAGCGCTCCCTGCTTCTTCTCGCAGGTGCGCCCGGTGGGNNGGACGGCCCGCCGGGAGCGGCGGGCCGTCCGTTGTGCGATTCCTCCACCTGTCACGGACTCCGGCTGCGGACTCCTGTTACGGAGTCCGGTCACGGAGCGGTCGTTACGGAGCGGTCGTCACGGGGTCGGCGATGTCACGGGTAGGAGACCAGGTTCGACGGGACGGTGCCGGTGCCCGAGGTGGGGCTGCCGGTGTTGTTGACCACGTGGTTGAACTGGCCGTTGCCGCCGAGCGAGTTCACCAGGACGTCGTGGAGCTTGACGTTCGGCTTGTCCGGCACCTCGAAGCCGTGGTCCATCACGATGGTCGGGTCGACGTTGAAGTAGCAGTAGCTGCCCAGGCCCCAGCCCTCGTGCGTGTTGACCGAGTCCTCGACCTTGTAGGCGGCGTAGCCCTTGACGGCGCCGTTCTGGATCGCGGCCTGGTTGGGGGCGTCGTAGGCCTTCTCGTTCTGGAAGAAGATGGTCTTGCCGCGGTCGCCGAACCACTGCACGTCGTACTTGTTGAAGTGCTCGACGAACAGGCCGGTGGCCAGCACGTCGTTGCCGCGCACCTGGAAGCCGTAGTCGGAGCGGTTGCTCTCCCAGCCGACGCCGGCGCCGTGGTCGGCACGCCAGATCCAGGTGTGGTCGACGATCGTGTTGTTGCTGTTGATCAGCATGCCGGCCGTGGCCTTGCCCGCGGTGACGCCGCCGACGCGGACGAAGACGTCCTGGACGGTGGTCGGGTTGGCCGCGTGGTCCGCGCCCGGGCCGGCGTCGCCGACCTGGAGCAGCGAGGGCGAGTTGACGGTGCCCGCGTCGAGCAGCAGCCCGGCGAGCTTGACGCCGTCCACGTCGGCGACCTTCAGCGCGGTGACGCCGTTGTCCGGGATGATCGTCGCCATGCCGAGACCGAGCACGACGGTGTTGGCGCGGGTCACGTTGATGGTCTGGTCGACGTGGTAGACGCCCGGGGTGAAGAGCAGGTTGAGGCCCTGGGCGAGCGCCTGGTTGATGGTCGCCGCGGTGGCGCCGGCCTTGACCACGTAGAACTGGCTCAGCGGGATCGAGGTGCCCTGCGGCGCGCCGTTGCCCCAGGAGGTGCCGCTGGCGTTGGTCCGCTTGGCGGGCGTGAAGACCTTGTACTCGTTGCCGTCCAGGTAGAGGAACGGCTTCTCACGGGAGACCGGGGTGGTGTCCAGCGTGGTGTACGGCGGGTTGGGGAAGCCCTGCGCGGGTGCGCCCTGGACACCGGAGAAGGTCTGGTTCCAGACGCCGTTGCTGAATCCGCCGATGGAGCTGTCGCGGGTGTACCACTGCTGCTGCGAGTAGTTGCCCACCTGGCCGTCGATCTTGCTGTCGGCGATGTAGCCGCCGGAGGCCCAGCCGTAGCTCGCCGGGGCGAGGTTGAGGCCGCCCTCGACGTGCATGCGGCGGAACGGCGCGGCCTGCGAGACGGCCCAGCGGTCGGTGCCGCTGACCGGCTTGAGGTGCAGGTTCTCGGCCGAGCGCCAGAAGTTCTGGGTCGCGTTGCCGTTGAACCAGCCGGCGTCGACGGTGACGTCGCCGTTGAAGGTGGTGTCGTCCGGGTTCAGGCCGAGGCCGGCGATCGAGGTGTAGAAGCCGATCTGCGCGTTGATGTTGCTGTACGTGCCCGGCTTGAACAGCATCGCGTAGCGCTCGGAGCCGAACTGGTTGGACTCCTGCTGGGCGAAGATCTGGTCGACGGTGGCCTGGATGTTCGGCGTGGAGGGGTCGAAGATCTTCACGTTCGGGCCGAGGTCGCCACCGCCCTGGACCGGCGGGACGGTGCTGGTGCTGCCGGTGTGCACCGCGAACTCCCAGAGGGAGTAGCCGTAGCCGGTGTGGCGGTGGGTGCCGTTCATCCGGACGTAGCGGCCGGTGCCCGAGACGTTGAGGGTCTCCACGCCGCCGGTGCCGGTGGTCGTGGTGTAGATCGTGTTCCAGGTGGCGCCGTCGGCGGAGACCTGGATCTGGTAGCCGTCGCCGTACGCGGCCTCCCAGTTGAGGACGACCTTGTCGATCGCGGCGCTGACGCCGAGGTCGACCTGGATCCACTGCTGGTCGGTGGCGGCCGACGACCAGCGGGTGGCGGTGTTGCCGTCGACGGCGGCGGTGGCGGGGGTGCCGCCGTTCTCCGTCGAGGAGGAGCTGACCGTCTTGCCCTGGGAGAGCAGGGTGCCGGCGGCGCTGGCGGTGGTGACCGGAAGCGCCATCGCCAGACCGGCGACGAGGCCTGCGGCCGTGATGGCGGCCGGCACGCGGCGGAGCGGGGGACGAACTCTGGAGCCAGCTGAGGTGGGCCTCACGGGACATCTCCTGCATGTGGGTGGGGTGCGGGGGATGGGGGCGCTGTCGCGCGACGCCGGTTGGGGCCGGTGGAGCGGGACGCGGGGCAGGTGCCGAGGACATCTGCGGCGAACGGCGGAGACCGCCGGAAGATCGACCGGCGCTGTGCACCGGGACTCGGGAGAGCGCTCCCGGATGGAGTGTTGCGGTGGCGTATCCAGCGTGTCAAGAGCAAGTGCAGCACTCTTGGTGCGAATCAACTTGCCCGTCCTACAGGGCTCCTGGCATGCCGCCGGGCGGGCTCGGCGGGAAAGTCGGCAGGTCAACGGCCCTGTCGGGAGAGCGCTCCCCCGACAATCCGGCCCACCTGGTACGACCGCCCCCCCACAGGCGATCGGACCGGGTGCCGGCCGTCCGGACTCAGCGCAGAGCCCGGACCTCCCGCTTGCCCGGTACCGGCACGTCGCCGCCGGAGTCCAGGAAGCACGCCAGCGGGAGCGTCGCGGCGCCCATCGTGACGGCGTCCGGGCCCAGCAGCCCGAGCTCGATCGAGGTCTGCTCGCAGGGGAAGCGCAGCGCGTACGAGCGGGCCGCGGCGCGGATCGCGGGCAGCAGCCTCGGCCCGAGCAGCAGCCCGGCCCAGCCGCCGATCACGATGCGCTCCGGGTTGAACAGGTTGATCAGGTCGGCGATGCTCGCGCCCAGGTACTCGGCGGTCTCGCAGAGCAGCGCGTCGGCCACCGGGTCGTCCCGTTCGGCGGCCGCGAGCAGGGCGGCGAGCCCCGCCTTCTCGCTGTCACTGCCGGCCTCGCCGGCCACCCCCCACCGCTCCACCAGCGCCTCGGCGCCGACGTACGCCTCCAGACAGCCACGTGAGCCGCAGCGGCAGAGCCGCCCGCCGACGTGGACCTTCGTATGCCCCCACTCCCCCGCACTGCTGGTGGCGCCGCGGTACGGCGAGCCGTTGGCGATCACGCAGGCCCCGACACCGGAGCCGAAGAGCGCGACCACCGCGTTCCCCGCGCCCCGCCCGGCGCCGAACCACATCTCGGCCTGACCGAGCGTCTTGGCGCCGTTGTCGATGTGCAGCGGCAGGTCGGTACCCGCCCGGAGCAGCCGGCCGAGCGGGACGGCGTCCCAGTCGATCGTCTGGCTGTGCACCACGGCGCCGACGCCGCCCGGGTCGCCGGGGTCGGCCGCCGGATCGCCCTGTTCGACGATGCCCGGTACGCCGATACCGACGCCGAGCACCCGGGCGCGGTCCGCACCCGTGCCGTCGAGCACCTCGGCCAGCCCGTCCAGGATCAGCTGGACGACGTGCCCGACGTCGTGCCCGTGGTCGGACAGCGGCTGGTCGCAGGCCGCCAGCTCGGTCAGGGCCAGGTCGTACAGAGCCACCCTGACCTGCGTCTCTCCCACGTCCACGCCGGCCAGGTAGCCGCGTTCGGCCGCCACCTGGAGCAGGATGCGCGGGCGCCCCCCGTCGGAGTCGACCGAGCCGGCCTCCTCCACCAACCCGTCCGCCATGAGCTCGCCGACCACGTTGCTGATGGTGCCGCCACTGAGGCCGGTGTCCCGTACCAATTCGTTACGACTGAGATGACCTTCGAAGTACAGGTGGCGCAGGACCACCGATCGGTTGCCTCTTCGCAGGTCACGTACGGTCTGCTTGCTTCGCTCTGCCATTCGGACTCCCTCCTGGTCGGAAATCTATCGCCGTCACAGCTCTTGACGCCAGCTTTTCTCACAAGTTAAATCACGGCCTGAAGTAAGCCTCCGGGCTCCTCACTTCACCAAGAGTCGCTCACTCATCCCCTGAGAGGGGAACTACGTCATGCGTACGAGCCGGGTCATCGCCGCAACAGCCGTCGTGGCTGCACTCACCATCACCGCCACCGCCTGCGGCGGCGGCTCCACCTCCGGCAGCGGCGGGGGCAGCAACGCTGCTCCCAAGACGCTCACCTACTGGGCCAGCAACCAGGGCACCAGCATCGAGAACGACAAGCAGGTCCTCGAGCCCGAGCTGAGAAAGTTCGAGCAGCAGACCGGCATCAAGGTCAACCTGGAGGTCGTGCCGTGGTCCGACCTGCTGAACCGGATCCTCGCCGCCACCGCCTCCGGCCAGGGTCCTGACGTCCTCAACATCGGCAACACCTGGTCGGCCTCGCTCCAGGCCACCGGCGCGCTGCTGCCCTTCGACGAGGCGACCTTCGCCAAGATCGGCGGCAAGGACCGCTTCCTGCCGTCCACCATCGCCTCGGCCGGCGCGGCCGGCAAGGACCCGGCCGCCGTACCGCTGTACTCGATGGCCTACGGCCTCTACTACAACAAGAAGATGTTCGCCGCCGCCGGCATCGAGAAGGCCCCGGTGACCTGGGACGAGCTCGTCGCCGACGGCCAGAAGCTCACCAAGGACGGCAAGTACGGCCTGGCGATCGAGGGCGGCAACGTCTCGGAGAACGTCCACCACGCGTTCACCTTCGGCAAGCAGAACGGCGCGGACTTCTTCGACGCCGCCGGCAAGCCGACCTTCGACAGCCCGAACGCCGTCGCCGCGATCAAGCAGTACGTCGACTTCATCGCCAAGGACAAGATCGCCGCGCCCGGCAACGCCGAGTACTCCAACAACCAGACGCTGAGCGACTTCGCCACCGGCAAGGCCGCCATGATCATGTGGCAGTCCGCGGGCGCCAACCTCAAGAGCCAGGGCATGAACCCGGAGGACTACGGCGTCGCGCCCCTCCCGATCCCGGCCGGCGCCACCGGCGACAAGGCCGTCAAGTCGATGGTCGCGGGCATCAACCTCGCCGTCTTCAAGAACACCAAGAACACCGACGGCGCGCTGCAGTTCGTGAAGTTCATGACCAGCAACGAGGAGCAGAAGATCCTCAACTCGACCTACGGCAACATCCCGCCGGTCAAGGAAGCGGGCAAGGACCCGGTCTTCGCCACCCCGGACCTCACCACGCTGAGCGACGTCCTGGCCACCAGCTCCGCGCCGCTCCCGCAGGTCGCGAACGAGAGCCAGTTCGAGACCCTGGTCGGCACCGCGGTCAAGAACCTGCTCGCCGCGGCCGCCGCCGGCAAGCCGACCACCGACGACAGCGTCAAGGCCGAGCTCACCAAGGCTCAGCAGCAGATGCCGGCGTCCTGACGTGAGAGAGCGACTGCGCCGACTGCGCCACCCCCGAGGGGCTCTGCCCTACCTGCTTCTGCTCCCCGCCCTCGCGCTGGAGCTGCTGATCCACCTGATCCCGATGGTGGTCGGCATCGTGATGAGCTTCAAACAGCTCACCCAGTTCTTCATCCGAGACTGGTCGGCCGCACCCTGGACCGGCCTGGGGAACTACCGCATGGCGGTGGACTTCAGTGCTCCGGTCGGCCAGTCGCTGCTCAACTCGTTCTGGACCACCTGTAGTTTCACCATCCTGTCGGTGGGCCTGTCCTGGCTGCTGGGCACCGCCGCGGCGATCTACATGCAGGACGCGTTCCGAGGACGGGGAATCCTGCGGGCCCTGTTCCTCGTCCCGTACGCCCTGCCGGTCTACGCGGCGGTGATCACCTGGTCGTTCATGTTCCAGCGCGACACCGGGCTGATCAACCACGTGCTGGTCGACCAGCTGCACCTGATGTCGGACAAGCCGTTCTGGCTGATCGGCGACAACAGCTTCACCGCTCTGGTCGTCGTCTCGGTGTGGAAGTCCTGGCCGTTCGCGTTCCTCACGCTGATGGCCGGCCTGCAGAACATCCCGAAGGAACTGTACGAGGCCTCCGCGATGGACGGGGCCGGCGTCTGGCAGCAGATCCGCAAGATCACCCTGCCGTCGCTGCGCCCGGTCAACCAGGTGCTCGTGCTGGTGCTCTTCCTCTGGACGTTCAACGACTTCAACACGCCGTACGTGCTCTTCGGCAAGTCCGCGCCGGAGGCGGCCGACCTGATCTCGATCCACATCTACCAGTCCTCGTTCGTCACCTGGAACTTCGGTGTGGGCTCGGCGATGTCCGTCCTGCTGCTGCTGTTCCTGCTCCTGGTGACGGCCGTCTACCTCTTCCTCACCTCACGACGGAGGGACGCCGATGCCTAAGGCGCCCGTCTCACCGATGGCACCCCCGGCCTCCTTCCGGTGGTCGCGGCGGATCTTCCTCCTGCTGCTGTCGGCCTTCGTACTGACCCCGCTGTTCGTGATGATCAGCTCGTCGATGAAGCCGCTGCAGGACGTCCAGGGAGCGTTCTCCTGGATCCCGTCCAGCTTCACGCTCCAGCCGTACATCGACATCTGGACGACCGTCCCGCTCGGCGACTACTTCGTGAACTCGCTGATCGTCTCGGTCAGCGCCACCGCGCTCTCGGTGGTGATCGCGATCTTCGCGGCCTACGCGGTCAGCCGGTACCGGTTCCGCGGCCGCAAGCTGTTCACCGTCACGGTGCTGTCGACCCAGATGTTCCCCGGCATCCTGTTCCTGCTCCCGCTGTTCCTGATCTTCGTGAACATCGGCAACAGCACGGGCATCGCCCTGCTGGGCAGCCGGGGCGGTCTCATCCTCACCTACCTCACCTTCTCCCTCCCCTTCTCCATCTGGATGCTGGTCGGGTACTTCGACTCCATCCCGCGCGACCTCGACGAGGCCGCCGCGGTGGACGGCTGCGGGCCGCTGCGCACGCTGCTGAAGATCGTCGTGCCGGCCGCGGTGCCGGGCATCGTCGCGGTCTCCGTCTACGCCTTCATGACCGCGTGGGGCGAGGTGCTGTTCGCCTCGGTGATGACCAACCAGACCACCCGCACCCTCGCCGTCGGCCTCCAGGGCTATGCGACCCAGAACAACGTGTACTGGAACCAGGTGATGGCCGCCTCCCTCGTCGTGAGCCTTCCCGTCGTCGCCGGCTTCCTCCTCCTGCAGCGCTACCTGGTCGCCGGCCTCACTGCCGGAGCCGTCAAGTGACCACCCCCGAAAGGCCTTTCGTGAACGACCTCAGTGCTCTCCCCGACGACTTCGTCTGGGGCGCGGCCACCGCCGCCTACCAGATCGAAGGAGCTGTGGACGAGGACGGCCGCGCCCCGTCCATCTGGGACACCTTCTCCCACACCCCGGGGAAGGTGGACAACGGCGACACCGGCGACGTGGCGTGCGACCACTACCACCGCTGGCCGGAGGACCTCGGCATCGCGAGCGGGCTGGGCCTGGACGCCTACCGCTTCTCGATCGCCTGGCCCCGGGTGATCCCGCAGGCCGACGGCCGCGTCAACCAGGCCGGCCTCGACTTCTACGACCGGCTCACCGACGACCTGCTGGCGAAGGGCATCACCCCCTTCCCGACCCTGTACCACTGGGACCTCCCGCAGGCCCAGCAGGACCGGGGCGGCTGGCCGGAGCGTGAGACGGCGGAGCGCTTCGGCGAGTACGCCGAGGTCGTCGCCGGCGCCCTGGGCGACCGGATCACGAACTGGGCGACGCTCAACGAGCCGCTCTGCTCCGCGTGGATCGGCCACCTCGACGGCAACATGGCGCCCGGCNTCAAGGACCTGACGGCCGCCGTGCGCGCCTCGTACCACCTGCACCTGGGCCACGGCCTGGCCGTGCAGGCGCTGCGGGCGGCGATCCCGAACGCGAACATCGGCATCGTCAACAACCTCAGCCCGGTGCACCCGGCCACCGACAGCGAGGGCGACCGCCTGGCCGCCCAGTACGCCGACGGCCACATCAACCGCTGGTGGCTGGACCCGGTGCTCGGCCGCGGCTACCCGCAGGACATGGTCGAGCTGTACGGGGTGGAACTGCCCGTCCAGCCGGGCGACATGGAGCTGATCAGCGCCCCCCTGGACTGGGTCGGCCTGAACTACTACTTCCGCCAGATCGTCACCGGCGACCCGGCCGGCCCCGCCCCGTACTTCCGCCAGGTGCCCGGCCCCAACACCGAGCACACCGCGATGGACTGGGAGGTGCACGGCCCCGGCCTGGAGCAGCTGCTGCTGCGCCTGACCCAGGAATACGGCGTCCAGAAGATCTACGTCACCGAGAACGGCTCGGCGTACCAGGACACCGTCGGCGCCGACGGCCGGGTGCACGACCCCGAGCGCACGGAGTACCTGGAGGAGCACCTGGCCGCCTGCGCCAGGGCCGTCCGCAAGGGCGCCCCGCTGGCCGGGTACTTCGCCTGGTCGCTGCTGGACAACTTCGAGTGGGCGTACGGCTACGACAAGCGCTTCGGCCTCGTCCACGTCGACTACAAGACGCAGCAGCGCACCGTGAAGACCAGCGGTCACCGCTACGCGGAGCTGATCGCGAACCACCGCCTGCGCGGGCGCCGCGCGGCCTGATCCACCGGCCGGCCCGGTCCGCCGCGCCGCCCTGACGCCGACGCACCGTCCGCCCCTGCTCGCGGGGGACGGCCGGTGCGTCGGCGTTCGTGCGCCGGGGTCCGGTCACCCGGCTCAGTCCCGGGACCCGGCCAGCCGCCCGCCCACCTTCTCCGGTACCGCCGCCCTGCGGTCCTCCCCGCGCGGCCGCAGGCCGAACCGGATCAGCGCCACGCTGACCAGCGTCACGGCCACGTTCACACCCAGCGCGAGACGGATCCCGGTCAGCTCGGCACCCTGCGTCGCGGCGACCGCGCTCAGCAGCGGGATGCCGACGGTGACGGCCACCTGCTGGGTCATCGAGGTGAGACCGGTGGCCAGGCCCTGCTCCTCGTTCGCCAGACCCGAGGTCCCGGTCACCGTGTACGCCACGATGGCGCCCACGTGCCCGAAGAACCCGATGAACAACGCCGGGACGAGGACCGCGAGCGCCAACCGGTCGGCGCCGAGGAACACCAGCGGGAGGGTCGCCAGACCCTGCACGGACAGGCCCGCCGTCAGCACCGCGCGGCTGCCGAAACGCCCGATGGCACGCCCGGCGACCACCCCCGCGCCCACCGCCGCCAGGCCCGGCACCCCGAAGATCAGGCCGGTGGCCAGCGGGGAGAAGCCCAGCACGTTCTGCAGGTAGAGCGTCATCAGGAAGATCATGGCGGTCTCCATGGAGAAGACCACGAGCCCCGCGAAGTTGCCCCACTTCACCGTCGGCCGCTTCAGGATCCCCACCGGGGCGAGCGGCGCGGGCGAGCGCCGCTCGATCACCCAGAACGCGGCCAGCAGCAGCACACCGGCGACGGCCCAGGGTCCGCTCCGCTCGATCACCGCGTAGACGAGGGCCAGCAGGCCGCCCGTCCCCGTCACCGCCCCGGGCAGGTCCGGCCGCACCCGGTCGGGCAGGCTGCTCTCGCCGATCAGGCCGGGGGTGAGCAGCAGGATGGCCACGGCGACCGGGACGTTGATGAAGAACGCGGCCCGCCAGCTCAGCAGGCTGACCAGACTGCCGCCGACCAGCGCGCCGACGGTGAAGCCGCCGGAGAGCAGCGCGCCGTTCAGGCCGAGGATGCGGGCGCGCATCGCGCCCTCCGCGAAGGTGCTGGTGAGCAGCGACATCGCCGCCGGGGTCGCCATCGCCGTGGCGAAGCCCTGCAGCACCCGGGCGGTCAGCAGCGTCCCCGCGTCGGAGGCGAAGCCGCCGAGCAGCGAGGCCCCGGTCAGCAGGGCGATGCCGGACAGGAACAGCCTGCGGCGGCCGAACAGGTCCGCCATCCGTCCGAACAGCAGGGTGAAGCCGGCTGCGGGCAGCGCGTAGGCGGAGGTGATCCAGGGCAGCCCGGTGAGCCCGAGGCCGACGCCCGCAGCTACCTGCGGCAGCGCGACGTTCAGGATCGAGAAGTCGACGGACAGCATGAACCCGGCACCGAGCAGGACGAACAGCACCAACCGCTCTCTGCGGCCGATTCGCGGAGGCGGGGTCGGGTCGGTGGTCATCAGGCTGTTCCCTTCGTCGAAGAGCCGGTCACGACCGGCTCACTGTCTGGCGCACNGCCCCGCGAGTCCGGGCCGNCTGAGGCATCGTCAATTCCCGCTGATCACAACGGAGTGCCATGCCGACGGAACGGGCCCACGGGCCACCGTCGCCAGAATGTGCAACCTCAGAGTTGCATGCCGGGCCCGCCAGGCGCAACCAGAACGTTGCGCCTCGGCAGACACGCTGCTACGCGAACGGCGGCCGCCGGCCAAGGGGGCGGCGTTGCATCAACCGACGAGGACAGCGGGCCGACGGGGGCCGCGGCCTGTAGGAAGCCTCTCTGGAGCGGGACGCGGACGCGTGACAGCCTGGGCGGAACCGCGGCTACAACATTCTGTTGAAGCTCCCCTTGACGGCCGCGCGAGCGTCGCCGTACGTTGTTTCCGCATACCAAAACCATTCTTCCGCATCGTGGAACCCTGGAGATGAGCCCTCCGGCCCACAGCGGGCCGACGCAGGAGAAACCCGATGCCTCGTATGACAGCCGCCCGCGCGGCAGTGGAGATCCTCAAGCGCGAAGGCGTCGACGTCGCGTTCGGCGTGCCGGGCGCTGCCATCAACCCGTTCTACGCGGCCCTCAAGGCCTCCGGGGAGATCCGCCACACGCTCGCCCGCCACGTCGAGGGCGCCTCCCACATGGCCGAGGGCTACACCCGCGCCAAGGCCGGCAACATCGGCGTCTGCATCGGTACCTCGGGCCCGGCCGGCACCGACATGATCACCGGCCTGTACTCGGCGATCGCCGACTCGATCCCGATCCTGTGCATCACCGGCCAGGCACCGGTCGCGAAGCTCCACAAGGAGGACTTCCAGGCCGTCGACATCGCCTCGATCGCCAAGCCGGTCACCAAGGCCGCGACGACCGTCCTGGAGGCCGCGCAGGTCCCCGGCGTCTTCCAGCAGGCCTTCCACCTGATGCGCTCCGGCCGTCCGGGCCCGGTCCTGATCGACCTCCCGATCGACGTCCAGCTGACCGAGATCGAGTTCGACCCCGAGACGTACGCGCCGCTGCCGGTCTACAAGCCGTCCGCGACCCGCGCCCAGATCGAGAAGGCGGTCCGGTTCCTGCTGGACTCCGAGCGCCCGCTGATCGTCGCCGGTGGCGGCGTCATCAACGCCGACGCCTCCGCGCTGCTGGTCGAGTTCGCCGA
>FJVZ01000323.1_pt1 | contig 13787 bp, 11 predicted proteins | sample 1011841 | NCBI WGS metagenome assembly FJVZ01 (sample SAMEA3912450, study PRJEB9761) | metagenome | biome: forest; material: soil | place: USA | collected 2011-06-22 | depth 0.1 m
CGCGCTGGCGCCGGCCGCCGACGACGAGCTGAAGCGCACCGAGCTGGCCCAGGGCCTCGGTTACTGGGCGGCCCGCTACTCGGGCCCCCGGCCGGGTGGCCAGGGCTCTGCCGAGCGGGCCCCGGACGGCTTCGACGGCCTGGCGGCGCTCGACGACCTCGTCGCCGAGAGCTCCGGGTTCTTCGCCCGGACGCGGCCGGACTTCCCGATCCCGCTGATCCACGCGATCACCGCCCCGGCCGCCGTCCGGCTGCTGTGCGAGCACCTGCCGCAGGACCTGCACCGGCAGGCGTACCTGACCGCGGCCGAGACCAGTGCCACCATCCAGTCCTGGGCCGGCGGCAAGCAGGGTGCCCCCGCGGGCCCCGGCGAGGAGCCGGCCGGCGCGCGGACGGAGGCGGAGCTCGTCGAGGCCGCCGTCGGGCTCGGTGACGAGCACGCCATCAAGCTGGTCGAGGTGGCGGTGCGGCACAACGCGCTCGCGCCGGACGCCAGGTACGCCGCCGCCGCCGACGTGGCGATCAGCCGGCTGACCAGCCTGTTCGGCTGACCGACCATCCGGTGCGCGTGGCCGACGACCCCGCCGGGGCGGCGAGCCGCCCGCGCACCGCACCGAACGCGCCGCCCGCCTGACCGGGCGCCCCCTGTGGGCGTCCCGGCGGGCGGGCGTGCCCGAGCGGTCTGCCCGGACCCCCTGCCGGGCACACCGGGGGCCCCGGATCCCTGATCCGGGGCCCCGTCAGCTCGGAATCAGCCGGACCTGATTCGGCCCAAGAACTGACGATCCGTCAAATCCCTTGCCCTCAAGGGGTGTTGAGATGAGGCGCTGCTGGGCGCTCACGCGCACGGCTTCGCAGCCGGCTCCAAACCACTGAAGGAACTTCCACGATGAGCAAGGAGAGGTACATGGACGCTGCAGTGATAGTCGTGGGCGCCGGCCCGGCCGGGATGATGCTCGCGGGCGAACTACGGCTTGCGGGCGTCGACGTGATCGTCCTGGAGCGCCTCGCGGCGCGGACCGGTGAGTCGCGCGGCCTGGGGTTCACCGCCCGCACGATGGAGATCTTCGACCAGCGCGGGCTGCTGTCCCGCTTCGGCGACGTCGAGACCAGCAACGTGGGCCACTTCGGCGGCCTGCCGGTCGACTTCGGTCTGCTCGACGGCGCCCACCAGGCGGCCAAGACCATCCCGCAGTCGCACACCGAGACGGTCCTGGAGGACTGGGCCTCCGGGCTGGGAGCGGACATCCGCCGCAGCCACGAGGCCCTCTCCATCGCCGACAAGGGCGACCGCGTCGAGGTCGAGGTGCGCGGGCCGGGCGGCGTCGAGACGCTGAGCGCCGCCTACCTGGTCGGCTGCGACGGCGGCCGGAGCATGGTCCGCAAGGCGCTGGGCTTCGACTTCCCCGGCACCGCCTCCACGCTGGAGATGTTCCTCGCCGACGTGAAGGGGCTCGACCTGGAGCCGCGCATGATCGGCGAGACCCTGCCCGGCGGCATGGTGATGATCGGCCCGCTGCCCGGCGGCGTCACCCGCCTCATCGTCTGCGAGCGCGGCACCCCGCCGCAGCGCCGCGAGACACCCCCGACGTACCAGGAGGTCGCCGACGCCTGGAAGCGCCTGACCGGCAACGACATCTCGCACGGCGAGCCGGTCTGGGTCAGCTCCTTCGGCAACGCCACCCGCCTGGTCACCGAGTACCGCAAGGGCCGGGTCTTCCTGGCCGGCGACTCGGCGCACATCCACCTGCCGGCCGGCGGGCAGGGCATGAACACCAGCATCCAGGACGCGGTCAACCTCGCCTGGAAGCTCGCCTCGGTCGTCCGCGGCCGGGCCCCCGAGGCGCTGCTGGACACCTACCACAGCGAGCGGCACCCGGTCGGCAAGCGTCTGCTGATGAACACCCAGGCCCAGGGGCTGCTGTTCCTCAGCGGCGCCGAGGTCCAGCCGCTGCGGGACGTCCTCACCGAGCTCATCGGGTACGAGGAGGTCGGCCGCCACTTCGCGGGCATGGTCAGCGGCCTGGAGATCCGCTACGACGTCGGCGGCGGCGCCCACCCGCTGCTCGGGCGGCGGATGCCGTTCCTGGAGCTGGTCGGCGACGACCTGAAGACCAGCAGCACCCAGGCGCTGCGGGCCGGCCGCGGCGTGCTGCTCGACCTGGAGGACAACGGCGCGCTGCGCCGCCGGGCCGCCGACTGGCGCGACCGGGTGGACATCGTCACCGCCGCGCCGCACGGCCTCGCCGGGAACAGCGCGCTGCACGGCACCTCGGCCGTCCTGGTGCGCCCCGACGGCTACGTCGCCTGGGCCGCCCCGGGCAGCCACAGCGACCTTCCGATGGCCCTGGAGCGCTGGTTCGGCCCCGCCTTCTAGGCCGGCCGAGGCAGCATCCGACCCACATCCGGACCACAGCTCCGAACGCTCCGAAGGAGAGAGAAGACCATGCACAGCACCTTGATCGTTGCCCGGCTGAACCCGGACGCGCGCCACGACGTGGCGCGGCTGTTCGCGGAGTTCGACCAGACCGACATGCCGCACCGGATGGGCACCCGCCGGCGCCAGCTGTTCACGTACCAGGGCCTCTACTTCCACCTGCAGGACTTCGACACCGACAACGGCGGCGAGCTCATCGAGGCGGCCAAGACGGACCCGCGCTTCATGAAGATAAGCGACGACCTGAAGCCCTTCATCGAGGCCTACGACCCCGCGACCTGGCGCTCCCCGGCCGACGCCGTCGCCCCGCGCTTCTACACCTGGGAGGCGTCCGCATGAGCGGCAGGCGAGTGGTCATCACCGGCGTCGGCGTCACCGCGCCCGGCGGCATCGGTGCCAAGAACTTCTGGAGCCTGCTGAGCGAGGGGCGCACCGCGACCCGCGGCATCACCTTCTTCGACCCGTCCTCGTTCCGCTCCCGGATCGCGGCGGAGATCGACTTCGATCCCGAGGCCAACGGCCTCAGCCCGCAGGAGATCCGCCGGATGGACCGGGCGGCGCAGCTCGCCGTCGTCACCACCCGTGAGGCGGTGGCCGACAGCGGCCTGGAGTTCGGCCGGATCGACCCGTACCGGATCGGCGTCACCATCGGCAGCGCCGTCGGCGCGACCATGGGCCTCGACGAGGAGTACCGGGTCGTCAGCGACGGCGGCCGGCACACGCTGGTCAACCACGAGTACGCGGTGCCGCACCTGTACGACTACCTGGTGCCCAGCTCCTTCGCGGCCGAGGTCGCCTGGCAGGTCGGCGCCGAGGGCCCGTCCACGGTGGTCTCCACCGGCTGCACCTCGGGCATCGACTCGGTCGGCCATGCGGTGGCGCTGATCCGCGAGGGGTCCGCCGACGTCATGATCACGGGCGCCACGGACGCCCCGATCTCGCCGATCACGCTGGCGTGCTTCGACGCGATCAAGGCGACCACGCCCCGCAACGACGACGCCGAGCACGCCTCGCGGCCGTTCGACAACACCCGCAACGGCTTCGTCCTCGGCGAGGGCTCCGCGGTGTTCGTCCTGGAGGAGCTGGAGAGCGCCGTCCGCCGCGGCGCGCACATCTACGCGGAGATCGCGGGCTACGCCTCGCGCTGCAACGCCTTCCACATGACCGGGCTGCGCCCCGACGGCCAGGAGATGTCCGAGGCCATCCGGGTCGCCCTGGACGAGGGCCGGATGAACCCGCAGGACATCGACTACATCAACGCGCACGGCTCCGGCACCAAGCAGAACGACCGGCACGAGACCGCCGCGTTCAAGAAGAGCCTCGGCGACCACGCCTACCGGATCCCGGTGAGCTCCATCAAGTCGATGGTCGGCCACTCGCTCGGCGCGATCGGCTCGATCGAGATCGCCGCGTCCGTGCTGGCGATGAAGAACAACGTGGTGCCGCCCACCGCGAACCTGCACACCCCGGACCCGGAGTGCGACCTCGACTACACGCCGCTCACCGCGCGCGAGTGGAAGACGGACGCGGTCCTGACCGTCGGCAGTGGATTCGGCGGGTTCCAGAGCGCCATGGTGCTGGCCCGTCCCGAGAGGAGCGTCGCATGACCAGGTCGGTGGTAGTCACGGGGCTGGGCGTCGCCTCCCCCAACGGGCTCGGTACGGAGGACTTCTGGGAGGCGACCCGGAGCGGCAAGAGCGGCATCGGCCGGATCACCCGGTTCGACCCCTCGCAGTACCCGAGCAGACTGGCCGGAGAGGTCCCCGGCTTCGTCGCCAAGGACCACCTGCCGAGCCGGCTGATCGTGCAGACCGACCACATGACCCGGCTCGCCCTGGTGGCGACCGACTGGGCGCTGGCCGACGCGGGCGTGCAGCCGGAGGAACTGCCCGAGTACGACGCGGGCGTCGTCACCGCCAGCTCGTCCGGCGGTTTCGAGTTCGGCCAGGGCGAGCTGCAGAAGCTGTGGAGCCAGGGCAGCCAGCACGTCAGCGCGTACCAGTCGTTCGCCTGGTTCTACGCCGTCAACAGCGGCCAGATCTCCATCCGCAACGGCCTGAAGGGCCCCAGCGGCGTGGTCGTCAGCGACCAGGCCGGCGGCCTGGACGCGCTCGCCCAGGCCCGCCGGCAGATCCGCAACGGCACCCGGCTGGTCGTCTCCGGCGGCATCGACGCCTCGATCTGCCCCTGGGGCTGGGTCGCGCAGCTGGCGAGCGGCCGGCTCAGCACCGGCGACGAGCCGGACCGCGCGTACCTGCCCTTCGACGCCGACGCGGCCGGCCACGTGCCGGGCGAGGGCGGCGTGATCCTCATCCTGGAGGACGCCGAGTCCGCCCGTGAGCGCGGCGCCCGGAGCTACGGCGAGATCGCCGGGTACGGGGCGACCTTCGACCCGAAGCCGGGCAGNGACCGGGCGCCGGGCCTGCGCAAGGCCATCGAGGTGGCCCTCGCGGACGCCGGGATCGAACCCGTCGACGTCGACGTCGTCTTCGCGGACGCGGCGGCCATCCCCGAGCTCGACCGGATCGAGGCCGAGGCGATCACCGCCGTGTTCGGCCCGCGCGGCGTGCCGGTCACGGCGCCGAAGACGATGACGGGCCGGCTGAACTCCGGCGCCGCCCCGCTCGACGTCGCCGCCGCCCTGCTCGCCATCGGCGACGGCGTGATCCCGCCCACCACCAACGTCGAGACGGCCCCCGGCTACGACATCGACCTGGTCACCGGACAGGCACGCCCCGCCGCCCTGCGCACCGCCCTGGTCCTGGCCCGTGGCCACGCCGGATTCAACTCCGCCGTCGTCGTCCGCGCCACCGCCTAGGCCCTGTCCTGCCCGGCCCGGCCGGGCCGGCCCCCGAACCGGCGCCCGCCGCCGCTGCCCCTCCTTCGCTCCCCCTCGGGGAGGGGCGCCGGCGGTGGGTGCCTGCCCCGTCCCTCACCAGGGCCGACGAAACGTCCCTCACCAGGGCCGACGAAACGGCACCACCTCGCGGCACCCAGCGGTATCCGTCAGCACTCCGTCAGTACTCCGTCAGCCTCCATCGGCATCACCGGAAGGGAACCACCATGACTGCGCAGCTCTTCACCCTTGAGGACCTCAAGCGGATCCTGCTCGAAGGCGCCGGCGCCGACGAGGGCGTCGACCTCGACGGCGAGATCCTCGACTCGGAGTTCGAGACGCTCGGCTACGAGTCGCTCGCCCTGCTGGAGACGTACGGCCGCATCGAGCGCGAGTACGGCATCACGCTGGAGGACTCCGAGCTGGCCGGCGCCGACACCCCGCGCGCCCTGATCTCGATCGTCAACGGCCAGCTGGTGCCCGTCGCGGCCTGAGGCCGGGACCGCAGCAGTCGCCACCGCACCACCCGCCGGGATCGCCGCCGGGGCCGGACCATCCGGCCCCGGCGGCCGCGTCCCGGGGCACCGTCAGCCGGCCTCTCGGCCACCCGACTCATCGGGCTCTCATGGGAGAAGACATGTCAGTGCAGGACAAGCGGGTCGCCCTCGTCTCCGGGGCCACCAGCGGAATCGGCCTCGCCGTCGCGCGGCTGCTGGCCGGCCAGGGCCACCAGGTGTTCATCGGCGCCCGTGACGCCGAGAACGTCGCCGCCACCGTCAAGGAGCTCCGCGAGGAGGGCCTGGACGTCGACGGCACCACCCTCGACGTGCGTTCCAACGAGGACGTCGCCGCGTTCGTCCAGGCCGCCGTCGACCGCTTCGGCACCGTCGACGTGCTGGTCAACAACGCGGGCCGCAGCGGCGGCGGCGTCACCGCCGACATCGACGACGAGCTGTGGAACGACGTCATCGACACCAACCTCAACAGCGTCTTCCGGCTGACCCGCGAGGTGCTCAACGCGGGCGGCATGCGCCACAAGGACCGCGGCCGGATCATCAACATCGCGTCCACGGCCGGTAAGCAGGGTGTCGTGCTCGGCGCCCCGTACTCCGCCTCCAAGCACGGCGTGGTCGGCTTCACCAAGGCGCTCGGCAACGAGCTGGCCCCGACCGGCATCACCGTCAACGCGGTCTGCCCGGGCTACGTCGAGACGCCGATGGCGCAGCGCGTACGCCAGGGCTACGCCGCCGCGTACGACACCTCCGAGGCGGCGATCCGGACGAAGTTCGAGTCGAAGATCCCGCTCGGCCGCTACTCCACCCCCGAGGAGGTGGCCGGCCTGGTCGGCTACCTGGCCTCCGACACCGCCGCCTCGATCACCTCGCAGGCCCTGAACGTCTGCGGCGGCCTCGGCAACTTCTGAGCCGGCCCGACCGACCCGACCCGATTACCCAAGGAGTGACGAGCATGTCTGAGCACGGTCTGCGCGAGGTGGAGCACGAGGTCACGGTCTCGGCCCCGGCCGCCGACGTCTACCGCCTGATAGCCGACGTGGCGAACTGGCCGCGGATCTTCCCGCCCACCATCTATGTCGACCACGTCGAGCGCGGCGAGCGCGAGGAGCGCATCCGCATCTGGGCCACCGCCAACGGCGAGGCCAAGAACTGGACTTCGCGCCGCACGCTGGACCCGGACGCGCTGCGCATCGAGTTCCGCCAGGAGGTCTCCACCGCGCCGGTGGCGACCATGGGCGGCACCTGGATCATCGAGCCGCTCTCGGGGACCGAGTCGCGGATCCGCCTGCTGCACGACTACACCGCGGTGGACGACGACCCGAAGAGCATCGAGTGGATCGACGAGGCCGTCGACCGCAACTCCCGCTCGGAGCTCGCCGCGCTGAAGACGAACGTCGAACTCGCCACCGCCTCCGAGGAGCTGACCTTCTCGTTCGAGGACACCGTGCAGATCAACGGCTCCGCCAAGGACGTCTTCGACTTCATCAACGAGGCCCACCTGTGGTCGGAGCGGCTGCCGCACGTGGCGACCGTCCGCCTGGACGAGGACTCCCCGGGCCTGCAGACCCTGGAGATGGACACCCGGGCCAAGGACGGCTCCGTCCACACCACCCGCTCGTACCGGGTGTGCTTCCCGCACGAGAAGATCGCCTACAAGCAGACCACGCTGCCGGCCCTGATGAACCTGCACACCGGCTACTGGACGTTCCGGGAGAACGAGACCGGCGTCGCCGCGTCCTCGCAGCACACCGTCGTCCTGCGGGCCGAGAACATCACCACGATCCTCGGGCCGGACGCCGGCGTCGCGGAGGCCACCGAGTACGTCCGGACGGCGCTGAGCACCAACAGCCGGGCCACCCTCGGCCACGCCAAGGACTACGCCGAAGCCAAGCGCTGATCCGATGGACGACACCCTGGACACCCTGGACAAGCTGGACACCCAGGTCATCGTGGTCGGTGCCGGGCCGGTCGGCCTCATGCTCGCGGGTGAACTGCGGCTCGGCGGCGCCGAGGTGATCGTCCTGGAGCAACGGGCCGCCCCCACCACCGAGTCCCGCGCCTCGACCCTGCACGCGCGCACCATGGAGATCCTCGACCAGCGCGGCCTGCTCGGCGAGTTGGGGACTCCTCCGAACGACGTGACCGGCCACTTCGGCGGCATCCCGCTCGACCTGGCACTGGACAGCCCGTACCCGGGCCAGTGGAAGGTCCCGCAGGTCCGCACCGAGGAGCTGCTCGGCGCCTGGGCGCGCGGCCTCGGCGCCGACCTCCGGCGCCGGCACACCGTCCGCGCCCTCACCGACGGCCCGGAGCACGTCGAGGTCGAGGCCCTCGGNCCGGACGGCCCGGTGCTGCTGCGGGCCAGGTACGTGGTGGGCTGCGACGGCGAGCACAGCACGGTACGGCGCCTGGGCGGCTTCGGCTTCCCGGGCGCCGACGCGCGGCGCGAGCTGATCCGGGCCGACGTGGACGGCATCGACGTCCCGAACCGGCGCTTCCAGCGGCTCGCGGACGGCCTCGCCATCGCCGCCCGCCGGGGCGACGGCGTCACCCGGGTGATGGTGCACGAGTTCGGCCGCGAGGCCCTGCCGCGCACCGGCGAGCCGGAGTTCGCGGAGATCGCCGAGGTCTGGCAGCGCGTCACCGGCGAGGACATCCACGGCGGCACGCCGCTCTGGGTGAACGCCTTCGGTGACGCGTCCCGCCAGGCCGAGCAGTACCGGCGCGGCCGGCTGCTGCTGGCCGGGGACGCCGCCCACCAGCAGATGCCGATCGGCGGACAGGCCCTCAACCTGGGCCTNCAGGACGCCGTCAACCTCGGCTGGAAACTCGCCGCCGAGCTGCGCGGCGGCGGGCCCGAGGGCCTGCTCGACAGCTACCACGACGAGCGGCACGCCGTCGGCCTGCGGGTGCTGTCCAACATCAGGGCGCAGGCCCTGCTGCTGCTCGGCGGCCCCGAGGTGGAGGCGCTGCGCCCGGTGCTCGGCGAGCTGATCGCACACGGGAACGTGCGCGAGCACCTGGCCGGCATGATCAGCGGCCTCGACATCCGCTACGACGTCGGCGCGGGCGGCCACCCGCTGGCCGGCGCCCGGCTGCCGCACGCCGTCCTCGACACCCCGGCCGGCCCTGGCAGCACCCTCGCGCTGCTGCGGGAGGCCCGCGGCGTCCTGCTGCTGCTCACCGGCGGCCCCGGGGCGGCGCGCCACGAGGCCCTGCGGGCGGCGGCCGCGCCCTGGGCGCGACTGGTCGACACCGTCACGGCCGCAGCTCCGGCCGACGGCCCGCTCGCGGACGCGGCCGCCGTGCTCGTACGCCCCGACGGCCACATCGTCTGGGCCGAGTCTTCCCCCAGCCCCTCGGCCGATCCCTCGGCCGACCTTTCGGCCGCGCTGCGCCGCTGGTTCGGCGCCGCGACGGCACAGGACAAGAACAGGAGCAGGACCATGGGCAACTTTGCCGGCAAGACGGCGCTGGTCACCGGCGCGAGCCGCGGGATGGGCCGGGCCACCGCCGTGCGCCTCGCCCGCGAGGGCGTACTCGTCGCGGTGCACTACTCGACCAACAAGGACGCGGCCGACGAGGTCGTCGCCACCATCGAGAAGGACGGCGGCCGGGCCTTCACCGTGCAGGCCGAGCTGGGCGTGCCCGGCGACGTCCACCAGCTCTTCCTCGGCCTGGAGGAGGGGCTGAAGGAGCGCACCGGCTCGACCACGCTGAACATCCTGGTCAACAACGCCGGTGTGATGGGCGGCGTCTCGCCCGAGGAGACCACGCCGGAGCAGTTCGACCGGCTCGTCGCGGTCAACGCCAAGGCGCCGTTCTTCATCATCCAGCGGGCGCTGCAGAACATCCCGAGCGGCGGCCGGATCATCAACATCTCGTCCGGGCTCACCAAGTTCGCCAACCCGCAGGAGATCGCGTACGCGATGACCAAGGGCGCGGTCGAGATGCTCGCGCTGCACTACGCCAAGCACCTCGGCCCCCGCAACATCACCATCAACAGCGTGGCGCCCGGCATCACCCGCAACGGCAACCCGGTCTTCGACATGCCCGAGGTGGTGGAGCAGATGGCGCAGCTGTCGACCTTCAACCGGGTCGGCGAGCCGGAGGACGTCGCCGACGTGGTCGCGTTCCTCGCCTCCGACGAGGCCCGCTGGATCACCGGCTCCTTCGTCGACGCCAGCGGCGGCACCCTGCTCGGCTGACGGACGCACCGCGTGCCGCTCCATGCACGGACGGGGCCGGCCGCGCACGGTGCGGCCGGACCGTCCATCCACCGGGAGCCCGGACCACCTCCGGGCTCCCGGGCGACCCTCTGCTGGAGCAGGACCATGAAACTCTCGTCCCTCGCACCACCGGCCCCCGCCTCGCCCACCGCCACCGGGCGGTGGAGCCTCGCCCTGTGGGGCCTGCTGACCGTGCTGGCCGGCAACATGCTCATCGACGCGCTCGAAGTGTCCGTCGCCGTCGTTGCTCTGCCCTCGGTCGGCGCCGGCCTCGGCCTCTCCCTGACCACCCTGCAGTGGGCGATGAGCGGCTTCGCCATCGGCTTCGGCGGGCTGATGCTGTTCGGTGCCCGGGTGGTGGCCCTGCTGGGCCGCCGCCGGGTCTACCTCGTCGCGCTCCTGGTCTTCGCCGCCGCCTCCGTGCTGAGCGGTCTCACCAGCGACCCCGGCGTGCTGATCGCCACCCGCTTCGTGAAGGGCTTCTGCGCCGCCCTCACCGCACCGACCGGGCTGGCCATCATCAGCACGACCTTCCCCGAGGGGCCGGCCCGCAACCGGGCCCTGTCGGTGTACACCCTCTTCGGCGCCAGCGGCTTCACCACCGGCCTGCTGCTCTCCGGCCTGCTGACCCAGGTGAGCTGGCGGCTGACCTTCCTCTTCCCGGCCCCGGTCGTGCTGGTGCTGTTCGTCCTCGGCCTGCGGCTGATCCCCGCCGCCGGCCCCGCCACGCTGCCGTACCGCCGCTTCGGNGTGGCCGGCGCGCTGACCTTCAGCGGCGCCCTGTCGGCCCTGGTGTACGGGATCGTCTCGGTGCCGGGCCACGGCTGGGCCGNTCCGCACACGGCCGGCGCGTTCGCGCTCGGCGTGCTGCTGCTGGCCGCCTTCGCGGTCATCGAACGCAGGTCGCCGCAGCCCCTGCTCGGCTTCCGGGCCCTCGCCGACGGCGCGATGATCCGCTCGGCGCTCGGCGCCGCGGCCCTCAACGGCTCGTATCTCGGCCTGCTCCTCACCGCCACCTACGAGTTGCAGACGCTGGCGGGCTGGACGCCGTTGCAGGCCGCGCTGGCGTTCGTGCCGGCGAGCGCGCCGCTGGCGGTGGCCGCCCTGTCCGCCGGGCGGATCGTCGGCCGCTTCGGCGCGGCCCGCCTGATCGCCCTCGGCGCGGTCTTCCCCTGCATCGGCTACGCGCTGTACCTGCGGCTGGCCTGGCCGCTCGGCTACGCGGCCGGCGTCCTGCCGACGATGCTGCTGGTCGGCGCCGGGTTCGTGCTCTCCTTCGCCGCCCTCAACCTGCAGGCCACCTCCGGGCTTCCGGCGGATCTGCGGGGGGCCGGCAGCGGGCTGTACCAGACCGCCGTCCAGCTCGGCGCCGCGCTCATGCTGGCCCTGACCGCCGCGCTGATCGAGGCCGGCCGCCCCGCGCCCGGCGCCCCGGTGGCCGAGGCCGTCGCGGCGCTGCGCCCGGCGGTGTGGCTGGTCGCCGCGGTCGGCCTGCTGGGCCTGCTCACCGGGCTCACCGGTCTGTCCCGCGCCCCGGCACGCCGGCGCTGAACCGACGGTCTCCACAACTCCCCTTCCTCCACTGCCTCCTGGAAAGCCATGACCATGGACCAGATCCAACACGATTGGGAACTCGGCGCCTTCGAAAACCTCGACGACTTCGACGACTTCGACGATTACGACGACTTCGAGGGCGACGACGGGCCGGCCATCGAGGTGATCCCGCCGAGCCTGGCCGAACTCGCCGCCGTCGGCCTGCCGGAGCGCACCCGGATCATCGAGAAGTACGTCCGGGAGGAGCTGGCCCGGGTCCTGCGGGTCGAGCCGTACAGCATCGACACCACCGGCCGCCCGATGAACAGCCTCGGAGTGGGCTCGATCCACGGCCTGGAGATCCAGCGCCGGATGGAGGCCGTCCTCCAGGTCGAGGTGAACCTCCAGCGGCTGCTGCGCGCCAACAGCGCGTTCGAACTGATCGAGTGCCTGGCGGGCCAGCTCGGCCCCGAGGACAACCCGCACAAGCGCTCGGCCGGGCACACCCACGCCGTTCCTGCCGTGGTGGGCGCGGCGTGACCGGCCACGGGACGGTCGGCGGCGGGTCCGCGCCGCCCGCCCCCGCCGTCCCGGCCCCCGCGGCCGTGCCCGGCCTGCCGGTCGCGCCCCTGCTGGACGAGGACCACCTGGACGTCTGGCTGATCCGCCGCCCGAAGCTCGACGTCGCGCCGGCCGGCCTCGACCTCTCCGAGCTCGACGACGCGGAGCGCAGGCGCGCGGCCTCCTTCATCCGCCCGTCCGACGGGATCACCTACGCCTCGGCGCACATCGCGCTGCGGCGGCTGCTCGGCGGCTACCTCGGCGTGGCGCCGCAGGACGTGACCTTCGTCCGCGAGCCCTGCCCCGGCTGCGGCGACCCGCACGGCCGCCCGGCCGTCGCGCACCCCTCGCCGCCGCTGCACTTCTCCCTCGCGCACAGCCAGGGGATGGCCGCGGTGGGTGTGGCGGCGACCCCGCTCGGCATCGACGTGGAGCGGCTGCCGCGCGACCAGACCGTCGAGGTCTGCACGCCGGCCCTGCACCCCGCCGAGCGCGCCGAGCTGGAGGCCGTCGACCCGGTCGCCCGGCGGGCGCTGTTCGGACAGCTGTGGACGCGCAAGGAGGCCTACCTGAAGGGCATCGGCACGGGGCTGAGCCGCGACCCGGCCGAGGACTACCTCGGCGCCGAGCCGCGCGACCGGCCACCGGGCTGGGTGATCCTCGACCTGCCGGCCGGCCCGCGCCACCAGGCCGCCGTCGCCCTGCGACGGGAGCGCCCGGTGGCGCCCGCCCTCCGCTGGCTGCCCATCGAGGCCCTCTTCGCCGGCGGCACGGTGGACGTCTCCCGCGGCGCCCCGGCCGGCCCGCTGGCCGCGTAGGCCGCACGCCGGCGCGGACCCGGGTGTCCGCCCCACCAGCACGGCCCGCCGGACCGACGGACCGACCGACCACGTACCCCTCGGGAGTGACCCACCTATGTCGACACCTGAAAAGACCAAGTCCGGCCGCGCCGACCAGCAGCGGGTGCACTGGACGTCGAAGGAACGCCTGGAGGAGCTGGGTCTGATCAAGGACGCGGCCCTCCAGGGCCCCGATCCGTCAGCCACCGAGCGCCAGCACTCCAGAGGCAAGCTCACCGCCCGCGAGCGGATCGAACTCCTGCTGGACGAAGGCTCGTTCACCGAGGTCGAGCAGCTGCGCCGGCACCGTGCCACCGGCTTCGGCCTGGAGCACAAGCGCCCGTACACCGACGGTGTCATCACCGGCTGGGGCACGGTCGACGGCCGTACGGTCTTCGTCTACGCGCACGACTTCCGGATCTTCGGCGGCGCGCTGGGCGAGGCCCACGCCAGCAAGATCCACAAGATCATGGACATGGCCCTCTCCGCGGGCGCCCCGCTCGTCTCGCTGAACGACGGCGCGGGCGCGCGGATCCAGGAGGGCGTCTCGGCGCTGGCCGGCTACGGCGGCATCTTCCAGCGCAACACCCGGGCCTCCGGCGTCATCCCGCAGATCAGCGTGATGCTCGGCCCGTGCGCGGGCGGCGCGGCCTACTCGCCGGCGCTGACCGACTTCGTGTTCATGGTCCGCGAGACCTCGCAGATGTTCATCACCGGGCCGGACGTGGTCCGCGCGGTGACCGGCGAGGAGATCACCCAGAACGGCCTGGGCGGCGCGGACGTGCACTCCGGCACCTCCGGGGTGTCCCACTTCGCGTACGACGACGAGCAGAGCTGC
>FJVZ01000647.1_pt1 | contig 13770 bp, 11 predicted proteins | sample 1011841 | NCBI WGS metagenome assembly FJVZ01 (sample SAMEA3912450, study PRJEB9761) | metagenome | biome: forest; material: soil | place: USA | collected 2011-06-22 | depth 0.1 m
TCGGGGGTCGTTGCACCAACGCCTCACCAGGCGCGATTAGCTCAGCGGGAGAGCACTACCTTGACACGGTAGGGGTCACTGGTTCAATCCCAGTATCGCGCACAGTAATGACGAAGGCCGTGATCCGCGAGGATCACGGCCTTCGTCGTGTTCGCAGGCGGCCGGGCACACGGGAGCGCCGCGTACGGATGCCCTCACCGGCATTCCGTACGCGGCGACTCCGCCTGCCGAGGCGCTTCGCGCGCCGCTCTCGCCCGTCCGCGTTTCACCGCGGGCGCGGGACCTCGGCCGGCACTGCCTCCCCGTCCCCGGGGGATCAGTGCCCGATCAGGTCGGCGACCGCCCTCGCCTGGGAGGCCACCTGCTCCCAGCCGCCGAAGAGCATCACCAGCAGGACGGCGCAGGGCAGCGCCATGGCCAGGGCCACCACGGGGTGCCTGGTCTGGCCGGCCGGGCGCTTGCCGGCCGCGCGCGGGGCAGCCACCGGCCGGCTGCGGGTGGGGCCCGTGACCTGTGTTGCCATGACCTTGCTCCTGCCCGTTCCGGCTTCTGGTGACCTGCCGACCGCTGAGACNGNNGACTTNCNGACGNCTGCTGATGACTGCTGGGAAAACTGGCGCGGTGGACGGCTTACCTCGGGGGACGAGCTCCTCGTCCACCGCTGACCACAACGCTATTGCCGAGGGGGGTGGGGGCGCGTCATGCCCTCGTACCGTTTCCCGGGCATCCCGGAGGATGACGCCAGGACCTGGGGACTACTACCGGAGGGGGAGACGGGCGTGATCACATCCCCGAGGGAACCCTGAGGGCGACCCCGAGGGCCCGGGTCGGCAGTGCTCCCGAGCCCCGTCCCGCAGGTGCTCCCGGACCCGGTCCAGTGCCTGGTCACAGGGGCTCGCAGGGGAAGATCGGACAATCCCACGGGCCGTTGAGGTGTTGCGTATCAGCACACCGCAGCAGGCAGTCCGTAAGCTGTGCCGGACAGGATCTGACGATGCCCCAACCGACGGGGTCTCACCCACGGGCTGACGGGAACGAAGATGGCGATGATGCGGCTGAGGCGTGAGGACCCCCGCATCGTCGGACCGTACCGCCTGCACCGGCGGCTGGGGGCCGGCGGCATGGGCGTGGTCTACCTCGGCTCCGACCGGCGGGGGCAGCGGGTCGCACTCAAACTGATCCGCTCCGAGCTGGCGGAGGACCCGGAGTTCCGTACCCGCTTCGCCCGCGAGATCGCGGCGGCCTCCCGGATCCGGGGCGGCTGCACNGCGCGGGTGATGGGCTCGGACATCGAGGCCGACCGGCCGTGGCTGGCCACCGCGTACGTCCCGGGGCCCTCGCTGTACAAGCGGGTGGGCGACGAGGGCGCGCTCGGCTGGCCCGAGGTGGCCCGGATCGGCGCCGCGCTGGCGGACGGGCTGGTCAAGGTGCACGAGGCCGGGGTGGTGCACCGCGACCTCAAGCCGTCCAACATCCTGCTCTCCCCCAAGGGCCCGCGCATCATCGACTTCGGCATCGCGTGGTCGCGCGGGGCCAGCACGCTCACGCACGTCGGCACGGCGGTCGGCTCGCCCGGCTTCCTGGCTCCCGAGCAGGTCCGCGGGGCGGCGGTGACACCCGCCACCGACGTGTTCGCCTTCGGCGCCACGCTCGCGTACGCGCTCACCGGGGACTCGCCGTTCGGCTCCGGCGCCTCGTCCGAGGTCATGCTGTACCGCGTGGTGCACGAGGAGCCGGACCTCTCGGGCGTACCGCCGCAGCTGGCGCCGCTGGTCCGGGCCTGCCTGGCCAAGGAGTCCACCGAGCGTCCGGGCGCCGCCGCGCTGCACGAGCGGCTCAGCGAGCTGGCCGCACGCGGGGCCGCCCTGACCGGTGGCCGGGCCGGCCAGGCCCGCGCCGCCGCGCCCCCGCACGCCCCGGCCGGGCATCCCGCGCAGGCGGCGCCGAACGGCGTGCCCGCGCCCGGGCGGGCACCCGGCCCGGCCGTCGGGGCGCTCGGCCGGCTGTCGCCGACCCGTAAGCTGCCGGCGCCGCTCAACCCGCACTACGTGCACAGCCTGCACCGCGACCACCGCGGCCACTGGGACTTCGACCTCGCCCTCAAGCCCGCCGCCGGCTTCCCGCTCTACGCCGGCTGGCTCGCCGCCGTCCACCGCGGCCAGCGCCAGGTGCGGCACGGCCTGCGGGTCGACTGCCCGGTACTGCTGATGGCGTCCACCACCTCCACCGTCACCGGCAAGTGGGATCCGGCGCTGCTGAGCACGGACGCCGTGCTGCGCGTGGACGACATCGTCGCGCTCGCCCCCCGGCTGGGGCGCCACGTCACCACCGTCCGGATCGAGGGCGGCATGCACGACCTCATGCTGTCCGGCGAGGCCGCCCGCGCCCAGGTCTTCGGCGAACTCGACCGCTGGATCGGCGCGTACTTCCCCGCACCGGACGCCTGAGCCCGGCACACCCGGCCCGCCACCGCCCCTGTACCCGGGCCGGTGGCGGGCCGGTGTCCGTCCCGGCCGCCACCCCGGCCGACGACCGGGCCCGGGCGGACTGGTAGAACAGCGGGACACAACACCGGGTCGGCGGGGAACCGTGAGCATGGCCGGACACGTCGACAACTCAGCGGGTGGTCCTCCACGCCGGCCGGCCGCCTCGCAGGGGGGATGGCACCGGAACACCCAGCACGGCCGTGCCACGACGCGGCGTACGGGCCGCAGCACCTCCGGCCCGAACGCCGGGGTCACGACAGGGGAACTCCCCGGCCGCGACGGCACTGCCGTGGCGTACCCGAGGCCCGGTGCGCACCGCACCGAAAATCAAGGAGCACGATGAACCGGGCGCTCGCCGCCACCTGGAACCCGCTGGACTGGCCGCTCACGCACGGGCCCGTCCCGTACGCCGTGCTGGCAGCAGGCGGGTCGGCACTGGTCCTGCTGGCGCTCTCCCGAGGACGGCGCTGGAACAGCCGGGAGCTGCCCTGCGCCGTGCTGCTCGGCGCCGCCCTCACCGCGCTGGTGCAGGTGGCCGTCGACGACTGGTGGCAGCCCTTTCCCGAAGGCCTGCCGCACCGGGTGACGGCGTGGATCGGGGTGGCCCTGTTCGGCCTCTGCCTCGCCGGCTTCCGGATGCCCCGGCGGCCGTGGCGCGGCCGGGCCGTCGCCGCGCTCGCCGCGAGCGTGGTGGTGCTGATGACGTCCTCGCAGATCAACCGGCAGTTCGACCAGTACCCGACACCGCGCATGCTGCTCGCCCCGTGGCTCAGCCACACCGCNCCGCTGAGCACCGCGAACGCCGCCACGACGCTGACCGCACCGCCGGACAAACCACTCGCCGACGTCTGGCAACCGCCGGCCGACCTGCCGGCGAAGGGCACCCTCTCCACCGTCTCGATACCCGGCACCCGGTCCGGCTTCAAGACCCGCAACGGCTTCGTCTACCTGCCGCCCGCCTACCAGGCGAGCCCCCGGCCGCTGCTGCCGGTGCTCGTCCTGCTGCCCGGCCAGCCCGGCGCGCCCGAGGACTGGGTGAACACCGGCAGCCTCCAGGACATGATGGACGGCTTCGCGGCCGCGAACCACGGCCTGGCCCCGATCGTGGTCGTCGCCGACCCGACCGGCTCCCCCTGGGTCAACCAGCTCTGCATGGACTCCCGGCTCGCCAAGGCGCAGACCTACCTCGCCGAGGACGTCCCGGCCTGGATCCACGCCACCCTCCAGACCGCCGCCGGCCGGCAGTCCTGGGCCGTGGCGGGCCTGTCCTTCGGCGGCACCTGCTCGCTCCAGCTCGCCCTCAACGCCCCCGACGTCTACGGCTCCTTCATCGACATCTCGGGCCAGGAGGAACCGACGCTCGGCAGCCACGGCAAGAGTGTCGGCGATGCCTTCGGCGGTGACGAGGCGGCCTTCAACGCCCACGACCCGCGGCACCTCCTGGCCGGCAGGAACTTCCCCGACACCGCCGGGATCTTCGTCGTCGGCGCCAGTGACCCGGACTACCGCCCGCAGCAGGAGAAGATGTTCGCGGCCGCGAAGCAGGCCGGGCTGGCCGTGGACTTCCAGCTCAAGCCCGGCTCGCACGACTGGAACGTCTTCCGGGCCGGCATCAACGACAACCTGCCCTGGCTCGCCCGACGCACCGGGCTGCACGGATGACCGCACCCCCGGTCGCCGGCGCCGAGAGCGGCGCCGACGCCCCGGCCTGCGCGCCGCTGCCCGGGCCGGCCTGCTCCCGCCGGCGGCAGCACGCCCGCCGGCTGCGTGCCGCGCCGCTGACCCTGACGCTGCTGGCCGCCCTGTGGGCGGTCGGCGCGGCCAGCGGCAGCCTGCGCGCCGGGCCGCCGCAGCGGCTGCTCGACCGGATCGGCGTCGGCCTGCCCACTCTCGACGCCGGCCACTGGTGGGGGCCGGCGACCTCGCTGTTCTGGTGCTCCGGCATCGGGGCCTACGTCTTCACCAGCGTGCTGCTGCTCCTGGTCGGGCCGGTCGCCGAACGCCGGCTCGGCCGACGCCGGAGCATCCTCGTCCTGCTCGCCGGGCAGGTGCTCGCCACCCTGCTCGGCACCGCACTGGTCCGCCTGGGCATCGCCGCCGGCGAGGGCTGGACCCACAGCGTCACGGACGAGGTNGCGGTCGGCCCGGCCGCCGGCCTGTTCGCCCTNGCCGCGGTGCTCAGCCACCGGCTGACCGCCCTGTGGCGCCGCCGCCTGCGCCTGCTGGTGGTGCTCGTCCCCCTGGTGTCCACGCTGTACATCGGCCACCTGCAGGGCGTGCAGTGCTTCGCCGCCGCACTGGTCGGCCTGGCCGGCGGCGCGCTGCTGCACCGCCACCAGCCGCGCCGCCGCTACCGGGCCTCGCACAACGAGGCCCGGGTGCTGGTCGCGCTCTGCCTGGTCGCGGCAGCGGTCGGACCGCTCGTCGCCGCGCTCTACGACGACGCCATCGGCCCCTTCAACAGCCTCTCCGAGCTGTACTTCTCCCGCGCCTACTCGCCGGACGAGGTCGCCGACCTCTGCCTGTACTCCGCCCACGAGTGCGCCCGGGCGCACGCCGTCCAGAGCTTCTTCGACTCGCCCGGCCGGCTGATGGCGGCGGCCGTCCCGGCCCTGCTGCTGGTGCTCGCCGAGGGGCTGCGGCGCGGCCTGCGGATCGCCTGGCGGATCACCGTCGTCACCGAGCTGATCTGGACCTGCCTGCTCGTCTGGCTGCTCGCCGACGACATCTCCGCGCTGGAGGACCCGGCCGACACCCGGTACGTGGTCGAGTTCTTCGTCGAGGCGCTGCTGCTGCCGGTGCTCACCACGGCGCTGCTGCTGCGCACCAGGCACCGCTTCCGGCTGCGGACCGCCCGGCGGGTGGGGCGCCGGCTCGGCGCCGTCGTCGGCGCCGCCCTGCTGCTCACCGCGACCGCGTACGTCGGCGTCGGCACGCTGGTGCGCGACCAGTACGAGCCGCTCACCACGCCCGGCCGGCTGGTGGCCGGGCTGGCCTCGGCGTACCTCCCGCCGGCCTACGGGGAGCTGCTGGCGGACTACCCGATCGCCGTCGGCGGCGTGGCCCGGGCGCTGGTCACCTACTGCGGTCTGGTGTTCTGGCTGGTCTCGCTGTGCGCACTGCTGGTGGCGCTGCGGCGCTCCGCGGTGCACGCGGACGCCGAGGACGCGGAGCGGGCGCGGGCGCTGCTCACCCGGTACGGCGGCAGCACGCTCTCCTTCATCAGCACCTGGGACGGCAACCACTACTGGTTCGACGAGGAGGGCCGGGCGGCGGTGCCGTACCGGGTGCTGTCGACCGTCGCGCTCACCACCGGCGACCCGTTCGGCGAGCCGCAGGCGCGGCGCCGGGCGGTGGCCGGCTTCGCCCGGTACTGCGACGCGCGCGGCTGGACGCCGTGCTTCTACAGCGTCACCCCGGACATCAGGGAGGCCGCCGGGGAGCTGGGCTGGCGCTCGCTCCAGGTCGCCGAGGACACCGTGGTGGCACTGCCCGGACTGGCCTTCACCGGCAAGAAGTGGCAGGACGTCCGGACCTCGCTGAACAAGGCCGGCAAGCAGGGCATCACCGCCGAGTGGTGGACCTACCGGGACGCTCCGGCCGCGATCAGGGACCAGATACGGTCGATATCCGAGGAGTGGGTGTCGGACAAGGGCCTGCCCGAGATGGGCTTCACCCTCGGCGGGCTGGAGGAGCTGGAGGACCCGGCCGTCCGGGTGCTGGTCGCCGTCGACGCGCAGCGCCGGGTGCACGGGCTGACCAGCTGGATGCCGGTGTACGAGGACGGCCGCCCGGTCGGCTGGACGCTGGACTTCATGCGTCGCGGCTCGGACGGCTTCCGGGGCGTGATGGAGTTCCTGATCGCCTCCGCCGCGCTCGGCTTCAAGGAGGAGGGCGCCCGGTACCTGTCGCTGTCCGGCGCGCCGCTGGCCCGCTCGGACCGCGGCGAGCCGCCGACGTCCCTGCAGCGGATGCTGGACTGGATGGGCAAGGTGCTGGAACCGGTCTACGGCTTCCGGTCGTTGCTCGCGTTCAAGGCCAAGTTCCAGCCCGAGTACCGGCCGATGTACATGGCCTACCCCGACCCGGCCGCGCTGCCCAGCATCACCCGGGCGATCGGCAAGGCGTATCTGCCGCACCTGACCGCCGCCCAGGGCGTGCGGCTGATGCGCAGACTCTCGGCCTGAGCCGCGCGGCAGCGGTGCCGCAGTTGTGCTCTGTGCCCGGCTATGTGACGAAGCGCCGGGAACGCGGGGGTGTCGGCCGGTGTTCGGCCGGCCCGCCCCCGGCTTCGCCGACCGTTCATGAAACCGCTCCCCCCGGGACATGGCGAGCCACTAATCATGACGCGAGCACCTAGCCGCCCGCTTGCCGGGCCACCCCACCAGGAGTCCCCGTGACCCGCCGTTACCTCCGTCTTGCCGCCGTCCTCAGCGCCTCCGGCGTGCTGGCCGGCGCCACCGCCGGCCAGGCCACCGCCCACCAGGGCGAGGGCGACGGCTTCGGATCGCGCCACGCGACCGCCGAGCACGTACTGCTGATCTCGGTCGACGGCCTGCACCAGACGGACCTGGCCTGGTACATCGCGCAGCACCCGCAGTCCGCGCTGGCCCGGCTGGTCGGCGGCGGCGTGGAGTACACCGACGCCAGGGCCACCACGCCGTCGGACTCCTTCCCCGGCATCGTCGCCCAGGTCACCGGCGGCGGCCCCGGCACCACCGGCATCTACTACGACGACACCTACGACACGGCGCTGCTGCCGGCCGGCACCACCGACTGCAGGGCCGCCGTGCCCGGCACCGAGGTCGACCTCACCGAGGATCTCGACCGGAACAAGGCCGCGCTGGACGCCGGCCAGGGTCTCGCGGGCCTGCCGGGCAGCATCCTCTCGCTGACCGGCCACGCCGCCGACCTGCTCGACCCCGCCAAGCTGCCGGTCGACCCGAAGACCTGCAAGCCGCTCTACCCGCACTCCTACCTCCAGGTGAACACCATCTTCGAGGTCGCCCGCGAGGCCGGCCTGCGCACCGCCTGGTCGGACAAGCACGCCGCCTACGACATCCTGAACGGCCCGTCCGGCAAGGGCATCCAGGACCTCTTCACGCCGGAGATCAACAGCGACGCCACCGGCTANGCGGCCGGCGCCGACTGGACGAAGGACAACAGGGCCACCCAGCAGTACGACGGCTACAAGGTGCAGGCCGTCCTCAACGAGATCGACGGCTACGACCACGGCCGCACCCGCCGGGTCGGCACGCCGGCGATCTTCGGCCTCAACCTGCAGTCCGTCTCCACCGCGGAGAAGCTGCCGGAGTCCAACGGCCTGAAGGGCGGCTACGCGGCCAAGGACGTCCCCGGCCCGCTGCTCAGCAGGAGCCTCGACTTCGTCGACGACCAGATCGGCGCGCTGACCGCCGAACTCCGCAAGCAGCACCTGGACAGGAGCACCACGATCATCCTCTCCGCCAAGCACGGCCAGTCGCCCGACGACCCGGCAGCCCTGACCCGGATCGACGACGCCCCGATCCTGGCCGGCCTCAACGCCGCCTGGAAGCAGCTCCACCCGGGCGCCGGCGACCTCGTCGCGCACTCGGTGGACGACGACGCGATGCTGCTCTGGCTGAACGACCGCTCCAAGGCCGCCACCGACTTCGCCAAGGCGTACCTGCTGGCGCAGAGCGGCACCGGCACGGACATCGACAAGAAGCCGAAGGCCTTCACCGCCGGCGGCCTGACCAAGGTCTACGCGGGCGAGGAGGCGGCCGGCTTCTTCGGCGTCAGGCCCGGCAACTCCCGCGTCCCGGACATCTACGGCATCGCCCAGTACGGCGTCGTGTACACCGGCGGCACCAAGAAGATCGCCGAGCACGGCGGCACCGCGGCCGACGACCAGGCCGTCCCGCTGGTGCTCTCCGGCGCGGCCGTGCCGGACGGCGTGCGGCGCTCCGCGCCCGTCCAGACCAAGCAGATCGCCCCGACCGTGCTTGCCCTGCTCGGCCTCGACCCGCACGCCCTGCAGGCCGTCCGCAAGGAGCACACCGCGGTGCTGCCCGTCCGCTGATCCGACCGGGCCGCCCCGGACGCCGCACCGGCGTCCGGGGCGCTTCGCCGTCCGGGGGCGGTGCGGGCGGGCCGTGGGGGGCGTCCGGTCAGCCGGGCATCATGCCCAGCTGGCGCATCATGGCGACGGCGTCCCAGCTCCACCAGCCCTCCTTGGCCTTGCCCTCCTCGAACCGCCACATCGTCATCCCGGCGGACTCGATGGTCTTGTTGCTGGCCGGCATGCCCATGTACTCGCCGATGTGGGTGCCGCGCCAGGTCCAGCGGGTGACCACCTCGTCGCCCTCGGCGATCTGGCTCTGGATGTCGAAGGTGAAGTCGAATGCCTGGCGGTAGCCCTCGATCATCCGCTTGACGGCCTCCGGGCCCACCGTGTCGGCGTCCATCGACGGGTCGTGGTCGACGTAGTCCGGCGCGAGCAGTTCGTCGATCGGGGACATGTCCCCCGTCGGGGGACCGAGCAGCAGCCGGCGGGCCGCCTGCTTGTGGAGCTGCTCGTCGCGCACCAGATCGAGGTTGGTGAAGGTCGGCGGCTCCTGGCAGAGCGCCACCATCTCGCGGAAGATCCGGTCGGTCTCCGGCAGGCCGGAGTTGCGCATCGCCGCCTCGTACGAGGGGAACTCGACGATCTCCACGATGTGCCGGGCGTCCGCCCGGTCCGCACCGACCATCGCGTGGGTGGCGGTGCGCCTGCCCTGGGTCTGTTCGATCCAGTTGTCCATCAGCCGGTTGAGCTCGTCCGGCTGCTCCGTACGGCACTCGACGATCTGTACAAAGGTCATCGCGAACCTCCCGATCACACCCCCTGCTGCCTCCGTCCGCCGTCCGCGCTGCCTTCCACTCTCCTCCTCCCGTCCCCCGGGCACCACACGCCGGGTTCCGGGCCCCGCGCCAGGACGCAGAACCCGTTCCGGTCCGTACTAATCATGCGGCCGCGCCTTTTCCGACCGATGATGCGTACATGGCGACCACCCGCCGGTCCGTCATCTGACCGGTCCGCGCCCGAGGACGCTCCCGGGCGGCGGGGCGGCGCCTAGGCTCCGGAATCATGCACACCACACATCTGAAGCGTTTCGGCCTGTCCGCGATCCTGTCCCTGGTGCTCGGCCTGCTGCTGCTGGCGCCGCCGGCCCACGCCGACTCGCCCGCACTGTCCGTCACCGCCAGTGCGTCGAGCGTGCTGCCGGGTGACTCGGTGTCACTCACGCTCACCTTCACCAATGTCCACGACACGCCCGTGCAGTTCATCTACCAGTCCGTCCAGCCGACTTGGGCCACCACGCAGGTGCCCGGGCTGAGCTTCACACTGAGCAGCTCGACCGTCGGGTACACGGCGCCGGTCGCCCCCGGCGACAGCAGCACCGTGACGCTGTCCTACCAGGTCGCGTCCGACTCGGCCTGCGGCGTGCGGATCGACCTGTACACCTACCTCTACTACGAGTACGCGAGCGGCGCCCTCACCGACTCCGCGCTCCAGGACCTCCCCGGCGCGAACGTGCTCTGCGCCGCCTGACAACCGTCCTCCGGCGGGGCCCACGGAATGCCTTCCGTGGGCCCCGCACCTCAACTCTGCCTGAGATTCAGCATCGAGAGGTAGACGGGGAGCTTCTCCACCGCCTTGCGGGAGACCTCGGTCATCTGCACGGTGTCGCGCGTGCAGTCCTTCACGATGAGCCGGTACTCGCCGTCCTCGTGGACGAGTTCGGCCGTGTACAGCAAGGCTTCCATCAGCTGGTCCCTCTCGTGGTCGCTACCGGCGCGGTCAGGTCGTCGCCCCGTCGAGCCAGGCGTTCCAGGCCTTGCCGGCCGCCTCCTCGTCGGCGTCCGCCGCGAACAGGTGGTGGCCGAGCCAGATCGGCCAGTTCCAGGCGCTGCCGTTGTAGAAGCGGTACAGGCCGTCGGCGGTGCGCAGCCCGATGAAGTCGGGCGTCAGGTAGTCCACCACCGCGTCCAGCGGGTCGACGCCCTCCGGGGCGAGCCGGACGGTGTCGCCGGCCGCGGCGTCCTCGGGCAGACCGAGCCGCCCGCGCAGGGCCGCGAACGCGCCGGCGTCGGCGGGGGCCTCCGACCGGGCGGCCCTGACGTAGACGGCCGGGCGGCCCGCGAAGTACCGCAGGTACTGCTCCAGGCTGTGCTGGTAGAAGTCGACGTGCTTCTCGGCGGCGTCGGCCCGGGTGTCCCAGCCCGCGTCGGCCTCGCCCTCCTGCACCCAGTGGATGCCCATCCGCAGGCCCGCCGTGCCGTCCGCCCGGCCGTCGACGGTGTAGCTCAGCGTGTTGGAGAAGCCCACGTCGTTCTGGAAGCGGCAGACGAAGCGGTGCGGCGGCTCCCACTCGGTGACGGTCGCGGGCCCTCGGGAGACCTTGCCGCCGACGCCCGGCTCGACGTCCATCGGGTACAGCCAGCCCTGGTTGCCGGGACCGGTGGCGACCGCCGCCCAGACCTGCTCCGCCGTGGCGGGCAGCTCCTGCTCCCGGCTGACCTTGAATTCCCGGGCCATGATGGGGACTCCTTCTGTGTGCGTGGGGACCGTGGGTGTCATCAGTAGGCGACCGGCAGGGCGGTCAGGCGGCGTTGCAGCGGGTTGGGCTTCCACTGCGGGGTGTCGGTGTCCAGGCGCAGCGCGGGCATCCTGCGGACCAGCGTGCCGATCGCGAGTTCGGCCTCCAGCCGGGCGAGCGGGCCGCCGAGGCAGAAGTGCGGCCCGTTGCCGAAGCTCAGGTGCCGGTTGTCGGGCCGGGCGAGGTCGAGCCGGTCGGGGTCGGTGAAGCGCCGCTCGTCCCGGTTGGTGGAGCCGAGCACCAGGTAGACCAGGTCGCCGACGCCCAGGGTGCGCCCGGCGAGGTCGAGTTCCTCGGCCACCACCCGGATGATCACCTGGGTCGGGGTGTCGTAGCGCACCAGCTCGTCCATCGCCGGGCGGATCAGCGCCGGGTCCTCGCGCAGCAGGGCGAGCTGGCCGGGGTTGCGCAGCAGCGCGAGCGTGCCGTTGCCGATCAGGTTGGTGGTGGTGTCGTCCCCGGCGGTGATCAGCATGAAGCAGGTGGACAGCAGTTCGGCGTCGGTGAGGTGGTCGCCGCGAGCCTGCGCCGCGACCAGGGCGCTGATCAGGTCGTCGCCGGGCGCCGACCTGCGCTCCCTGACCAGCCAGGACAGGTACTCCTCGAACTGGTCGATGACGGCCTCGGCCTGCTCGAAGTCCTCGCCGAGGTTGCTGAGCGCGCGGAACCAGACCTTCACCCGGGCCCGGTCGGCGGCCGGGACGCCGAAGAGTTCGCAGATCACGGTGAGCGGCAGCGGCGCGGCGACCGCCTCGATCAGGTCGGCGGTGCGCCCGGCGGCGAGGGCCTCGTCCACCAGGCCGTCGACGATCGTCCGGATGCCGTCGCGCAGGGCCTCGATCCGCCGGGCGGTGAACGCCTTGTTCACCAGCTTGCGGAGCCGGGCGTGGTCCGGCGGGTCGGTGTTGGTCATCACCCGGCCGAGCCGGGCGGCGAGCTTGCTGAGGTCCTTGAGCCGGCTGTCGCGGGCGGCCAGGGCGGTGGTCATCCTGTCCCGGTCGTTGGACAGCCGCAGGTCGCCGAGCGCCGCCTCGACGTCCGCGTAGCGGGTGACGTGCCAGATGCCCTCGGGGCTGCGGTGGACCGGGTCCTCGTTGCGCATCCGGGCGTAGAAGGGGTACGGGTCGGCGCGGAATTCGAGCGTCCGCATCGGCGCGGTGAGGTCGGCCGGCCCGGCGGCGGCAGCCCCGGTGTCGGCGGTGTGCGTGTCGGCGGTGTGCGTGTCGGCGGTCTGGGTGTCGGCGGTCTGGGTGTCGGTCACGGTCTACTGCTCGCGGTTCATCGCGTCGACCAGGCTCTGCGGCCGCATGTCGGTCCAGTTCGTCTCGATGTACGCGAGGCAGGCGTCCCGGGTGTCCTCCTGGTGGGCGACCCGCCAGCCGGCGGGCACGTCCAGGCGGGACGGCCAGAGGGAGTGCTGGTTCTCGTGGTTGACGAGCACCAGGTAGGTGGCGTCGTTGTCCTCGAAGGGGTTGGTCATGGTGTCGCTCTCCATCGGTGGTGAGGTGGCCGGGCCGGCCGGTCGGCCGGCCCGGTGGGTGGTCGGTGGCTACTGGCGGACAACCGGTGGCTACTGGTGGAGNTCGGTGATCCGCGCGGCGAGGATCGGGCCGATCTGGGCCAGCGATCCGGGCTGCGTCATGCGGTCGTGCCGGGTGGTGATGTCGTGCGACTCGATCCGCCCGCCGATGTACGGCTGCCAGGTGCGGGCGTCCGGGGTGTCCTCGTCGCGGTCGATCGTGGAGTTGAAGAGCAGCAGGTCGCCGTCGAACACCCCGGGCACGAAGTCGAGCGCGAGCTGCGCGTTGTTGATCATGATCTCGACGACGGCCTCGATGTGCCGCTCCTCCAGGCTCGCCAGCGCGCTGCCCCGGGTGCGCAGGATGTCGGAGATCTCCGCGAAGGTGAGCGGTCCCTCGTCGAGCATCGCCGGGTCGCAGTCGAGGATGCCGACCAGCACGTCCCGCTCGGTGGGCACCGGCGGCTCGTCGAAGTCGACCTCGCCGACCGGGTAGGCGTCCAGGATCGCCAGCAGCGAGGTGCGCTGGCCGCGCCGGTGCAGCTCGGTGGCGATCGCGTGCGCGATCAGCCCGCCGGCCGACCAGCCGAGCAGCATGTACGGCCCGGTCGGCTGGACCTTGCGGATCTGGTCGGCGTAGTCGGCCGCCATCTCCTCGATCGAGGTGGGCCGGGGCTCCGGCCGCCCGAGGCTGCGCGCCTGGATGGCGTACAGCGGGAAGTCCGGGCCGAGGTGGTTCATCAGGCCGCAGTACGACCAGCTGATGCCGCCGCCGGGGTGGATGCAGAACAGCGGGGTGTGCCGGCCCTTCGGGCGCAGCGGGAGGACCACGTCGAAGGCCTCGTCGGGGTTGTCCATCCCCAGCCGCTCCGCCAGGCCCGCCACCGTCGGCGCCTCGAACAGCGTCCGCAGCCCGAGCCCGGTGCCGAGNGTCTCGCGGACCCGGGCGGCGAGGCGGGCGGCCAGCAGGGAGTGCCCGCCGAGCTCGAAGAAGTCGTCGTCGATGCGGACCTGCTCCCGGCCGAGCACCTCGGCGAACAGGTTGCAGAGCAGCTGTTCCTGCGGCGTCCTCGGGGTGCGGCCCGGGCCGGCGGTGCCGTACTCGGGGGTCGGCAGCGCGGCCCGGTCGAGCTTGCCGTTGGCG
>FJVZ01000347.1_pt1 | contig 13760 bp, 14 predicted proteins | sample 1011841 | NCBI WGS metagenome assembly FJVZ01 (sample SAMEA3912450, study PRJEB9761) | metagenome | biome: forest; material: soil | place: USA | collected 2011-06-22 | depth 0.1 m
GCCGCGTGCACCGACAGCAGGTTGTCCAGCCGCGGGCCGGCCAGCAGCTCGCGGTCCCGGCCCAGATAGGCGGGCGGCTGGACGTCATGGGTCATCAGGTCCCAGCCGACGATGTCCGCGGCGGGTACGCCGGCCCGCTCCGCGACGTACTCGATCAGCGAGCCCTCGTCGACCGCCCCGAGGCCCCAGATCGGCGTCAGGTGACGCTGCTTGTCCAGCTTGAGGCCGTCGTTGACCTGACGGTCGAGGTGGATCGCCAGCTGCGGCACGCGCAGCAGCGGCTCGTCGATCTGCACCAGCCGGGTGGTGCCGTCGCGCAGCGCCAGGCGCCCGGAGAGGCCGAGGTCGCGGTCGAGCCAGGTGTTCAGCGGGACGCCGCCGTAGATCTCCACCGCCACCTGCCGCCAGCCCGCCGCGGCGGTGTCCGGCAGCGGCTTGACCCGCAGGTTCGGCGAGTCGGTGTGGGTGCCGACCACCCGGAACGGCGTGTGCGGGCCCGCCCCCTGCGGCACGTACCAGGCGATCAGCGCGCCGCCCCTGATGACGTACCGCCCCCCGGTCGAACCGTCCCAGGCGTCGGTCTCGCTCACCTGGCGGAAGCCCGCCTTCTCCAGCCGCTGGGCGGCGCTCGCCACCGCGTGGTANGGCGAGGGTGAGGTGCCGAGGAAGGCGATCAGGTCATCGGTGTGCGTCCGGTCGAAGAAGGCCTGACAGGCGGCGGTCGACATGCTGCTCCTGGGTCGAGGGAGGGTCGAAACCGGTTGGGGGACGGCTTCGCACCTTGAGCATATGCCCGTACACGGACATGACAGGCGGATCCCGGGAACGGATACAGAACGCGGACAGCGCCGTGAAAACACCCGTACGGGCACCGCCGACGGCACCCGCACCCCGGGCCGTCCAACCCCCTTCGGCGCGACGGGAGCTGACTGCCGGTCCACGACCGCACCGCCCGCCCGGGCCTGGTACGGAGCGGGATGGCGCGCCCACGGACGGTCACCGGAGCGTCTACGAATTCACTCCGTAACTGCCTGTTCTTACGGCCGAGTTGCGGCAAGGATCAGGGGAGCGCCGCAGCACGGCACGCCGCCGAGGGCGCCCGCCGAGACGCCCACCGGGAGAGACCACCGCCATGACGCACCGTCCTCTGTCCGCGACCGCCGGGGCCGTGGCGACGGCACTGGCCGCGCTGCTGTCCGGCTGTTCCGGTGGCGGCGGCACAGGCAGCACGGCACCCGCCCTGGGTCCGGTACCGGTGATCACCGACCCCGCCCAGGTCACCCTGCCGACGGACGCGTACCTGCCGACGGCCGAGCAGATCCGTGGGCAGCGGCAGGCGGCGGAGGCCGTCACGATCGCCTGCATGCACGGCTTCGGGTTCAGCGGCCGGACGGACACGTTCCTGCTCGGGGCCGAGCAGGAAGTCCGCAACCGCGGGATCCACAGCTCCGTCTACGGCTGCTTCGGCCCGGCCGGGACGCAGTCGAAGGGGTACGAAGGGGGTACGAAATCTCCTCGGACATGGACGAGGTGATAGCGGCGACCNCGCCGCTACAGCCGCCGTCCGCCGAGGAGCGGACCGCGATGAGCGGTACCGACCCCGCCACCGGGCAGGCCGTCGACCGGCTGAACGGCCGGCTGGCCCCGAAGGGCGGGTGCCAACAGCGGCACTGGGAGGCGTCGTTGGTCGCCTCGGCCGACCCGGCGGGCGCCGCGGGCGCTGCGGGCTGACGACCCGGCGACCGGGGGCGAGGCAGTACAAGGTACGGAAGATTCGAATTGTCTTGGGGGCGAGCGGATTGTTCGGGCGCGGGCGCAAGGGCGCGGGCACGGTGGGGAACGGGCAGGACGGCAACGGCCGGGCGGCCGGGGAGATCGGTGAGGCCCGGCCGGACGCGCCGGACGGCCCGGACGAGGTGGCCGGGCTGTCCCGGACGGTCCGCCGGCAGCGCGTCCTGCTGGCCGTCACCCTGGTCGCGACGCTGGTGTCGGTCGGCGGGCTGGCGGCGGCCTCGCTGATCAAGTCACCGGCCGAGCGGGCCGCGCAGACGGCGCCGCCACCGAACACGGTGCTCACGGCGACCGCGACCATGCAGGTGCTGACCCCGTCGGTGGTGGTGCGCGGCACGGTCTACCCGCCCACCCAGTACAACGTGACCCCGTCCTCGGCCTCGGCGGACGTGACCCAGCTGTACGTGTCCGCGCTGAACGTGAAGGTGGGCGACGAGATCGCGCCCGGCCGGCTGCTCGGCGAGGTGTCGGGCCAGCCGCTGTTCGCACTCTCCGGCGCGGTGCCCGCCTACCGCGACCTGAAGCCCGGCGGCACCGGCCCGGACATCGCCGAACTGCAGGACGCTCTGGTGGCGTCGGGGATCTCGGTCCGCTCCGACGAGAAGGGCACGTTCGGCACCGGCACCGCACAGGCCGTGTCCGACTTCTACACCCGGCTCGGCTACCCGGTGCCGATCACCGGCGCCACCACCCAGCAGGCGGTGGACACCGCGAAGAAGGCAGTCGACACCGCCCAGCAGAGCGTGGACACGCTGACCGCCCAGAAGAAGGCCGCCGCCGAAACCCCGCCGACTCCCAACGCGACGACCGGACCGGCCACCGGANCGGCCACCGGCCCCGCCGGGCTGTCCGTCGACCAGCAACTCAACTCCGCTCGGAAGGAGTTGAGCACCGCGAAGACCGCGCTGGCGAAAGCCGTGGCGGTGAACGGCCCGATGGTGCCGGCCGCCCACGTGGTCTTCCTGCCGGCCTTCCCGGCCACCGTCACCGCCGTGAACGGCGCGGTGGGCTCGCCGGTTTCGGGCCCGCTGCTCACCCTGACCAGTGGCGGCCTGTCGCTGACCGCACAGCCGACCCAGGTCCAGGCCGCCGCGGTGAAGGCCGGAATGGCGGTGCAGATCTTCTCGGAGACGAGCAACATCACGATCACCGGCACGGTCGCGGCGCTGGGCCCGCCGACCACCGCCGCCCCGGCCGGCAAGGTGATCCCGATCGGGGGCGCCGCTGCGGGGGCCGCCGTCAGCGGGTCCGGCGGCAACGGCGGCAGCGGAGGCGGTCCGGTCAGCGGACCGGGCGCGGGCAACGGCCAGGGCGTGCCGGTCTACGTCCCGCTGACCGTCACCCCGTCCACACCACTGCCGGCCACGCTGAACGGGCAGAACGTCCGGGTCACGGTGCTCACCGGCTCCTCGACCACGCCCGTGCTGAGCGTCCCGGTCGCCGCCGTGTTCACCACCTCGGCCGGGCGGACGTCGGTGACGAAGGTCGACGCCGCCGGGCAGCGCAGCACGGTGACAGTGACCGAGGGCGCCACCGACCGGGGCTTCGTCGCCGTGACCCCGGACGACGGGGGCGAGCTGAAGGCCGGCGACCAGGTGGTGGTCGGCAAGTGACCGGAGCACCCCAGGCCACCACGCCCCAGGCCACCGCACCCGAGGCCACCGCATCCGACGCCACCCCGCCGGCCATCGCTCCGCCGGTCATCGCCCTGGCCGGCATCGGCCGCAGCTTCCCCGGCCCGCCGCCGGTGACCGCGCTGCACCCGTCCGACCTGGTGATCCGCCGCGGCGAGTACGTGGCGGTCACCGGCCCGTCCGGCTCCGGGAAGTCCACCCTGCTGCACCTGCTGGGCCTGCTCGACACCCCGACCACCGGCCGGTACGAGCTGGACGGCATCGACACCGCCCGGCTCGCCGACAAGGACCGCTCGACCCTGCGCGGGCGCCGGATCGGCTTCGTCTTCCAGTCCTTCCACCTGCTGGCGCACCGCACCGCCGAGGAGAACGTCCTGCTCGCCCAGGTCTACAACCGCACCCCGCGCGCCCGCCGCCGGGCGGCCGCCCGCGAGGCGCTGCACCAGGTCGGCCTGGCGCACCGTACGCAGGCCCTGCCGAGCACGCTGTCCGGCGGTGAGCGGCAGCGGGTGGCGATCGCCCGCGCGCTGGTGAACCGGCCGAGCCTGCTGCTCTGCGACGAGCCGACCGGCAACCTGGACTCGGCCAACGCGAGCGGCGTGCTCGCCCAGTTCGACGACCTGCACGCCCAGGGCTACACCCTGGTGGTGATCACCCACGACCCGGCCGTCGCGGAGCACGCGCAGCGCTCGGTACGGATCAGCGACGGGCGCCTGTCGGAGCCCGCCGCGCCGGTGGTGGGCGGCTGATGGCCCGCAGCGTGCTGGACGGGCCCGCCTCCCGGCTGGGCCTGCGCGACCTGTTCGCCGAGGCGATGTCTGGCACCCCTCAGCGGCCCGGCCGCTCGGTGCTGACGATGCTCGGCACGGTGCTCGGGATCGGCGCGTTCGTCGCCGTCCTCGGGCTGACCGCCACCGCCACCGGGCAGATCGGCGAGCAGTTCAGCCTGACCAGGGCGACCACGGTGACGGCCGGCGAGCACCCGTCCACCGACGGGCTGCCGCCGGGCGCCGATCCGCCGACCGACTTCCCCGAGGACAGCGACACCCGGCTGGCCCGGATCGACGGGGTGGAGGCCGGCGGCGTCTGGTGGACCGTCCCCGGCACCCCGGCGATGGCGAGCACCCCGACCGGCCCGGACGCCGGCCAGGGCCTGACGCTGCTGGCCGCGACCCCCGGCGCGGTGGCGGCCATGCAGCCGACGATCACCGCCGGGGTGGCCTTCGACCCGTACGTGCAGCGGTCCCGGCAGCCGGTGGCGCTGCTGAGTTCGGCGGCCGCGAAGCGGCTGGGGGTGACCAGGCTGGACGTCCAGCCGGCGATCTTCATCGGCGGCATCCCGTACACGGTGGTCGGCGTCTACTCGGACGTCCGCCGCCAGCCGGGTGCGCTGCTCGGAGTGATCATCCCGGCGTCGACCGCGCTGGAGCGCTTCGGCAACCCACCGCCCGGCGGGGACGCGGGCGCGCACGCGCTGGTCGCCACCCGGGTCGGTGCGGCCGGTGCGGTGGCCCGCCAGCTCCCGCTCGCGCTGCGGCCGGACGCGCCCGGCGCGTTCACCGTGGTGCCGCCGCCGGACCCGCACAGCCTGCAGGACGGCGTGACGTCCGACCTGACCGGCCTTTTCCTCGCGCTGGCCGGGATCTGCCTGCTGGTCGGCGCGGTCGGCATCGCCAACACCACGCTGGTCGCCGTGCTGGAGCGCACCGAGGAGATCGGCCTGCGCCGCGCCCTCGGTGCCCGCACCCGGCACATCGCCGGGCAGTTCCTGACCGAGTCGACCGCGCTGGGCACCCTCGGCGGCCTGATCGGCACCAGCCTCGGCGTGGTCACCGTCCTGGCGGTGGCCGCCGCCCGGGAGTGGACGGCGGTGCTCCAGCCCGCCGCCACCCTGCCCGCCCCGCTGATCGGCAGCGTGGTGGGCCTGCTGGCCGGTCTCTACCCCGCCCTGCGGGCCGCCCGCACGGACCCGCTGAAGGCCCTGCGCAGCGGCTGAGCCGCCCTCCGCCGCCGACACCGGACAGCACGAAGGGGGCCCGCCGTGCGGCGGGCCCCCTTCGTGCTGAGGGTGGGTCAGGCGGTCAAAGGTGAGGACGGCGTCAGAACGCCTCCTCCGCCAGGTCCATGATCTCGTTGTCGACGCCCTCGGCGATCACGCGCTGCGGGGTGATCGTCGGGAGGATGTTGCGGGCGAAGAAGCGGGCGGCCGCGACCTTGCCCTGGTAGAAGGGGACGTCCTTCTCGGAGGCGCCGGCCTCCAGCTTGGCCAGCGCGACGGTGGCCTGGCGCAGCAGCAGCCAGCCGATCACGACGTCGCCGGAGACCATCAGCAGGCGGGTGGAGTTGAGGCCCACCTTGTACATGTTCCGGACGTCCTGCTCGACCGAGGAGAGGTCGGCCAGCATCTTGCCGACGATCGCCTCCAGGTCGCCCGCGGCCTTGGCGAGCAGGTCGCGCTCGGTGGCGAGGGCGTCGCCGCCCTCGGCCGCGCCGAGGAACTTCTGGATCTGCTCGGAGACGGCGGTGAGCGCCTGGCCGCCGTCCTTGACGATCTTGCGGAAGAAGAAGTCGAGGCCCTGGATCGCGGTGGTGCCCTCGTAGAGGGTGTCGATCTTGGCGTCCCGGATGTACTGCTCGATCGGGTACTCCTGCAGGTAGCCGGAGCCGCCGAAGGTCTGCAGGGACTGCGCGAGCTGCTCGTACGACTTCTCGGAGCCGTAGCCCTTGACGATCGGCAGCAGCAGGTCGTTGAGGCGCTCGGCGGCCTCGTCGTGCTCGCCGCGCAGGCGGGCGGCGAGCACGTCGTCCTGGGTGGAGGCGGTGAGCAGGACGAGGGCGCGCATGCCCTCGGCGTACGCCTTCTGGGTCATCAGCGAGCGGCGGACGTCCGGGTGGTTGGTGATGGTGACCCGGGGGGCGGCCTTGTCCAGGAAGTTGGAGATGTCGGCGCCCTGCACGCGCTCCTTGGCGTACTCCAGCGCGTTCAGGTAGCCGGTGGAGAGGGTGGCGATGGCCTTCGTGCCGACCATCATCCGGGCGAACTCGATGATCTTGAACATCTGGCGGATGCCGTCGACGCTCTCGCCGAGCAGCCAGCCCTTGGCGGGGTGCTTGGCGCCGAAGGTCATCTCGCAGGTGTTGGAGGCCTTGAGGCCCATCTTGTGCTCGACGTTGGTGGCGTAGGCGCCGTTGCGCTCGCCGAGCTCGCCGGTCTCCCAGTCGAAGTCGTACTTCGGCACGATGTAGAGGCCGAGGCCCTTGGTGCCGGGCTTGCCGCCCTCGGGGCGGGCCAGCACCAGGTGGATGATGTTCTCGGACATGTCGTGCTCGCCCGAGGTGATGAAGCGCTTCACGCCCTCGATGTGCCAGGAGCCGTCCTCCTGCTTGACCGCCTTGGTGCGGCCGGCGCCGACGTCGGAGCCCGCGTCGGGCTCGGTCAGCACCATGGTGGCGCCCCACTGGCGGTCGACCATGAGCTGGGCGACCTTGGACTGCTCCTCGGTGCCCTCCTCGTGGACGACGCCGGCGAAGGCCGGGCCGGAGGAGTACATCCACACGGCCGGGTTCGAGCCGAGGATCTGCTCGGCGAACGCCCAGATCAGCGAGCTCGGGGTGACCTGGCCGCCGATGGCCTCCGGGATGCCCAGGCGCCACCACTCGGCGTCCATGAAGGTCTGGTAGCTCTTCTTGAACGCGGCCGGGATCGGCGCGGTGTTGGTCTCGGGGTCGAACACCGGCGGGTTGCGGTCGGTGTCGGTGAAGGACGCGGCGAGGTCGTTCTCGGCGAGGCGTGCGATCTCGCTGAGGATGTTCTTCGCGGTCTCGACGTCCATGTCGGCGAACGGACCGGTGCCGTACACCTGGTCGCGGCCGAACACCTCGAAGAGGTTGAACTCCACGTCCCGCAGGTTGGACTTGTAGTGACCCATGGCCGTTTTCTCCGGTTCGTCGCTTCCGGGGGATCGCCGCGCCGGGCACCCCACTTACCCACCAGTAGACATCATGATGCTACCCGGCGGTAACTTGTTCAAGCCCCTCGCGGGGAATCAGTAGGGAAATCCGTTATGAACGTTGTCACGTCGCGGCGCTCTGCCGACCCGCCCGCGGCCGTGGCAACCTCCCACAACCGGGGGCCGGTACTCCTGTCAGGATCGACCGCCGCACAGGGGTGCGCGCTCCCGCTAGCCTGTCCGTGTGTACGGCTATGACCAGACCGCATATCCGGGCGACCCCTACCAGCAGCAGGCGGGGCCGCAGCCGGGAATGAACGGCATGCCCGGGCCCGGCCCGTACGGCGAGCAGCCGCAGGCCGCGCCGCAGCAGTCCCTCTACCCGGAGCCCTCGCCGCCCTCGCTGGCGGACGCGGTCCGGGCCTTCACCACGGGCTCGATGGCGGTGGAGGACTTCCAGGCGATCTTCATCACCTCCAAGGTGCACTGCCCGCGCGGCGACCGCCCCGGTTTCCTCGCGCTGCACAACACCCCGACCCCGGTGATCCCGATGTTCAGCTCGCTCAAGGAGCTGCGCCGGTACGCCGGCAAGGACTCCAAGCACTTCAGCGTGAGCGGGGCCGAGGTGCTGGACCTGCTGCCGACCGGCTACGGGTTCGCGCTGGACATGGAGGGCGAGCACCGGATGGTGTTCGACGCCAAGGCGGTGGAGCAGATGGTGGACTTCACGATGCGGCGGATGTACGGCTGACCCCGCCCGGGGAGGCTCCGCACNGACCCCCAGCAACATAGTTCAATCTTCAACTTGCTTGTGGTTGAGGATTGAACTATTCTTTGGGGCGTAGGCCAAAGACTCCCGAAGGAGGCCGACATGCCCGCCGTGACCGTCGACAACCCGCTGACCCTCCCGCGCGTCGCCACCCCCGACCCCGCCGTCACGACGCCGCGGCCGGTCCTCCAGGTGGCCACCGCTCCCGAGGGCTTCGAGGGCGAGGGATTCCCCGTCCGCCGGGCCTTCGCGAAGATCAACACCAAGCAGCTCGACCCGTTCATCATGATGGACCAGATGGGCGAGGTGGAGTACGGCGTCGGCGAGCCCAAGGGCACGCCCTGGCACCCGCACCGCGGCTTCGAGACCGTCACCTACCTGATCGACGGCGAGTTCATCCACAAGGACTCGCACGGCGGCGGCGGCCACCTCGGCGGCGGTGACACCCAGTGGATGACGGCCGGCTCCGGCATCCTCCACATCGAGACCCCGCCGGAGTCGCTGGTCGCCACCGGCGGCCTGTTCCACGGCATCCAGCTCTGGGTGAACCTCCCGGCGTCCGACAAGATGACCGCCCCGCGCTACCAGGACATCCACGGCGGGCACGTCAAGCTGCTCTCCACCCCCGACGGCGGCGCGATCCTGCGCCTGATCGCCGGCGAGCTGGACGGCCACCAGGGCCCCGGGGCCACCCACACCCCGATCACCCTGCTGCACGCCACCATCACCCCCGGCGCGCAGGTCACCATCCCGTGGCGGCGCGACTTCAACGCCCTCGCGTACGTGCTGAACGGCGACGGGAAGGCCGGCGCCGAGGGCCGCCCGGTGCACACCGGGCAGGCGACGGTGTTCGGCGAGGGCGACACCCTCACCATCTCGGCCGACGCCCGGCAGGACTCCCGGCACCCCAACCTGGACGTGATCATCCTGGGCGGGCAGCCGATCCGGGAGCCGGTCGCCTGGTACGGGCCGTTCGTGATGAACAGCCACCGCGAGCTGGAGCAGGCGATGCGGGACTTCCAGTCCGGCTCGTTCGGCCACCCCGTCGACTGACGTACCGCAGCAGACCACGACGCCTCGGCGCTGTGCCCCGGATCCGGCCTCAGATCCGCGCGTACAGCGCCGAGGCGTCGTCGTGCGACTTGCCGCGCGGCCAGCGCTCGCACCGGGAGTCGGCCCGCTCCGCCGCCCTGACCTCGGCGATCAGCTCCGCCGGGCCCGCCTCGGCGAGCAGCCGCAGCGCGTCCGACCAGCTGCCGAGCCCGAACCGCTCGGTGTAGCGCGAGGCGCCGTCCGACAGCGCGGCGACGGCGTACAGCCCGGCCAGCGGGACGAACCCGGTCTCGGCGTGCGCGGCGGCCTTCGGCGAGGCGGCCGCGATCCACGGCCCGTTCCCGGTGTTGCGGGCGGCGCGGACGGCGAGGGAGTACCGCAGGTGCAGTTCCGCTCGCTCGGCCGAGCCGGGCACCGTCGTCCAGATCCGCCGGCGCAGCTCCTCGCCCGCCGGGAAGCCCTGGTTTCCGCCGATCACCCGGGGCGGCCCGTCGTGCGGCTGGAGCACCAGCAGCGAGTCGCCGAGCACCAGGTACTCCAGTGCNCTGCCGTGCCGGCGGGCGGCCACCACCATCGCCGCCGGGGTGTTGTGGTGGCCGAGGTCGCAGCGGCCGCCGTGCAGCGAGGCGGTCTCCGCGATGGCGTCGGACAGGCACTCGGCGATCGAGCGGTCGGTGCGGTCGGTCATCCGGGCCAGCAGGTGGACGCCGAGCCTGCGCACGTACCAGGCGGTGCCGTGGCGGCAGCCGGAGTCCATCCCGTCCGGCGAACTCGACCCGTCGAGCAGCACCAGCGCCTCCGGCGAGGCGGCGGCGAAGTCCTCGCTCTCCCGGCCCGGCTGCTGCGGTTCCCCTGCGAGCTGTACCTGCATCCCGACAGTGTGGCCGCCGGGTGGGTGCGGTGCACAGACCTCTGCGGCGATCCTCCGAGGATGTCCGATGGCAGTACCACAATTATGGACATACTGTCTTATATCGAACGGANACCCGGGACCATCCGGGGCCACCCGGGACTACATGAGGAGCGTTCTGATGGTCTGGCAGTTCATCGTTCTCGTGGCCGCCTCCATCGGCTTCCCCGTCGCCACCCTGCTCTTCCTCATCGGCGGGCCCCGCTTCCCCGACGAGGCCGCCGGCCCGCGCTGACCCGCGCCCGGGCCGGCCGGGACGGATACCGGACGCCGCACCCCCCTGGACATGGCATCGTGTGCGTGAACGCGTGATCCGGCGCCACCCCCGTCCAGGAGGTCCTTTATGAGCAGCGACACCAGCGATGTAGCGGCAACCGACAAGCCCGAGACCCCGGAGGCCGCCGAGGCCCCGGCCCCCGCCCAGGACGACGTCAAGGCGAAGTTCCTCGCCGCGCTGGAGCGCAAGCACGGCGTCCGGACGGACGGCGCGGGCGGCGGCCCCGGCGCCGACGGGAAGATCCACGGCGCGCACAGCGCGGCCGGCGGCAAGCGCAACTTCCGCCGCAAGAGCGGCGGCTGAGTCCGCAGAGATCGCGGGCGGGAAAGCGGGCGGCTCCGGACGGGGCCGCCCGCTCCGCTGTCCGCCGTACCACCTACCGGCCGGGCGTCCAGTGCGGGTCCCGGCCCAGCAGGGCGAGCGCGTGCTCGAAGGGCGGCGCGTCGTCCGGGTGCGCGAGCCGCTCGCCGAACTGCCGGCCCGGCCCCCGGAACTCCGGGCCGTGCGGCACCCGGGCGGCGACCGTGAGCAGCAGGCCCGCCAGCTCGGGCGGGCACGGCTGCGGGCGGCCGAGGCTCGCGGACACGTCCCAGGCGTGCGCCACGGTGTCCAGGAAGTGGAACGAGAGCGCCAGCTCGGCGGGGAACGGCCCGCCGTCCCGGATCTCCGGGAGCCAGAACGGCCGGCCGTCCGCCGCGGCCTCGTCGAGGGCGGCCTCCAGGACGGCGGCCGACTCCGCGAGGGCTCCGGCCGGATCGTCGCCGCACGGCCGGTCCGCCCAGAGCGCGAGGTCCGGGCCGGCTCCCAGCGCGGCCGAGGCCATCGCGTGGTTGCGGCCGATCATGTGGCCGAGCAGGTCGCCCAGCGTCCAGTCCCCGCACGGGGTGGGCCGGGCGAGGTCGGCCGGCCGGACGGCGGCGACGGCCTCGCCGGCCAGCACGAGGGCCCGGGTGTGGGCCGCACGGAGCGGAGCGGTGCCGGTGGCATCGGTGCGGTCGGTGCTCATGCGGTGCGGGCCTCCAGGTCGGCGCCGGCCAGGAAGCCGATCGCGTTGTCGATCACGGCCGGGTCGGCCAGGATCCTGCGGTGGCCGAGGCCCCGCGTGACGAGCAGGTCCAGCCGGTCGCCGTACGCGGCCTTGAGCCGGTACGCCTGGTCGATGCCGACCACGGGGTCGTCCTCGTCGTGGACGGCGAGGACGGGCAGCGGGACGGCGGCGGGGTCGCGGGTGGCGTCGAAGCGCTCCCAGATGTCCCCGGCGCCGGCGAACAGCTCCTGCTCGATCCGGCGCCTCAGGTCCCGCTCGATCCGGCCGTTCAGCCCGAGCCGGGCGCAGAAGGCCGCCGGGAGGTAGCCGAACCGGGCGACGCCCGCGACCGCCACCAGCCGCCCGGCCCGGACGCCCTCGCGCAGTGCCAGGTACGCGCAGCTGACGCCGAACGAGTGGGCGATGACGGAGTCGAAGGTCCCGTACGTCTCCTGGAGGCGGCGGATCACCTCGCGGTACTCCAGGATCGTGGTCGTCCGGCCGCCCGAGTCCCCGTGGCCGGGGGCGTCGAAGGAGACCGGGCTCAGGCCGAGGGCCTGCAGACGGGGGACGAAGGGCGCGAAGCGCGAGGCCCGGGACTGCCAGCCGTGCACCAGCAGGACGGGCCGGGCGCCGTCGCCCCAGCGGTAGACGACGACCCGTTTGCCGTTGACGGTCAGCTCGTCGGTGACCGCGCGGTCGTGCACCTCGCGCTCGGTGGTGCGGACCCGGCTGCGCCGGCCCGGGCGCAGGAACAGGGCGAAGGCCGCCCGGCCCGCCGTGCGGGGGGCCGGGAGCGAGGCGGCGTTGAGGACGGTGCGCAGGAGTGTGACGGCCGGGTCCATGAGGTTCTCCCTGTNGGGCTGCCTGGGGTGTGGGGCCGAACTGCGGAGATATTAGCACGACCGTTCGTGCATTTATTAGAAGAGAAAAAGCCCCTTCCCGATCCGGCGGGACGGTCAGCCGGGCAGCTGCGAGGGGTCGGCCGCCTCGGCCCGCAGGAGGCTCAGCGCCGCCCGGGCGGCCAGGTCGTACGGGCGGTCCTCGCCGAACAGCAGCGCCTGCGAGTTGGCCGCCTCCAGGTAGCCGACCAGGGCGAACGCCAGCTGGTCGAGGTCCACGCCGGCCCGCAGNCCGCCGGCCGCCCGGGCGCCCGACAGTGACTGGAGGATCGTCGCCTCCCACTCCCGGGCGCAGACCGCGAGCAGGTCGCGGACCGGCCCCGGCCGGGCGTCGAACTCCGCGTTCACCGCGTAGAAGAAACACCCGCCGGGGAACACCCGGGCCCGGGAGTACTCCAGCCAGCCGCCGTACAGCGCCCACACCTGGCCGAGCCCCGGGCCGACGCCCTGGGCGGGCGCGACCACCGCGTCGAAGAAGATCCGCCGGGCCGCCCGGACGGCCGCCAGCTGCAACTCCTCCTTGGAGCCGAAGGTGGCGAACACCCCGCTCTTGCTGAGCCCCAGGTCGGTCGCGAGCCGGCCGATCGACAGCGCGCCGAGGCCCTCGACCGAGGCGACCTCGACCGCGCGCCGCAGCACCGCCCGGCGGGTCTCCTCGCCGCGCAGGACGCGCCCGTCCGTGGAGGGGCTGTCCGTGGGGAAACCGGTCACTGCCCACCTCGGCTGTCACGACGGGAACGGGTACGGGGAACGGCTGCCAGCGTAGCGCCGCCCGGCGGGCCTACCGGNCCCCGGCNCCCGCCAGCACCCGCTCCAGCACTGCGGCCAGGCCGAGCAGCCGCTCGTCCGCGCCGGCCGCCCCGACGCACTGCAGGCCGAGCGGCAGCCCGTCCGGCGCGCACCCGGCGGGCAGGCTCATCGCGGGCAGGCCGGCGTAGCTCCACGGCAGCGACATCACCGCGTCGCCCGTACTGTCCAGCCCGCGCGGCGCCGGGCCGGTGGCGGCCGGCGTCACCCACAGGTCGACGCCCTCGCGCGCGGCGGCCGCGGCGATCCGCTCGCGGAAGTGCGCGCGGANGCGCAGCGCGGCCGCGTGGTCGTCCGGGTCGATGCCCTGGCCGTGCCGGATCGCGGCGGCCGTCTCGTGCCGGTAGAGGCCGCCGAAGCGGGTGAACCAGTCGGCGTGCACCTGTGCGGCCTCGTAGCCGCCGAGCGTCCGCAGGTGCCGGACGATCTCCTCGAAGTCCGGGAACAGGCCGACCCGGCGGACGGTCAGCCCGGCCCGCTCCAGCTCCTCCAGCCGGGCCTCGAAGGCAGCCGTGGCCCGCGGACCGGCCCGGTCGAGGTAGGGCCCGGCCGGTACGCCCAGCACCGGTACGCCCGGCAGCGGCGGGGCCGACCCGGCCGGGCCCCGGCGCCAGTCGTCGCAGAGCACGGCGGCGGCCAG
>FJVZ01001138.1_pt1 | contig 13530 bp, 3 predicted proteins | sample 1011841 | NCBI WGS metagenome assembly FJVZ01 (sample SAMEA3912450, study PRJEB9761) | metagenome | biome: forest; material: soil | place: USA | collected 2011-06-22 | depth 0.1 m
CCCGCCATCACCGACGACAACTGCAACAACTTCTGCGCACCCTCCAACACCATCCCACCCGAAGAAACACCAGCCGCCCTCCGATAAAGCCCCACCACCTCCTCCGCAAGACCCCCAACCTCCCCCACACGCCCCGCAACCACCAACCGCCCCACCAACATGTGCAACGCATTCGCCAGCAACCAGACGTACTCCACCTCACGACCGGCAGGCGCCTCAATCCCGCGCAACACATCCACCGCCGCCCGAGCCGCGGCCACCGCCTCCGCGAGCCGACCCCCGCCGGCGTGCGTTGCGGACTGGCTCAGGAATTGCTGCGCCAAGGACATGGCGTCGATCGTCGACCCGACCTCCTCGACGCGGCGGGAGAGAACGCCGCTGCTGGGCCTGAACGAGGAGTCACCCCTGTACGAACCCGTGATGAAGTGGGTGCCGACCGGGAGGTCTGGCACAGACAGCGACGCACTCCCGGCGATGAGCGGTACGCGTCCCAGGGCGCGCGTCCCGGCGCCGGCCTCCGCGTCGGTGAAGGTGACATCACCCACCGGTGTGGCGGCATCGGGGCCGGTGACCGCGGCGGTGACCGTCACCGCCTCGCCGAGCACGGACGGATTCGGGCCGGCGGTAAGCACGGTGGCGGTGATCGGCCTGGTGTCGCCGCCGGATGGCACGACCGGCACGCCTGACAGGCGGTCCCAGCGTCGGATGCTGCCATCCCAGCCTGCCGTCATGATCTCGGTGCCGTCCGGCGTGAGCGCCAGTGCCCAGACGCTCCCCTGGCCGGTGTTCACAGGCGCACCGACTGCGTGGCCGGTGGACCGCTCCCAGCGGCGGATGGTGCCGTCGCTGCCACCTGTGACGATCTCGCTGTCAGCGTTGGTCAGGGACAACCCGCGGATCGCGGCGGTGTGGCCGGCGGAGGGCTCTCCGATCGGTCGGCCGGTGCCGCGATCCCAGCGGCGGATGACGGCATCGCGGCCGGCAGTGAGGATCTCGCTGCCGTCGGAGCTCAGGGCCATGGCCGAGATCCCACCCGGGTGGCCGACTACGGGGGCCGCGAGGGGGCTACCGCTGTGCCGGTCCCAGCGCCGGATCGTGCCATCCTGCCCCACGGTGATGATCTCACTGCCGTCGGGCGTCGCGGCGATGGCACGGACGGCCCCGTTGTGGCCGGTGACCGGGTCCCCGAGAGGGGTGCCGCTCGCCAGGTCCCAGCGGCGGAAGACTCCGTCCTGCGCCGCCGTGAGGAGTTCGCGACCGTCGGAGGCCAGGGCCAGGGCCCGGATCCAGTCGGTGTGGGCGGTGAACGGCTCGCCGATCGGGCGGCCGCTCTCCCGTTCCCAGCGACGGACGGTGCCGTCGCTTCCGGAGGTGATGATCTCCTTGTCGTCCGGCGAGAGGAGCACCGCCCAGATGCTCCGGTCGTGCGCGGCAAGCAGCGGCGAGAGGGCCTCGCCGCTCAACCGGTTCCAGCGGCCCACCCGGCCGGTGATGTCGGCGCTGACGATCTCGCTGCCGTCGGAGGTCAGGGCCAGAGCCCCGACGGAATTGGCATGGTTCATCGCGGGCCGCCCGAGGCCGCGAGGGCGCCGTCGAAGGCGAGCCCGCTGGATCCCTCGCCCCGGGCGACGTGGACACGCCGCCCGGCCCAGCAGTGGACGGTGCCGTCCCGGCCGCGGGTGGCGACCGGTGTTCTGGTCACGGTCAGACCGGACCGGGGGATCTCCTCCTCGCGGAAGTACACCCGGTCGGTGTCCGGCTCAAGCAGCTGCCCTGCGGCCCTGACCTGAGGGCGGCGGTCACCGTCCGCGGTGAAGCGCGGGATCTGGCCACGCCGGAACCGGATGGCATCCGATCCCGGCACCAGGGGGACGGGCACCAGGGGAATCCAATGCGCGGGAACGGGCGTGACGAGGCTGTAGACGAGCGCGCCCTCGACGGGCGCCCCCGGGGACGGATCGGAGTCGGGGGCCTCTCCGCCGCGCATGCGTGGAGCGCCGGTGGCGCTCTGCACGACTCGCTCGACCGCCCAGGCGAGGTTGGCCATCTCGTCGCGGGCGAAGACCACCTCCTCCACCGGGCTGCCCTCGATCCGGTCGGCGGCCGTCGTGAGGAGGGGCAGGAGATGCGGCCCCGGCTTTCCGGTCTCCGTGTCGGTCGGCCGGAACATCGACCAGCCGTCGCGGGCAGGGTCGATCTCCAGCACGTCGCCGAAGGTGTCGGTGACGGAGAAGTCGGTGATCCGGTGAACCATGCCGAGGCCCAGGTCCACCGGGATCACCCAGTGGTCGTTACCGTAGACGTTCGCGAATTCCACGATCAGCAGCCGGGCCAGGTCGGGCGGTCCGGCTCCGATCGCGGGCAGGTTGACTGTGCTGTCCTCGAACTCCCACCAGCGCTCGGCGGGCATCCCCGGATAGGTGGCCCGGGTGGGCAGGGTCGTGCGCTCAACTGGTGGGCCGGCGACGGCCGGCGCGCCGAGGGTCCGCCCGTCGCGGCGGTCGATGTCGAGGTGGTGGCCCTCGACCCGGCCGCCGGTGTACTCGGGCGCGGTCATGACGATTTGCTCGCCCTCCAGCGAGGCGCCGATGCTGAAGCGGTGCTCCAGCCGGTCGCGGACCCAGCTGGACGAAGCGATGGGTGGCGTGTGTTCCGCCGTGAACCACTGACGCCATCGGTCGGCGGCTTCGTCGAACGTCCGGGCGTCTTCGCCGGTCAGGCCGGTGGGGCGCCAGCCGTCGGCAAGGCTTCGGGCCAGCGCGACGCCGTGGGGTGCGCGTGCGGCCAGCGCCTCGCACATCGTTCGGCCGGCCGGATCGGGATCGCGGACCCCCTCGATCCGCGGGGGCTGCCCGAGCGGGCACTTCACGACCGCCTCGTGCGTCACCCGGTCCAGGACCGGGGCGGGCAGCTCGCGGAGGCCGGACAGGAAGCGCAGACCGGCCCGGGCCGCGGTCCTGAGTGGGAGCTCCCTTTCAGGACCACCGGCCTCCACCAAGTACTCCAGCGGTACGCCCGCCTCCAGCGGGACGGCAGCGCCGTCGTCGGACGGACGGAACCGGTTGAAAGGCGCACCGGCGACCTTCACATGCGCGGACACCGGCGAGCCCCCGTCCTCGCCGTGGAACTCCGCCAGCTGCCACTGACGGGTCATCATGAACAGCGGGTCGCAGACCGCCGCGCGCAGGGCCTCGTCCAGCAGGCCGCCGGACCCACCGGGCCGCACCAGCGGCTCCAGTCGGTGGAAATGAGCGAAACTCGTGTCCTCGGTCACCGTCAGGACTCCATCTTGATCATCTTGGCGAAGTCACCCGTGAGCACGGCATTTTTGATCATCCTCTTGATCCCGATGCCCGGGGCGGTGCCAAGAGCCGTGTCCGGCAGGTACGCCGCGGGCAGGTACCGCCCCAGCCAGGCCATGGCCTGCAGGTCCACCAACCGCGTCTTGGCGAGGTCGAGCGTCTCGCCGATGACCGCGGCCAGGGTGTCCACGGTCCAGACGGCGCCGCGGACGGGGGGTACCGCAAGGAGGACGGCTTGCGGCGGGCGGGCACCGGGTGCGTCGAAGTGGAAGGAGGCACCCGCGGTGTGGGTCTCCCCCGGGATCACCTCCGACCACTCGTCGACCACGGCAACCGCGACGGGCTGGGAGAGGTCGAGCCCGGCGGGCCCGAGGATCACCATTCCGGTCGCCGGCGGCGCCGTCTGGGGCCTGCCCACCGCGCCGACCCAGTGGTCGCCGTCGGCGAACGGCGTCTGAGCGATCCGCAGCACCTGGTCCACGCCCGTGCCGGCAGCCTCGGCATGCAGCGCCAGGTCGGCGAGCCGGGCCGTGCCGGGCCGTACGGTGGCCATCCGCTCCAGCCAGTCACGCGCCGCGTCCGCGTCTCCCCGGTGGAGCGTCGGGCCCAGCGACGCGACCACTGCCGCCCGGTCGGGGACGGCAATGAGGTCGACGGCACGAAAGCCCGGGCCGAAGATCGCTTCCATGGCCGCTACCGGCCCCATCGCGTCGGCGTCCGAGGTCAGCGCTTCCTCGGCCAACTTCAGCCGGGACGACGCCTCGCGCACGGCGGCCCTCACCTGCGCGCCCAGCTCGTCCTCGGGGAGGGCCTCGTTGGAGGAGCGGGGCGCCACGACGCCGTACTGGCAGAGCAGATCGAGATCGGCCGCGTCCTTCGCCGCGCGAAGACCGGCAATGGCCCTCGAGGCCCGATCCCGCAGGTCCCCGTCCGGGGCGGCCGGCGGCGGCGCAGCGGCGGGCGCCAGCTGCGCCGCCGTCCCGGGCCGGGCGGCGGCGAGGGCGGCGGCGACCGCCCGGCCCAGTGCCTCTACCTCGACCAGTGCCATGACCGTTCGCGCCCACGCCTGGTCGCCTGCAGCCTGGAGGACGGGGACGGCGTCGGCAGGCACCTCGGGGGGACGCTGCGCCTCCAGCACGCGGGACAGCACCTGGCGAAGCGCGCCGGCGGCCGCCAGGGCCGCCACATCGAGGGCGCAATGGTCGGCCAGCGGCCAGGCGTGTTCCGTCACGGGGCCGTCCGCCCGCTGACCTCCGACCCACATGGCCCGCAGCCGGATCCGGTCGGGCGGCCCCAACAGGTGGCCCGCCCAGGCGTCCAGGCGGGGCTCCGCCGCGGCGCGGGGCCGANCGCGTTGCGCCGCGCTGTCCCAGCCGGGGGCGGGGACAGCGTTCTCCGGTACGACGATCAGGACGCGGTGGGTCACCGGGGTGCCCTGCCGGGGGATGTCGAGCACCTCGGGCCGGGGAGGCGGATGGCCTCCTGCAGCCAGCGCGTCGAGCGTGGCACCCGCGCGGTCGGGGTTCCCGTTGGTCAGCTGGTGGACGCTCTCGGCCAGCAGGAGGTCGGCGAGCGCGTCAGCGTCGTCGTTCAGAGCCTCCAGTTGCCGCTTCACGTCGGCGTCCTCTTCACCGTTCAGGGGCGGGACGAGGGTGCGGTCGCTCCTCAGATGCGCCATCACCGTGTCGACGCCCCGCTCGACCAGGGTGTAGCCGTCGGTCACGTCGTGGGCGGCAATGGATTCCTGGGCGCCGGGCGCATCATGGTGGACGGCCTGCAACGGCGCGAACCTGCGCAGCGCGGCGATCACTCGATCGAGTTCCAGGGGTGAGCTCTCCCGCTCCCGGGCATCGTGTAGGCGCCGCTCCAGGCGGTATCCGAGCAGGGCGCCGAGCGGCTGGCCCTGCCGCACCCCGTCGAGGACGGCCATGGCCACCCGCATCCGGCGCGAGGACAGGTCCACGGCGAAGGCACCGGGGTCGGAGGAGTGCGACAGCGCCCCGCTGTGCAGGATGGCGGCCGTGGTGGCCTGTGCGGGCGACGGCGCGAGCACCCAGCCGGCGCTTCGGCTGCCCTCGTCACGCGGCGACAGGTCCTCCACCCAGCCGTAGGCGCCCAGGTGCAGCCCGGCAGGGCGCCGCGAGGGCTCCCGCATGGCCGCCAGGCGGGCCGTGGCCAGCGAGGTGATCCAGGCGTCCAGGCGATGGGACACCAGGTCCAGACACTCGCCGAGGAGCTGCTCCAGGACGGCGAAGGCGTCCTCACCGCGATCGCGCCAAAGGACTGCCCGGTTGCCGAGGTAGCGCAGGGCGGCGTCGATCTCCGAGAGCTCGGTACTCCAGGGGCGGTGGGGGAGAGCCCTCACGTCGAGCACGCCGCTCCCGCGGGTGGCCGCGGTGTCGACCAGGGCTGTCAGGAGGGACCGGTCATGGTCGAGGACCTGCCGCACCGAGGCGGACCCGCCGTCGAACTCGGGGGCAGGGACGGGGAGACTGAGCAGCGAAGCCATGGCGAACGGCCTGAGGACGACACCGGCACGGTCCGCGAGGACAGCGGCCCGCTCCGGGGCCAGCGTCACCTCGGTGATCCGGAACCTGGCCTGGTCCACGAGCTCATGATGGTGTGCGATGGCGGTGGCCGCGTGCCCGTACTCCAGGTTTGCGCTGTGCAGCAGCAGTGCCTCGAGCAGCGTGCGCGCGTGCTCCTCGCCCACGGACAGGCGCGGCAGCTGGAACTCTTCCACGACGTTCTCCAGGAACACCCGGAGTTCCTCGACCGGGTCGGTGCCCTCGGGCAGGTTCAGCAGCCGCGCGTGGGGCAGCCACAGCCTGGGGGCGTGAAGCTCGTTCTGCTGGAGCGCGACGAGCGGCTTGTAGTCGATGCCCAGCGCCCGGTTCAGCGCGGCAGCCAGCCGGTCCTCCACGCTGCCACCGCAGTCCGTGTCGTTGCCCACATCGATGTTCCGGTAGCAGGCGTTCAGCGCGCCGCGCACCGCGCGCACGTCAGTGGCACGGGAGACCGGGGCCATGCCCAGCGCCCGCAGCACGTCCCGCTCCGGTTTCGGCACGCCCAGGGTCTCCCCCGGCTGATCCGGTCCGCCGACCCGGGGCAGGGTCTGGACCCCGACGTCCCAGAACGGCCGCAGCGTGGTCAGGACACGGTGCAGCCCGTCGAGCCCGGCGGGCTCCGCGTCCGGATCCGGCCGCCAGAACGCGGTGGACGTGACCGGCAGCAGCCCGTAGGGCTGCTTGCCCAGGCGCAGGACGGGCAGCGGACCACGGGCTCGCACGTGGTCCGCGTAGTGGCTGCGCAGCCACTGCCGGTCGACATCCAGCTTCTGGTCCATCGACTGGCTCTCCATCAGATGGTCGATGAAGAAGTCACCGGTCGCGCTCCACAGGGCGAGTTGCAGGGCGCGGGCGTCGGCCTGCTCGGTTTCGGCGGCGCCCGGCATCGGGGCCACCGCGGCCGTCGGCAAACCCAGCGCCGTGGCGAGCACGGCGCCGTTGGCCCGTGGATCGGCGGCGCTCACCTGTCCGGAGGCGGCCCGCAACAGGTCCTCCACCGCGGGTGCGGCGCCCCAACTTCGCCGGGTGTCCTCAGTGTTGTTCGTCGGCGTGCCCTGGGCGACGAACTCGGCCTCGCCATCGGCGGCGCGGTCGGACAGAAGCTTCGCCATCCGCTCGCCGGACTCCCGCGCGTCCAGGGAGGCCGAGACTCCGAGGACGAGGACGCGGGTCAGCAGCGGTCGGCACTCCGGGTCGAAGCCTGGGCCGGTCAGGGGCACGGTGACGGCCATTCCGTCCTGCTCGGCTGCCTCGAAGTCGACCAGCCAGCGCAGGGAGGGGTCGATCGGCATCGGGCCGGGGGCGGGTACGGCGTCCGGGTCCGGACCGACCTGGACGACGTCCGGTACGGCGCGGCCGGTGCCGCGGCCCACAAGGTGGTCCCCCTGGAAGGCCAGCGCGACGAAGAAGTCGGGCAGTGTGGAGGCGGTCGCCGGACGGTTCCAACCGCGGCCGCGAAGCGCGCCAACGTTGAGCTCGGGTGTCGGTGCCGGCGCATCGTCGGCCAGCGGCTGTTCCGGGCGGTTGTCGAACGGCGGTGCCAGCACCCGCGCGACCCAGCGGGCCCGCGCCGGTCCGAGGGCGCCCGAAAGCTGTTCCCAGGCCCCGAGTTGGAGCCTGGCGTGGTCCTGTGCCTCGTTCTCGCCACGCCCCGCGCGCCACACCGTGGTCCAGTACCGCCGGCCCTGCTGCAGCTCGCCGTCAGTCAGTTCGGGATCGTGGGATTCGAGGTGCAGGTCGTCCGGGAAGATGCGCACGCGCAGGGTGTCCGGCCTGCCGCCGTCGGGCAGCAGGCGTGTCTCAAGGCGAACCGGTGTCAGCACCAGCGGTACGTCCGGGTCGAGTTTGGCCAGGAGTCCGTCGGGACCGCCCACGTCGACGAACTCCCGCAGCGCGGCGTGGAGGGCGTCGCGGGCGGCCTTCAGATCCTTGAGGGCCGCGCGGCGTTCGTCGTTCGCCGCGTCCGCTCCCAGGCCGGCGCGCTGCCGCTCGGCGGTGGCGACGGCCTGGCGCAGGGGGCCGAGATCGGTCATCCGGGTTCTCCTTGAGTCGTACGGGGGACCAGGAGCCGATCGGCGGGCAGGACCACACGTACCGGCTGCTGGAAGCACTGCCTGGCGATGCCTGCCGCATCGGCACCCCAGACGAGCCCGTTGAGCTCGACCCCGGGGCGGAGCCGCCCCGGCGCGTAGGTGGCGGCGTCGTACTCGTTCGGCCCGTCGAACAGGTGGCCCCAGTGAAGGTCGTTCCAGTCGTCCGCGTCGGTGGGCGGGACAGTCGCGGCGGCCGGCGCCACGTAGTTCCCCGGGAACGCGGGTGGGTCGGGGAGGTCGTCCAGGCCGAACCGCGGCTCGGTCGGCTGTTCGGCGATGACGAAGCACCACGGCGTGGCGAGGAGCTCGTCCTTGGTGAGGGCGAAGCCGAGGAAGGTGGTGTCGGGGTCCAGCCCGCCCCTGAAGATCGGGGGCTGGGCGCGTGAGTCGTCGGGCTCGGTGCCGTTGAGGGGCGCAGCGTAGACGGTCGCGCCCGGGTAGCGGCGCAGCAGCGCGCTGCGCAGTACCAGGACGGTCCGCTCAGGTACTGCCGACTGATGCCCACCGACGGGGAGTTCGGGCTCCCATCGAGTAATGGGCCCGATGTCCGCGCCGGCTCCCCAGAAGGCGGTGAAGTAGGTGCCGCGCTGGTCCGTCGGATACTCGCGCCAGCGCAGCTCCCTGGCGAACTCGTGGTTGAGTCCGACCAGGTAGGCCTCGACGAAGTCGGGGTTGGTCACGGCGACGGTCGCCGTGTCGGGCTCGACGTGTTCCAGGCCGCCGAGCAGCCATTCGGTGGACTGCGCGGCCAGCGGCTTCCACATCGGGTCGCCGAAGGTCGGCGCCCAGAGCACGGGCGCGTCGTTGGCACCGCCGGGTTCGGGCCGTTGGATGCGCGACTCCACCACGGCAGATACGGCCCGGGACGGATGGGTCAGGGCGACCAGGTCCCGGTGGGCGTCGGCGACCGGGAACGTCTCCTGTGGTGGCACCGGGGGCACGTCCGCCACCTGGTAGACCCGCTCCTGCGACGCCACGATCGTCTTCCGCATGCCTTCTGCGGTCAGGCCGAGTACCGGATCCGCGGGCAGCTGCCCGGCCTGCCGGGCGAGGTAGTCGGGGTCGAGGACCTTCTCCAGGGGGATGCCGGTCTCAGGGCGCCAGCCGGTCAGGACCTCGCCGAGGTGGTCCTGCTGCCAGACCTCACCGGCCGGGGCGGCGCCGTCCGTGCGCGAGAGGTGCAGGTCGCCCGTGCACTGTGCCCGCCAGATCCCGCTGTTCCCGGTGGAGTCCCAGTCCCACGTTCCCGGGCACCTGCCGTGCCAGCTGCCGCGTTTGGTGTCCGACTGCCAGGTTCCGGTGAACGTGCCGTCGGAGAGGATCTCCAGGGTGTCGTAGGTTCCGGTGCAGACGCCCTGCCAGGTTCCCCGGTCGGTTTCCGACTCCCAGGTCCCGGTGAACACCGCGCGCCAGGTACCCGTCTCACCGGATGGATCGTCCGCCCAGCTTCCGGTGAAGACCCCGCTCCATCGGCCGCCGGGTGCGGCGCCGCAGCTCCAGGCGCCCCGGCAGTCGCCGTGCCAGGATCCGGCGGGCGCTTCGCCGAGGCTGTCCCACGGCCCGGACCACGATCCGGTGAAGGATCCGTCTGCGGTGGCGCCCTGTGTCAGGGCGGCCAGTGCGGCGGGCACGGCGCGCCCGGACGGGAGGAGCAGGTCCCCCGCCGGGGTCAACCTGGCGCCGGCCAGCAGGCTCGCGGGTACGGCGATCTCCGACAGGGAGTTCAGCCGGAACGAGGAGTGCAGGACGTCGGCGGGGATGGGGGGCGCGGCGGCCAGTTGTACGGCGGTCACGTCGCGGGTGACGGCGCGGTGAACGGCCTGGTCGGTCAGTGCCGGCCAGAACTCGGCACTCGCGCTCACCTGTCCCAGCGCGGCGCGTACGGCGGGGAGCCGCTCCGCCGCGACGACGAGCTCGGGGGTGACACCGAAGGCGACGGCTCCGTCCGGATCGAACTTCGCGGCCGCGAGTCCCACGCCGGAGGCCGCCATCGTGGTGAGTGCCGTCGAGAACGGTGCCCGGTCCAAGCTGTCACCGCCGTGCGCCGCCACCAGGGCGACCCGTCTGCTGAGGGTGCCGCGCGGACGGGTGGCTCGGCGGAACGCGGTGGAGCCCATGGCCGTCGGCAGGGCGCTGTCCTGGATCCTGGTCCCCAGCGTCGCGTTGCCGAAGAGCGCACGGGATCGCAGGGGCATCGCCAGGTGGAGGAATTCGTCCGGGGAGAGCGGGCTCACGTGGCGGGCGTGCAGGCGGGAGCCGACCAGGCGGGCGAGGCGGCTGAGGTCGAGGAAGCGGTTGGCCGCTCGGACGTCGGCCAACTGGGCCCACGCGGAGGCCATCAGGTCTTCCTGCTCGCGCTGGACCGACCGGGTGCCCAGACCGGCGGCGACCCGCCGGCGCGGGTCGAGGTTCAAATTGTCGAACCAGCCGGTGGCGTCGTGCTCGACGCCTTTGCGCAGCGCGTGGAACCCGCCGTACAGAGGGGGCAGGACGTCAGGGTCCTCCGGCCCGTCGTCGGCTTGTACGGGCCGCAGGGCGGAGGCGAGTTCACGCCGCCACCGGTCGCTCGCGGCATCCACCGGCCACGGGTCGCGGGGAGGGGCTTCGGGGTTGCGCAGTGCGCTCTCCACCTGCTGGGTGATGCCGCCCGGACCGCTGCCCAACAAGCCGGGGTTGCTCACGTCCAGTGGCCGTCTGCCTGCGGACCCCGGCAGCGGACGGGCCTGGAGCCGGTCGGCCAGGGTTTCGAAGTCGCCGCCATCTCCGGTGGAGAAGGCCCAGGAGAAGTAGACGGGGAGCTCGGCGTCGGCGCTCTGCGACCAGGCGGGGGTGAGGTCTCCGCCGCTGTCGCCGAGTCCGGCCAGCCGTCCGGCTTCGAACGCGGGCACCACGCACGCCACGTAGTCGCTGTGCGCGAGCAGGCGTCTGGGGGCGAGTAGCCGCGAGATGGACGTGCGCGGGTCCGTCTCATGACCGGCAATCATCTGTGCGTGCGCCCAGAGGTGCAGGAACGAGGGGTCCGGCAGCTCGTCGGCCGACACTCTGAGGACCGGAAGCGGCCGCCCGGCCTCCCGGTGAGGGCGCTTTGCCGCGGGCACGCAGACCAGGGCCAGCCAGGGCCGGAGCATACCGCTGGNCCCCGGCGCCAGCGGGGTGAACAGCCACGGCAGGTCGCTCCGTTCGAACTCCACCAGCGGGAATCCGGTGGTCGCCGCGTCGGGGGTGCCCGGAAGGGGATGGACGCGGACGATCTGCCGCTGGTCCAGTGCCGTCACGTCCCCGGGGCCGTAGAACTGCATGTTGACGGGCTGTTGGCCGCCTCCGTTGACGGAGCCGGTGGCTCTCAGCTGCCCTCGCACCGGGGTGGTTCGGGCCAGGTCGTCGGGGTCGGCCAGGGAGGCGGCGGCGCCGGACCGGTCCCAGGCGGCGAACGTGTACTCGGTCACTTCGGCACCTCGTAGACGGGGACGGCCTGGAACTGGGCGGCGGCCCGCCCGGGAAGGGGTTTCAGCGCCGCGACGCCCTCGGTGAAGGTCGACGTCCGGGTGACGGGCGTGTTCTCGGCGAGCGTGTCGGTCCTGGCGATCGCATAGGAGCGTCCGTTGAGCACCTGCCGGGGGCCCGAGGCCCCCGTGTAGCGTGTGCGGTCGATGTGCACCGCGCTGCGGGCCACCGCACCGTGGCCCAGTGCGGCGTCCAGCACATCCCCGCTCAGGAACCAGCGCGCCCCGCGCTCCTGCGCGAGACCGGGCCCACCGATCCACTTGGTCTCGTAGAGCACCTTGACTGAACGCCGTGGCGCGGTCGGGCCCGGCGTCGGCGGCGTCAGCTCGGCGCCCGAGCGGAGCGCCTCGAAGGCTGGCTGGGTGAGCTTCTCCTCATCGGTGAGGTCGAAGAAGTCCGCACGCGCGAACTGCTCCTTCAACGGTGTGACCGTCCCCGACCCGCCCTCGAACTGCACGACGACGTCGAAGGCGGTCGCGGTCGGCAGCCGTCCCGGGCCGAACCTGGTGATCTTGATACCGAGCGGGACCACACGTTGGCTGAACCGCAGACGCCCCAGCGGGTGCAGCAGCCTGCCTCCCTCGGCGTCCGCCCGGAGCACGGCCAGCGCGCCGACGTCGGCGGGCAGCAGCGGTTCCCACGAGCGCGGTTCGCGCACGGCCTGCTCCACCAGCCGTGCCACATCGGGCGGCGGCGGTGCGGTGACCTGACCTGTGCAGCCCCAGTGCTCGTCGAACGGGAACGTCACGTCGAAGAAGAAGAGCGAGACACTGGCCCGCCCCGCGATGTGCCAACACGGGGTGGGGCCCTCGACTCGTACCCGCAGATCGACCGAGCACAGGCTCGCGCCGCCGGCGTGCAGACGGAACGACCCGTAGAGATCCAATACCAGGCCGAAGCTCGGCTCCCAGCGCACCAGCCCGTCGAAGCCCAGCCTGCCGGCCACACCGATGTCCGGCGTGCCGATGGCGACCGTGAGCGCCGCACCCGCCTGCACGGTGCCCGGGGTGACGGCGAAGTAGCCCGTGAAGACGATCTTCAGGAACGGGCTGTCGGCGATGGCGATCGACAACCGCTTGGGCACCGGGAAGCCGGCGGGCGCGGGAAAGCTCGGGTGGAAACCGCCGGCGGTCAGGATGAAGGTGGGGTCGGTTCCCGACTTGGCTCTGAGCGCGAGTCCGCCCTCGATCGGCGCGAACAGCAGGCGGGAGCCGGCGAGGTCGGCGGTGATCTCGACCAGGCCGTTGGCGGCGTCGACAACGCCGGCGACCGCCGCCCTCAGGTCGATGACGGGTGCCTGCGGCGCGGGCAGCGCGACCCGCAGCCGGCCGAGCAGGGCGATGACACCGCTGGGCAGCTCCAGGATCAGCCCGACGTCCGCGGTCAGGAAGGAGACCGGACGTCCCCAGCCCAGCCGGAACATCGGCCCGACGACCATGCTCCCCGTCTGCGTCCGGAACACCGATCCCAAGGTCCCCAGAATCTGCGGCAGGACGGCGGCGGGGTCGGCGGGGAAGAGGATGTCGTCCAGGTGACCGGCCTGCACGGCGGCGGCCAGTCCGGCATGGTCGATCGCGTGGTTGACGCCCACGATGCCGCCGACGGTGTTGAGGGTGAACGCCAGGCCAAGCTCGATCGGCGGGGTGAACTCGGCGCTGAGCACGGCCAGCAGCGACAGCGGGTCCGTCCGTAGGACTCCAAATGCCCTGACCTCGACCACGCCCAGGCTGAGCGCCATCGCCCCGCCGTACCGCCCGTCCCGGTGCTCCAGGTACCCGGAGCCCTTGGCCGGGCCAAGCGCGAGCACCAGACCCACGCCCGACGGCGCGACAGCCTCCGCCGTGGCACCGCCGGCGGCGGGCCTCAGCTCGGTCCCCACACCTTCGACCGTGGCATCCGCGACTCCGAGCAGGGACGCCCCGAACGATGCGGTGAGCCGCAGCGCGCCGGGCCTGGGCGCGAGGTGGAGCGCCGGCGCCCGGACGCCGGGCGGCGACGTGCCCAGCGGCAGCGCGGCCCCGTCCCGTCCGCCGCCCTCGAAGCGGACGCCGGCGGCGTCGGCCC
>FJVZ01000268.1_pt1 | contig 13504 bp, 5 predicted proteins | sample 1011841 | NCBI WGS metagenome assembly FJVZ01 (sample SAMEA3912450, study PRJEB9761) | metagenome | biome: forest; material: soil | place: USA | collected 2011-06-22 | depth 0.1 m
GCGGACGTGGCGCCCGCCCGTACGGTGCTGATCGGTGACGCGGCGGACGACGCGCTGGCCGCGCTGAGCGTCGGCGCGCACGCGGTGCTCTACACCGGCGGCTCGCACACCCGGGAGAAGCTGGAGCCGGTCGGGGTGCCCGTGGTGGACAGCCTGGCCGAGGCCGTCGAGCTGGCCGGGCGGCTCGCGGCCTGAAGCCGGCGGTTCGGCGGCCGGGGCCGGAGGCGTGGCGCGGGCCACGCGTCCGAGGGCGTGTCAGACCGGCACGAACCGTACGGAACTGGTCAGTCTGGAACGACGCCACCACGGCGTGTGCCAGAACGAGCGGAGCCGCGATGCCCATCGACGCAGTGACCCAGGTCCCGACCCCCGTCAACGAGCCGGTGCACGGCTACGCGCCGGGCAGCCCCGAGCGGGCCCGCCTGGAGCGGAAGCTGGACGAGCTCGCGGCCGAGGCCGTCCCGCTGCCGATGACCATCGCGGGCGAGCAGCGCTTCGGCGGCGGTGAGCGGATCGACGTGGTGCAGCCGCACCATCACGCCGCGAAGCTGGGCGTGCTCGGCAACGCCACCCGGGAGGACGCCCGGCTCGCCGTGGACGCGGCGCTGGCGGCCGGGCCCGCCTGGCGCGGGCTGTCCTTCGACGACCGGGCGGCGGTCTTCCTGCGCGCGGCCGACCTGCTCGCCGGGCCCTGGCGGGAGACGCTGGCGGCGGCCACCATGCTCGGCCAGTCCAAGACCGCGCAGCAGGCCGAGATCGACGCGCCGTGCGAGCTGGTCGACTTCTGGCGGTTCAACGTGCACTTCGCCCGGCAGATCCTGGCCGAGCAGCCGGTCTCCTCGCCCGGCGTGTGGAACCGCACCGACCACCGCCCGCTGGAGGGCTTCGTCTACGCGGTCACGCCGTTCAACTTCACCGCGATCGCCGGCAACCTGCCGACCGCGCCGGCCCTGATGGGCAACACCGTGGTGTGGAAGCCCGCCCCGGCCCAGACCCTGTCGGCGTTCCACCTGATGCGGCTGCTGGAGGAGGCCGGGCTGCCGCCGGGCGTGATCAACATGGTCACCGGCGACGGCTCGCAGCTCTCCCAGGTCGCGCTCGCCGACCCGGCCCTGGCCGGGCTGCACTTCACCGGCTCGACCGGGACGTTCCAGTCGCTCTGGAAGACCGTCGGCGCCAACATCGGCACGTACCGGAGCTACCCGCGGATCGTCGGCGAGACCGGCGGCAAGGACTTCCTGCTCGCGCACCGCTCCGCCGACCCGCTGAGCCTGCGGACGGCCCTGATCCGCGGCGCCTTCGACTACCAGGGCCAGAAGTGCTCGGCGCTCTCCCGCGCGTACCTGCCGCGCAGTCTCTGGCAGCGGATCAAGGACGACTTCCTGGCCGAGGTCGACGCCCTGACGGTCGGGGACGTCAGCGACTTCTCCAACTTCATGGGCGCCCTGATCGACGAGCGGGCGTACCGCAAGAACCGGGACGCGATCGACCGCGCCCTCCAGGACCCGACCGTGGAGCTGGCGGCCGGCGGCCAGTACGACGACGCCATCGGCTGGTTCGTCCGCCCGACCGTGCTGGTCTCCGCCGACCACCGCAACGAGATGTTCCACACCGAGTACTTCGGGCCGATCCTCGCCGTCCACGTCTACGAGGACGCCCGCTGGGACGACGTGCTGCGCCGGGTCGACTCCGGCGCGCCGTACGGGCTGACCGGNGCGGTGATGGCCCAGGACCGGTACGCCATCGCGCAGGCGGTGGAGGCGCTGCGGTTCGCGGCCGGCAACTTCTACATCAACGACAAGCCGACCGGGGCCGTGGTCGGGCAGCAGCCGTTCGGCGGCGGCCGGGCCTCCGGGACGAACGACAAGGCCGGCGCGGCACAGAACCTGCTGCGCTGGACGTCGGCCCGCTCGATCAAGGAGACCTTCGTCCCGCCGACCTCGTACGGCTACCCGCACATGGGCTGACCGGTGCCGCGGAGCGGGCGGCCCGTGTCCGCGGGCTGCCGCTCCACCACGGCGCCGCATTGGACAAGGTGTCCAGGACGGCCCGATCTTCCTGCGGGATTGTGCCTCCCTGTCCCCTGACACCTTCGTTTCGTCCCGTTAGGCTGACTGACGTCGTCGGGTTGGCTCCGCAGGCCGAAACAGCGTCTCTTACCCGGCCGAAAGGCGTTTCATGCGTGCCATGAACGGTTTTCAGCCGGTAGGTGGGGCAGGATTGCGGAAGACCCGGCGGTGCACACCCACACACACCACCGAGTCACGCAACGGCGCGCGACAGGAGCCAAACAGCCATGCAGACCAAGCTGGACGCAGCCAAGGCCGAACTGCTCACCAAGGCAGCAGCAGCCGCTGAGAACAGCCAGGTGGGGGGAGCGGCGCCAGGGGAGGGTCTGAGCAACGGAGCTCTGACCGCATACCTGCACCACTACTACCTCCACACCGCCCCCGAGGACCTGATCGACCGCGACCCGGTGGACGTGTACGGGGCGGCCGCCTCGCACTACCGCCTCGGGCTCAAGCGGCCGCAGGGCACCGCCGAGGTCCGGGTGCACACCCCGAGCGTCGAGGAGAACGGCTGGTCGTCCGGCCACACGGTGGTCGAGGTCGTCACCGACGACATGTCGTTCCTGGTCGACTCCGTCACCAACGAGCTGTCCCGCCAGGACCGCGCGATCCACCTGGTGATCCACCCCCAGCTGCTGGTCCGCCGTGACATCACCGGCAGGCTCCTGGAGATCCTCGACATCGACGCCTGCTCGCGCAGCCAGGCCGCCGGCGCCGAATGGCCCGCCGACGCCATCGTCGAGTCCTGGATGCACATCGAGATCGACCGCGAGACGGACCGCGAGGACCTCCGCTCGATCGAGGCCGACCTGCGACGCGTCCTGGGTGACGTCCGCGAGGTCGTCGAGGACTGGACGAAGATGCGCGAGAGCGCGCTGCGCCTGGCCGACGAGCTCGCCGAGCAGCCGCCCGCCCACCTGCCCGAGCAGGAGGTCGGCGAGGCCTGGGAGCTGATGCGCTGGCTGGCCGGCGACCACTTCACCTTCCTCGGCTACCGCGAGTACGACCTGGTCGAGCACCAGGGCGAGGAGGTGCTGCGCGCCGTCGCCGGCACCGGCCTCGGCATCCTGCGGGCCGACCCGCTCAGCCACGACACCGACCACCACCCGGTCAGCGAGGCCTTCGGCCGGCTCTCCGCGCCCGTCCGCGCCAAGGCGCACGAGAAGAAGCTGCTCGTCCTCACCAAGGCGAACAGCCGGGCCACCGTGCACCGCCCCGCCTACCTCGACTACGTCGGCGTGAAGAAGTTCGACGCCAACGGCGAGGTGATCGGCGAGCGCCGCTTCCTCGGCCTGTTCTCGGCCGCCGCGTACACCGAGTCGGTCTCCCGGATCCCGGTGGTCCGCCGCAAGGTCCAGGACGTGCTGGTCGCGTCCGGCTTCTCCAGCGAGAGCCACGACGGCCGCGACCTGCTGCAGATCCTGGAGACCTTCCCCCGGGACGAGATCTTCCAGACCCCCGCCGAGGAACTGCTCCAGATCGCCACCAGCGTGCTCTACCTCCAGGAGCGCCGCCGGCTGCGGCTGTTCCTGCGCCAGGACGAGTACGGGCGCTACTTCTCCGCGCTGGTCTACCTGCCGCGCGACCGCTACACCACCCGTATCCGGCTGCGCCTGATGGACATCCTGAAGCAGGAGCTGAACGGCGCCAGCATCGACTACACGGTGTACGCGACCGAGTCGGTGCTGACCCGCCTGCACTTCGTCGTCCGGGTCACCCCCGGCAGCGAACTGCCGCACCTGACCGACGCCGAGATCGAGCGGATCGAGGGCAAGCTCGCCGAGGCCGCCCGNTTCTGGATGGACGGCTTCAACGACCAGCTGCACATCGAGCTGGGCGAGGAGCGGGCCGCCGAGCTGTCCCGCAAGTACGCCAACGCCTTCCCCGACGGCTACCGCGCCGACTTCACCGCGCGTACCGCCGTCTCCGACCTCAAGCAGATCGAGTCGCTGGCCGGCGAGGGCGACTTCCGCCTGAACCTCTACCAGCCGGTCGGCGCGGGCGACGACGAGCGCCGCTTCAAGATCTACCGGGTCGGCGGCCCGATCTCGCTCACCGAGGTCCTGCCCGTCCTCCAGCGCCTGGGCGTCGAGGTGCTCGACGAGCACCCGTACGCGCTCACCCGCTCCGACCACAGCACCGCCTGGGTCTACGACTTCGGCCTGCGGCTGCGCGAGGCCACCGAGCTGACCGACGAGGCGCGCGACCGCTTCCAGGACACCTTCGCCGCCACCTGGACCGGCCAGGCCGAGAACGACGGCTTCAACAGCCTCGTCCTCACCGCCGGCCTGACCTGGCGCCAGGCGATGATGCTGCGCGCCTACGCCAAGTACCTCCGCCAGGCCGGGAGCACCTTCTCCCAGGACTACATGGAGGACGCGCTCCGCAGCAACGCCCACACCACCCGCCTGCTGGTCAACCTCTTCGAGGCCCGCCTGAGCCCCAGTCACCAGCTGGGCGCGCAGGAGCTGACCGAGGGCATCGTGGAGGAGCTGTCCGGCGCCCTCGACGAGGTCGTCTCGCTGGACGAGGACCGCATCCTGCGCTCCTTCCTGCACCTCATCCAGGCCACCCTGCGGACCAACTTCTTCCAGCACTCGAGCGAGACCGGCGCGTGGCACCGCTACGTCTCGATGAAGTTCGACCCCCACGCCATCCCGGACCTCCCGGCCCCGCGCCCCGCGTTCGAGATCTGGGTGTACTCGCCGCAGGTCGAGGGCGTGCACCTGCGCTTCGGCAAGGTCGCACGCGGCGGGCTGCGCTGGTCCGACCGGCGCGAGGACTTCCGCACCGAGATCCTCGGCCTGGTCAAGGCCCAGATGGTGAAGAACACCGTCATCGTCCCGGTCGGCGCCAAGGGCGGCTTCGTCGCCAAGCAGCTGCCCGACCCGACGGTGGACCGCGACGCCTGGCTGGCCGAGGGCATCGCCTCGTACAAGACCTTCATCTCGGCGCTGCTCGACATCACCGACAACCTGAAGGCCGGCGAGGTCGTCCACCCGCAGGACGTCGTGCGCCACGACGAGGACGACACCTACCTCGTCGTCGCCGCCGACAAGGGCACCGCGACCTTCTCCGACATCGCCAACGGTGTCGCCGAGTCGTACGGCTTCTGGCTGGGCGACGCCTTCGCCTCCGGCGGCTCGGCCGGCTACGACCACAAGGGCATGGGCATCACCGCCCGCGGCGCCTGGGAGTCCGTCAAGCGCAACTTCCGCGAGCTGGGCCACGACACCCAGAGCGAGGACTTCACCGTCGTCGGCATCGGCGACATGTCCGGTGACGTGTTCGGCAACGGCATGCTGCTCAGCGAGCACATCCGCCTGGTCGCCGCCTTCGACCACCGGCACATCTTCCTCGACCCGAACCCGGACGCCGCCGTCTCGCACGCCGAGCGCCGCCGGCTCTTCGACCTGCCGCGNAGCTCCTGGGACGACTACGACAAGTCGCTGATCTCGACCGGCGGCGGCGTCTTCCCGCGCAGCGCCAAGTCGATCCAGCTCACCTCGCACGTGCGGGCCGTGCTCGGCATCGAGCAGACCAGGCTCACCCCGGCCGAGCTGATGAAGGCCATCCTCCAGGCGCCCGTCGACCTGTTCTGGAACGGCGGCATCGGCACCTACATCAAGGCCACCGCCGAGACCAACGCCGAGGTCGGCGACAAGGCCAACGACGCCATCCGCGTCAACGGCGGCCAGCTCCGCGCCCGCGTCGTCGGCGAGGGCGGCAACCTCGGCTGCACCCAGCTCGGCCGCATCGAGTACGCCGCGAGCGGCGGCCCCGAGGGCGCCGGTGGCTGGATCAACACCGACGCCATCGACAACTCGGCCGGCGTCGACACCTCGGACCACGAGGTCAACATCAAGATCCTGCTCAACCAGGTCGTCGCCGACGGCGACATGACGGTCAAGCAGCGCAACAAGCTGCTCGCCGAGATGACCGACGAGGTCGGCCACCTCGTGCTGCGCAACAACTACGCGCAGAACGTCGTGCTCGCCAACGCCGTCGCCCAGGCCGTCAGCATGGTCAACGTGCACTCCCGGATGATCAACCGGCTGGAGTCCGCCGGCCAGCTCGACCGCGCGCTGGAGTTCCTGCCCACCGAGCGCCAGATCCGCGAGCGCCAGCAGAACGGCCGCGGGCTCTCCCAGCCCGAGCTCTCCGTGCTGCTCGCCTACACGAAGATCACCCTCGCGGACGAGCTGCTCGCCACCGACCTGCCCGACGACCCGTACTTCCGCACCGCCCTGCACGACTACTTCCCGAGCGCCCTGCGGGCCCGCTTCGCCGACGCGATCGACGCCCACGCCCTGCGCCGGGAGATCATCACCACCCTGATCGTCAACGACACGATCAACCGCGGCGGCTGCACCTTCGCGTTCCGCCTCCGCGAGGAGACCGGCGCCACCCACGAGGAGATCGCCCGCACCCACACCGCCGCCCGCGCCGTCTTCGGCCTCCAGGACATCTGGGCCGAGATCGAGAGCCTCGACACCGTGGTGCCCGCGCGCGCCCAGACCAGAATGCGGCTGCACTCGCGCCGCCTGGTCGAGCGCGCCACCCGCTGGATGCTCAACAACCGGCGCCAGCCGCTGGACATCGCCGGCACCATCGAGTTCTTCCACGACCGCGTCAACGAGGTCTGGGGCTCGCTGCCCAAGCCGCTGCGCGGCGAGGACCTCGCCTGGTTCGAGTCGGTCTACAACGAGCTGGCCCAGGCGGGCGTCCCCGAGCACCTCGCCTCCCGGATCGCCGGCCTGTCCTCGACCTTCCCCACCCTCGACATCACCGAGGTCGCGGACCGCTCCGGCAAGGACGTCGCCGAGGTCGCCGACCTCTACTACGACCTCGCCGACCGCCTCCAGATCACCCACCTGCTCGACCGCATCATCGAACTCCCGCGGGTCGACCGCTGGTCCTCGATGGCCCGCGCCGCGATCCGCGAGGACCTCTTCGCGGCCCACGCCGCCCTCACCGCCGACATCCTCGCCTGCGGCCCCGAGGGCGCCACCCCCGAGGAGCGCTACACCGCCTGGGCCGAGCTCAACTCGACCCTGCTCAACCGGGCCAAGAGCACCCTCGACGACATAAGGGGTTCGGACAACTACGAGCTGTCCAGCCTCTCCGTCGCGATGCGGGTGATCCGTACGCTGCTGCGCACGGGCTCGATGCGCTGACACTGCTGCTGGACCGAGCGGGGCGGGACCGTCGTGGACGGTCCCGCCCCGCTCGGCGTCTGCCGCGACTTCTCCCGGATCACCGGGAACCCGGCCGGCCGAGCGGACAGGTAGGGGTGTGGAACTGTCACTGCGGGCCCGGCTGCGAGCCGGGGACCAGACCGCACTAGGGGAACTGTTCGACAGTCAGGCGCAGGACCTGTACCGGTACGCGGTGCGGGCGTCGGGGGACTGGGCGATGGCCGAGGACATCGTCTCCCTGACCTTCCTGGAGGCCTGGCGGCTGCGCGCGAAGCTGCGCGAGGAGGGGGAGAGCGTACGGCCGTGGCTGTTCGGCATCGCGGCGAACGTGCTGCGCAACACCGCGCGGGCGGCCCGCCGGCACCAGGCGGCGCTGGCCAGGATGCCGGCCCGGGAGGTGGTGCCGGACTTCGCGGACGAGCTGGTCGGGCGGCTCGACGACAGTGCCCGGCTGGCGGCGGCGCAGCGGGCGTTGGCGAGGCTGCGGCGGGGGGACCGGGAGGTGTTCATGCTCTGCGTCTGGGCGGGCCTCGACTACGCGGGCGCGGCGCAGGCGCTCGGCGTGCCGGTGGGGACGGTGCGGTCGCGGCTGTCACGGGCCCGGGCCAGGCTGCGCGGGCTCGCGGACGAGGAACTGCGAAGTGGTACGGAACCCGGCGGGGGCAGCGGACAGGTACAGGGTGGCCGCACGGACGCGGCCCGGTCGATGCGGGAGAAGAGCCGATGAACGCCGAACGCGACGATGCCGGGGAACGCGCTGAGCTGGGCCGACTGCTGCCCGCCCCGGCGCGGCCGGAACTCTCCGCCGACCGCCACCAGCTGTTGAGGGGACATCTGATGAGCGAGATCAACGAGGAACCGAAGCCCGTACGCGGCCGTGGCCGGCGGTACGGCTGGGTGGCGCTGCCCGCGCTGGCGGGCGGGCTGGCACTGGCCGTGGTGCTGAGCAGCGGGGGCGGCGGCGGCACCCCGGCGGTGCCCGGGGTGGCTGCGGGCCCGTCGGCGCCGCAGCTGGACGCGGCGCCGGTCGCGGCCGTGCTGCTGGACCACGCGGCGGAGGTCGCGGAGCGGAAGCCGGAGGTCAAGGTGACCGACGGGCAGTTCACGTACATCAGGAGCGTGAACGCGTTCATGTCCGTGAGCGCGGGCGAGGGCACTTCCACGGCCACGCCGGGGACCTTGCACGAGCGGGAGATCTGGCAGTCGGTGGACGGTGAGCAGTGGGGGCTGCTGATCGAGGAGGGCCGCAGGCCGGGCCCGGCGACGGGGAAGGACCCGAAGGTGGAGGGCAAGCTCAAGCCGGGGCAGCCGGCGCCCCGGTCGGACGGCGGGATCTGGCTGGACCCCGACCCGAGGCCGGGTCTCAACGGGCCCACCTACCGCTACCTGGCGGGCCTGCCCACCGACCCGGACGTCCTGCTGAAGAAGATCTACGACGAGACCAGGGGCCAGGGGCAGACCCCCGACCAGGAGGCCTTCGCCACCATCGGGGACATGCTGCGCGAGCAGATCGCCCCGCCGGCGGTCAGTGCCGCGCTCTACCGGGCGGCGGCGAAGATCCCGGGCGTCAGCACGGTCGACGACGCGGTCGACGCCTCGGGCCGGCACGGGGTTTCCGTCGCGCACGTGAACGGGAGCACCCGGCAGGAGTGGATCTTCGACCGGAGCACGTACGAGTTCCTGGGCGAGCGTGAGGTCGTGGTGGCCGGGGGCTCCGNCATGGGCGGGCCCGGCACGGTGATCGGCCAGAGCGCGGTGCTGGGCCGGGCCGTGGTCGACGCGGCCGGCGACCGTCCGAAGCAGTGACGCAGCAGGCGTGATAAGGCGGTGACGTGAGTACGGGGCCCGGGCGGGAGACGGGCCCCGTACTCGTGTCTGCCGTTACTGTCCGGCGGCGCGCTGGAGGGCGCTGGCGAGCAGGGCGAGGTCGGTCGGGCCGTTGCCGAGTTCGCGGACGGGGCGGCGGGCCGGCGGGGCGCCGAGCTGGGCCGGGTCGATCGCCACGACGGTCGGCCGCAGGGTGGCGGTGCGGGGGATGCGGCCGCTGATCCTGGCGGCCTGGAAGGCGGCCACCCCGCCGTCCGGCAGACGCAGGTAGCCCCGGCCGGGGGTGCCCTCGTCGAGGACGGCGGCGTCGCCGAGGTGGATCAGCAGGTCGGAGTCGGACGGGTAGTCGGTGCGCAGGGCGATCCGCAGCAGCGCCGCCTCGTCCACCTCGGTGCCGGCCGTCTCCTCGGGCTGCCCGGTGGCGACCGCCAGGTGGATGCCGAGCGGGCCGCCGCGACGGGCGACGGCGGCCAGCGCCCGGGCCAGCGGGCGGCCGGCNGCGGAGGTCGGTGCGAGCAGCGCCTCGTAGTCGTCGACGACGACGACGAGCCGGGGCGGGACGGGAGCGGCGGCCGGCCCGGCGGCCGGCGGGCGGGAGCCGCCGGTGCGCGGCTGGACGAGCTTGATGCCGGTCTCGGTCAGCAGGCTCCCGCCGGCCCCGCTCAGCACCGGCTCGGCGGCCATCGCGGGGACGGCGGCGGGCAGCGGCGCGGCCTCGTCCAGCAGGCGGGCGGCGTGCCAGGACGCGAAGTCGAGGCTGTCGAAGAGCTTCTCGCGCAGGGTCAGCTCGTCGAGCAGGGCGTCGGCGGTCAGCAGCGCCTGCCGGGGGTCGGCCGCCGCGTCCACGTGGGCGGTGACGTGCGGCAGCTCGGTGCAGGCGAGCAGGCCGGACTGGTCGTCGCCGTCGGCCGGGCCCCGGCCCTCGATCACCATCACGGCGAGCCGGTCGGGGCGCTCGGAGACCGCGAGGGAGGCGATCAGGCTGCGCAGCAGCTCCGTCTTGCCCGCGCCCCTGGCACCGCCGACCAGCAGGTGCGGGCCGCCCGGGTCGGGGGAGGGGAGCGTCAGCTCGGGGTCGGCGAGGTCGATGGTGCAGAGCTCGTCGCGGGTGGTGCCGATCAGGGCCGTCGCGCCGGCGACGGCGGTGGGCCGGTCCTGCCAGCGGGCCGAGAGCTTGGCGGGGGTGACGCTGTCGAGCTGGAGCAGGTCGAGCAGCCGCAGCGAGTCGGGCAGCGGGCCCCGGCTGGCCGGGGTGGCCTCCCGGAGCGGGGCGAGGTGGCGGGCCAGGCGCTCGGCCCAGGCGTCCGAGACCGCGTCCAGCGAGACGCCCTGGATGCTCTCGCGGCCGCCCGCGACCGGCCGCTCCACGGTCAGGTGGGTGCCGACCTCGCCGGTGATCACGGCCGTCGCNCCGACCCCGGCGGGCAGCAGCCCGGGCTGCTCGGCGAGGCAGACGGGGAAGACGCCGACGGCCGGGCCCTGCCGCACCAGCAGGTCGAGGGCCTGCCGGGCGGGCTCCGTACCGGGTGTGCCGTCGACCAGNACGACGGTGGTGGGCAGGCCGGCGGCGCTGTCGGGCGCGCTGAGGCGCGCGGTGAGCTCGGTGAGCCGGGCGGTGGCCTGCTCGTCGTCGAGGCCGAGCAGCAGCCGGCAGTCCTGGCCGTGCTGGGGGCGCAGGTGGGGCAGCCACAGGGCCCAGGCCCAGGTGTCGGTGCGCTCCTCCAGCAGGCGGCCGCCGTCGGCGTCGGCGTCGACCACGACGAGGCTGAGGCCGGTCGGCGGGTGCAGCGCGGCGAGCTGGGCGACGATCGCGCGGGTCAGCGCGTCGAGGCGGGCGCGCGGCCCGGCCAGGCCGAGGCTGCCGGCCGTCTGCAGGTCGAGGGTGACGGGGACGGCGGGCAGCATCGTGCCGGGGGAGGTGCCGGGGCCGCCGGGAAGGTCGGCGGTGCCCAGGCGCAGGGTCAGNGCGTCGGGGTGGGTGGGGCCGCGCTCCCAGAGCCGGGGGCCCGGGCCGAGCGCGTTGAGCAGCAGGGTGGCGAGGTCGGGCCAGCGCTCGCGCTGGTTGGCGGCCTGCCGGGTGCGGGCGGCGGAGTGCTGCTGGGCGGAGCTGTCGCGGCCGGTGTCGGCGGGGGCGGTACCGCGGCCGAGGCGGCGGGAGAGCAGGGCGCGGGCGCGGCCCGCGGACGGGGCCTCGGGTGCGGCGGGCGGCTCGGGTGCGGTCTGCGCGGGCCGGGCGGTGGCGGGGGCGGCGAGCTGGAGGTGGCCGAGGCCGTCGGGGAGCGCNGCGCGGACGGGTGACCCCGAGATGTCCCTGAGGCCGCCGCCGCTCGTGGGGGCGGTGACCTGGAGGGTGGACTCGCCGAGCCGCAGCAGGCCGGGCTCGCCGAGCGGGACGGCCTCCTCGGGGCTGACGAAGCGTCCGTCCAGCGTGNTGCCGTTGGTGGAGCCGAGGTCGCGGACCGTCACCTGCCCGTCGGCGGCCAGGTGCAGGGCGAGGTGCAGCCGGGAGACGTCCGGGTCGTCGAGCGGGACGTCGGCCTCGCTGGAGCGGCCGACGCTGATCTCCCGGCCGTGCAGGCGGTGGACGCCGCCGGCGTCCGGGCCGCCGATGACGCGCAGCTCGGCGGCGGCCGGGTCGGGGGTCTCGTCGTCGGCGGTGGGGTCGGCCTCGCCGAGGCTGAGGACGGCGCCGTCGAGGAGCGGGGGGTGCCCGAGGAGGGCGTGTTCGTCGACCCTGCGCGCCCCGGCGTACAGGTGCACATGGGTGGCGGCACGCGGGCCCCGCACGCCCACGGCGCCCGCGAGAGCGCCCGCGACGGCGCCGAGCGCCGTGCCGACGGGAGCGGTGACCAGCACGTCCACGTAGGGAATGGCGGACCCGGCGACTGCCGGGCCGCTGCGCGGTCGGAGGACGGTCAGCCGGATCTGCATCTCGCCCGCGGTCCCTTCTGCTGGTACTGACGCCTGGTGCCGTACAGGTACTGCCGCCGTCGCCGCTGCTGCCGCGCCCGTGGCACTGCCGCCGGGGGGCACGGACGGCCGCGACGGCCTTGGGCCACAAGAGTGGTCAGCCTCATCCTGCCACCCATCACCGACAGTCCGCGCACCGTACCGGATTTGACGATCTTGCGATCATCGCCATGGTGGAGGCGACGGGCAGTCAGGTCAACCGTCGCGCGGGCCGCCCGTCCCGGCCCCGGGCGGTGCCGGCCGGGGCGGCCCGGGGGACACCGGGAGGACGTCCGGGGAGCGCCCTGGGGGACAACCCCTGGGGGATGTCCCCCACGACACGCGCGGGCCCCGCGCGGCGGGCGGTCCGGGCACCTCGGAAACACGATCGGACACCGTTAGAGTGGCCGGAACACGGGCCCGGCAGGCTCACCGCACCGGCGGGGAGCGCCCCGCGGCAGCGGCACGGCGAGGAGTNCGACAGGTGCGGCCAGTCGGCAGCAAGTATCTGCTTGAGGAGACCCTCGGACGGGGGGCCACCGGCACCGTGTGGCGTGCCCGGGTGCGNGAGGACGCCGTCGTGCCCGGCAGCGAGCCCGGCCAGCTGGTCGCGATCAAGGTGCTGCGCGAGGAGCTGGCGGCCGACCCGGACGTCGTGATGCGCTTCCTGCGGGAGCGCTCCGTCCTGGTGCGGCTCAGCCACCCGAACATCGTCCGGGTCCGCGACCTGGTGGTCGAGGGCGAGCTGCTGGCCCTGGTGATGGACCTGGTCGAGGGCCCGGACCTGTTCCACTACCTGCGCGGCAACGGCCCCTTCAGCCCGATCGCCGGCGCCCTGCTGATGGCCCAGATCGCCGACGCGCTGGCCGCCAGCCACGCCGACGGCGTCGTGCACCGCGACCTGAAGCCGGCGAACGTCCTGCTCGCCACCGTCCAGGTGGACGGCACCGAGCAGATGCACCCGATGCTCACCGACTTCGGCATCGCCCGGCTCGCGGACTCCCCGGGCATCACCCGCACCCACGAGTTCGTCGGCACCCCCGCGTACGTCGCACCGGAGTCCGCGAGCGGGCGCCCGCAGACCTCGGCGGTGGACGTCTACGGGGCCGGGATCATGCTGTACGAGCTGGTCACCGGCCGGGCGCCGTTCCAGGGCGACGGCCCGCTGGCGATCCTGCAGGCCCACCTCGCCCAGGAGCCGCAGCGGCCCTCGACCATGCCCGAGCCGCTCTGGACGGTCATCGAGCGCTGCCTGCGCAAGGACCCGGCGCAGCGGCCGAGCGCCACCTCGCTGGCCCGCGCGCTGCGGGTGGTCGCGGCGGGTGTCGGCGTGCACGCCTCGCCCGCGGCGGTGGACACCGCCCTCGGGGTCGGCGCGCTGCTGCTGCCGGACCCGCAGCCNGCGCCGGTGACCGGCGCCGATCCGACCGTCCCCGGAATGCCCGCCGCCCCGCCGCCGGT
>FJVZ01001339.1_pt1 | contig 13386 bp, 14 predicted proteins | sample 1011841 | NCBI WGS metagenome assembly FJVZ01 (sample SAMEA3912450, study PRJEB9761) | metagenome | biome: forest; material: soil | place: USA | collected 2011-06-22 | depth 0.1 m
CCGCCCCACCGAGCCGCGCAACACCCCGCTGTTCGACCAGTACGCGGAACCGCCGGCCGCCCCCGCCGCACCGTCCGCCCCCGCCACCTCCGACGACGGCTACGCCGGCCGCCCCCGCGCCGCCAACGAGTGACCCACCCCGGAGCGCCCCCACCAGGGCGCTCCGGCCGGGGGTGGTCACGAACCGCCCCCGGAAGGTGCTAAAGTTTCTTCTCGTTGGGGCTGTGGCGCAGTCCGGTAGCGCACCTCGTTCGCATCGAGGGGGTCAGGGGTTCGAATCCCCTCAGCTCCACCCAACGACTGTTCACGGGTTCTGCTCGTGAATGGTCACGAGATCCCGTCCGATCCATGTGATCGGGCGGGATCTTTGCGTTGTGTGGGCCTGTTCGAGGTGCTGTCCGAATTCGGCGGGCCTTCGCGGGTGCGGATCGTTGGCCCGGGGCAGCTGTTCGGGGGTGGTTCGGGGTGCGGAGCGCATGCTGGGGCCGCCGCTGGATGGTGGGTCAACGACGGCTGGGGTTCGGGCTCTTCAGGACGCAGGCGGACTGCTCGTCAGCCGGGAGGCGGGGGAAGCCCGTTGGTGGTGAGCGGGGTCGGCGTGAGGCCGTCGTAGTCGCTCCTGATGCTGTCCGTGGTCGGCTGGGGGCCGTTGGTGAAGNTCCAGTCCTGGATGATCTGCAGGTTGGTCATGCGAATCATCAGGGCGAGCAGGATGCTCTGGGCGACCCGGCCGTGGGTGGGGGTGGGCTGCGGTGGCGCGGGTGTTGGTGAGGTCCATGGTGACCGGGCCGGTGGCGGTGGGTCGGTGCAGTCGGTTGAAGCGGGCGCAGGTCACCGAGGGCGAGGGGCCGGCAGCGGGGCATTGGAGGCGGATGGTGTCGCGCTGTGCCCGAAGACGCCTTCCTCGCTGCCGCCGCTGAAGTGCCAGCCGGCCGTGGTCTCGACGGAGGCGAGGTCGGAGTGTTGTGCGGGCGTGCTCGGCGCGCAGGCGCTCCCACAGCCCGGCGGCAGCCGTCACGCTCGGCTGTGTAGTCGGAGACCCCCTTGGCGGGGCGCTGAGGCCTGCTAGAGTNTCCATACCAAACAGTATGGTACGGAGTGGACGATGACGGACACCGGTAAGGAACCCTGGCTGGCGGAGGGCCTCGCCCTGCTCGCGGAGCAGGGCGCCCAAGCACTGACGCTCGACCGGCTCTGCGAGCGCCTCGGCAAGACCAAAGGCTCCTTCTACCACCACTTCGGCTCGGTGCCGAAGTACCGGACGAGCCTGCTCGCGTACTTCGAAGCCGGGTTCACCGCCGCGATCATCGATGCCGTCGAGCGGTCCGACGCCGGATCCGGGCGGGAAAAGCTGGAGCGGCTCCTGCTGAAGGTGGTCTTGCGGGACGGCCCGGAGCTGGAGATCGCCATGCGGGCCTGGGCCAAGCAGGACCCTGAGGCCAAAGCCGTCCAGGCGCGTGTCGACGAGACCAGGACCGCGTACCTGCGGACCTTGTGCGAGCAGGCCGGCTTCGCCGATCCGGACCGCATGGCGAAGTTGCTGTACGTGGTCCTCATCGGGGCCGGGCACCTGACGCCGCCGCTCCCGCCGGCCGAGGTCGTCGGCATGTACGAACTCTTGTTGTCGTCCAGCCAACCGGAAATCGGCTGATACGCCGGATCCCTTGAAAGGAACCAGCGCCATGGCTCTTTCGATCCATTCGGAATCCCCGATCCCAGCCGCGAACGGCCTGCTGAGGTGGGTTCCGAGACTCCTGCTCGTCGCCGCCGGGATGCACTCGATCCTCGCCGTCGTCGGCGCGTTCAGCGTCTGGGGCGACATCACGAAGGCCGGCGTCATCGGCGCGGTCGGCTCCCACGACGACCGGGCCTTGGTGCTGTGGTTCACGGTCTGCGGCCTGGCGCTCGCCGCGTTGGGCACGCTCGCCCGGTGGATCTTGCGGACCGTTGGCAGCCTTCCGCCCCAACTCGGTTTTTGGCTGCTGGCCATCGGCGCACTGATAGTCGCGCTCCAACCGGTGTCCGGCGGATGGCTCGTCCTCGGGATCGGCGGGCTCGCGCTGGTCGCAGCTCGGCAGAGTGGGGAGAAGACCGATGNGGCATGAGGTCGTGGGCGCGATCTCCGCGGTGGCTCTGGCCGCGATCGGGGTGTTGCACGTTATCTGGGGGTTCAGCCCCTGGCCGGCGCGGNACCGCGACGAACTGGCGAGCTTCGTCTACAGCGGGCCGGGGATGCCGTCCCGAACCCCGTGCCTGGCCGTCGGAGGCGCTCTGCTGATCGCGGCCTACGGCGTCCTCGCCGTCGCCGGTATCTGGCCGCAGGTCGGGCCGCACTGGCTCTATAACGTCGGGATCTGGGTCCTGACCTCGGCACTCCTGCTGCGCGGCATCGCGGGTCCGCTCCTCAGCAAGGGCGCGGGCCGCGAGTTCGCCCGATGGAATCTCATCGCCTACTCGCCGCTGTGCGCGGTCCTGGGACTGTGCGCGCTCGTCGTGGCGCAGTGACGCCGTGGTACGCCACGGCCTTGATCGACCTTCGCGACACTCCCGGGTAGCGGGTGGCGATGCCGCGCAGTTGGGGCGCGCGACGAGTACGCCTCACATGGCAGAACGTCTGATTCTGCGCTGACCTTCGGGATCAGGTGGACAACCCCAGACAACGACCGCCGCCCCCTTCAGCCAGCTCTGGCCCGGACTTGAGCCCACTCCCCGGTCACCCCTGGACCCGGACGCAATGGCCGCCGAGTACGCGGAACACTTCGCNGCCNGCCGGCCGCAGTCACGGCTGGGACTCGTCGCCGCCGAAACGGGCTCCGACGCGCTCACCGTCGCGGGCTGGGACGGGCCGCTCAACTACGACAACGACACCGCCAAGGTCTCTGCCATCGTGCGCGGTTGGGAGCAGCGCTTCGGTGCCCGCGTGGTCGCCGTCGGCCCGGCAGCCCTCCACCCGAGCGTCGCCGAACCTCCGACAACGGCAGAGGAAGCTCTGCTGGTGGCGGCCGAGCACTTCGCCTTCTGCCCGGACAACGTCTGGCAGAGCAGCCACCCCTACGCCCTGACCGCGTACGCCGAGCAGCTGAGCGGTACCCACTGCTGGGAGTTCTGGTGGGACTGAGCCGCACTGAGTTGTATCGCTGTGCCAGTATCCGATCAGTCAGAGATCGGAGGAGTCGATCCAGCTGATCATGGCCACCAGNTCCTCCGTCGGCCGGACGTCGCCGACTGCCAGCAAGGCCCAGTCTCGGCATTCCTCCACCGTCGTCTCCCACGGCTGAAGCCGGTCGACGGCCCAGGAAATCTCCGGGGAGTCGGCCCAGTAGAGTCCGCTGTCGCCTCGGGATCGCCAGAGCTGGAAATACAGTACGGCCTGGCGGGCGACTGCCAACTCCCTGATGACTTCTGCTTCGGGAAACGATCGCCAAGTGTCTGAGAAGTGATCTTTCACCAGGTCGTAGTCGCCCTGGTCAGCGCCACTTGTGAACAGTCCACGGAAGGTGCTCAGCTGCGGAGGCCGGGCCAGCCGTCCTTGTTCGAGCAGGACTCGTAGTCGTAGCGGATCAGGCGGTCCCACTCCGTCCCGGTCACCTGCTCGAANGCCTCCTNNTGNACGTAGAGCAACTGCTCGCACTGCCGCGCCGTGAACGGTGCGAACCGCTCGGGATCGTAGAANACACCCTCGTATGCGTCGCGGCCTGCAGCCACCACTGCGGCGCGCGTGTAGAGGAAGTGGTCGCTCGACTGCGGGAACGGCGAGCCGTCGGGCAGCACCGCCCCGAAGATCGGCAGGGTCCCGAACTGCTCCTGGTCCAAGCGGTAGAGCGCCTCGGCGAGACGCTCACCGAAACCGATGATCTGGCTCACCGGCTCGCACGAGAGAGTCTCGGTCAGGCGGGCGCAGCCCTCTTCGAGGTCCTGGCAGGTCTCGATGCNGGNCTNNCCGCCGAGAACCTCNATGAGCTGCCAGAACCGCTCCCAGGTCATGATCGGGAGGCCGGGGTCGACGCCGTTGTTCAGTGGTGTCCTCGAATCGTTCACGACGTGATCACTGTCATCGTCCCCGTTGTCGAACGGCTCGTCGCTCCACCGGAACCAGGAATGGCCGTCCTGGATGTGGAGCAGGAACTCGGCCACGGGGCCCGAGGGCGAGACCAAGGACAGGGCCTTCGTGATCTCCTCGTAGACGCCTTCGAAGCCCTCCCAGTCCTCCGTGTCAGCCAGTACCCCTGACCGGGTGAACAGCGGCTCGAACGCGGCGAAGGCCGGACCTGCGATGAAGCGCCCGCGAAGCCATGGAAAGTCGGTTTCCTCGATCACGATCTCGCCAACCGGCTCATCCTGGCNTNCCAGACGCCAGACCTGGCCCTCGAAACCCATCGCACTCAGCCCCCGCAACCCGTTGCCGCCTCTTCTGCCCGGCAGCATGGCATCCGGCTCTGACAGCCGNCTCGGGAAACGATCACCAAGCAAACGGGAAGCGATCTTCAAGGTCCCCGCCTGCTGCTGGTCAGCCCCACTCGTGAACACCCCACCCAACGACTGGTCACGAGTCTGACTCGTGGATGGTCACGAGATCCCGTCCGATCTTTGTGATCGGGCGGGATCTTTGCGTTGTGGGGAAGTCCGTCGGGCCGACCGACCTCGGAGTCTTGCTCTCGGCGGATGGGCCGCTCGTCAGCAGAGCACCGGTGGCCGACTGTTGGGTGTGGCAGTGAGGATGTGTCTGCCTATTTCCCGCGAGCCTGGCTGGTCGCCCGGGTCAGCCAGCCCAGGTACCAGTCGCGAAAGTCGACACGGTGCGGTCCGGCCGAAATCGGTTCGAGGAGGCCGTCGGCCGCTCGAAGGTCGGTCCACAGAGTGCCGCGCTCCGGCCCCGTGACGACGAGCCAGGTGAAATAGCCGCATCCCTCGTGGTTGAGGCAGATCGCCCCCGCCGTCATCGAAGCCTGCAGTCGCTCCCACTCGTCGTCCCAGACACGGAACGCAGCGAGGTATGACTGATGATCGGAAAAGTCCTGCTCGGCAGGCTCGCGGGCGTTCAGCTCCTCCTCCCAGCGGGCCCGCTCCGCCTCTGAGGGGAACGTCTCTCCCAGAAGCGCGTTGTCGCTGCGGACGTCCCGGCCTTCGGCCCAGTGCCATCCCTGCTCGTCGTGCCGGAGGGGAAAGATCCCGTAGTGCGGTCCGGCCCCGCCCGCGCCCACTTCGAGCAGGAAGGTGCGGTAGGTCGAGGGGAAGGAGATGCCGAACTCTTCCTCGGCAGCCGTCACCTCGGCCTCACTGAGAGGCGGTTCCAGCAGGAACTCATGCCCGAACCCCTGCCAACGGGCACCGAAGACCTTCTCCGGGAACGGCGCCTCCCGCAGGGCCAGGACCTGCTCGCGCACTCCCGGCCAGTCCAACTCCGACCCCATCGCCTACCGCCTCCGCGCATTGGTTCGTCACCGGTCACTGTTGACCCACAGCAGGGACAATTGCCGACGAGTATCCACCCCAGGAGTGCCACTCGTCCGGGGTCGGCCGAGCGGCCCGGGCAGTGCCGGGTCAGGTGAACCGCCGNTNCTGACGNCCGTTCGGAGTCGCACGGCCCGTGGTGCGCCGGGATAACAAGGTGATCACTGTGATGAGCAGGTGATATTCCTGTGCGGTGAACGCCACATTCGCCCGGCTCTCCCGCCGCGCACTCCCTGTCGCCGTCGTGGTCTGCGTGCTCGCCGGCTGTACCACCTCGGCCGGCCACTCCGACGCCGGGGCGCCCGCCACCGCCGACCCGGCCGCCTCCGTCTCCGCGACCGCGACCGCGTCGCCCACGCCGACCGTCCCGCCCACGCCGACGCCCAAGCCGACCGGCGCCGACGACCCGGCCCTGAAGGCTTTCTACAACCAGCAGATCGCCTGGGCGGCCTGCGCGGACGACCCGAAGACCGAGAAGACCGACGAGTCGGCTGCCCAGTGCGGCAAGCTGCGCGTCCCGCTGGACTACGCCGCCCCGGCCGGTGAGGCCATCGAGGTCGGGCTGGCCAGGAACCCGGCCGGCAAGCCCGACCAGCGGATCGGATCCCTGCTGGTCAACCCCGGCGGGCCCGGCGGCTCCGGCGTGGAGATGGTCGAGTACGACCCCCACGGCTACGACGGGCCGCTGCACGACCGCTTCGACATCGTCGGCTTCGACCCGCGCGGCGTGGGCGAGAGCGCGGCGGTCCACTGCCTGGACGACCGCAGTCGCGACGACTGGAACGCGGCCGACGAGGCGGACGCGGCCCACGGCAAGCTGCTCGCGGACGCCTGCCAGGCCAACTCCGGCAAGCTGCTCCCGTTCGTCGGCACCCGCAACACCGCCCGCGACATGGACGTGCTGCGCGCCGTCCTCGGCGACCGGAAGCTGAACTACCTGGGCTTCTCGTACGGCACGTACCTCGGCAGTCTGTACGCCGAGGAGTTCCCGGACCGCACCGGGCGGCTCGTCCTCGACGGAGCCGTCGACCCGGTGATGAACCTGCTGCAGCACAACGTCCAGCAGCAGGCCGGCTTCGAGAAGTCGCTGCGCGAGTTCGCCGCCGACTGCGTCAAGCAGCGGGGCTGCCCGCTCGGCGGCGATCCGGACCGTGCCGCGCAGAAGCTCGCCGACTTCCTGGACGGCCTCAAGGAGAACCCGCTCACGACCAGGAGCGGGCGCAAGCTCACCGCCACCGAGGGCTGGACGGCCGTCATCAGCTCGCTCTACGGCGGCGACCAGTCGTGGAAGTACCTGCGCGACATGCTCGCCTGGGCGATGATCAAGGACAAGGGCGACTACCTGCTGGATCGCGCCGACGGTTACAACGGGCGCGACGCCGAGGGCCACTACAGCAACATGTTCGACGCCTACCTGGCGATCCACTGCGCGGACGGCGGCGTCGAGACCCCGACGGCGGAGCAGCTCCAGGCGGCCCTGGCGGAGCTGAACGAGAAGGCCCCGCTGGTCAGCCGGCACAACCCGGAGCAGGCGCTGTTCGACCCGGACTGCCGCGCGTGGCCGTACCGGTCGACCGAGCAGCCGCACCAGATCACAGCGGTGGGCGCGGCCCCGATCCTGGTGGTCGGCTCCACCGGCGACCCGGCCACGCCGTACGCCTGGTCCCAGAAGCTGGCCTCGGGCCTGGCCAACGGTGTCCTGCTGACCCGTGAGGGCGACGGGCACACGGGCTACGGCAAGAGCAAGTGCGTCAGCACGGCGGTGGACGGCTTCCTGGTGGACGGTGTCATGCCGGCNGCCGGGACGAGCTGCGCCCCGGAGTAGTACCGGAGGTCCGGGTGTCCGGACGGCGGCGGCAGGGGCGGGTTCCAGGACGGAGCCCGCCCCTGCCGCCGTTTCAGCGTGTGCTGCCGGCGCCGCTGCTGTCGCCGAGGGAGTTCAGCAGGTCCCGCAGGGTGTCGGCGAGGGTGTCGCGCTGTCCGGCGGTGAGCGCGGCGAGGATGCGGTGCTCGGTGGCGACGTGGTCGGGCAGGGCCCGGTCGATGAGGGCGAGGCCCTCGGCGCTGAGGGCGACGTGCACCACGCGGCCGTCGGTCTCGCTGGGGGTGCGGGTGACCAGGCCGCGGGCTTCGAGGCGGTCGAGGCGCTGCGTGATGGCGCCGGAGGTGACCATGGCGCTGCGCATCAGGGCGGCGGGGGTCAGGCTGTACGGCGCGCCGCTGCGGCGCAGCGTGGCGAGGACGTCGAAGGACGGCGTGTCGAGCCCGTGGGTGGCGAAGGTGCGCCGCAGTTCCGCGTCGATGAGCTGGTGCAGGCGTTTCATCCGGCCGATCACCGCCATCGGTGACACGTCGAGGTCGGGGCGCTCGGCGCTCCACTGTTCGAGTACGCGGTCCACATGGTCTGTCACGGCTCCAGTCTAGCCATTGCCTTAGCGGTGAGATACTTTTGCTTAGTGCTAAGCAATCGACTCGGAATCATCCTGACGACCGCGCTGGCGCCCGCCATCTGGGGCACCACCTACCTCGTGACGACCGAACTGCTGCCGCCGGGGCGCCCGTTGCTCGCCGGTGTGGTGCGCGCGCTGCCGGCCGGCCTGTTGCTCGTCCTGCTCACCCGGCGGCTGCCGAAGGGGAGCTGGTGGTGGCGCGCGGCCGTGCTCGGCGCGCTGAACATCGGGGCGTTCTTCGCGCTGCTCTTCGTCGCCGCCTACCGGCTCCCCGGCGGGGTCGCCGCCACCGTCGGCGCCATCCAGCCGCTGCTGGTCGCCGGGCTCTCCTCGGGCCTGCTCGGCGAGCGTCTGACCCTGCGTACGGCGCTGTCCGGGGTCGCGGGCGTGGCCGGGGTCAGCCTGCTCGTCCTGCGCGCCGACGCCCGGCTGGACGGCCTCGGGGTGGCCGCCGCGCTCGGCGGTGCGGTGGTGATGGCCGNCGGNGTCGTCCTCAGCAAGCGCTGGGTCTCGCCCGCGCCGCTGCTCGCGACCACCGGCTGGCAGCTCGTCGCGGGCGGTCTGCTGCTGCTTCCGGTCACCCTGCTGGTCGAGGGGCCGCCGCCCGCGTCGCTCACTGCGGCGAACCTGGCCGGCTACGGCTATCTGACGATCATCGGCGCGGCGCTCGCCTACGGGCTCTGGTTCCGGGGGATCCGCGCCCTGGCGCCGACCGCCGTCACCTTCCTCGGGCTGCTCAGCCCGCTCGTCGCCACCACGGTCGGCTGGATCGCCCTCGGTCAGGAGCTCACCCCGGTGCAGGTGCTGGGCGGGGCGGTCGTCCTCGGCGCTCTCGTCGTCGCCCAGATCAAGCGGCCGGCCGCCGCTGCCGCCGCGCCTGGCGGTCCGTCCGAAGGCCCGTCCGAAGGAGTGACCGTCGGCCCGACGGCCGGTCCGATGGCCGAAAGCATGGCTGCCGGGGCGCGCCGCAGCACACCGGCCGGCGAGCCGCGTGCGAACGAGTGAGTACGACCGACCGGGCCCTCGGAGCGTAGTGGATCTTGTCCGCGTACGGTCCTGACCGGGTTTGTCCCGGAACGCCCCCGGGGCTCGATATCCCAAGGGGATCCCCGGTGTTGGACGTGTTTCGGCCTCGTGTACTGTCGCCGCTCTCAGTGCTCAGCTCCCGGCCGTGTTCCCTGCCTCCGGGGCCTGGCGATCACAGCTTGAAGGAGCAATCCGTGTCTCGATCACTCCGCAGGTCGCTGTCGGCGCTGTCCGCCGTCGGCATAGCAGTCGTCGCGCCGCTCGCCGTCGCCGGCACCGCGCAGGCTGCCGCCCAGAGCAAGAAGTGCGACTCCGTCACGGTGGAGTACAAGGTCGAGGGTTCCTCGAAGTGGGTCACCGACGGCCGGATGCAGCAGCCGTCCACCAAGATCTCGGTGCGCCTCAGCGAGAAGTCCCACCCGGGGGAGGGCTGCGAGTACGACGTCTCGCTGGCCTCGTACAACACCCAGGGCCCGAGCTGGGCGACGTCCGGCACCCAGACGTTCCTCGGCTGGGACACCACGACGCTCGGCAAGTCCAAGCGCGAGGCGACCCTGGACGTCAGCTCGCACGCCCCGACCTGCTTCGGTCAGATCGACCTGTACGGCACCGACAAGAAGCACGACGGCATCGCCGCGCCGCTTCCGAAGTACCCGAACGCAGTCTTCCCGAACAACCTGATCACGGCCTGGAACGGCGGCAAGGCCTGCACGCCGACGCCGACGGCCAGCCCGTCCGCCACGCCGACCGTGAAGGCCACCGAGAGCCCCTCGGCCTCCGCCTCGCCGAGCGTCACCGCCAGCCCGAGCGCCACGGCGACGGTGTCCGCGAGCACCAGCCCGTCGGCCTCGACCCCGGCGTCCGAGTCCCCCTCGGCCTCCGTCTCGCCGAGCGCCACCGCCACGGTGTCCGCCTCCACCTCGCCGTCGGCCTCGCCGAGCGCCAGTGCCACGGTGTCGGCCTCCGCCTCGTCGAGCGCCACGGCCGCCCCGAGCACCGCCGCCACGACCTCGGCCGCCGCGGCGCCCGTCGTCGACGCCGCCGGCCCGGTCGGCAGCCCGGTCGTCGCGCCGGTCTCGGACACGCCGTCCGAGAACCTGGCCAGCACCGGNGGCAACGGCACCCAGACGACGGCCATCGCGGCCGGCGGCGCGGTGCTGCTCGCCCTGGGCGGCGGCGCTGTGTTCCTCGGCCGCCGTCGCGCGCGCCGCAGCTGACACACCGCAGTACCCGGGTAACCGCAGGGGCCCGGCCGGAGAGCTCTGTAAGAGCTTCTCCGGCCGGGCCCCTGCGCCGTGTCGCGGACCGTCCGTCAGAGCTGGCCGGAGCCGCTGTACGGGGCCGGCTGCGGCGCCGGTGCCTGCGGCGGGACGGAGCCGTAGCGGGCCGGGCGGCGCCCGCGCGGGTGGCGGGTGAGGGTGTACCCGGCGACGCCCGCGAGCGCGGCCAGGGCGCCACCGGCGACCGTCCAGAACCAGCGGCTGTTCCAGCCGGAGAACCAGCCGGTGTACCAGTGCGACTCCGGCTCGACCGGGGCGGCCGCCCTGGCGCCGGCGGCGGGCACGGCGGTGGTGCCGGGCGCGACGGTGGCGCCGGCGTTCACCGGCGGCACCAGCGGCGCCTTGAGCGAGCCGCCCTCGGGCTGCGCGTCGTCCTGGCCGCCCTTGCCGGCGATGTGCAGCTGGACGGATGCGGCGAGGCCGAGGTCCTGCTGCGGGGCGTCGGCCACCGACAGCCGGACGTAGTACGTGCCGGGCAGCGGGTCGCCCGACCACGGCTCGGCCCAGGAGCGGACCTGGCGCAGCGTGCAGCTGAGCGCGAGCGAGGCCGCGGCGGCCTCGCCGGTCGCGTTCTGGGTGCCCGCGGTGCAGGACTGGCGACGGCGCAGGCCGTCGAAGACCTCCACGCTCCAGCTCTGCGGCCCGTGCCGGTCGGCGGCCGGGGCCAGCGTGACGCTCAGCTGGACGGTGGGCGTCTGGCCCTCCGCCGCGGCGAACGCCCAGTACAGGTAGTCGCCGGTGGAGGCGGCGACCTTGGCGTCCTGGCCCGGGGCCAGGGTCGTCGCGGTCAGGAAGGTGGTGCCGACCTTGGTGGTCGGCGCGGTGCTGCTCGCGGTGGGGGACGGCGACGGCGAGGCCGCCGAGGCGGCGGTCGCCGGCAGCGCGGCCAGCACCGGCACGGCCAGGGCGAGCGCGGCGAGTGAGGTCCTGATAGTCGTACGCATGGTCAGTTCTCCCGCCAGACGGCGATGCGCCAGCGGGCGACCCAGCCGAAGATCAGACCGGTCAGCAGGCCGGCGAAGGTCAGCACGAGCAACAGGATCCAGCCGTGCCCGAGGCCCATCGCGGGGCCGTCCGGGGCCGGCGAGGCGGCGGCCAGGTCGACCGTCAGCTCCAGCGGCAGACCGGGCTCGGCCGCCACACCCGGCTGCGGGGCGAGCGAGTTGCTGATGACCAGGCAGACGTTGGTCACCGCCGCGCCGCTGGGCGAGGCGGAGGCCGAGGCGGTCGGGGAGGCGGAGGACATCGAGGACGACCAGCGCAGGCCGGCCGACGCCACGTCGGTGCGGCCGCTGCCGGCGTCGGTGCCCCGGACGAGCTCCTGCCCGGCGGTGCTGGTCGCCTGGAGCAGCACGCCGTAGTCACGGGCCACCGCCCGGTCGACGGACACGCTCACCGAGGCCCGCAGCTCCTGCCCGGCCTGCACCGGCACGCGGTAGACGCGGTGCTCGGAGAACTTCTCCCGGTCGCTGTACACACCGGGCGTCAGGACGGGCGCGCTCTCGCACTTGTCGGTGCCGGCGGTCTTGGTGGGCGTCACGGTGTAGGTGTCGGCCGAGCGGTCGACCAGCTGCTTCACCTTGTCGGTGAGCTGCGCCTGGGTCCGGACGTCCGTGTAGGTGCCGCCGGTGGCGTTGGCGATGCAGAGCAGCTGCTGGCGGGTCTTGTCGTCGTGGGCCAGGCCGAGCGTGTCGACGACCAGGTGGATGCCCTGGGCGGCGAGTTCACGGGCGACGTCGCACGGGTCCGGCGGGGCGCAGGAGTCCTCGCCGTCGGTGATCAGCACCACCCGGCGGGTGGTCTCGCCGGTGCCGAGGTCCTGGGCGGCGCCGCGCAGGGCGAGGCCGATCGGGGTCCAGCCGGTGGGCCGCAGGGTGGCGACGGCGGTCTTGGCCTCGACCTTGTCGGTCTTGCCGACCGGGAAGAGCTGCTTGGTGTCCAGGCAGCCCTGCGCCTTGTCGTCCCCCGGGTAGTTGGCGCCGAGCGTGCGGATACCGAAGTCGGTCTCCGCGGGCAGGGCGTCGATCACCTCGTTCAGCGACTGCTGGGCCACCGCGATCCGGCTCTTGCCCTCGATGTCGGTGGCCCGCATGGAGCCGCTGACGTCCAGGACGAGGTCGACCCTGGGGGCCTCCCCGGTGGTCTTGGCGGTCGCGGTGGCGCCGCTTGATGGTTCGTCGGCATGGGCGGGCAGGCCGCTGAGCAGCGCACCGCCCGCTATGGCGAGGGCGGCCAGCAGGCTGCCGAGCCTGGCCGTCGGTCGTCGGTCGGTAGTCACCCGGCGAATCCTAGGGATCATCAGTTCGCGATGGGTAACGCGGGGCCCGCCCTGTGCCCGCCCGGCCGCCGCCGCGAACTACCCTGCTGTGCAAGGGATGGGAGGGCGCATGGGGCTGAGCGGTGTCGGCAAGCGCTACGGCCGGGGCGGCCGCTGGATCCTGCGGGACGTCGACCTGGAGCCGGCGCCGGGGCAGCTGCTCCGGATCGAGGGGGCCAACGGCAGCGGCAAGTCCACCCTGCTGAAGCTGGTCGCCGGGATCGAACGGCCCAGCGCGGGCCGGGTCGAGGTGCCCGGCCGGCGCGCGTACGTACCCGAGCGGTTCCCGCCCGCGCTGCCCTTCGACGCCCACACCTACCTGGTGCGTCTCGGCCGGGTGCACGGCCTGCCGGCGCCCGAGGCGCGCCGCCGGGCCGGCCACTGGCTGGACCGCTTCGGCATCGCCGACCGCGCGGGCACGCCGCTGCGCCACCTCTCCAAGGGCACCTGTCAGAAGGTCGCGGTCGCCCAGGCGCTGCTCGCCGAGGCCGACGTGCTGCTGCTGGACGAGGCGTGGACGGGCCTGGACGGGCCCGCCCGGACGGTGCTGGACGAGGCGGCGGCCGAGCACGCGGCCCGGGGCGCCGTCGTCCTGTTCGTCGACCACGACCCGGGCAGGCTCGCCGGCCGTACCACCGCCGCGTACCGGGTGGGGGAGGACGGCGACCTGCGGCCGGCGGCCCTCGCCCCGGCGGGCGGCCCCCGTGTGGGGACCGAGGTGGTGGAGATCGAGGTGGACTGCCCGGGCGGCCCGTTGCCGGCCCGGCTGCCCGGCGATCCCGCCCGGACGCCGCTGGCCGGTACGGCCCTGCGGCTCGCCGTCCCGGTCGCGCACGCGGACGCGCTGCTGCGCGGCCTGCTC
>FJVZ01001259.1_pt1 | contig 13366 bp, 16 predicted proteins | sample 1011841 | NCBI WGS metagenome assembly FJVZ01 (sample SAMEA3912450, study PRJEB9761) | metagenome | biome: forest; material: soil | place: USA | collected 2011-06-22 | depth 0.1 m
TATCCGTTGACGGGCGACAGTCAGCGATATATCGTCGAGTTATCGAGACAGTTACTTCGAGACTGTCCGCAGTGAGATGTGAGTCGAGAGGTGGTGGGTGCCATGCGCCCCGGAAGCCCGTACAGGAAGGAAGAGGGGGGCGGGCGCGGCGGACGACGCCGTGGCCGTGGCCCCGAGTTCGGCGACGTGCCCGGGGAGGGGTTCGAGGGGCGGCACGCCTTCGGCTCGTTCGGTCCGCCGTTCGGTGGCGGCCCGGGTGGGCCCGGGGGGCCCGGGTTCCCGGGGCGTCCGCCCGGTGGTCCGTTCGGCCACGGCTTCGGCCGGGGGCACGGCGGCCCGCGCGGCCGGCGTGGCGGCCGGGCCCGGCGCGGGGACGTCCGTGCGTCGCTGCTCGCGCTGCTCAAGGAACGGCCGATGCACGGCTACGAGATGATCGCCGAGATCGCCGAGCGCACCGGCGGTGCCTGGCGCCCGAGCCCGGGCTCGATCTACCCGACCCTCCAACTGCTGGAGGAGGAGGGGTTGATCACCGCCCAGGAGGTGTCCGGCAAGCGGCTGGTCTCGCTCACCGAGGCGGGCCGGGCCGAGGCCGAGGCGGGCGCCGACGAGCCGTGGGCCGAGGCCGGCCGCGAGGTCGACTGGGAGGCCGTCCAGGAGGTCGGCCAGGCGCTCGGCGCGGTGGACAGTGCGATCCGGCAGGTGATGACGACCGGTAACGAGGCGCAGCGCGCCAAGGGTCTGGCCGTGCTCACCGAGGCCCGCAAGAAGCTCTACCTGATCCTCGCCGAGGATGACTGACCGGCGCGGGGGAGCAGCGGGGGGAGCGGCGGGGAGAGTGACGGGCGGTGCGGCTGCTCAGCCGCGTACGGCGAACAGTGCCGCGCAGACGAGCAGCAGCACCGCCCAGCCGAACCACAGCCAGCCGTTCGGCCCGAGCGTCGCGCTGTAGAGGCTGATCAGTACCAGCAGACCGCCGGCCAGGAAGGCCGCCTGCCGTCCGCGCGGGGCGCTGTGCGGTGTGCCGCCGGCCCTCGGGTGTCGCTTCGTGTGCGCCATGGCCGTCCTCCGTACCCCGCGGGGCGGGCCCGCGGACCGTGCCGCCGGACGCGGCGGCGCCGCTACCCGGACGTGTCGTCGCCCACAGGGGCGGGCGTCCCGTCGCTGTACTCGTAGCGCCAGTGCCAGCGCGCGCCCCGGTGCTGCTTGGCGCGGACGTACACCAGCGTCTCGGCCGGTACGTCCCCGTGGGCCGGGACCGGCACCCGGTAGGTCTTGGGCACGCCGTTGAACGGGCCCAGTGGGATCGGCAGGATCCGGCCGTCCAGTGGCCCGCCGACGAATTCGGTGTCCGCGCTTCTCACCCCACCAGCCTCTCACCTCCGGCCGCCCCACGCGGCCATGAGCGTGACGCGGCCACGGGCGTGACCGGCGGGTGCGTGCGGGACGAGTGTGACCTGAGAGGCACCGCCCCCGGTCATCCACAGGTCCTGCACACCCTTATCCTGCTCTGTACGCCCTCGGGTAGCACCCGGGTCAGCGGGCCTGTGTACGGGCCGGGTGTGGCGCGCGTCCGCGTGCCCCTCCGCCGAGCCGCAACTCTCGCACTCCGTACCGTGACCCAGAGCGTCGGCCGTCCGGCTACCCCGGCACCGGCCGTCCGGCGGAGACGGGGGACAGAGCACACCCGGGAAGCAGCGGGGCGTGCCGGTTGTTGCCCCGCATGTGTTGCGTCGAACGCTGTGTCACACCAGGCACAGCAGATGTACCGGAAGGGGCCCGATGGAAGCCAGCAGCAGGTGGACCACCTGGTGGCAGAAGCGCGAACGTCAGCGGGCCCGCCCGGTGCCCTCCGACAGCCCCGCCGCCCGACTGGATCAGCTGCTCGGCGCCGTCCGCGCCGGCTTCCCGCTCGCACCCGCCGCGCATCCGGCCGGCTACCGCTGTTCCTGCGACCGGGTCGGCTGTCCGGCCCCGGCCCAGCACCCGGTCTCCTTCGCCTGGCAGACGCAGGCGACCACCGACCCCGAGCAGCTCGCCCGCTGGCTCTCCCGTGACCCGCAGGCGAACTTCATCACCGCCACCGGCCGCGCGCACGACGTCCTGGACGTCCCGGCCGAGGCCGGCGTGCTCGCCCTCGCCCGGCTCACCGAGCTGGGCGTCGAGGGCCCGGTCGCCGCCGTCGGCGGCGACCGCTACCTGTTCTTCACCGCGACCCGCGGCACCCCGGTCGACGAGGACGAGTGGTGGCCCAGTGTCCTGGACTCCACCCCCGACACCATGTCCGAGCACCCCGGCCTGCGCTGGCACTGCCGCGGCTCGTACACGCTGCTCCCGCCGGCCGCCCTGCCGGACGGCTCCGAGGTGCGCTGGCTGCGCGGCCCCGAGCAGCCGCTGCCGGACGCCCTGCGGGTGCTGGACGTGCTCACCGACGCCTGCACCGAGGTCGGCGCGGTCGCCGAGGAGCAGTGGCTGATCGGATAGCGGCGCCGGCGCCCCCCGGCCCGCCGCACCGACGGGCCGGGCGCGGCGCTACGGCAGGGTCAGCACCTCGGCGCCGTCCGCCGTCACCACNAGCGTGTGCTCGAACTGGGCCGTCCGCTTGCGGTCCTTGGTGACGACCGTCCAGCCGTCCTCCCAGATCTCGTAGTCGTACGTGCCCAGGGTGAGCATCGGCTCGATGGTGAAGGTCATGCCCGGCCGGATCACCTCGGTGGCCCGCTCGCTGTCGTAGTGCGGGATGATCAGGCCGGAGTGGAACGACGTGTTGATGCCGTGCCCGGTGAAGTCCCGGACGACGCCGTAGCCGAAGCGCTTGGCGTACGACTCGATGACCCGCCCGATCACGTTGATCTGCCGGCCGGGCTTGACGGCCTTGATCGCGCGGTCCAGCGACTCGCGGGTGCGCTCGACCAGCAGCCGGGACTCCTCGTCCACGTCGCCGCACAGGTACGTCGCGTTGAGGTCGCCGTGCACACCGTGGATGTACGCGGTGGCGTCGATGTTGACGATGTCGCCGTCCCGCAGCACCGTCGAGTCCGGGATGCCGTGGCAGATCACCTCGTTGACGGAGGTGCAGATCGACTTCGGGAAGCCGCGGTAGCCGAGGTCCGACGGGTACGCGTCGTGGTCGCACATGTACTCGTGNGCGACGNCGTCCAGNTCGTCGGTGGTGACACCCGGCGCGATCAGCTTCGCGGCCTCCTCCATCGCCCGTGCGGCGATCCGGCTCGCGATCCGCATCTTCTCGATCGTCTCGGCGCTCTGCACCTCGGGCCCGGTGTACGGGGTCGGCGCGGGCCGGCCGACGTACTCGGGGCGGGCGATGTGCGCCGGAACCTTGCGGGTGGGGGACTGGATGCCGGGTACGAGAGCCATGGCCGCGAGTCTATCCGGCGGCCCCGGGCGCCCCGGCGGTGTGCACGGGGGCGTGGCCGGGAATGATCGTCACGACGTCCGTACCAACGGGAGAGGCCCGCCATGGCTCTGGGATTCAACCGCAAACCGACCGGCAAGCCCGGCGAGTGGTTCTACTGCATCAAGCACGCCAAGGTCGAGGAGGGCCCGGAGTGCCCGGCCAAGGACCGCCTCGGCCCGTACGCCTCCCGGGAGGAGGCCGGCCGCGCGCTGGAGACCGCCGACGAGCGCAACCGCGAGTGGCGCAAGGACGACGCGCGCTGGGAGGACGAGGCGCCGCGCGAGACGTAGCGGGCGGGCCCGCTTCAGGCGCCGGCGGGCGGGATGCGGCCCTCCAGGACGAGCGCCCAGGCGAGGCAGCCCAGGGCCGCCGTCGAGGCCGCCGCGCGCACCACGTTCCAGTGCACCCAGGTCCCCTCGAAGTGGGCCCGCAGCGCGGCCGGGTCGGTGATCCCGGCGGGGTCGCCGGCCGCCGCCAGGTCGTTGTTGAGCGGCACGTTCACCGCCCCGGTGGTCACCAGGACGACGCCGTACAGCACGATCGCGGCCACGATCCAGGGCAGTACGGGCCGCCCGTCGCCGCGCCAGTGAAGCGCGGCGGTGAGGACGGAGAAGACGATCGCGCCGCCGAAGCCGACGGCGAACCAGCCGTTCAGGATCGAGGTGTTGATCCGCTGCATGACGTCGATGAAGGTGCGGTCGTCGACCTGGCCGAGCGCGAGCATGACGGAGCACGCGTAGGCGTAGAACAGGCCCGCGCTGAGGCCCGTCGTGACGGTCGCCGCGACCAGCGAGGAGGTACGGAACACTGCGGACATCGGGGACTCCAGGGCCGGGACGGACTGCGGACGGGTACTGCTCTCCGGTGCCCTGCCAGTCAACCGCCGGCCCGCCCGGCCGGGCCATGGCCGAGAGACTCACGCGCATGCGCAGGAGTCCAGCGAGAGTCCGGTGGGAGTCCAGCCAGGAGTCCGGCGGAACCCCGGCGGGCGCTCGCGACGGCCCTCTAGACTCGGCGGTATGGACGCACTCACGGGCCTGCTGGACGGGCCGAGAGCCCGGGGCGCCTTCCTGCTCAGGTCCGTACTGGACCCGCCGTGGGCCCTGCGGATCCAGGACCGCGCGCCGATCACCCTGCTGGCCGTCGAGCGCGGCGAGGCCTGGATCGTCCCCGACACCGGCCCGCCGACGCCGCTGAGGCCCGGCGACATCGCCGTCGTCCGCGGCCCCGACCCGTACACCGTCGCCGACGACCCGGCGACCGAACCGCGGATCGTCATCCACCCCGGCGAGCTCTCCACCACCCCGGACGGCGTGGAGCTGTGCGCCGACATGACGCTCGGCGTCCGCACCTGGGGCGACGGCCTGGGCGGCTCGGCCGTGCTGCTCAGCGGCACGTACCAGCTGGACGGGGAGGTGAGCCGGCTGCTGCTCGCCGCGCTGCCGCACGTGCTCGTCCTGCCCGCGTGGAACAGCCCGCTGCCCGGCCTGCTCGCCGAGGAGATCGGCAAGGACGAACCGGGCCAGGAGGTCGTCCTGGACCGGCTGCTCGACCTGCTGCTGATCGCCGTCCTGCGGGCCTGGTTCTCCCGCCCGGAGGGCCGGGCCCCCGCCTGGTACCGGGCCCAGGGCGACCCGGTGGTCGGCCGCGCGCTCGGCCTGCTGCACGAGGCGCCGGCCCGCCCCTGGACGGTGGCCGCGCTCGCCGCCGAGACCGGGGTCTCGCGGGCGGCGCTGGCCCGCCGCTTCACCGAACTCGTCGGCCGGTCGCCGATGGCGTACCTGACGGACCGGCGGCTCTCGATCGCCGCCGAGCTGCTCCGCGAACCGGACGCCACCGTCGGCGCGGTGGCCCGCAAGGTCGGCTACGGCAGCGCGTTCGCGCTCAGCGCGGCGTTCAAGCGCGAGCGGGGCGTCAGCCCGCAGGAGCACCGCGCGGGGCCGGTCGCCGCCGACCGTTCCTGAATCCCCGTCAACATGTCGACAAGTCAGGACGGTTCACCAACGGGTGACCGGGTTCGCCGTCAGCCGCCGGACGGCGGCCGCCCAGCCGCCCGCGCCGGACAGCCGGGAGCGCCGCCCCGGGGCCTCGCCGGCGGCGGCGCTGACCAGGTGCTGGACGAGCTCGAAGGGCTCCTCCTCGGCCGTCCCCACGGTGAGTGACTCGTGGGCCAGGCCTGCCAGTTCGTGGTCGCCGCCGTCCACCGCGAGGACGGTCGCCCCGCCCAGGCGGGCGTCGTGCACCCGCTCCAGCAGGCCCTCGCCGGCCACCGCCGGGGCCACCACCAGCACCGTCGCCCCGCGCCCGGCGGACGCCAGCCGCCGCAGACCGTGCGAGAGATGCGCCGGAGCGCCGTCCGGCACCCGGTGGCGCAGCAGCGTCGGCGCCAGCCGGGGGACGTCCGACCAGGCGGCCTCGTCCTCCAGATGGGCCGCCAGGTGCCACGGCTCGTACCGGGCGGTGCCGACCAGCAGCAATCCGCCGGCCGACCGGCGGGTGACGCTGTGGCGCAGCGCGCCCGCGAACGCCCGGGTCGACTCGATCCAGCCCGTCCCGGCGAGGGACTCCCGGAGTGCTGAAACTCTCACCGCGTCCATATCGGGTAAGCATGTCGTGGGGCCCCGGGCTTTGGCAGGATCATCGTCATGACTTCCCCCGATTCAGCGACGAACCCCGCCCACGACCTGCCCGACGTCTCCGGTCTCGTCGTCGGCGTCCTGGGCGGTACCGGCGACCAGGGCCGCGGCCTCGCCTACCGGCTGGCCAAGGCCGGCCAGCAGGTCATCATCGGCTCCCGCACCGCGGAACGTGCCGAGGCCTCCGCCGCCGAACTGGGCCTCGGCGTACGCGGCGCGGACAACGCCACCACCGCCCGCGAGAGCGACGTCGTGATCGTCGCCGTGCCGTGGGACGGCCACGCCGCCACCCTCTCGGCCCTCCGCGAGGAACTGGCCGGCAAGATCGTCGTGGACTGCGTCAACCCGCTCGGCTTCGACAAGCAGGGCGCCTACGCCCTCAAGCCCGAGGAGGGCAGCGCCGCCCAGCAGGCCGCCGCCCTGCTGCCGGACTCCCGCGTCACCGCCGCCTTCCACCACCTCTCGGCGGTGCTGCTGCAGGACGAGACCGTGGCGGAGATCGACACCGACGTGATGGTCCTCGGCGAGGAGCGCGCGGCCACCGACATCGTCCAGGCCCTCGCCTCCCGGATCCCCGGCATGCGCGGCATCTTCGCCGGCCGCCTGCGCAACGCCCACCAGGTCGAGTCCCTGGTCGCCAACCTGATCTCGGTCAACCGCCGCTACAAGGCCCACGCGGGCCTGCGGATCACCGACGTGTGACACCCCCGGCGGCCCGGCCGGGCGGACCGGTCCGGTGCACGCTTGGAAAGCGTGCTGGGGGCAACCCCTCACGAGTTCGAATCTCGTATCCTCCGCCGTGGCTGACCAGCCATAACGAAGGCCCCGACCGCTCAGCGGTCGGGTCCTTCGTCGTTTCCTGGTTGCAGTTTTGGTTGCATTCACCGCCGTCCGGCACCGTCCGGAGCCCGGGCGGCGGGCGCCGCTGGCTGAGACCCAGCGGATCTGAACGGGTTTTGACGCCAGCTCGGCAGTGGTGGGTTGATGTCGAACCTGGCCAGCTCCTCGCCGTTCCTGCAGTTTGCAGCTGTGAGTCAGCTTCCTTGTACGGCCTTGGCGTCGATCCCCTTGGCCTGGATCTGCCGGAGCGCTCGTGTCGCCGTCACAGCCGGCCGACGGCTACCCCCATGGTGTCGCCGGCGCCGACGGTGATGGGGGTCACCGCGTCGGTAGCGGTGTTGATCGCGAATACCGTTCCCTGGGGTGTCCCGTTGCCGTAGGAGCCGACCACGTAGGCGCTCTTTCCGTCGGGGGTGACGGCCACCTCCGCGGGACGGAAGTACCTGCCCGTCCCGGTGGTCGGCGGGGTGTCGCCGATGGGGATGGTCTTGGTGACCGTGTCGGTGGCCAGGCTGATCACCGACACCTTGCCCTGTTTGGCCTTGTTGTCGACGCCGACCACGTAGGCCCGGTTGCCGTTGGGGCTGATCGCCAGCCCGCCGGTGCCGGCGCCGGGGACGGTGCGGACGATCGTCCGCTTCGCGAGGTTGATGACCGAGACGGTGCCGCTGTTCCCGGTCACGTAGAGGCGCTTGCCGTTGGGTGTGATCGCCATGCTGTTGGCCGGCTCGTTGAGGTGGATGGTGGCGACGAGCTGGTTGTTGGTGGTGTTGATCACGGACAGGCTGCCCTTGTCGTCCGCCACGTAGAGGCGCTTGCCGCTGGGACTGATCACCACCTGGTCGGGCTCGCTGGCCTTGATGGTGTCGGAGACCTTGTTCGTGGCGGTGTCGATCACGGACACCTTGTCGCCGTGGAAGGGGTTCTGGACGGCGATGTAGGCGTGCTTGCCGTCGGGGGCGATCGCTTCCCCGTAGAGGATGTCGGGAGAGAGTTCGCTCTTGTCGTAGGNGATGTCCGTGACGCTCTTCTTGGCGATGTTGACCGCCGACACGTACTTGAAGGCGTTGGTCACGTAGAGACTGGCGCCGTCAGGGGTGACCGCCACCTGGTCGGGACCGCCTCCGACAGTGGTGGTCGCGATCCCCAGGACGTTGTTGGTCCTCGTGTCGATCACGTACACGTGGCCGTCGAGGCTGGTGACGTAGGCGTAGACCTGCTTGCGCGGCTTCGGCGGGTGCGCGGCGGCCGTTGCGGGTGCGGGTGCCAGGAGTGCCAGTCCTGACGCGACGGCCACGGCGGCGATGGTTCGCCGCACAGCGGATCGATGCAAGTGCACGTGGACCTCCGGATCGAGGTGATGGTCTCTCGTGCCACCTGGTGTACCGCCACAATTGACCGGCCGTCAGCGGATCAGTGCGTCAATCACTCGGAAGAGTGTCCGCCCGAGCAGCACGCGACGAGGGATGGCACTGGTCCCTCGGCCATCACCTTCATCGCACCCAAGGGAATACGACACACGAGGAATAAGCACCCTCCGCCGGTATGACCGATCAACCGCGCCGGGCGCGATGGGACTCGCGCCCGGCGCACGACGCGCTGAGCGGATCAGACCACCGAATGCTCAGTCCTTCGGGGCTTGGGCGAAGTAGTCGCCAAGCATTTCGCTTGTCCAGGTGGCCTGGTGGATCTCGCCTCGTGGTCCGAAGTCGGTGAACCAGGGCCTGATGTCGAGAACGGGGGGTCCCGTCGACCGCGTCGAGGTCTTCGACGTGGAGATCGAGTCCGTCGACCTTGAGCAGACGGCAGCGGGAGACGCCCAGCCAGTTGAGGCGTCGCATGTTGCGGTGGCCGAAGATGCCGACCTCGGGCCAGTCGGGGTTGTCGCGCGGTCGGCGGGCTCCGAGGTTCAGGTCGGTGGGGTCAGTGAGGTGGAGGCGGAAGACGATCTCCAGGTGGGAGAAGTCTTCAAGTCCCTTGGTGGCGTCGGCGGTGAAGCGGTCGGAGTCCAGGCGGATGATNGACCGGGTGCCGCCCCAGTAGTCGTCGGTGGGTTCGACTCGGCCGCCTACGACGTGGCCGAGAGCCTCGACCTCGAATACCTCGCGCTCTGACATGGTCTTCCTCTCCGTGAGGTGGGCGATGCGCGGGTAGGGGTACGCCACCGGCCTTCAGGGTCAGGCGGTGGCGCCAGGGAGCGCACCGAGGCCTGCCGGGATCGGGCCAGCCGCATCGGGGTGGAGGTGCCGCCCTCGGCGTCGTGGGTGAGCGCGGAGTGCCGCAGCCGGTGCAGGGTCCAGCCGTGCAGGTCCTCGACGTCGTCCGGGCAGGCCGGCACGGCGTCGCCTGCAGCGACCGGGAGGGGAACAGCGTCGCCATGCCCGAACCCGGCCTCGGCCAGGACGGCTTGGCCCGCGCGGCCGTGTCGCTGTCCGTGCTCGGCCTCCGGTTCATACGACAGGTAGCCGAGTTCGTGGGAGCCGGGGGCGATGTGCAGGCAGCCGTTCTCCACGGTGGCGTCGGTAAGGGCGAGCCAGGCCGACACCGACGCAGCAGGCGCAACGAGTCACCCCGACAGGTGGCAACACCGGGTTGCGGCACTAACCTGCGGTGGTGACCGGAACCGAGCTGGATGAGTTGATCGTTGCTGACGGCGCGGCGCTGCGCGCGTGGCTGCTGGACAACCACACCGCCTCTCCCGGCGTGTGGCTCGCCCTGACCAGGAAGGGCGGCTCCGTTACCACGCTGACCTGGCAGCAGGCGGTCGACGAGGCACTGTGCTTCGGCTGGATCGACGGGCAGGCCCGCAAGCGCGACGAGGGGAGTTCCTGGAGGCGGCTCACCCCGCGCCGGCCCCGCAGCGTCTGGTCCCAGCGCAACGTCGCCAACGTGGCCCGGTTGGAAGCGGCCGGCATGATGCTGCCCGCCGGCCGCGCCGCGGTGGACGCCGCGAAGGCCGACGGGCGGTGGACGGCCGCCTATGCGCCGTCATCGGAGGCGGAGGTGCCGGCCGACCTGCGCGCCGCGATCGCCGCCGCCCCGGCGGCACAGGCGATGTTCGAGGTGCTCACCAAGACCAACCGCTTCGCCCTCATCAGCCGGGTCAATGCCGTCAAGCGGGCCGAGACGCGCGCCCGGAAGATCGCCGAGTGCGTGGCGATGCTGGTCCGGCACGAGACGNTCCACCCGCAGCGAGCCAGGCCGGCGGACCCGCCGACGCCGTGACCGGACGTCTGCCCAAACGGACAAACCCACGCTATCAAGCGGAACCGTTCTCGAAACTCTGTCTCGTCCGCTTCAAGAAGCGTGAAGGTCTGCGCTGGTGCGCGGTCAGCCGTATCGTTCGACGAGCGCGTTGCCGATCGAAAGCAGGTGGTCTCGGACTCCTGGAGGGCCGGTCACCTCGAGCCATTCGACCAGCCCGGCGAGCTCGCCGGCGAGCATGTACTCGCTGTGGCCGCGGATCACGACCTCGATGCGGCCGTCGGCCGTGGAGCCTCCCACCTCGAGCCGAGCGCCGAGCCCCATCCGGAGTATGCCTATCCCGTGGGGCGTGCATACCGCCTGGATCTCCAGCGGCGTTCGCTTGCGGTCGACCTCGTCGGCGATCTCGCGCCAGCTCTCGGCGAGGTCGAAGTCCTCGGGTCGGTGCACGGGATCGTCGGTCGGGTCGGCGGACGACACGCGGTCGATCCGGAAGGTCCGCCGGCCGGCCTCGGTGTGGGAGACGAGGTACCACGACGGACCTTTGGCGACGATGCCCAGCGGGTGGACGGTTCTCTGGGTGTCGATGCCTTTGCTGTCGACGTAGCCGAGCCGCACCTGGACGCCGCGGATCACCGCGTCCTGGAGTTCGTCGAGGAAGCGAGGCAGCCGGTGCTCGACGCGGCTCGCCCCCCACCCTTGCGGGTCTATGACCAGCGACGACGCTGCTGCCTCGGCCTGCACCCGGAAGGGCTCCGGCAGAGCATGGACGAGCTTGCGCAGAGCTGCTTTCACGGTCGGCGTCGCAGCCGAGGCCGGGCCGACAGCAAGGAACAGGGCGCGGGCCTCACTGGCGGTCAACCCGGACAGGTCGGTACGGGCGCCGCCCACGAGGCGCCAGCCGCCGCCTCGGCCCTGCACGGAGTACACGGGCACCCCGGCCACGGCCAGGGCATCGAGGTCGCGGCGGGCGGTGCGCTCGGAGACCTCCAGCTCTCGGGAGACCTCTGCCGCTGTCACCTGCTCGCGCCGCTGCAGCAAGAGAAGGATGGCCACCAGCCGGTCGATTCGCACGCCGATAAAACTCTCACACAAACCGGTCATGAGGTGACCGGTTTCGGGCAGCAGGATGGCGACATGACCTCACCGAGGAGGTCGACCGCTAGCGAACGCCCCCAGGGAGGAAATGTGATGTTCAATCCAGCCGATTTTCCCAAGCCCACCCTCATCCCGGTCAACGGTGTGGAACTCGAAGTCTTCGAAGCGGGCCGAGAAAACGCGGGAAAGCCCATCGTGCTCTGCCACGGCTGGCCGGAGCACGCCTTCTCCTGGCGCCACCAGATGCCCGCCCTCGCCGCGGCCGGCTACCACGTCATCGCACCGAACCAGCGGGGTTACGGCAATTCGTCCCGCCCGGTCGAAGTGACGGACTACGACATCGAGCACCTGTCGGGTGACCTCGTCGCACTTCTGGACCACTACGGATACGAAGACGCCACCTTCGTCGGCCATGACTGGGGCGCGTTCGTCGTCTGGGGACTGACCCTGTTGCATCCGGACCGTGTAAACAAGGTGATCAACCTGAGCCTGCCCTACCAGGAGCGCGGAGAGAAGCCCTGGATCGAGTTCATGGAAGATGTGCTTGGCGGCGACTTCTATTTCGTCCACTTCAATCGGCAGCCCGGCGTCGCGGACGCCGTGTTCGAAGACAACACCTTCCGGTTCCTTCGCAACCTGTACCGGAAGAACGAGCTCCCCAGGGAGCCTCGGCCGGGTATGGCGCTGATCAATCTCGCCAGAGCGGAAACGCCACTCGGTGATCCCGTCATGAGCGACAGCGAACTGGCTGTTCTCGTCTCCGCTTTCGAATCATCAGGGTTTACGGCCAGTGTGAATTGGTACAGAAACCTGGACCGCAACTGGCGCTTGCTGGCGGACGTGGACCCGATCATCCAACAGCCCACCCTCATGATCCACGGCGACCGCGATGTGATCGCGAGGTCTGAAAGACTGACGGAATTCGTGCCGAATGTGGAAGTAGTCAGTCTGGATTGCGGTCATTGGATCCAGCAGGAGAAGCCGGCAGAAACGAACCAGGCCATTCTCAAGTGGCTGGACCAGCAGAATGCTGTCTAGTGTCTCGTGATCCTGCTTCGTGGAACCTGAGGCTGGTTGGCTCGTTGGCCCCGCTCTCCTATCTCTGACCCACGGTGCAAGGCAGAGCCCCGTCCGCTACCGGTTCCGGCGACGTGCGGCGGGGTCGCGCTACGCGACGTGCCGGGCGACCGCGTCGAGGCCGGGCGGGCGGGGTGCGCGATCGCTCTGATCAAGCGGCAGAAGGGTGAACTCGTCGTCGGGCGCGAGGTGAGGTGGTTCACCCCCCAGGACGGCCCAGCCATCCAGGACGTGATCTCCCGGGCATACCGACTCGGCATGAAGTGGNCCCAGGGACGCAAGTAGTCGGCNGACTGCAGATCCGATCCCGGTGTCACGCCGCACCAGATCAGGACAGGTGTGCCCGCTGGCGGACACCGTTCGTGAGAATTGGAAAGCGTGATGGGGGCAACCCCTCTCGCGCACGAATCTCGTAGGCTCCGCCCTTGCGAGGGCCCGGACCGCATCATGCGGGCACACCGATGGGTGTCCGTCAAAGGGGAGCGGGGTCAGCGCTCCAGCGGAAGGACGTAGCCTCAACTCGCCACCGCTACGTGGAACGTCCGATCCAGATCCGTGTGCCGGGCCCGGACGTCATAGGGANACTGCTTGCGATCTTGCGGNAGAGGCAGGAGTCACCCGGAGGCGGACAGCCGGGCCGCGGCGGCGTCCCAGGGCCGGGGCTCGGCAGGTTCGCCGTCTCCGGCNGTGNCGTCCTCGTACCAGCCGGTGCCCGAGAGCCAGGTCTCCAGCCACTGCGCCAGGCTCGGTGCGTCGACGTACCAGGCCTCCTCCCAGCCGCCGTCGACGCCGTTCGGCTCGAAGTGCAGGACGGTGGCTTCCTCGCTCAGGCAGTCCACCGCCGCGAACATGCCGCAGCCCCAGGTCAGGATCGGCAGCACGCCGGCCGGCCAGTGCGGATCGTCCTCGCCCTCGATACCCGCGCGCTCGGTGCGGAACGTCTCGACGACGCTCTCCCCGGGGCCCGTCAACGGGAAGAGCCGGTAGCCGGGGCCGAAGCCGCCGTTGGCCACCTCGCGGTACAGCCCGGCGAGCAACGGTGGCAGGGCGACGCCGAGGGCGGCCTCGGCGGCGGCCAGCTCGGCGCCGGTCACCG
>FJVZ01000495.1_pt1 | contig 13345 bp, 11 predicted proteins | sample 1011841 | NCBI WGS metagenome assembly FJVZ01 (sample SAMEA3912450, study PRJEB9761) | metagenome | biome: forest; material: soil | place: USA | collected 2011-06-22 | depth 0.1 m
TGGCGGGCGGCGGCGTCAAGGTCGAGCCGCTGGCCGGCTCCGGCCACACCGGGCTCACCGGCTCCATCGTGCTGGACGACGCCCCCGTCCTGGAGGTGCTGGCACCCGCCGGACAGGGGCTGCTGACGCTGATGCGGCACTGGATCCACGAGCGGGTGATGCTCTCGGTGCGGATGACCGAGATCGCCGCCGCCGTCCTGGACGACGCGGTGTCCGGCGCCCGCCGGCGCCGGACCTTCGGCGCCCCGCTGCTCACCAACCAGCACGTGCGCTTCGTCCTCGCCGAACTGTCCGCCGAGGTCTCCGAGGTGCGCTCCGCCGCCCTCCAGGGCGTCCGGCTGCTGGTCGAGGGCGCGTGCACCGCCGCGTTCGCGGCGATGTGCAAGTACCGCGCCTCGGTGCTGCTGCGCCGGGTGGCCGACGAGTCGTTGCAGCTCGCCGGCGCCGACGGGTACCGGACCGGCCACCCGGCCGAACGCGCGCTCCGCGACGGCCTCGGCCTCGCGCTCGCCGGCGGCACCGACGAACTCATGCTGATGCAGATCGGACGAGGATGATGACGACTCAGGAACTCACCGGCCAGGCACCGACCGACCGGGAAGCCACCGCCCAGCAGTCCCCGTGGGACGCCGGCCGCTACGACGCCCGGTTCGGCTACGTCTCGCGCCTCGCGGGCGGGGTGGTCGAGCTGCTCGCCCCGCAGCCCGGCGAGACCGTGCTGGACCTCGGCTGCGGCACCGGCGAGCTCGCCCAGGTGATCCGCGCCCGCGGCGCCGCCGTCGTGCTGGTGGACAGCGACCCCGAGATGGTGGTCGCCGCCAGCACCAGGCTCCAGCAGGCCGCCAGCCTCGCCGACGGGCACGACTTCAAGGTCACCACCCCCGTCGACGCGGTCTTCTCCAACGCGGCCCTGCACTGGATGACCCGGCCCGCCGAGGTCGTCCGGGCCGTCCGGGCCGCGCTCCGGCCCGGCGGCCGCTTCGTCGCCGAGATGGGCGGCGCGCAGAACGTCGCCGGGATCGTCGACGCACTCCGCCGGGCCCTGGCGGAGCGCGGCCTGGCCGACGGCATGCGGGTGCCGTGGTACTTCCCGGAGCCCGCCGAGTACGCCACCCTGCTGGAGGCCAACGGCTTCCGGGTGAGCGTCATCGAGCACTTCCCCCGCCTCACCGACCTGGACGACTGCCCCGAGGGCGTCGTCGACTGGCTCCGGATGTTCGGCGGCGCGCTGACCGAGCATGTCCCCGAGGCCGACCGGGACGACGTCCTGCGCCGGGCCGGCGAACTGGCCGCGCCCGAGCTGCTCCGCGACGGCCGCTGGTACGCCGACTACTGGCGCCTGCGCTTCGTCGCGATCGCCGAGGAGGCCGGGCGATGAGCACCGCGACCGTCACGACGACGGAACAGGGCCTCGACTCGCGCGAGTTCCGCCTCGACCCGTACCCGGCGTACGCCCGGCTGCGCGCCGAGGGCCCGCTGGTCCGCTCCGAGGCGGACCGCACCTACTACGTGACCACCCACCAGGCGGTCGGCGCCGTGCTGCGGCACAAGGACGCCTCCGTCGAGAGCCCGTTCCGTGCCTCACGGGTGCTCTTCGGCCGCACCGTGATGGACGTGGACGGCACCGAGCACGCCCGGCTGCGCTCGCTCACCGGCCGCAGCTTCGCGGCGCCCGCCGTACCCGGCTACCTGGAGGAGCTCGTCCCCGGCGCCGTGCACGGCGTGATCGACGCGCTGGCCGGCCGCGACCGCGCGGACTTCGTCGCCGACTTCGCCAACGAGGTCCCGATCCGGGTGATGTCCCGGATCATCGGCGTCCGGGCCGAGGACGTCGCCGCGTTCCAGTCCTGCACCGACGCGGTGATCGCCTACTTCGACTCGGCCACCCCCGAGAGCCGGCGCACCGCCGTCTCCGCCTGGGCCGGCATGCGCGGCCTGCTGCACCGCCGGCTCGACGAGCTGCGCCCCGCGCCCGACGGCAGCGTGATCGGGCAGCTCCTCGCGGCCACCGCCGAGGGCGCCGAGGTCGGCGACGACGAGATCGTGCGCCAGATCGGCCTGCTGATCCCGGCCGCGATCGACACCAGCAACCGCCTGCTGGCCAACGTCCTGCACATCCTGTGCAGCCGCCCCGAACTGCTCCGGCAGGCNTACGCCGAGCCGGCCCTGCTCGACGGGATCGTCGAGGAGACCCTGCGGTTCGAGCCGCCGATCCACAGCACCGTCCGGATCTGGGCGGGCGGCGAGCTGCTGGGCACCGACGTCCCCCGGGGGTCGCTGCTCACCGTCCTGCTCGGCTCCGCCAACCGCGATCCCGGGGTCTTCACCGACCCCGACGTGTTCGACCCCCGCCGGGCCGCGAACCCGCACCTGTCCTTCGGAGCCGGCCGCCACCAGTGCATGGGCCGCCGGATGGCCCTCGCCGAGGTGACCACCGCGCTGCGCATCCTGCTGGAGCGCTGCCCCGGGCTGCGCTTCGCCGATCCCCGCCCCGACCCCGTCGAGGGCTTCAGTTTCCGTTCCCCCGCCACGCTCGTCCTCCAGTACGGGAGCCCCGCATGAACGCCGGTCAGATCAACCACCAGTCCGAGACCACCGGCCTGCGGTGGGAGGCCGTCGAGAGCGTCTACTACGACTGCCACGTGGTGAGCCTCGCCCAGCTGCTGCCCAGCCGGCTCTTCGCCGCGTTCCTGCTGGTCGCCGGCGCGCCCCGGATCCGCTCCGACTGGGGCGGCCTGACCTGCCGGAACCTGCTGGACAGCGAGGCCGCCCGGGACGTCGTCCTGCTCCAGGAGTTCGGCGTCGAGAAGTACCACCTGCCGGTGGACGGCGACCTGGAGACCACCATCAGGGCCTCCGTGCTCGAACACGGCCACTGCATAGCCCGGGTGGACAGCTACTACCACGAGCACTTCCAGGAGTACTACCTCCAGGAGCACCGCACCAACGGCCACAAGGTGACGGTCATCGACTTCGACCAGGACACCTACACCGGCATCGACAACGTCGGCGTCCGCACCCTGGCGCTCACCTTCGACCGGGGGCTGTTCGTGGAGGCGGTGCGCTCCAACCTCTTCCACGTGTACGAGAAGCACGACACGCTCTATCGCCTGAACGTCGGCGAGAACGCCCGGCGCCGGCTCGCGGACGGGACGGTGCCGGCGCGCGAGCAGCAGGCCATGGCGGCGTTCCTGGCGGACCGGGTGCGGCTGGCGACCGAGATCGAGGCCTACCGGGAGGAGTTCACCCGCGACCTGACCGGCCCCGCCGCCCGGCGCTACGCCCAGCTCGCCAACTCCTGCACCACGGCGCTGATGATCGAGCGGGCCTACCTCGCCCTGGTCGAGGCGCACGGGCGGACCACGGAACCCTGGGCGGTACTGCCCGACCGGGGCGAGCGCCTGATCGCCGCGCTGAACGACGCCCTCAAGGCCTGGCGGCTGCTCAAGATGCTGTGCCGGACGGCCCAGCTCGGCAACGAGGTCAAGGACGGCGCGCTGCTCGGCGCCCTCGGCCGGGTGGTGGCGGCGGAGCACGCGAGCGTGGCCGCCGCGCTGGAGGCCCGGGAGGTGGTCCCGGCGTGAGGTTGTTCCTGCTCCCCCCGGCCGGAGCGTCCGCGGGGGTCTTCCGCGCCTGGCCCGACGAACTGCGCGCCCGCACCGCCGGGCTCGCGCTGGACACGGTCGCGGTCGAGCTGCCCGGCCGGGGAGCCCGGCTCGCCGAGAAGCCCGTCAGCTCACTGCCGGCCCTCGTGGACGAGCTGTTCCGGGAGCACACCCCCTCCCCGGGCGTGCCCTGGGCCGTGGTCGGGCACAGCATGGGCGCGCTGCTCGGCGCGGCCTGGGCCGCCCGGGCGGCGGCGGACGGGCGGGCACCGGAGTTCCTGCTGCTCAGCGCCTCGGCGCCGCCCTGGCTGCACTCGACGGCGGCCGACCTGGCCGGTTCGGACGAGGAACTGTGGGAGCGGGTCGACGCGCTGGGCGGGCTGCCCGCCGTCGTCCGGGAGAACCCGCTGGCCCGGCGGATGGTCGGCCGGGTGCTCCAGGCCGACGTGACGGCCGCCGCGCGCTACCGCCCGGCCGGGCCGGAGCCGGTCGGCTGCCCGGTCGTCGCGGTGCGCGGCGCCGAGGACCCGCTGGTGGACGCCTCGCTGGTCGCCGGCTGGTCGGCGCTGACCGACCGGGGCTTCGAGGAGGTGGAGCTCGCCGGCGGACACTTCTACCGCTCCGGCCTGGACGATCTGCTCCCCGTCGTCGCCGGGCGCCTGCTCGCCCACTCCCGCGCTGACCGGCCCGGCGCCGTCCACTGCGTCACCGTCCACACCGAGGACGAACGGGACGCCGCAGCCGCCCCGTTCGCGGTGGCCCGGCTGCTCGCCCAGCTGCCCGCCCGGTGGCGCACCGACTTCCGCAGCACGGACGGTGCACGCGTGGAGCTGTACGGCTTCGCGCCGGACGAGCCCGCGCTGCGGCGCGCGGTCGGCCGGGCGCTGGACGATCCGGCGCTGCGGGCCTGGCGGCTGTCCGGCGCCGGCGAGGCGGCGTGAGCCGCTGCGGGCCGCCGTCGGCGGGCCGGCCGACGGCGGCTGCCTGGCAGCATGCTGCAACCGCGGTGCAGCATGCTGGCGGCGCCGACGGCGCGGGCGGGCCGCTCCGGCTGGCAGATTGGTCGGTCCCGGGAAACCACCCGGGCGACCGGCGCCGACGGAGGCAGACATGAGCGTGTTCCAGGACAGCAGCGCGTACGCGGGCAGCGGCGTGCACCCGGAGGGGGACGCGGAGTCCGGCAACGGCTGGGAGTGAGGCGGACGTACCGGCCGCCCTCAGATCCAGCCCGCCTCCTTGGCGAGCATCGCGGCGTGGAAGCGGTTCGCGGCGTTCAGACGCTGCATCAGGTCCGCCACGTACCGGCGGAACGTCCGCAGCGAGACCCCCATCCGGCGGGCCCCCACCTCGTCCTTCTCCACCTCGCAGAGGATTCTCAGCACCTGCCGCTCGGCCTCGGAGAGCGGCGCCGGCCCGGTGGAGTCGGCGATCTCCGGTGCGGAGGACCAGATCTCCTCGAACAGCCGGACCATGCCGGTGACCAGGCCCGCCTGGCGGATCACCAGCGCGCCCCGGGCCGAGTCCTGCGGGTCGACCGGCACCACCGCCACCGCGCGGTCGTAGCAGACCAGCCGCTCCATGGACCGGTCCGCGACCCGCACCTGTGCCCCCAGNCCGACGACCTCCTGCAGGTACGAGCGGGTGACGGGGTTCTCCGCGGCCTCCCGGGACACCACCGTGCGCAGCGACAGGCCCCGCGCCAGGCAGCGCAGGTCGAGCGGGCGGCAGAACGTGATCAACCCCGGCGAGAAGGACGGCTGGAGGGCCAGCACCTCATGGCGGGCGAAGAAGGCCAGGTCGTCGAGCCTCGCCCGGATGTCCGCCAGCCCCTCGATCCGCTCGATGTCCATCGGCGACGGCTGGGTACGGCCGCTGCGGAAGATGTCGCACAATTCGGGGATCGCGGCCCGGACCGCCGTCACCCGGCGCAGTTCCTCGTTGAGCTCGGTGAAGCGCCGGGAGATCAGCCGCTCCACGGCGACCGCCGGGTCGATCACCGTCCAGTGCGCGGTGTCCCCGTCCACCCGGCGTACCAGCCCGCTCTCGGCCAGCCCGCTGAGGGCCGCGGCGACCTCCTCCGCCGGCAGACCGGGTGCGGCCGGGGCCGCCTGCTCCGGGTGTTCCAGCAGGTGGTGGTACACCTGCAGGCCGTGGGCGTTGACGCCGAGGCAGGTCAGGTCGATCACCGCCGCACTCCCGTCCGCTCGCCGTGTCTCATCGCTGCCTCCGTCTCGCCGCCGCCGCACGTCCGCCGTACNGACTGTCCGCCGCACATGTAATAAACCGTTGAGAAGGTTTGTTTTGACTCCGNACCCATGCCCGGAAACGGACGCGCGGTGGCGCGCCATCCGGCGGTGGACGGCAGTCGGGATGGTCACATGGGGCAGATCGCCCGTGACGCGGGAGCGGGGCCCGGCCCGCGGAATCAGCGGACGGCCGTTGCGGACGGCGACCTCGTGGATCACCGTCGGCGCTCGTAAAATATACCTTCCTGGATGTATTTTGCAATGGGGTGTGGCGGAGTCGTACGCCGAAAGTCCTGGTGTACGACCCCAGTGCCCGTCTGCGACCATGGTCTGGTGACTGACATCGGGCGTGAAACACTCAGCGAGGAGACCTTTTTCGACTCGGTCGGCGGCGAGGCCACCTTCCGGCGACTGGTGCACCGGTTCTACCAGGGCGTCGCCGAGGACGAGTTGCTGCGGCCGATGTACCCGGAGGACCTCGGCCCCGCCGAGGAGCACTTCGCCCTCTTCCTGATGCAGTACTGGGGCGGCCCGCGCACGTACAGCGAGCAGCGCGGCCACCCCCGGCTGCGGATGCGGCACGTGCCGTTCAAGGTCGACCGCGCCGCCCACGACGCCTGGCTCCGGCACATGCGCACGGCGGTGGACGAACTCGCCCTGGCCCCGGACGCGGAGCGCCAGCTCTGGGACTACCTCACGTACGCCGCCGCCTCGATGATCAACAGCGAGGGCTGAGCGCACCCGCGCCGACCGCACCCCCTTTTTGCGGGCCTCAGCCCCGCAGCGGGCTGAGGCCGAGGCCGGCACCCGGCGCCGCAGCGCTGCGGACCGCGATCGAACCGGCCGGAGCGCTCAACCGCAGCCACCCGCCGGCCCGGTGCACCGTCAACGGCGCGGCCGGCTTCAGGAACCCGATCACGTACGNGGCGTGCGCGGCACGCAACGGCAGCTCCGGCACCACGCTCAGCGGCCGGGACCAGATCTCGTCCGCCAGCGCGTCCAGCACGGCACGGGTGCGGTGGTGCTCGGGCACGGCCTCACTGCGCTCCTTGAACTCCCGTACGCCCGCCATCAGCTCGGGGACCACCTCGAAGGCGGGCGGCTCGGCGAGCAGCTGCCAGCCCTTCCGCGGCGGCAGCANACCGGCCCAGGCCGGGCCGGTGACGGGGGCGGGGAGGGTGACGGCGTTCGCGCTCTCGTCGATGTCCTCCAGCAGCCGGCCCGCCGACACGGTGCTGTCCACCGGTGCGTCCAGGCCGTCCAGGCGGGCGGTACGGATCGCGATGGCGCCCGAACCACCCAGCGGCAGCCGCCCGAAGACGGCCAGCACACCCTGCTGCCCGGCCTGCTCCCCAGTCNGTTCCCCGGCCTGCGGACCGGCCTTCGTGACGGCCTGCAACCGCACCGCCGCCGCCCGGTCGAAGCGCAGCAGGCGCACCAGGAAGGCAGCCAGGTCGGCGGCCTCCCCGGCATCGGCGAGGACGAGACGGGCATGACTGGTCAACGGGTGCTCACTCCGGGTCGACAGTGCGTTCACGCGCGCACGGCGCGGCCGCACAGCGCTGCTGCACGGCGGTGCTGTGCCGGACGCGGACAGGGGGACGGACAGGGTTGGACGGGCCGGGCGGGGCGGGACGCGGTCAGGCCGCGACGGCGGCGGCCAGGGGCTCCGGCGCGTCCATGAAACGGCTCAGGAACTCCCGCTCCACGGCGCTGATCCGGCGCGGCCGGGCGGCCTGCAGGTCGTAGGGGACCACGACGGTGGACGCCCGGACGTAGATCGTCTCGGTGCCGTCCTCGGCGGTGTCCTTGACCTCGTACGAGACAGTCAGCGAGGCGCCGCCGATCTTGGTAACCCAGGTCTCGATGGTGACCGGCGTCGGCCGGTGCACCAGCGGGCGCTTGTAGTCGATCTCGTGGCGGGCCACCACCGAGCCGCCCGCGAACTCCCCGGCGCCGGCCTCGGCGGCCTGGGTGAACATGAAGTCGATCCGGGCCTCCTCCAGGTAGCGCAGGAAGACCACGTTGTTGACGTGCCCGAAGGCGTCCATGTCGGACCACCGCAGTGGGCAGGCGTAGATGTGGCGTGCCACGAGTGTTCTCCTCAAACTTCCGATGCCCCGCCGGTCTCCTACGAGCGTACGGGCAACGGCCCGGCAGACCGGCCTCAGGGCCAGTCTGCCGGGCCGTTGTTACGGGAGTACTGCCGAGCGGCGGCGCTCCCGTGCGGGCGATCAGCCCCGGGTCAGCTTCTTGTAGGTGGCCCGGTGCGGGCGGGCGGCGTCGGCGCCCAGCCGCTCGATCTTGTTCTTCTCGTACGATTCGAAGTTGCCCTCGAACCAGAACCAGTTGCTGTCACCCTCGTACGCGAGGATGTGCGTCGTCACCCGGTCCAGGAACCACCGGTCGTGGGAGATGACCACGGCGCAGCCGGGGAACTCCAGCAGGGCGTTCTCCAGCGAGGAGAGCGTCTCGACGTCCAGGTCGTTGGTGGGCTCGTCGAGGAGCAGCAGGTTGCCGCCCTGCTTGAGGGTGAGCGCGAGGTTGAGGCGGTTGCGCTCACCGCCGGAGAGGATGCCGGCCGGCTTCTGCTGGTCCGGGCCCTTGAAGCCGAACGCGGAGACGTAGGCNCGGGACGGCATCTCGACCTGGCCGACGTTGATCCAGTCCAGCTCGTCGGAGACGACGGCCCAGAGGGTCTTCTTCGGGTCGATGTTGGCGCGGCCCTGGTCGACGTAGCTGACCTTGACCGTCTCGCCGACCTTGATCGAGCCGCCGTCCGGCTGCTCCTCGCCGAGCAGCATCTTGAACAGGGTCGTCTTGCCGGCGCCGTTCGGGCCGATGACGCCGACGATGCCGTTGCGCGGCAGGGTGAAGCTGAGGTCGTCGATCAGGACCTTGTCGCCGAAGCCCTTGGAGAGGTTGTTGACCTCGACCACGATGCTGCCCAGGCGCGGGCCCGGCGGGATCTGGATCTCCTCGAAGTCCAGCTTCCGCATCTTGTCGGCCTCGGCCGCCATCTCCTCGTACCGGGCGAGGCGGGCCTTGGACTTGACCTGACGGCCCTTGGCGTTGGAGCGGACCCACTCGAGTTCTTCCTTGAGCCGCTTGGCGCGCTTGGCGTCCTTCTGGCCCTCGACCTTGAGGCGGGACTGCTTGGCCTCCAGGTACGTCGAGTAGTTGCCCTCGTAGCCGATCGCGCGGCCGCGGTCGAGCTCCAGGATCCAGCCGGCCACGTTGTCCAGGAAGTACCGGTCGTGGGTGACGGCTACGACGGTGCCGGCGTACTTGGCCAGGTGCTGCTCCAGCCAGTTCACCGACTCGGCGTCGAGGTGGTTGGTGGGCTCGTCGAGGAGCAGCAGGTCGGGTGCCTCCAGCAGCAGCTTGCAGAGGGCCACGCGGCGGCGCTCACCACCCGAGAGCTTGGTGACCGGCCAGTCACCGGGCGGGCAGCCCAGCGCGTCCATGGCCTGCTCCAGCTGGGCGTCGAGGTCCCAGGCGTTGGAGTGGTCGAGCTTCTCCTGGAGCTTGCCCATTTCGTCGAGCAGCTCGTCGGAGTAGTCGGTCGCCATCAGTTCGGCGATCTCGTTGAAGCGGTCGAGCTGGCCCTTGACCTCGCGTACACCGTCCTGGACGTTCTCCAGCACGGTCTTGGTCTCGTCGAGCGGGGGCTCCTGGAGGAGCATGCCGACGGAGTAGCCGGGCGAGAGGTAGGCCTCACCGTTGGACGGCTGCTCAAGGCCCGCCATCATCTTCAGCACCGTGGACTTGCCGGCGCCGTTGGGGCCAACGACACCGATCTTCGCCCCGGGGAGGAAGTTGAGCGTCACGTCGTCAAGGATGACCTTGTCGCCGTGGGCCTTGCGCAGCTTGCGCATGGTGTAGATGAATTCCGCCACGTGAGATCGCTCCGGCGTCGTCGGGAGTATTCGGCTTGCAGCCTTCCATTGTGCCGCACCGGACCGGACCTCCCGAACGCCCGTGGCAGCCACCGCGGTACCGGACGGCCGCGCACGACCGCCGACGGCCCGGCCCCCGCAGGGTGCGGGGGCCGGGCCGTCGGGGTCGCGCGGCGGGTGCCGTTACGGCTGCGCGGTGCCCCTGCCGGCCGGGCCGGTTCGGGCTGCTAGGAGTTGCTACGAATTGCTACGGGCCGGCGGTCGGACCGCCGGCCCGAGGCGTCGGCTCAGGCCGCGGTGCCGCTGTGGCGGCCACGACGGCGCAGGACGAAGACCGCTGCCGCACCGGCGACGACGAGCGCACCCGCGACACCGGCGAGCACCGGGGTGGCGCTGCTGCCGCCGGTGGCGGCGAGACCGGGGCCGCCGGTGGTGCCGGCGGCGGCCGCCGCCGGGGTGCTCGCGGTGGCGGTGGCCGGGGTGCTGGCCGGAGCGGAGGCCGACGGGGTCGCGCTCGGGGTCACGACGGCGGGGGCGGTGGCCGACGGGCTGCCGCTCGGGGCCGGCGAGGCCGACGGGGTGCTGACGCTGGCGACCTTGCAGTCCAGCACGCCCTGGAACTCCTGGGCGAAGCCGTTCGGCCCGGTGACCTTGATGTCGTACGCGGTGTCCTCGGCGACGGGGACGAGGACCTTCTCGGACTTGCCCGGCTGCACCGTGACGGCCTTGCCCGGCTGCACGGTGACGGCGGCGGCCTGGTCACCGGTGTTGGTGACCGTCACCTCGACGCCGTTCTGGGTGCAGTCGACCTTCGAGGTGGCGGTGAGCAGGGCGCCCTTGGCCTTCGTCCAGGCGGCCTTGGCGGAGTCGGTGACGCTGAGGCTGTCGGAGCCGGCCAGGATCATCGTCTGGCTGTGCTTCTTGGCGGTGTAGCCCTTGCTCAGGAANACGCGACCGGTCGGCACGACCGTCGTCGCGGACGCCGTGACGGTGGCGGCGCCGTCCGCCGCGTCGGCCGGGACGTCCAGGAAGAACTGGGTGTCCTTGGCGATCGGCCCCTTCAGGGCGGCGATCGGCTTGCCGTCCTTGTCCACCAGGGCGGCCTTGCCGGCGGTGTCACCGGACACGGCCAGCTTGACCTCGTTCGCGCTGCTGTTGAGCGTGAACGGGCCGAGCTTGGTGCCGGGCATGCCCGCGACGCTCTCGGGGGTGAGGGCGAGCGAGGGCTTCGGCTCGGCGGCGATGCCCTTGTTGCGGTCGCCCACCAGGTACTCGGTGAGCTTCTTCGCGTTGGCGTTCTTCGGCATGGCCAGCTTCTTGCCGTCCGAGAAGTGCCAGATCGCGGCCTGCGTACCGGCTGCGGCGTCCTCCTTGGAGAGCTCGGCCGCACCGACGGTCTTGGCGAGCACCGCGAGGTCCGTGACCTTCGGGTAGGAGTTCTCCAGGATCCAGCGGATCTTGGCCGCGGCGTCGGCCTTGTTGGCCGCGCCGAGCGAACTCGACTTCCAGTCCGCCTCCTGGTACTCGACCTTGCCGTCGGTGTCGACGCCGTGGTCGATGTCGATGCAGTACGTCTGGATCGTGCCGTTCTCCGTCTTCAGGGTGAACAGCCCGCCCTGCACCGACCGGCCCGGCTCGACCGAGATCTCCTCGCTCTCCATGGCCGGCTGCAGCACCGCGGAGACACCCGCGCCCTGCCCGTCGGCGGCCGTTGCCGAGCCTGCCGCGAGAACGCCCCCGCTCACGGCAAGGGCGGACGTGAGCATGACAGTAGCTATGCGGGGGAAAATCCACCCCTGCTTGTGGAACATCTGTGATCCCTCCGGGTCGGGCCATGCCGAAGGCGGCCCGCCTTGCAATGACACGCCCCTGAGGCGCCGCTGCACTTGTGTGAACCAGAGGCATCATATTGAGCCGCGAGGGCGCGCAAACCGCCGTGCCGAATCCGGACGATACCGTATCTGTATCGTTATCAACCCGCTGATCGCCCGGATCTGCTGACGGGCCGCCAGGCGATCACGGTGATTCAAGGAGCGATCGGAATTGCGCCTTCGTTAGGTCAAGAAGTATCCGGATCACTGCACTTGGCAGCGGCGCCCGGGGCCGGCCGGTCACACGGAGGCCACCTCCTCCTCCGGCAGCGGCCCGCCCGCCGCCGCCTGGGCGGTGGCGATCGACGCCCGCCTGGCCGCCACCGCGGCGACGATCCAGTCGGGCACGGCAGGCTCGGCCGGCACCTCCGCCCGGGCCCCCGCGACGGCCGCCATCCCCGTCCCGGCGGCGGCCGCCCCGGCCGCCCCGGCGCCGTCGGGGGCCGCCACCGGACCCGAACCACCCGACAAGGACTCCGATTTGCCCCGCACCGCCCAACGGAAGGCCGAGGTGCCGCGACTCAGGTCGTGCCCGACCGAGCGGGCGTCGATCTCCACCGAGCTCCTGCGGCGCTCCCCCTCCTCCCACTCCCTGACCCGCAGTCGACCGCTCACGACCACCGGATCACCCTTGCTCAGAGAGCTCACCAGGTTGGCCGCCAGCCAGCGCCAGGCGACCACCGTGACCCAGTGGGTGTCGCCGTCCACCCACTCCCCCTTCGTCCGGTCGTAGCGCCGCTCGGTGGCGACCAGCCGGAAGTTCGCCACCGGAACTCCACCCGTCGTCTGCGTGTAGCTCACCACCGACGCGACATTGCCGAGCATTGTCACCAGCGTCTCGTTCATGGCACACCCTCCGTTCGCACCGATGCACCGTACGGAATCGACCGGTGTGAGTTGAGAGTGCCCTTCACTAAAAATCCGCACCAGCCCGATCCCAATTCCTGTGGATAACCGGGACATGTGGATAACCCGCTTCACTCTCCGGGGTGAATTCCCTGATCATCGGACTCGTCCGTGAGCCGGGCGCCGCCCTCCTCCCGGGCCAGGCCGCGCCTGCGCCGGCGACGCCCGCCACCGGGGCCACTCCGGCGCCACCGCCACCCCCGCACCCGGCCCCTACCTGCGCGGCCATGACAAGAGGCCACGGCAACGAGCGGGCCGCACTCGCCTCGCGGGCTCCCCGAACGAGTGGCCGGGGGGCCTATTCACCCACGTCATCCGACCGAAGGAACCCGATTTCGACCCCCCACCCGCGTCGGCGGCCCGGCTTTCTCCGCGCCGAATCCATAACGGGTGGGGCGACAGCCCCGTAACGACTGCACAACGTCCGGACCCAGAGCCCGCCAGACCGCTGCACGCACGGCCTCCACCTGCGATTATCGGACCGCCCCACCGAAGCCAACGCACCTGCGGCGGTGTCGTCAGGCCCGATGGAGGAACCGGACACCCTTATCCTGTCCCCAACAGGGCAAGGGTTCCGCCAACCCCAACCGCACCCCCTCAACGGGGCCAGGTACCGGGCGCCGCAAGGCGTTCGACACCCGACCCCGCCGACGGTCACGCCCTGTCCGGGTCGGCCCGTCACGCCCCCATAGCTCAGCGGATAGAGCACCCGCCTTCTAAGCGGTAGGTCGCAGGTTCGAATCCTGCTGGGGGCACTCACGGTGCCTGACCTGCGAGAACGTCCTGCTTGCGCCGATCCGGCCGACAGCACCCCGGTC
>FJVZ01000589.1_pt1 | contig 13337 bp, 8 predicted proteins | sample 1011841 | NCBI WGS metagenome assembly FJVZ01 (sample SAMEA3912450, study PRJEB9761) | metagenome | biome: forest; material: soil | place: USA | collected 2011-06-22 | depth 0.1 m
CGCCGCGGTTGGTGGCCGCGATGACGACCGGCCATCCGCCGGGCCGGCAGCACCCGGACGAGTACCAGGAGCAGCATCGGCGCGAGCGAGATCAGCAGGTTCGCCAGGAAGCTGCGCTGCTGGACCACCGGCTCGGCGGTGACCACGACGTTCTGCTGCTGGAGGGTGGCCCGGAGCTCGTCTCCGGCGAACACCGGCCGCTGGGTGTCGAAGTCGGTGTAGGTGCCCTTCTTGCCGTCGGGCTCGGGCTCGGCGTTCTTCAGGACGCCCTCGATCGCGTCGCCCTTGGAGTAGATCTTGGTGATATTGCCCTTGTTCAGCTGGTTGTTGAACTCGGTGTAGGAGATCGTGGTGGACCCGCCGTTGCCGAAGAGGGAGAGCAGCAGGTCGGAGAGCGGGAACACCACGAGCGCGGTGAGGATGAGGCCCCTCCAGCCGCCGGGCATCCGGCGGCGCGGGGGTGGCGGGGGCGGGGCTCCCTCGAACCGCCAGGGCGGGTCGGGGGTCGGCCGTGGCGGTACGGGATCTGTCATCTTTCGGACAGATGACCCAGCGGTCGGGCGGTCGGAGGTCGGACGATCAGCCGGCCGGCAGCCCCGGCCACTCCTCGGCGGTCATGGCGAACCGCTCGTGGTCGCGCCAGGCACCGCCCAGGTACAGCATCCGCGGCGTGAAGCCCTCGTGCCGGAAGCCCAGCCGCCGGGCCAGCGCGACCGAGCGCGCGTTGTCCGGCTGGACGTTGATCTCCAGCCGGTGCAGGCCCAGGCCGCCGGCCGCCTGCTCGGCGAAGCAGCGGTCCACGACCAGCAGCATGCCCTCGGTCATCCGGCCGGTGCCCTCGTACGGCACGTACGAGTCGTAGCCCAGGGCCGCGTTGCAGAACCGGCCCATCACGATGTTCGCGACGTTGCACTTGCCGACCAGGCCGCCGGTGGCCTGATCCACGATCAGGAACGACCGCAGGCCGGAGCCCTGGCGTGCGAGGAGCTCCGGCAGCCCGTCCGGCTCGACCGGGTTCCACCGGCCGATGTGCTCGGCCGACCGCCGCACGGCCTCGGCGTACTGCTCCACGTCTGCGGGCCTCGGCGCCCGAATCGTCACTCGCACCCCACCATCATCGGGTACGTCCCGGCAAGGCGTACGGCCCGCCGCCCGGAGGTTGCCGGGCGGCGGGCCGTACAAGCCGTGCAGGCGGAGCGACCACCGACCGTCAACGGGCCGGCGCGGCTCCCCGAGGGGTCAGAGCAGGTCCTTGAACTCCTTCGGCAGCTCGAAGTCGGCCGGGCCCTTGCCCGCGCCGAGTCCGAACGCGCCACCCTGGGCGGGCTCCTGCTGGCCGGCACCCGGGCCGAGGGCCCGGCGCTCGGCGGCGGCCTGCTCCTCCTGGGCGCGCTTCAGCGGGTTGCCGGACTTCTTGCGGCCCTTGGCGGGCTGCGCCTTCTTGCCGGACTTCTTCGCGCCGCCGCCCATGCCCGGGATGCCCGGCATACCGGGCATGCCCTTGCCGGACGCCATCGCGGACATCATCTTGCGGGCCTCGAAGAACCGCTCGACCAGGTTGTTGACCTCGCCGACGCCGACACCCGAGCCCTTGGCGATACGCAGTCGCCGCGAGCCGTTGATGATCTTCGGGTCGGTCCGCTCCGCCGAGGTCATCGACTTGATGATCGCGCCGACGCGGTTGACGTCCTTGTCGTCGATGTTGTTGATCTGATCGCGGATCTGGCCCATGCCCGGCAGCATGCCGAGCAGCTTGGAGATCGAGCCCATCTTCTGGACCTGCTCCAGCTGCGACAGGAAGTCGTCGAGCGTGAAGTCCTTGCCGCCGCCCTGCAGCTTGGAGGCGATCTTCTCGGCCTCGGCCTGCGAGAAGGTCTGCTCGGCCTTCTCGATGAGGCTGAGGACGTCACCCATGCCGAGGATGCGCGAGGCCATCCGGTCCGGGTGGAAGGCGTCGAAGTCGTCGACCTTCTCGCCGTTGGAGGCGAACATGATCTGCCGGCCGGTGACGTGCGCCACCGAGAGGGCGGCGCCACCACGGGCGTCGCCGTCGAGCTTGGAGAGCACGACACCGGTGAAGTCGACGCCGTCGAGGAAGGCCTGCGCGGTGGTGACCGCGTCCTGGCCGATCATCGCGTCGACGACGAAGAGGACCTCGTCCGGGTTGACGGCGGCCCGGATGTCGGCGGCCTGCTGCATCAGCTCGGCGTCGATGCCGAGGCGGCCGGCGGTGTCGACGATGACGACGTCGTACTGCTTCTGCTTNGCGTACTCGATCGAGTCGCGGGCGACCTTGACCGGGTCGCCGACGCCGTTGCCCGGCTCGGGGGCGTAGATCGCCACGCCGGCGCGCTCGGCGACGACGCTCAGCTGGTTGACGGCGTTGGGGCGCTGGAGGTCGCAGGCGACCAGCAGCGGCGTGTGCTTCTGCGACTTGAGCCAGTGGCCGAGCTTGCCCGCGAGGGTGGTCTTACCGGCACCCTGCAGACCGGCGAGCATGATCACCGTCGGACCGGTCTTGGCGTACCGGACCCTTCGGGTCTCGCCGCCGAGGATGTTGATGAGCTCCTCGTTGACGATCTTGATGATCTGCTGGGCCGGGTTCAGCGCACCGGAGACCTCGACGCCGAGCGCCCGGTCCTTGACCTGCTTGATGAAGGCCCGCACCACCGGGAGCGCGACATCCGCTTCGAGCAGCGCGATCCGGATCTCGCGGGCGGTGGCGTCGATGTCCGCCTCGCTGAGGCGGCCCTTGCCCCGGAGGTTCTTGAACGTCGCTGCGAGGCGATCGGAAAGAGTGTCGAACACGTCGTCGCGGGTCCCTTGCGGCATCGATACGGGTACGGTCGTCGCCCCCAGGGTATCCGGCCGCCCCGGGTACGGTCTCCACCCCCGGGAACAGAGCCCCGGGGAGGTGTCCTAGCCCAGCGCGCTCTGCACCGCCGCCGCCACCTCGGCCGCCCGGCCGGGGGTGAGCGGCAGGCCTGCCGGGTCGGTCAGGTAGAAGGCGTCTACCGCGTCGGCGCCGAGGGTGGAGATGTGCGCCGTCCGCACCCGCACCCCGGCGCCGTCCAGGGCGCGCCCGATGCGGTGCAGCAGGCCGGGGGCGTCGTGGGCGCGGACCTCCAGGACGGTGGCGGTGGCCGAGGCGCCACCGGGCGCGACGGAGACCACCGGCGGCGGCGTGCTGATGCCCCGGCGGCGCGGGGCGGCGGCGTCCCGCTCGGCGAGCTTGCGGGCGACGTCCAGCGAGCCGTCCAGAGCCCGGCGCAGGTCCGCGCGCAGGCGGGCGGCCTCGGGCAGGTCGCCGTACTCGGCGGTGACCGTCCAGGAGATCAGCAGGACGGCGCCGACGCCGATCGGGTCGAGTTCGCGCAGGCTGGCCGCGCGGACGGTGAGCCGGTGCAGGGCGAGCACGCCGGCCACGGTGCCGAGCAGGCCCGGCCGGTCCGGGATCGCCAGGGTGAGGTCGACGCCCATCGGCTCGGTCGCGAAGGAGTCCTGGTGGCTCTGCGCGTGCAGCGAGAGCGCCGGGCCCTGGGTGCGGGCGGCCTCGACGGCGAGGCGCTCCTCCTCGGCGGTCGGATCGGCGTCCGCCGGGAAGGGGTAGCCGCCGGCCAGCTGGGCGGCGGCCCGGCCGACCAGGCCGTCCACCAGCGAGGCCCGCCAGCTGCTCCAGGCGGCGGGGCCGGTGGCGGTCGCGTCGGCCTCGGTGAGCGCGTGCAGCAGCTCCAGGTGCGGGAGCGTGCCGACGACCTTGCTGATCAGGTCGACGGTGGCGGGGTCGTCCGGGTCGCGGCGGGTAGCGGTGTCGACGAGCGTCAGGTGGTGGCGTACGAGCAGGGCGAGGGTCTCGGTGTCCGCGCGGTCGAAGCCCATCCGGACGGCCACGTCGCGGACGATCACCTCGCCCGCCTCGGAGTGGTCGCCGGGCCAGCCCTTGCCGATGTCGTGCAACAGGGCGGCGACCAGCAGCAGGTCGGGCCGGGCCACCCGNCGGGTCATCGCGGCGGCCCGCACGGCGGTCTCGACCAGGTGCCGGTCGACCGTCCAGCGGTGCACGGCGTTGCGCTGCGGCCGGCAGCGGACCCGCTCCCAGTCCGGCAGCAGCCGGGTGATCAGGCCCTCGGCCTCCAGNGCCTCCCAGACCGGGATGCACGCCTCCCCCGCGCCGAGCAGCGTGATCAGCTGCTCGCGGGCCTCGTCCGGCCAGGGCACCGGCAGCGGCCGGCACTCGGCGGCCAGGCGCCGGACGGTCGCGTACGAGATGGTGAGGCCCGCCTGGGCGGCCGCGGCGGCGGCGCGCAGCGGTAGCACCGGGTCGGTGGCGGGGCGGGCGCCCTGGGCGAGGACGGCCTCGCCGTCCTGTTCGACGACGCCCTCGGCGAGCGGGCGGCGGTCGACGGCGCCGCGGGCCACCGCGCCGGTGCCGCGGCCGGTGCCGGTGAAGGGGAAGGAGAGCCGGGAGGAGCGCCGGCCCCGCGCGGAGCGGGCGGCGAGGACCCGGTCGACGGCCCGCCAGGTGACGTCGCCGGCGTAGGTGATGGTGCGGGCCGCCTCGTAGACCTGGCGCAGCAGGGTGTCCGCGTCGAGCACGCCCAGGGCGGCGGCGACCTGGTCCTGGTCCTGCAGGCTGAGGCGTTCGGTGGCCCGGCCGGTGGCCAGGTGCAGTCCGTCGCGGACGTCGCTGAGGCGGCGGGCGGCGGCCTCCAGGCCGTCGCGCGGGGCGTCGGCGATCCAGGAGGCGGCGATCGCGTTGAGCGCGACGACGTCGCGCAGGCCGCCTCTGGCCTCCTTGAGGTCGGGCTCCAGCAGGAAGGAGAGCTCGCCGTGCCGCTCGGCCCGCTCGGCGCAGAGCTCCTGCAGTTCGGGCAGGCGGGTGGCGGCGGTGGCCCGCCAGTCGGCGAGCACGGCGGAGCGCAGCGAGGCGGTGAGGGCGGCGTCGCCGGCGATGTGCCGGGCGTCCAGCAGGCCCAGCTGCGCCTTGAGGTCGGCGGCGGCGACGGCGCGGGCCTCGCCGAGGGTGCGGACGGAGTGGTCGAGGGCGGCGCCGTTGTCCCAGACGGGGTACCAGATCCGCTCCGGCAGGGCGCTGTCGATCGGGCCCTCGTGCAGCAGCAGGACGTCGAGGTCGCTGCGCGGGGAGAGCTCGCCCCGGCCGTAGCCGCCGACGGCGACCAGGGCCACGCCCGGCGGGGCGCCGGCCGCGGCGAGCAGGCCGGCCAGCCAGTCGTCGGTGAGCGCGGCGAGCGCGGCGCGGCGCTCGGAGCCGGAGCCGGCGGGGTCGGCCAGCAGGCGGGCGCGGGCTTCGCCGTATCCGGCGGGCCCGTCCTGTCCGGAGGCGGACGGGGAGGGCGGGCTGGCATCGGTCGTCATTTCAAGATCCCCATCCGTCGTCCGGGCGGTGCCTGGTCCTGATATGCCGCCAGCGGACCTGCGACCGGGAAGCCGGTCGCAGATCCGCGTGGGGTGTTCGTGGTGTCGGGAGAATGTTAGAGGGCGTCCGGCCCGCGCTCCCCGGTACGGACCCGGACGGCGGTCTCGACGGGGACGCTCCAGACCTTGCCGTCACCGATCTTGCCGGTCCGGGCGGCCTTCACCAGGACGTCGATCACCTGCTCGGCGTCGTCATCCTCGACGAGGACCTCGACCCGGACCTTCGGCACCAGGTCGACGGTGTACTCCGCGCCCCGGTAGACCTCGGTGTGCCCGCGCTGGCGGCCGTAGCCGCTGGCCTCGGTGACGGTCAGACCGTGCACCCCGAAGGCCTGCAGGGCGGCCTTCACGTCGTCCAGGCGGTGCGGCTTGATGACCGCAGTGATGAGCTTCATCAGGCACCGACCTCAGTCTTCTCGGCGTTCTTCTCGGTCTTGGCGGCGGCCGGCTCGGCGGCCGAGGTGGCCCGGCCGAGGCTGGCGCCCATCGCGCTGAAGTCGTACGCGGACTCGGCGTGCTCGGCCTGGTCGATGCCGGCCACCTCGACGTCCTCGGTGACCCGGAAGCCGATGGTCTTGTGGATCGCCTGGCCCAGCAGCCAGGAGAGCACGAAGGAGTAGACCGCGACCACTGCCACGCCCATCGCCTGCTTGCCGAGCTGGTCGAAGCCGCCGCCGTAGAACAGGCCCTTGGCGGTCTGGCCGACGGTGCCGGTGGCGAAGATGCCGACGAGCAGCGAGCCGATCGCACCGCCGACGGCGTGCACGCCGACGACGTCGAGCGAGTCGTCGAAGCCGAAGCGGTACTTGAGGCTGATCGCGGCGGCGCAGGCGGCGCCGGCGATCAGGCCGATCGCGATGGAGCCCATCGGGCTGACCGAGCCACAGGCCGGGGTGATGGCGACCAGGCCGGCGACCGCGCCGGAGGCGGCGCCCAGGGTCGTGAACGCGCCGTGCTTGAGCTTCTCGTAGACGAGCCAGCCGAGCACCGCGGCGGCGGTGGCGATCTGGGTGTTGATCAGGGCCATCGACGCGACACCGTTGGCGGCCAGCGCGGAGCCGGCGTTGAAGCCGAACCAGCCGAACCAGAGCAGACCGGAGCCGAGCATCACGAGCGGCAGGCTGTGCGGGCGCATCGGGTCACGCTTGAAGCCGACCCGCTTGCCGAGCACCAGGCAGAGGGCGAGGCCCGCGACACCGGCGTTGATGTGCACCGCGGTACCGCCGGCGAAGTCGATCACGCCGTTGCGGTCGCCGAGCCAGCCGCCGTTGCCCTTGTCGAAGAAGAAGACCCAGTGCGCGACCGGGAAGTAGACGATCGTCACCCAGAGGGCGATGAACAGGGCCCACGCGCCGAACTTCGCCCGGTCCGCGATCGCGCCGCTGATCAGGGCGGGCGTGATGATGGCGAACATCAGCTGGAAGACCGCGAAGGTGGTGACCGGGATGCTGCCGGTCAGGTCGTTCAGCCCGATGCCGTTCATGCCCAGGTAGTCGAGGTTGCCGATCAGACCGGCTCCCGCGTCGGGGCCGAAGCTGAGCGTGTAGCCGTAGAGAACCCAGAGCACGCTGACGATGGCGAGCGATATGAAGCTCATGACCAGCATGTTGAGCGTGCTCTTGACCCTGACCATTCCTCCGTAGAAGAAGGCCAGGCCCGGGGTCATCAACATGACCAGGGCCGCACTGATGAGCACAAAGGCGGTATCGCCTGCGCTGAAGCCGTCCGGCATCGGCGTCTCCTCGTGAATGAATGCCGCTCCACCCGTGGGTACCTGTCCCGTGCCACCCGGGGTGTCGGCGTTGTTGAGGAGAGTGTCGAAGGCGGGTTTCGGCCGATGCGGCTGGGTGTTTCGCCGCCGTGACGTCGTGAACGCCAGGGTTACGCCGACGTGAACTACGGCCGTGCCATGACAGGAGATGGGTTACCGTACGGCCGCACAGCACGAGGAGTGCCCAAACGATCACCGACCGTGGGGGCGAGGGGCCTCCACGGTCGGTGACGATCGCGCATCGGTGTGGTCGGATGGCCGGATCCGTTCGTCCGGCCGCTGCCGTCGGTCGGACCTCAGCCGTCGGTCAGACCGCCGAGGCGAACTCCGGGATCTCCTGCACCACGCGGTCGGCCAGCCGGCTGACCCCGGGCACGCCCCGGAAGGTCCGGTTGGCCGCCTCCGAGGTCTTGCGCACCCGGGTGTTGAGCCGCTCCGAGCGGACCTTGGTGGCGATGTCCACCGCCTGCTCGGCCATCACGGCGGCCTGCTCCGGCTCGTTCTGCAGCAGGTGCACGCTCGCCATGCCGACCAGGTTGAAGGCGTACGAGCGGACGTGGTCCTCGTCCTGGCGGAAGAGGTCGACCGCGCGCTCCATCACCGGGGCCGCCATCGAGGCGTACAGGTCGCTGCGGCTGGAGTGGTAGGCGAGGTCACGGTAGGAGTGCGCGTTCTCGGCGTTGAGCTCGGCCGCCGAGAAGAACTTCAGCCAGTCCGGGTCGTTGTCGCCCTCGCGGATGTCGGTGAAGGTGTCCTCGGCCAGCCGGACGGCCCGGGCGCAGCGGTTGATCTCGCCGATCGTCGAGTAGGCCCGCGCCTCCATCGCGTACAGCAGGGACTGCTGCTTCGGGGTGGCGGTGTCGCGGCTGCCGTACTGGGCGAGGTGGATCAGCTCCAGGGCGTCCTCGCCCCGGTTGAGGTGGATCATCTGCCGGCTCATGTCGGTGAGGATGAGCGCGCCGAACGGGCGGTCGCCGGCCTCCTTGGCGGCGTGCAGCGCGAGCACGTAGTACTTCTGCGCGCTCGGGTGCATGCCGACGTCGTAGGACATCCAGCCCGCGAGGTGGGCGAGTTCGGCGGTGAGCCGGAAGAGCCGCCGGGTGGTCTGCTCGGGGTAGCTCTCCTGGAGCAGGTCGGTGACCTCGTGCAGCTGGCCGACCACCGCCTTGCGGCGCAGGCCGCCGCCGTTCTGGGCGTCCCACTGGCGGAACATGACCGTGGTCTGCTCCAGCAGCTCCAGCTCGGGCTCGGAGAGCCGGCCGCTGAACGGCTCGCCGCCGTTGGCGGCGGTCAGGATCGGGGTGGGTGTGCCGCCGGGGCCGGGGGTCAGCCAGCGCTGCATCGGCTCGATCAGCGCGGCGCCGGCGGTCAGGGCGAGAGAGGTGCCCAGGAAGCCGCGCCGGTTGAGCATCAGGTCGCTGCGCGAGTACTCGCTGATCAGCTGGACGGTCTGCGGTGCGCTCCAGGGCAGGTCGACGCCGCCGCCCACGGTGGAGACCGGGATGGCCGCGCGCAGGCCGAGGTCCTCGATCGAGACCACGGACCCGAAGCGCTCGGAGAACAGCTCCGACATGATCTTCGGGATCGGCTCGCGCGGTTGTTCGCCGTCCAGCCACCGGCGCACCCGTGAGGTGTCGGTGGAGACGTGGTGTGCCCCGATCTGGCGGGCCCTGCGGTTGACCTGACGGGCCAACTCGCCCTTGGACCAGCCACTTCGGCCGAACCATGAGGTCAGCTTCTCGTTCGGTTGCTTGTCTGCCATGGGAACGTCCCCATCCGCCCGGCCCCGCCCACGGGGCCCCGCTCGTGATGCCCGACGGTCGCGGGCGATTCCTAGACGTGCCGTACCTGTCCGTACTGCTGTACCACTGACCGGCGGATTGCCCGTCGGACCCCCAACTCCCTTCCCCGAAGGGGCTGGAGTGAACGACCTGTCGCGGTCGGTGAGCTGAACGTAACGCTCTTTCGACCATCCGGGGGAGCATCGCCGGGGAAACGCCACCTTTCGCCACCCCCACGAGTGAACTGTGCGCAGTCCGCACACGCTTCACTGGTAGTCGGGCCGACAGCGGCATATGCAGGTCGCCAAGTCACCACCGACGCTCCACCCGGCACGGCAACCCTCAGTAGCCCCAGGCGAGTTTGACATCCCGGCCCGGCCGGGGGCCGCGCCCGCCCATGACGATCCGCCATCCGCACCGGCTGCCGCAAGCCGACCCCCGGATCGCGACGCACGAACTGGCGCGCGCCGAACGCTGCGCGCCGTCCCCGCACCACGCGCACCACGTCGGACAATCGACGCACCGTCACAATCCCGTAACCACCGGCAACGAGAACCTGTTGGGGGAGGCATGGACAACCTGTTCGGCGATCTTCGGCTGGGACACCTGCGGCTGGCAGCGCGGGGCACCCGGCGCCGCACCCGCGCCACCGCGTTCCAGGCAGCGGCGGAGTACACCGGGCGCTGGGGCTGGGCGGTCGCCGCCGGCGCCCCGGCCGCCGGTACCGCCACGGCCGGCCGGGCCGGCGCCCCGCCGCTCTGCCCCTGCGGCGCGGCCCGCTGCGCGGCCCCGGGCCTGCACCCCGCCACCGGTTCCGAGCTGCCCACCGGGGCGGCCCCGCAGCAGCTCGACGGGCTGTCCGGCGCCGGGGGCTGCGTCCTCTTCCCCACCGGGCGCGCGTTCGACGCACTGGACGTGCCCGAGCAGGCCGGGCTCCAGGCCCTCGTCCGGCTGGAGCGGATGGGTACCCAGGTCGGGCCGGTACTGGCCGCGCCGACCGGGCGGCTGCAGTTCCTGGTCGCGGCCGGCACCGCCCGGCAGCTGCCCGAGCTGCTCTACCGGATGGGCTGGGACGACGCCGCGCTCGACCTCGCCTGCCACGGCGAGGGCAGCTACGTCGCCGCGCCGCCGACCGTCCTCGACGGCCTCGGCCCGGTCCGCTGGCTGCGCCGCCCCACCCGCGACAACGCCGGCTGTCCGCCGGAGGCTCGCCTGCTGCTCGGCACCCTCGCGTACGCCTGCCACCGCAGTCGCGAGCGCACCGCCGAGCCGGCCTGGCTCGCCTCCTGAGCCTCCCGGTCATTCCCGACCATCCCCGACCATCCCCGACCACCCCGACCGTCCCCGGATTTTCCGGCCGCCCGGCCCCGGTCCCCGGAAACGCCGGAGGGCCGCTCCCCCGGTGTCCCGGGAAAGCGGCCCCGCAGCAGNCGGACGGCGCTGTCAGTCGCCGATCAGCGCGTCGACGAACGCGCCCGGCTCGAACGGCGCGAGGTCGTCCGCACCCTCGCCGAGCCCGATCAGCTTCACCGGGACGCCCAGCTCGCGCTGGACCGCGATCACGATGCCGCCCTTGGCCGTGCCGTCCAGCTTGGTCAGCACGATGCCGGTGATGTCGACGACCTCGGCGAAGACCCGGGCCTGGACCAGGCCGTTCTGGCCGGTGGTGGCGTCCAGGACGAGCAGCACCTCGTCCACCGGGCCGTGCTTCTCGACGACCCGCTTGACCTTGCCGAGCTCGTCCATCAGGCCGGTCTTGGTGTGCAGGCGTCCGGCGGTGTCCACCAGGACGGTGTCGGCGCCCTCGGCGATGCCCTCCTTGACGGCGTCGAACGCGACCGAGGCCGGGTCGCCGCCCTCGGGCCCGCGCACCGTCCGCGCGCCGACCCGCTCGCCCCAGGTCTGCAGCTGATCGGCGGCGGCGGCCCGGAAGGTGTCGGCCGCGCCGAGCACCACCGTGCGGCCGTCGGCCACCAGGACCCGGGCCAGCTTGCCCGAGGTGGTGGTCTTGCCGACGCCGTTCACGCCGACCACCAGGACGACGGCCGGGCGGCCGTCCGCGTGCTTCGCGGTGTGCAGCGTACGGTCGACGTCCTCGCCGATCAGGCANGACGAGCTCCTCGTGCAGCAGGGCGCGCAGCTCGGCGGGGCTGCGGGTGCCGAGCACCTTGACCCGGGTGCGCAGTCGCTCGACCAGCTCCTGGGTCGGCTTCACACCGACGTCGGCGACGAGCAGGGTCTCCTCGATCTCCTCCCAGGTGTCCTCGTCGAGACGCTCGCGCGAGAGCAGCGTGAGCAGCCCCTTGCCGAGCGAGTTCTGCGAGCGGGACAGCCGCGAGCGGAGCCGGATCAGCCGCCCGGCGGTCGGCTCCGGCACTTCGAGGACGGGTGCCTCGACGACCGGCGGGAGTTCGATCTCCTCGACGGTCTGGACGGGGACCTCGACCGGTGGCGCGGCCTCGTCCCCGACCTGCGGCTCGGGCCTGGGCTCGGCCGGTGCCTTCGGCGCGGTGATGACCGGTGCCTGGGCCTTCGGCGGCAGTTCCCTGCGCCGTCTCCCGCTGACGACGAGGCCCGCGACCGCGCCGATGACGGCCACGGCGATGACCACGGCAAGGATCACGAATTCCACATCAAACTCCTTCGCTGGGTGCCCGTCCGTGAGGGCGGGGGTGCTGGTGATCCTTCGCCCGGCGGGCCGGAGCGCCGCCGCTTCACTGCCTGGCCGCCGCCCGCCGCCGCTGACCGGCGGAGGGCATGGCCTGCCGCCGTCGGGGGGTCGTCGGGCGGCCGAGTGAGCAGCCCCCTCGCGGGCGAGGGGGAGGAGTCACAACCCTCCCAGTATCGGTGACCGGCCCGTGGAACCGGCACACGCCCGGCACACACAAGGCCGCGCCGGGCCGCGCCGGACCGGCGGCCGGCCGCGCTCAGGCCACGGCGGCGNCCGCNTCCGCCTGGCGCGGGCGGCGCTGGGCGGGGGACTTCCGCTCCCGGTGCTCCGGTCGCAGTCGCTGGCTGATCACCTGCGAGATGCCGTCGCCCTTCATGGTGACGCCGTAGAGCGCGTCGGCGGACTCCATGGTGAGCTTCTGGTGGGTGATCACGATCAGCTGTGAACTCTCCCGCAGCTCCTCCATGATCGCGACGAGCCGTCGCAGGTTGGTCTCGTCGAGCGCCGCCTCCACCTCGTCCATCACGTAGAACGGGCTCGGCCGGGCCTTGAAGATCGACACCAGCAGCGCCACGGCCGTCAGCGACCGCTCGCCACCGGAGAGCAGCGACAGCCGCTTGACCTTCTTGCCCGGCGGCCGGGCCTCCACGTCGACGCCGGTGGTCAGCATGTTGTCGGGGTCGGTCAGGACGAGCCGTCCCTCCCCGCCCGGGAACAGCCGGGAGAACACGCCCTCGAACTGCGCCGCCGTGTCGTGGTACGCGGAGGTGAACAGCTGCTCGACCCGGACGTCCACGTCCTTGACGATCTCCAGCAGGTCCCGCCGGCTGCGCTTGAGGTCGTCCAGCTGCTCCCCCAGGAACTGGTGCCGCTCCTCCAGCGCCGTGAACTCCTCCAGCGCCAGCGGGTTGACCTTGCCGAGCTGCTGGTACGCGCGTTCGGCGGCCCGCAGCCGCTTCTCCTGCTCGGCGCGGTCGTACGGCCGGGCCTCCCCGGGCTCCTGGCCGTCCTCGGGGACGCCGGGCGGCACCGGCACGTCCGGTCCGAACGCGGCGAGCAGCTCGCCGCCCTCGATGCCGAACTCCTCCAGGGCCTTCCCCTCCAGCTGTTCGATCCGCAGTCGCTTCTCGGCCCGCAGCACCTCGTCCCGGTGGCCGGCGTCGACCAGCTTGTCGAGTTCGGCCTTGAGCTCCCGGCCGTGCTCGCGCCCGGCCCGCAGTTCGGCCTCCCGGCCGGCCCGGGCCTGCTCGGCCTCGTCGCGTTCGGCGGCGGCCCGGCCCAGCGAGACCTCCAGGCAGGCGAGCAGCTGCCGGGTACCGGCCGCGACGGCCTTCGCGACGCCCGCCTCGTGCTCGGCCCGCTCGCGCCTGGCGGCCGCCCGGGCCCGGGCCTCGCGCTCGGCCCGGGCGGCCCGGTCGAGCTGGTCGGCCCGGCCGGCCAGCCCGCGGACGCGTTCCTCGTGGGTGCGGACGGACAGCCGGGTCTCCAGTTCGGCCTGCCGGGCCCGTACGGCCGCCTCGGCGAGCCTGGTCTGCTCGGTCTGGTCCGGTTCCTGCTCGCCCGAGTCGGCCGACTCCTCGGCCGCGGCGAGCCGTTCGGCCAGCTCGTCGGCCACCGCCCGGGTCTGCTCCAGCCCCTCCTCGGCCCGGGCGGCCGAGGCGGCGAGCCGCTCGGCCTC